>PPYE01432414.1_pt1 | contig 96938 bp, 108 predicted proteins | sample 1559881 | NCBI WGS metagenome assembly PPYE01 (sample SAMN08240022, study PRJNA423297) | Human gut metagenome, whole genome shotgun sequencing project.
GAGGTAAACCATTATCTTCCTCCCGAAGAGCGGAGAAAAGCGATTGCCAATGTCTATCAGGCATTGCAGCCGGGCGGCGTTTTCTTCACCTTTGAAAACTTCGCCCCCAACAGCCGGACGGGGCAGCAGCTGGCCCTGAAACGGTGGGGCGCTTATCAAGTAGCCCAGGGCAGAAGCGCCCAACAAGTAAAAGGGCATTTAGCCCGGTACGACAAAGATTACTTTCCCATCTCCCTTTCGGCCCACCTGCAACTCTTGCAGGACTGCGGATTTCCAACGGCGGAGCTGCTCTGGCTGTCCTACCTTCAAGTGGGGCTGTTCGGCATCAAATAAGCGAAAAAAACCGGCGGCAGAGTTTTCTACCGTCGGTTTTCTTTTGCAGGGGCGCTGCCCCTTGCATCCCCGCCATCCTTTGAAAAAGGATGGACCTAAATTTTAATTCAAAATCTTCTCTCCCAGCTTCCCCAAGGGCTTATTCAGCTGCCGGGAAATGGTGCCCACAAACAGGGCGGCGGCTACCGTACCTTCCCGGACCCCCTCCAACCGGTTCAGGAAAACCAGGGACAGAGCACTGGCAATCACCACCAGGCTCACGTCAAAAATCACCTTCATGGTGCCGAACTTAATGGGGCAGACCTGACAGACAGCCAGCACCACCCCTTCGCCGGCCAGCACCACCACGTTGGCGGTGACCTCAAAGCTCACCCCCACCGCCACCAGCACAATGCCGATGACGCAGAACACCCACTGCATCAGGTATCCCTGGCAAGGGATCTTTTCGATGGCCCAGATGCCGAAGTCGGTGAGGTACCCGAACATCAGCGCCACCGGAAGCTGCATCAGCTGCACCGGCTGGAACTTTCTGCGCAAAATGCAGATCTGGATCAGGATAAATACACAGTGCATTAAAATGGTGGCAGTGCCCACGCTGAGGGGAGTCAGCAGATTCACCACATAGGGCAGACTGGAAATGGGGGAGGTGCCCAAGGCGGCTTTGATGGAAAACGCCACCCCAAAGGCCATAATGGCCAGCCCCGCCGCCAAAAACAAATACCGTTTGATGTAGTAACGGAGGGGGTGCTTCAGTTTGCACTTCACTCCTGGTCGCCGGCTTCCCGTTTTTGCTGTCCCGCCCGGTATTTTAAGTAGCTGTCCAGGATAATGGTGGCGGCCACTTCGTCGATGACCTCTTTCCGCTTTTTGCCGTACACCCCGGTTTCGTCCAAATACCGCTGGGCCTGCATGGTGGTCTGCCGCTCGTCCCAGGTCTCCACCGGAATGGGAATCAGGGCGTTCAGGGCTTTGGCAAACCGGCGGCACTTCTCCGCCCGTTCCCCGTAGCTGCCGTCCATGTTCCGGGGCAGGCCCACCACCACCATGCCCACCTCCAATTCCTTGGTGGCGGCATAGGCTACCTTTTTCACCAGGGTCTCAAAGTCCCGCTCCACAATGGTTCCCACCGGGGAGGCCAAAAATTCGGTGCGGTCGCACACCGCCAAACCGGTGCGCACGTCCCCGTAATCCACACTCATAATCTTCATTGTTTTACCTTCCTTGTTCCGGCTTCTTTTTGGAAAAGCCGGTCTGCATTTGTTTGGGCAGATGGCTTAGATCGTCAAACTGCACCAGCGTAAAGATCCCATCCTGCTCGGTGACGGTGGTGATGCCGGTGTTGTGGGAGAGATCCTCACACCGCATCTTTTCCACCGGCCGGTGATCCAGCCAGGTGATCAAAGTGCCCAAAGCACAGCCATGGGATACAATACAAATAGTCTTATTTCGGTTTGATTTTACGATCTGTTGAAAGCATTGCACCACTCGGTGGTACACATGGCTCATGGCTTCCCCGCCGGGAGCCTGAAAATAACCGGGACTTTCAAAAAAGTGCCTTGCCATCACCGGGTCTTCCTTCTGGAATACATCCCAGCCTTTGCCTTCCCAGCGTCCGCCGTCGATTTCCAGCAGCCCCTGTTCCAAAAGCAGAGGGGCGCCCACAAACCGGTTCACCGCCTTGGCGGTTTCCGCCGCCCGTTTCAGGGGGGAGGAATAGACTATGTCGGGATGCAGCTCCTGTCCCCGCCGAGCCAGATATTCCAGCTGGGCATACCCCAAAGGGGAAAGGTTGCTGTTCACATGGCCCTGAAACACATGGCCCACATTGCCCGCTGCCTGGGCATGGCGGATGAGATAAATGGTGGTCATTTTCTGTCACCTCACCAAGGCTGCACGGTGCCGGTCAGATCCGCCACTTTGGCAATTCCGTGTTGGTCGCACCAATCGTTCAGGCCCCGAACCACCTTCACCGGGGTCCAGGGGTCGGCAAAGATGGCGGCTCCAATCTGGACTGCGCTGGCCCCAGCCATCATCATCTCCACTGCGTCTTCCGCCGTGGCAATGCCGCCCATGCCTACCACCGGGATGTTCACGGCGTTGGCCACCTGCCACACCATCCGCACCGCCACCGGGAACACTGCCGGGCCGGACAGGCCCCCTACGTTGTTCTTGAGAATGGGGCGGCGGGTGTTGATATCAATGCGCATCCCCAGCAGGGTGTTGATCAAACTCACCGCATCCGCCCCGGCGGCTTCCACCGCTTTGGCAATGTCGGTGATGCTGGTGACGTTGGGGGAGAGCTTTACCATCAAGGGCTTGGTGGTGTGCTGCCGCACCGCTTTGGTAATTTCCTCCGCTGCGGAGCAGCTTGTGCCGAAGGCGGCGCCTCCCTGCTTCACGTTGGGGCAGGAGATGTTCAGCTCAATGATGTCCACCTTAGTGGGCTCCAGCTTTTGGGCAATCTCTACGCAGTCTTCGATGGTGTGCCCCGCCACGTTGGCAATAATCACCGTGTCCTGCTGTTCCAGATAGGGAAGTTCCTCTTTGATAAAGTGGTCGATGCCCCCGTTTTGCAGCCCCACGGAGTTGAGCATCCCGGCAGGGGTTTCCGCCACCCGGGGCGGCGGGTTGCCGTTTTGGGGGCGCAGGGTCATACCTTTGCAGGAAATGCCCCCCAGCTCCGAGAGAGGGTAAAGGCACTCATATTCCCGGCCGAAGCCGTAGGCTCCCGAAGCGGGGATCACCGGGTTTTTCAGCTCCACCCCGGCTATCTTCACTCTTAAATCTGCCATCTTCTTTCCCTCCTTAAAAGAGTACGTCCTTGGAATCGAACACCGGACCGTCCTTGCAGACATGGCTTAAATATTCCTGTCCGTCCTTCACGGTGCGACAAGCGCAAACCAGGCAGGCTCCTACGCCGCAGCCCATCCGCTCTTCCAAAGAGACCTGACAATCCACCCCGTACTGCTGGGCCAGCTGAGCCACTCCCTTGAGCATGGGGTGGGGGCCGCAGGCGCAGATCAGGGCAGGCTTTTTCTGCTGCAGCTGCTGCTCCAGAGCCTGGGTCACAAAGCCGTGGAAGCCCATAGTGCCGTCGTCGGTGCAGAGCACCACCCGGTTGCCCTGGCGCTGAAAGTCCTGGGTGAGGATCACCGCATTGGCGCTGCGGAAACCCAAAATGGCGGTGGCTTTTGCTCCATATGCCTTGGCCGTCTCCAGCATGGGAGGCACGCCGATGCCGCCGCCTACTACAATGATTTCCCCTTCCGGCCGGGCAAAGCCATGGCCCAAGGGACCCATGATGTCCAGATTGTCCCCCACCCGCTTCTCGGAGAGAACCCTGGTGCCTTCTCCCTTGATCTCGAACACAAACCGCAAGGTACCCTTTTCCCGGTCAATCTCGCAGATGGAGATGGGACGGCGGAGAAACAGCCCTTCCGCTTTCAGATGGGCAAACTGCCCCGGCCGAGCTATCGCCGCCATCTCCGGGGCGGACACGGTAAGGTCAATAATGTGTCTGGCCGGCAATTCTTTTTTGACAATGGGATACACTCCCTGAAGATACGCCATAAGAAACCCCTCCCTGGGCGTTTTGGTTTGGATTCATTGTAGCATACTTGCCGGGAAATAACAAGAAACCCCTTGTCCTCCCCCTATGCTTTTGCTACAATAAAATCAAAACCGCCCAAAGGAGGATGTATCCATGAGCGCTCTCTACACCGTGGTTGACCAGTCCCATTGGAAACGAGCCATGCACTGCGCCGTGTTCCGTAACTGCATTGAACCCGCCTTCTGCATCACCGTTGAGCTGGACGTCACCCACTTTTACCGCCGGATCAAAGAGTTGGGCTATCCCTTCACCTATTCCCTGATCTACCTGGTGAGTCAAGCCGCCAATGAAATTGAAGAATTCCGCTATCGTTTTTTGGAGGGGCAGGTGGTGCTGTACCAGCGCATCCACACCGCCTTTACCTACCTCAATCCGGAAACAGAGCTGTTCAAAGTGGTCAACGTCCCCTTGACGGATACCTTGGAGGAATATGTGGCGCTGGCAGACCGCACCCAAAAAGAACAGCAGGAGTATTTCACCGGTCCCTTGGGGCGGGACGTGTTTCAGTTTTCCCCCTTGCCCTGGCTGCGCTACACCCACATCTCCCACACCAACGCCGGAAACAAGGACAACGCCACCCCGCTGTTTGACTGGGGAAAATGGGAAATCCGGGAGGGAAAGCGTCTGCTGCCCTTTTCCATCCAGGCCCACCACTCCTTTGTGGACGGGCTGCATGTGGCCCGTTTGGTGGAAAAAATTCAAAATTCGTTAGATAACCTATAAAGCAAATACTTTCTCTGTGGTTTTTGCGATATTCTGCAAAACTTTTCTGGAAAAAAGCAGCCTATCTCTTGCAGAAATTCCAAACTTCCAGTATAATAGCAGTTAGTCACGGAAGAAGGAGGAAGAAGAATGAAGGTGCTTCTTTATACGGAGGCCATGAATCTTCTGGGAAAATCCGGCGTAGGCAAAGCCCGCAGCCATCAAATCCGAGCCTTGGAGCAGGTGGGTGTAGAGTGGACCACCGACCCCAAAGAAAAGGTGGATTTGGTTCATATCAACACCATTTTCCCCAATTCCCACCGGCTGGCAAAAAAAGCAAAAAAACAGGGAATCCCAGTGGTGTACCACGCCCACAGTACCATGGAAGACTTCAAAAATTCCTATCTGGGGGCCAATGCAGTGGCGCCGCTGTTTAAAAAATGGCTCTGTTCCTGCTACCGTTTGGGGGACAGCCTGATTACTCCCACCCCTTACGCCAAGCATCTGGTGGCGAGCTACGGCCTGACCCAGCCCATCTACTCCTGTTCCAATGGAATTGATTTGGAATATTACGAAAAGGACGTGGAAGCAGGCAAAGCCTTCCGGAAACGGTTCGGCTTTTCTCCGGAAGATAAAATTGTGATGAGCGTGGGCCTGCAGATTGAGCGCAAGGGCATTTTGGACTTTGTGGAGCTGGCCCGCCGGATGCCGGAATACCAGTTTATCTGGTTTGGTTATTCCTCTCCCTGGACCATTCCCGCCAAAATCCGCAAGGCAGTGCGCACCAAGCTGCCCAACCTGCATTTCCCCGGCTATATCGACGAAAAGATTCTTCGCACAGCCTATTGGGGAGCGGACTGCTTTTTGTTTTTGACCCACGAAGAAACCGAAGGCATTGTGCTGCTGGAAGCCCTAGCCGCCCGGCAGAAGGTATTGATTCGGGATATTCCCATCTATGAGGAATGGCTGGAGGACGGGAAAAACATCTACAAGGCCGATTCTTTGGACAGCTTTGAAGCTAAACTCCGAGGCATTCTGGAAGGAAAGCTGCCCGACCTCACCGAAGCCGGGTATCAGGTTGCCTGGGACCGGCGCATCGAAGCGGTGGGCCAAACCTTAGACACCATCTATAAAGAAACCATCCGCCGGGTGAAGGAACGGGCGGCAGAACCCAGTTCCCAGCAGGCCCCGGCTAACGGGTAACAGTAAAATAATAAAAGAAAAAAAGACGTTTCCGGTTCCTTATCAAAGGGAGTAGGAAACGTCTTTTATGCTTCTTCCGGCATGAGAATGCCCAGCCGCAGCAGAAAGTCTCTGGCTTCTGTTTTGGTTAAGCCGGGCAGCACAACCCTGTCCCGGCCTTCCCCATAAATGTAACAAATCAAATCGCACTGCCCCGCCCGCTTTTGGAAAGGGCTTTGCCGAAACTGTGCCATAACAATGCGGTCCCGGTGGACCAGGGTGGTGGTGAGGCGGTACCCCTTCATGGTGCGGATGGTGACCCACCCGTCTTTCACCCCAATCCCGGCATGGCGGTAGCCTCGCCACCGCAGCCAGAACAGCCAGCTCATAGGCAGCCAGAACAGCCCCCACACCGTCCAGAGGGTGGCGCCGATGCCCTCCACCAACAGTCCGGGAATCAAGGCCAGCACCGTGACCACCCCCATCAAGATGGCGGGGAACCCAAGATACCGCCAGATACAGTGATGAGGGGTCAGCTGGTTTTCCGTTTCCTTCCATTCCGGAAGGAGGGTGGAGATTTCTTGACGCAGCTCCTTCATGGAGCAGGAGGGCACCAGCAGATTGTTGGTCCCATCCCGCTTGCCGTAGCCGCTGCACCGCAGGGTGGCGTAGCCCATACCTATGAGTCGGGACAAATTGCTTTCCACCAAAGTGACGGAATTGATCCGGCTGACCATCATGTGGGTGTGGTGCTGGCTGACCAGCCCGCAGGACAGCCGCAGAATATTTTGGCTTCTCCGGCAGCGAAACTGCAGCAGATAAAACAGGTGGGCCAAAAAGATTCCCGCCCAAAACAGCAGCAGGATGGCCGCCAGCACCGCCAAGGCAGGGGAGAGGCTGTTGGAGAAAAAATCTGCGATCCACCGAACGCCTTCCCAGAGAATGTACTGGAGCTGCTGGCCGAAAATCCGCATGGCCGTGGTAAAACCGGCAGCAAAGTAAAGGATTCCGGAAAGGTTGTTAGTGTTCAGCAGGGTGTAGAGGACAATGCGGCTGGTTTTAGCCCGGTACCGTTCCTCCACCGGCTCCAGCCGAACGGAAAACAGGGTGTCCACCATTCGGACGCTTTCCTTCCGGGTAATGGTCAGGGAGACATCGTAGTTGCGCTTGCCCCCGCCGTCGGTGTCGGCCTGGAGCTTCACCGCCCCCAAGGGCCGGAGGTACCAGGGCTCCTGGCGGCTGAGATAAGAAATCTGTTCCTTGGGCAGAAACAGCACGGCCGTGCAGAGAATGCCTTTGTAGACCCAAAGGCCCTTTTCGCTGTACCGGTACCGCAGAAAAGCCCAGCGATACACCCCGCTGCCCAGAATCACCAGCACCACCAGCAAATCCAGCCAGGCCCCTTGCAGCCATCCGGCCAGTTCCCCGTGGATAATCACATAAATCAGGGTGCGGAGTACCGGGATAATCAACAGGAACAGCTTTCCCGAGATGTTTTCCAAAATATTGATGGGGTGTTGAAAGCGTTTCTTCATAGCGGTTCCTCAAAAGACGGGGACAGGGCATATAAGACCCGCTGTGCTTCCGGCTCACTCAAAAAGAACAGCCAAACGCTTCCCCCGGCAGCGGAGATGCGGATGGAGCGAAGTTTGCACAGCCGACTGAGAGGGTCGCTGAAGGTGTTAACATAGCTGACCCGGTTGCGGGGAATACACACCGTCTTCTGCCAAAACACCCCTTTACACAGCCAAAAGGAGTGGGACTCCAATTTGTATTCCGTGTTCAGGTACCGCAGGGGCAGATACCAAAACACTAAAATCACCGCCACCAGCCCCAGCAGCCAAAGGGTCCAGAGCCGGAGAAAAAACCACCGGTGCAGCAAAACCGCCAGCAAACCCTCCAACACGCCGGTGGCGATGAAAGCAACTGCCTCCCACAGCACAAAGGCTTTTTTGGGCAGGGACCGGCCGTCCTTCATGGATGTTTCCTCCCCTTTCTTTGCAGCCGAAACGGCAGCGCCACACATTCCCGAAACCAATACCCAAAAGCCACCACCGGATTGATGGGGCAGGGAAGGCAGGCGCAGGAAAGCCCCAGCTTCTCCAAAATCCGGCTGCACCGGAACAGATGGTACCGGTCGCTGACCACCAGCACCCGTTGAGGCAGATGGTTCTCCTTGAGAATGTCCTTGGCAAAGGACAGGTTTTCCCAGGTGTTGGTGGAGCGGTCTTCCAAGTAAATCCGGCCGGGGGCGATTTTTTGAGCCACGAGCCAATCCTTCATGGCCTGAGCTTCGGTGCAGTCCTCCCCCCGTCCTTGTCCGCCGGTGACGATGCAGGAGTAATCCGGATTTTCTTCCAGCACCTTGCAAGCCGTCTCCAACCGCCGGAGCAGCATTTTGGAGGGACGCACCCCCAGCACCGAACACCCCGGCACCACCACGGTGCAGAGAGGTTCTTTTTGGGTAAACCTGGGGTAGCCCAGTACCAGTACCAAAAGGCTCACTGCCAGCCACAGCACAAAAATGCAGAGCAGCCCAAAACCGGCCCAGCCCACCGCATCTGAAGCCTGCTGGAACACCACCCGGTAAAACCGGCCAAACAGCACCATAGCAATCCCCAGCGCCAAGGGCAGCCAGATGCCCAGATGCGCCCGAATATTGCTCAGCAGCATGGGCAGCAGGCTCAACAAACAAAGTGCCAGTCCCACCAGCAGAAAACTCACCGATACCAAACCCATTTCACTGCCTCCCTTGCTTAGTTTTCCTTGGCTTTTCCGTAGATGGAAGTTCCAGCCGGATGTCAGCTGGAAAAAACCGACGGCATCCCCTTCCACACTGCCTTTATTATAGCATAGGCCTTTCTTCGGTTTCAACCAAACCGGCTTGGAGCAGCTCAAAAACCGTATGCCCAAAAACGACAAAAGAACAAAACAAAAGGCCTTCCCGCTCCCTGAAAAACGAAAGGACAGCCGCAGCTGTCCTTCTCAGGCGTTTATTCGTAGTACCGCATGGACGCAATTACCTTACCCAACACCTCCATCTCTTCGGTGTAGATGGGCTGGTACTCGTCGTTTTCCGGCTGGAGCCGGAAGTGTCCGTTTTCTTTGTAGAAGCGCTTGCAGGTGGCTTCCCCGTCCAACATGGCAATGATGATTTCTCCGTTTTCCGCCACCGGCTGACGGCGGACAATCACCACGTCCCCGTCCAAAATCCCGGCATTGATCATGCTGTCCCCCTGAATCCGCAGAGCGAACAAATCCTCCACCCGTTCCCGGCCGCAGTCAAAGGGCACATAGCCTTCCCGGCATTCAAAGGCGGTGATGGGCATACCGGCAGTAACCTTGCCGATGAGAGGCACCCGGGCTGCCCCATCGTCCCCCGCCAACTGAAGGGAGCGGTTGGAGTTGCCCCGCTTTTCCAGCAGCCCTTCTTCGCAAAGCTCGTTGATATACCGGTGTACCGTGGAAGTGGACTTGATCCCCAAATCGCTGCAAATTTCCCGAACGGTAGGGGAGATATCGTGAGAGATCCGGTCTACAATATATTCGTAAATACGCCGTGCCTTGTCATTCATGGCTCTTCCTCCGAAAATTTGTTCGTTTTTATTTTATCACATTTCTTGCAAAAAGGGAAGAGAAAGTTTTTGTCAAGCCTTCCAAAGAATGGTAACCTTTTTTGGACAAAAAGAACAAAGCTCTAAAGGTTTCCCCTAGAGCTTTGCAAAATTTACTTGATGTATTTTCCGGACACCTGGGCGTAGGTCTTGCAGAAACGCTGATAGGTTCCGCCGCCGGAAATATTGTCCTCCACCTGGGGGTCAAACACATAGGTCTGGCCGCCGATGTACACTTCCACCCAGTTGTGGCCCACATAGCCGCCGCCGGAAGCATGGGTGGAGCCGGACACATAAGCAGCGTCCAAACCGATCATCTTCATCATGGCGATAAAGGCGCAGCTATAAGTGTTGCAGGAGCCTTTGCCCAAAGTCAGGCAGCTGAGGGCTCCCCAGGCAATGTAGGCGTCGTTGTTGCCTTCGCTGGGATTGCCGAATCCAGCGCTGCTGACGTAAGCGCCCCGGGCATAAGAGGTGTTGTAGATAATGTAATCGTAGCAAGCCTTCACCTTGTCGTAGGTAGACATGCCGGAGGTGAAGATCTGATTGAAGATTTCCTGAATCTTTGCGTCGGTAGAGGCGTAGCCGGTAGACCGGGGATTCAAAGGGGCGGAGTTCAAAATGCCCTGCACCGTGCCATCATTTACCACCGGAGCGGAAGAGGAAGGCGCAGCTGGCGTACTGCTCTGGGAAGAGCCGGCAGAAGAAGTGGAAGAAGCGGAGGAGGTGCTGCTCTGAGAAGCAGGAGCTGCGGCTACCGGATCGGTGAAGTAGGGAGCGTAAACCCAGCTTCCGTCTTCCAGTTTATAGAAGTTTTCCGCACTGGCCACTACATTAACCTGTTCTCCGTTTTCCACCTGGCCCACCACAGCGGCGCTGGTCCGGGGTTCGCTGCGCTTGTTCACCGTGTCGGTGGCCACCTTCACCGCCGTGCCGGGCACTTCCGTCCAGCTGAAAGCCGGGGCGTCTTCGGTAAGGTAGTCCATAGAAAGGTAACCGAACCACATGGTCTCGTCGCACTTATAATATCCCAAATCGGTGGTAGCAATCACCGTCACCGCAGTGCCTGCATCCAGGCATTTGATGGTGTTAGTTTCATCGTCAAAATTCGGGGTGCTGCGCAGCCGGACGGTTTCGGTGACGTACAGGGTTTTGGGCTCAATTTCTTCTTCGGTCCAGGTAAACTCCCCGGTTGCCTCCGCCTCTTCTGCGGCGGGAACGGCCAAGGCGTCCTGTTCCTGGGTCTGGGAAGAGGTGGTTTCCTCCGGGATTTGGGCTGCCACATAGTTGGATTCCGGCTGCTGAGAGCTCTGGGCATCCACCACCGCCCAGACACAGATGCCGGACATCACCAGCAAAGAAGCGGTAACCACCGCTACCACCCGCAGGTTCCAGCGGCGAATGGTCTGCACCACTGTCAATTTTTCTTGTTTTTCTTTCATCGGCTTCATGCGATTCTCCATCCCAATCTATATCTGATTCCTTTATTTCGTCATCATCGGTTTCAATCTTTTACAATAGTTACAATTTGATTACAAGTATACCCCGGATGCTCCATGTTGTAAAGACATTTTTTGGATTGTTCAAAATTTTGTAACAATTTCGGGGTTCTTGTCTGTTTTCCCCGAAATATCCTAAGATAAAAAGGCTGAAAAATTTTTCTGTCTTCCCAGGAAACTACTGTTGTTTTGGCACAAAATATGCTATACTGTAAAGGTATCCACCGAGGGAGTTTGGAGGGCGATGACTTGAAACTTCGGACTAAAATCGCACTGTCCAATGTTTTAATGTTTGTTGTACCGATCCTGGCTATTTTAGTGGTGGCAGTGATTGTTTCCCTGATTTTTTCCAGTGCATTGGGAAAAACGGTGGACAACCTGTTGGGCAACAACCAAAGCGCCACTACCATGCGCAGCCAGATCCACTACTATGCGGTGCAGTGCGACGAGATGGAAAATGGGCAGATCGAATTTGAACGCCTGGTGTCACAGGCATTAAAGGATGAGAACTACCGCTTTCAGCTGCGGAAAGACGGCGCCTACTGCTACTCCAACCTGGACATTCTGGACGTAGGATTTATCAGCGAATACCGCTTCTACATGGACCGGGAGGACAGCTTCATCGTCACCGGCCAACAGGAAGCCATGATCAAGCATGTAGAAGTGGTGCGGGGGACTACCTACGAGCTCACCGCCGTCAACCAAAATTATCTGGAAAATGCGGTGTATTACTCCGAAGAGGATGTCAACGCCATTGACCCGGACCAGTTTTCCCTCATCAGCGTCATTGTGGTGCTGAGTATCATCATTGTAGCCCTCACTGCGGTCATCATCACCCACACTCTTTCCCGCAGCATCCTTCAGCCCCTGCAAAAGCTGAAGGTGGCCAGCCGGAAAATCAAGGATGGGGATTTTCGTTTCCACCTTCACAGCAACGGCAAGGACGAATTGGCCGACCTATGCAACGACTTTGACGATATGCGCCGCCGATTACAGGAATCGGTGGAGTTGCAGCTCACCTATGAACAGGAAGAAAAAAACCTCATCGCCGGGATGGCCCACGATCTGCGCACCCCCATTACCTCCATCAAGGGGTACATCGAAGGGCTGCGGGACGGGGTGGCCAACACTCCGGAAAAGCAAAAACGGTATCTGGACACCCTGGCAGTGAAAACCGAGGACCTGAACCGGTTAGTGGACAGCCTGTTCCTTTTCTCCAAACTGGACACCGGCAAGTATCCCTTCCACTTTGAAACAGTGGAAATCCGGGAATACATGAAGGGGTATGTGGCGTCCCGGGTCTATGACTGCGCCCAGCAGGGCATGACCCTTCATTATCAGGATAACATGGAAGGTCCGGCCTATCTGCGGCTGAGCGTAGCGGAAATGGAGCGGGTCTTTAACAATATCATCAGCAACAGCATGAAATATAAGCCGAAAGAAACCGGCAATCTTACTATTACTTTGTCCGCTGTGGAAAAAAATGCGGTGCTCTGCTTTGCAGACGACGGCAACGGGGTACCGGAAGAATCCATCGGGAAACTGTTCCAGCGGTTTTACCGGGCAGACCCTTCCCGGAACAATCCCAGCGAAGGCAGCGGACTGGGCCTTTCCATCGCCAAACAGATTGTGGAGGCCCACGGCGGCACCATTGTAGCCGGAAACAACCACGGCTTATCCATTACCATCACCCTGCCGATTCGGGATCAGGATCAATCCCAAGACCATTCAATATCGTAAGGAAGCGAGCATATGAAACGGGTTTTAATTATTGAAGATGATAAAAGCATCTCTGACCTGGAAAGGGACTACCTGGAAATCAACAAATATGAAGTAGAGGTAGCATTTGATGGGGACACCGGCAGCAAAATGGCTCTGGAAGAGAATTTTGACCTGATCCTGCTGGATCTGATGCTTCCCTTTAAGGATGGTTTCGAGGTTTGCCGGGAGATCCGGGCCAAAAAGGAAACCCCCATTTTGATGGTCACCGCCAAAAAAGAGGACATCGACAAAATTCGAGGACTGGGCCTAGGGGCAGACGATTACATCGTCAAACCCTTTTCTCCCAGCGAACTGGTGGCCCGGGTGGGCGCCCACATCGCCCGGTACGAACGGCTCACCGCCGCCGGAAACGCCAAGCACCCTGACCACGTCATCGCCATCGGGGATTTGAAAATCTACCCGGAGCAGATGCGGGTTACAGTAAAGGGCAAAGAAGTAAAGCTGGCCAACAAGGAGTTTGAGCTGCTGCGCTTTCTGGCGGAAAACCCCAACATTGTCTTTTCCAAAGACACCCTCTTCGACCGCATCTGGGGAATGGACAGCTTAGGGGATGCTTCCACCGTCACGGTACACATCAACCGCATCCGGGAAAAAATTGAAGAGGACAGCTCCAACCCCCGTTACATTGAAACGGTCTGGGGCGCCGGATACCGCTTCCGGGTTTAATCTTATCACATTGCGAGGACAAGCCAATGAATCCAGTTACTGCACTTCCGGTGCAAAAAGAAAAATACCGCTTTGCCGGAACGGCGGCGCTGACCCTTGTTTCCCAAGAGGAGGACAGTGTGTCCGCTTCCGTGTCTTGGAGCGTCAACCTGAAAGCCGGGGTGGCAGGACTTCCGGATAAACCCTTGGTTTTCTCCTTGCCCCAAGAAGAAATCTCCTTTCTGGAACCGGAGCGCAGTTACCCGGTATTTGCCCACTGTGTCAAGGTGAAAAATCTGGTTTGGCTGAAGTACATCTCGATTTTAATCCGGGGAAGCATCTACCCCATCCCTTACCAAGCCCCGGATTTCGTCATGGAGCCTCCTCCGGCTCAACCCGACCAAACGCCATCCGCCCCTTCCTACTACGCCTCTCCCAATGCGGACCCGGCGGACTGGAATTTCGTAGGCTTTACCTTCCAACGCCCGCGGCCTGCCGGCAGCGGTTCCTTCGGCAGCTATCCCACCAGCGGTGTGACCAGCGGCTTTGGTTCCTATGCCACCTCTTTTGGCGGCAGCGGATGGGGCTCCTTTGGAAACGGATTTGGCTTCGGTTGGGGCTGGGGACGGGGCCTGGGAAGCGGTTTCGGCAGCGGTTTCTTGGGCAGCTTCGGCGGCAGTTTTTCTTTGGGGTCCTTCGGCTCTTTTGGTTCGTTCGGTTCCTTCCGTTCCGGCAGCTTTGGAAGTTTCGGCAGTTTCGGTGTTCCGGGGCTGGAAGAAGAGGGGCTGGCTCCTCCCACTGTGGTGAACACCCCGGTGCCGGAAGAGGACTGGGAACCGGAGTTTTATGACAACGGCGTATTTTTCACCGCCAGCGGCAAGGAATTTATTGTATACGGCTACGGCCTGCATCTGATTTAAACGGGGAAGGAGGGGAGAACCGGCCATGAAAGCATTTCACACCAACTGGTCTAAGGTATTTGAAGTGAAGCACCCCAACACCCCCTATCAGGTGGAGGACTTTGAGCTGCTCACCACCATGCTTTCCGCCCTGGAGTGGCGCAAACACAACGGCAGCATCCGCATGGTCACCGACAACACCGGCTATGAGTATTACAAAAAGCTGGGGCTGCTGTGGCTGTGGGACGATGGGGTGGACAATGTGTTGGACCATCTCATCCCCGCCAACGTCAATCCCCATGTGTTTTGGGCGGCGGCCAAGCTCTATGCCCTGACCTACCAGCCCGCCCCGGTGGTGATGATGGACACCGACTTCATTGTCTGGAACCACCTGGGAGACCGAATCTCCGCCTACCCCTTATCGGTGATCCACCGGGAGGAGATCAACCCCACGGTGTATCCCCAAAAATTGTTTTTGAAAGCGGACGACGATTACGTCTGGCCGGACTTGGACTGGGACATTGCCCCCTGCAACACCGCCTTCGTCTGCTTCCACGATCCGGCCTTTCTGGCGCAGTACACCCAAACCGCCATTGATTTTATGGAGCACTGCTCCCAGGTGGACGACCCGCTGATCTACATGGTATTTGCGGAACAGCGGATGATTTCCATGTGCGCCAAGCAGACCGGCACCCCCATCCATGAGCTGGACAACCTGGCCCACCTGTTCGGCAACCGGCAGACCGACTTCACCCACACCTGGGGCTTCAAGCAGCAGATGCGGGACAACCCCCGCCGCCGGGAGCAGTTTTGCAAACGGTGCGCCGTGAGGCTGGTGCTGGATTTTCCGGAAAGTTTGGAAACCCTGCAAAAGATTCCGGAACTGGCGAAATATTTGTAATATCTCTTTTGAATATTACTTTTTGTATTTTATATCATTAAAATTTAGCCCCTTCTACTATGAAGGGGCTTTGTTCATTTTTCTAACAAATACAGATTGTTTTTATCAAAATAAAGCTGCACTGGCTCGTTATATAATCGGTCCAACTCTTTGATGTTTTCTATAAAAAGATTTACTCCATCATCGTGATTGGAAATAAATTGTTCTACAATCTGTTTCGTTTCTTTTTGATTGTGCAGATTTAAATTTTCTTTAGACTGAATTAAAGTTTCATCAAGTTGCGATTTACTAATTACAGGAATCTTAGCAATTTTTTCACCAGCAGCGCCGCTAATTGATGCCAATCCATCTAAGAATCGTTTTTGTAAAGATGTATCAGCAGCTTTTTCAATTTGATTGTAACATTTCGTATAAAGCTCTCGATATTGATAAGAAATTTCTTCAATTTTTCCAACAATACTGTTCAAATACTTCCGATCAAAATTTTTCAGCAAAAGCACACCTAAAAACGAAGAAAATCCATAAGTATACACTGCTAATTGATAATTATGAAACTCCATTTGTATTTTTTGAAGTTGTTTTTTAACATCTTGCCGACTGACAACAATTCCTTTTTGCAGAAGAATTCTTTGTATCTGAGTACGGTAAAAGGAAACATTTTGGATTGATTCTTGTTGAATATCCTGCACTTTTGTATACATGCTGGAGATATAAGTCTCATTGTCCCAATTAAACTTATATTTTTCCAAAACATCCTGCAAAAACTCAATGTTGCCTTGTAGCTTGGATTTTTTATCTTCTTTGATAAATTCAAAAATCTCCTGCTGTGTTTCTTGAATACTGTCAAGTTTCTTTTCAATGCTCATTAAAGCAGAAGCCATAAACAATACAGTAGGATTAAAAGGCATGGTGGTAGCAACAGAAATAGGATTATTCCCAACTTGGATAAACCTGGCTCGACCAGAAAATGTATGTCCATCAGCCCCAACCATATTTCCTAAAGTAATACCGTTTTTTTCTACTAATGTACCTGTAGCGGAACCGGGAATTATCATACGGTATAATCCCTGAGTACTGGAATTTATTGTTTGTGTTATGGTTCTAAAACTGCTTGATAAAGAAGCGAGACTAGCCCCAAATGCTGCCATGCTAGCAAATGGTATTTTCAAACTTTGATGCAAATCAACATTTTCATTTTTAACGACCGGGTAATATTCCAGCTCCAAAAGAGATTTCGCTATAACATCCTTCTTTTCAAGCTCCTCCATTCTCTTTTTCTCCTTTCTTTTATCTGAAAAATATATTTTATCTTTCATTTCATTTTACAGTATATCTCTGTTGTTTGTTTAAATCAAGTTTTTGAAAATAAAATGTGCTAAATTCAATCAAAAGACGAATTTAGCACATAAAAAACACATTTTTCAGAGGGTCCCCAGCCAATCAAACAGCCAGCTTGCAATGCCGAACTGCCAAAGCAGAGTAAGGATTACGGTAAACAGCAGCATCCGCAGCCGCTGCACCATGTTTTGGGCCGCAAAGATAAAGAAGTAAATGACAAACAGCCCGAATACCACCAAGCTGATGTATGCGCCGGACTGGGATGTAAAAAGGTCCAAAACCAGGATATTCCAGATGGACACCGCCACCACCGTCAAGGGCAGGGCTGCCACAAAGGAGCCCAGCCAGCCGGACTGGTGATGATACCACACCACAAAACCCCAGCCGAACCCGATGGCAGCCAGAATCAGCCACCACAGCACCGTCTGCCAAGGGAACACCCCGGTGACGTACCAGGCAAAGGCATAATACACCACCACCATGGCGGCGAAAAAGGCGGTGCAGCAAAGCCCTGCTTTCCAGGGACGGCTGCTGTGTACCGTAATGATGCCGGAGATGACCGCCCAGTATCCGTAACTTGTGGTGATGCCGGCCAGCTCGTGGTGGGCCAAGGCGGGAATCTGCCCCAGCATGGACACCATCAGCCCCAGCACCGCTCCCGCCGCCAGCAGATACAGCACGGAAAACCGATTGCTTTTCTTTGCTTTCATCGCTTACCGCACAATGATTTCACTGCGCTTGGGTCCGTTGGACACCATCTTGATGGGGAATCCAATCTGCTCTTCCAAAAACTCAATGTACCTGCGGCAGTTTTCCGGCAGGTCGTTGTAGTTCTTGATGCCCCGGACATCCTGCTTCCAGCCGTCCAATACGGTGAGCACCGGCTTGGCCCGGTTGAGTTTGGGGGTGCAGGGGAAGTCGGTGATGATCTCCCCGTCCACTTCGTAGCCGGTACACACTGGAATCTTGTCCAGATAGCCCAAGGCGTCGATGTTGGTCATTACCACAGAGGTGGCTCCCTGCAACAGGCAGCCGTACTTGGTTGCCACGCAGTCAAACCAGCCCACTCGGCGGGGACGCCCGGTGGTGGCGCCGTATTCGCCCTTGTCGCCGCCCCGCTTGCGCAGTTCTTCCGCTTCCTCCCCAAAGATTTCGCTGACGAAGGCGCCGGCGCCCACGGCGGAGGAGTAAGCCTTGGTAACGGTCACCACTTCCTTAATTTCATAAGGGGGAACCCCGGCGCCCACAGCACCAAATCCTGCCAAGGGGCTGGAGGAGGTGACGAAGGGGTAGATACCGTGGTCGGTGTCCTTCAAGGTGCCCAGCTGGCCTTCCAGCAGGATGTTCTTGCCATCCCGGATGGCCTGGTGCAGATACTGGGCAGTGTCCGCCACCAGGGGCTTCAGCCGCTCCCGGTAAGAGGTGATTTCATCGAAGATGGCTTTGGGGTCCAGCAACTGGTCGGAATGATAGATGTTTTGGATGGAGAGGTTCTTCACCTCGCAGATGGCTTTTAGCCGTTCCATCAGTTCCTCATCCTCAAACAGCTCGCAGACCTGAATGCCGATCTTTAAGTATTTATCGGAATAGAAGGGGGCAATGCCGCTTTTGGTGGACCCAAAGCTCTTGGCGCCCAGCCGCTGTTCTTCCATCACATCAAATTGAATGTGGTAGGGCATCAGCACCTGCGCCCGGTCGGACACCAGGATTTTCGGCATGGGTACTCCCTGAGCGGTCAAATCATCCAGCTCGTGAAAGAGTTTTTTCAAATCCAGCGCCACCCCAGTGCCGATGATGTTTACAATGTTCTGGTGGAACACACCGGAGGGAAGCAGGTGCAGGGAAAACCGGCCGTAGTCATTGATGATGGTGTGACCGGCGTTGGCTCCTCCTTGAAACCGCACTACAATGTCGGACTGATCCGCCATCATATCGGTGATCTTGCCCTTGCCTTCGTCGCCCCAGTTGGCGCCTACGATTGCTCGTACCATAGTAGAAACTCCTTCCTCTTCGTAACCCCTTTTCCTTTCGGTAAGGTGGTTTTTTGCAGGACCTTGCCTGGGCAAAGCCCGCTTTCTTATCATAGCACACACAGTGGGTAAAATCAACCTTTACCCCGCTAAAGTGAGGGCTTAAAAACTGTTCTGCAAAAACTCCTGAATGGAGTGGTTGGCCTGTTCCAGCTGCCCCCGCAGCGTGTCGTTTTCCTCCTGGAGCCGCAGGATTTCCTCCCGGCTTTCTTCCAGGGCTTTGGACAGTCGGTCAATTTTCCGTTTTAGCTGCTGTTCTTCTTCTGAAAAATGGGACGCCCCGGCGGAAGAAGCCCGAAATTCCATGGTGGCCTGAGGCCGGGGGGAATCCTTCCCTAAAATCTCCCGCAGGCGGCGGATCACCAGCGGATTTTCCAATAAATTCAGCAATTCCTGTACATTCACTTTTTTTCTTCCTTTCCCCGGAACTGTCGGTGAGAACATTGCTTTTATTGTATCATTTTTTTCGCTGTTTTTCCAGGGCTTTGTTCCACTTTTCTTTCCGAAAAAGAAAAAACGTGCCGCAGGGATTCCTGCCGCACGTCTTTACCCTCAGTCTTCAAAATCAAACAGGTCCTGGTTCCGCTCTTTGAAGATATTGAAGATGGTCATTAAAAGCTCTTCGCTTTCCACATTGACGAAGCAATCGTTTTCTTCGTCCCCTTCCTCCTGCTTGAGGATTACCACCTGATCGTCTTCTTCATCCAGCGGCATCAACACCACATATTGAGCTTCCTGGTAGAGGATCAAATCCAAGATTTCAAAATCTGCTTCCTGACCGTTTTCATCGGTCAGGGTGACACAGCCAAAATTTTCTTCATTTTCCAGCTCTTCCGGCTTATTGGTTTCCAGCATCGCTGCGGCTCCTTTCCGGGACAGCGCCCGTTTAATGATTTGATTACACAAGGATGGATTTCGCAATCATGGTACCCGTGAACATCGGATAGATTTCCACTGGTGTTCGCCAGAAGGCGAACTGCCGCCCTGCCTTTGGCGGCAAAGTGGGAATCACAATGATTGCCTTCGGCAATCATTGTACCATCCTGCCGGGTAATTGTCAACGAAGTAGGATTATTTCCGTTTTGAGAACAAAAAAGTAGGCAAACAAAAAAAGTTGTTCTCAGTTGTATTTTTGGATTTTCTCTGCTACAATAGAAACAGTTCCAGCTTCTCATCTTACGCTGGCCTGATCCCCGAAGCTCTTCTCACCTTGCTTCGGGGATTTTTCTTTCTATTGTTTACCCAAACCGGTAAATTTGCTATAATGGAACCAGATTATTCACCTCAGTGTGAAAAGGAGAAGGATTATGTTATTTTCAGACATTTCCATTTTAGCTCCGGACTTTACCATTCAGGAGCACCAATATGTGGCAGTGCAGGGCAATGCCATTCGCTATGTGGGAAACACCCGGCCCCAAGGAGACTTCGGCCCGGTATATGAAGGAAAGGAGAAGCTGCTGCTCCCCGGCCTGGTCAACACCCACTCCCACTCTCCCATGACCCTGCTGCGGGGCTATGCGGAAAACCTGCCCTTGGATCGCTGGCTCAACGAAAAGGTCTTTCCCTTCGAAGACCGGATCCAGGGAGAAGACGCCTACTACGCCGTACTGCTGAGCATTGCGGAAATGCTGCGCACCGGCACCACCTCTTTTTCGGACATGTACTTCTTTTCCGAAAACGTGGCCAAAGCGGTGGGGGACAGCGGCATCAAGTGCAACTTTAGCCGCTCTATCGTCAGCTTTGAAGACGGAGACATCCACAGTCTCCCCAGTTTTCAGGAAAGCGAAGCAATGATTCGGCAATACCACGGCGCCTTTGAAGGACGGTTTTTGATGGACATGAGCCTTCACGCCGAATACACCAACCGGTTTTCCATTATGGAGCAGTTCGCCCAAGCAGCCAAAGACCACAACCTCCGGGTGCAGATTCACCTGTCCGAAACCAAAAAGGAACACGAAGAATGCAAGCAGCGCCACGGAGGATTGACTCCCGCCCAGGTGTTTGCCAAAGCGGGGGTGCTGGACCAGCCCACCGTTGCCGCCCACTGCGTCTGGGTGGAAGACAGGGATATGGAGCTGATGGCTGAAAAGGGGGTTACGGTGGCCACCTGTCCCGCCAGCAACTTAAAGCTGGGCAGCGGGGTCTGCAACCTCCCCGAGCTGAGGAAACACGGAGTGAAGATCGCCATTGGCACCGATTCCGCCGCCTCCAACAACAACCTGAATCTGTGGAAAGAACTGTACTTGGCGGCTCTCCTTCCCAAAGGCATCACCCACGACCCCACCGCCGTCACCCCTCAACAGGTGCTGGAAATGGCAACGGTACAGGGCTGTACTTCCCAGGGGCGGATGGACTGCGGCAAAATCCAAACCGGCTATCGGGCCGACCTGACGGTGCTGGATCTTTCCGGCCCCCACATGACCCCGGCTACCGATCTGCTGAACAATTTGATCTACGCGGTCAACGGTTTCGACACCATTCTCACTATGGTGGACGGCAAGGTATTGTATGAAAACGGGGAATATCCCACCATTGACCTGGAGCGGGTCAAGTATGAAGTCTCCCGGCGCACCCGCCGAATCATCGGGGAGGTGGCTCAGGGATGAAAACACCGGCTTATTACGCAGAGCAGCTCCGTCAGCGGTTTTCCCTCCGTCCCACCACCGCCATTGTGCTGGGCAGCGGCTTTGCCCCCTTTGGAGAGGAACTGGAAAATCGGGAAGTGGTTCCTTTTGAGGAATTGGAGGAGTTTCCCCGTTCCACCGCCCCCGGCCATCCCGGGCGGTTTTTGGCAGGCACGGTAAACGGGGTGCCGGTGCTCTGCCTTCAGGGGCGGCTGCACTACTACGAAGGTTATACCATGGAACAGGTGGTGCTGCCCATCCGGGTAATGCAGGCCTTCGGTATCCGGCAGGTGATTCTCACCAACGCCGCCGGGGCTATTAACCTGGAGTTCCATGCCGGGGAAGTAATGCTGATTACTGACCATATCAACCTCATGGGCACCAATCCCCTCATCGGCCCCAATGACAACGCCTTAGGAGAACGGTTTCCGGATATGACCCAGGCCTACTCCCCCCGGTTGCAGCAGTTGGCCCGAAGCTGCGCCCAACGTCTGCACCTCCCCCTGCGGGAAGGGGTGTATCTGGGATGCACCGGCCCCAGCTTCGAGACCCCGGCAGAAATCCGTGCCTTCCGTACCTTGGGCGCCGATGCCGTAGCTATGTCCCTGGTACCGGAAACCATCGCCGCTGTTCACTGCGGAGTGGAGGTGCTGGGACTGTCCTTCCTGTCCAATCTGGCGGCCGGGGTATCCGGTCAGCCTCTCAGCGGGGAAGAAGTAAACCAGGCGGCGGAGCAAAGCCGCCCTATGCTCACCCGGTTCTTGAAAGAGCTGTTGAGCGAAATGGGAACCCAAGCCTGATTTCAAATCCAAACAGCCAAACCGGCCTTTTGCAAATTGCAGAGGGCCGGTTTTTTTGGGAAAAAGGGCAAAAAATCAGCCCTGTCATCCTAAGACAACAGGGCCGACTTTATCGGATATCCAATTTAAATTTGAATGGTCAACCTGCCATTAAGCCTGACGCTCTTTGATAGCAGCCTGAGCAGCAGCCAGACGAGCGATCGGCACACGGAAGGGAGAGCAGGACACATAGTCCAGACCGATGGTGTGGCAGAATTCCACGCTGGAGGGGTCGCCGCCGTGCTCGCCGCAGATACCTACATGGAGTTCGGGACGGGTGGACTTGCCCAGCTGGATGGCCATCTTCATCAGCTTGCCCACGCCAACCTGGTCCAGTTTTGCGAAGGGATCGTTCTCGAAGATCTTGGCGTCGTAGTAAGCGTTGAGGAACTTACCGGCGTCGTCACGAGAGAAGCCGTAGGTCATCTGGGTCAGGTCGTTGGTGCCGAAGCAGAAGAATTCAGCTTCCTTGGCGATTTCGTCCGCAGTCAGAGCAGCTCTGGGGATTTCGATCATGGTACCCACTTCGTACTTCAGATCAATACCGGCAGCAGCGATTTCTTCGTCAGCGGTCTTCACCACAACGTTCTTGACGTACTTCAGTTCCTTCACATCGCCTACCAGCGGGATCATGATTTCAGGAGCAACATTCCAATCGGGATGAGCCTTCTTCACGTTCAACGCAGCACGGATAACAGCCTTGGTCTGCATCACGGCGATTTCGGGATAGGTGACAGCCAGACGGCAGCCACGGTGACCCATCATGGGGTTGAACTCGTGGAGAGAATCAATGATAGCCTTGATCTGTTCCACAGTCTTGCCCTGAGCGTCAGCCAGCTTCTTGATGTCTTCTTCATCGGTGGGTACGAACTCGTGGAGCGGGGGATCCAGGAACCGGATGGTTACCGGGTTGCCTTCCAGAGCTTCGTACAGAGCTTCAAAGTCGCCCTGCTGAACGGGGAGGATCTTGTCCAGAGCAGCTTCCCGTTCTTCCACAGTGTCGGCGCAGATCATTTCGCGGAATGCGTCGATCCGGTCGCCTTCAAAGAACATGTGCTCGGTACGGCACAGACCGATACCTTCGGCGCCCAGCTCGCGAGCCTTCTTGGCGTCGGTGGGGGTGTCGGCATTGGTGCGGACCTTCAGACGGCGATACTTGTCAGCCCAAGCCATAACCCGGCCCAGTTCGCCGGCAATGGTGGCGTCCACAGTGGGGATGATGCCGTCGTAGATGTTACCGGTGGAACCGTCGATGGAGATATAATCGCCTTCGTGGAATTCCTTGCCGGCCAGGGTGAACTTCTTGTTTTCTTCATCCATGGTGATGTCGGAGCAGCCGGATACACAGCAGGTACCCATGCCACGAGCCACAACGGCAGCGTGAGAGGTCATACCACCACGAACGGTGAGAATGCCCTGAGAAGCCTTCATACCGGTGATGTCTTCGGGAGAGGTTTCCAGACGAACCAGAACAACCTTTTCGCCTCTGGCATTCCATTCTTCGGCATCTTCCGCAGTGAAGACGATCTTACCGCAGGCAGCGCCGGGAGAAGCACCCAGGCCCTTGCCCATGGGGGTGGCAGCCTTCAGAGCAGCCGCGTCGAACTGCGGGTGCAGCAGGGTGTCCAGGTTTCTGGGGTCGATCATCAGAACGGCTTCTTCTTCGGTGCGCATGCCTTCGTCCACCAAATCGCAGGCGATCTTCAGCGCAGCCTGAGCGGTTCTCTTACCGTTACGGGTCTGGAGCATGAACAGTTTGCCGTGTTCCACGGTGAACTCCATGTCCTGCATGTCGCGGTAGTGATCTTCCAGGGTCTTGCAGACTTCCTTGAACTGAGCAAAAGCTTCGGGGAATTTCTCTTCCATCTCAGAGATGTGCATGGGGGTACGGACACCGGCCACCACGTCTTCGCCCTGAGCGTTGGTCAAGAATTCGCCGAACAGGCCCTTAGCGCCGGTAGCGGGGTCACGAGTAAAGGCCACGCCGGTGCCGCAGTCATCGCCCATGTTGCCGAAGGCCATGCTCTGCACGTTAACAGCGGTACCCCAGGAATAAGGAATATCGTTGTCACGACGGTACACGTTGGCGCGGGGGTTGTCCCAGCTGCGGAACACAGCCTTGATGGCGCCCATGAGCTGTTCTTTGGGATCGCTGGGGAAGTCAGAGCCGATCTTTTCTTTGTACTCGGCTTTGAACTGACCGGCCAGTTCCTTCAGGTCGTCAGCGGTGAGCTCCACGTCCTGGGTGACACCCTTCTTTTCCTTCATCTCGTCGATGAGCTGTTCGAAGTACTTCTTGCCGACTTCCATAACCACGTCGGAGTACATCTGGATGAACCGGCGATAGCAGTCCCAAGCCCAACGGGGATTGCCGGACTTTTCAGACAGCACTTCCACCACGTCTTCGTTCAGGCCCAGGTTCAGGATGGTGTCCATCATGCCGGGCATGGAAGCACGGGCGCCGGAACGAACGGAAACCAGCAGCGGGTTTTCCTTATCGCCGAACTTCTTGCCGGTGATCTCTTCCATCTTGGTAATGTACTCCATGATCTGAGCTTGGATCTCCGGATTGATGACCTTGCCGTCTTCATAGTACTGGGTGCAGGCCTCGGTGGTGATGGTAAAGCCCTGAGGAACCGGCAGACCGATGTTGGTCATCTCGGCCAGGTTTGCGCCTTTGCCGCCGAGCAGTTCTCTCATGTTTGCGTTACCTTCGGTAAACAGGTACACATACTTCTTGCTCACAATAAATACCTCCATAGAATAGTATTTGTGTTTGCCTTTCAAACAGCGGAACACGGGAAAACCTGCTCCATCACGTTCCGACCATTCCGATGAAACAGCCGCAGAAATCCGCCTTTGAAAAGCAGCCGCCCGGGACTTTGAAAATCCATACAGGCTTTGCCCATATATTATACCAAATCATCTGGCAAATTTCCATATTTTTAAGAAAAAAAATCAGAAAATTCATGGTTGTCACAAACTTTGCGGTCAGTTTTTATGAAAGGCTTGCAAAAACGGGGAAATGTTGTCATAATATTCTTGTAAGGACGGGGGAATCCCTCTGTCTTTTCATCGGATTCGTTTCTTTTTTAACTTCAAGGAGTGCAGAATATGAAAAACGATTGCTGCGCCATTATCCTTGCGGCAGGAAAGGGCACCCGGATGAAATCCGAAAAGCCCAAAGTCCTGGCGGAAATTCTCTTCAAGCCCATGGTTGGGTATGTAGTGGAGGCAGTCCGGAAAGCGGGCGTGGAAGAAATCTGCGCCGTCACCGGATTTATGTCCCAGCAGGTGGAAGAATATCTGGACACCCTGGGCAATATCTGCTACGCCCACCAAACCGAGCAGAAGGGAACCGGCCACGCAGTGATGATGGCTCGCACTTTTTTGGAAGAACACAAGGGTGGGAATGTACTGGTAATCTGCGGGGATACTCCCTTTATGACCGCCAACACCATCCGGCATGCTTTGGAACAACACAAGAGTGAAGGCAATGCCGTGACGGTGGTCACCGCCCAGGTGGAAAACCCCTCCGGCTACGGGCGGATTGTCCGCAACGCCGCCGGAATTTCCAAGATTGTGGAGCAGAAGGACGCCACCGTATCCCAGCTGCAGATTCATGAAATCAATTCCGGAACCTATTGGTTTCACGTAGATTCCCTTCTTCAGATGCTAGACCAGCTCACCACTTCCAACGCCCAGCAGGAGTATTACCTCACCGACACTGTGGATCTGGCCTTAAAACAAGGCTGGTATGTAGGAGGCTACACCGCCTGCACTCCCGATATTATCCTGGGAGCCAATTCCCGAAAGGATCTTCACCAGCTCAGCGAAAAGATGCGCCAAAAGGTGCTGGACCGGCTGTTCGATGAGGGAGTGGAAATTCCCTGCACCGACGGCATCCTGGTCAGCCCTGACGCCAAGGTAGGTGCGGACACTGTATTGCTGCCCGGCACCATCCTCAAGGAAAATGTGGTGATTGGCAAGCACTGCGTTATCGGTCCCAACAGCCTGATTCAAAATTCTACTTTGGGCGACCGGGTTACCTTCAACGCCAGCCAGTGCTATAATTCGGTCATCCACAGCGATGTGGGCATCGGCCCCTTCTGTCATATCCGTCCCAACAGCGAAATCAAGTCCTTCGTTCACATCGGGGACTTTGTAGAAGTGAAAAATTCGGTGGTTGGAGAAGGCACTGGCATTTCTCACCTCACCTACGTTGGGGATTCCGATGTGGGGCAGAACGTAAACTTCGGCTGCGGCTGTGTCACCGTCAACTATGACGGCGTCCATAAAAACCGCTGCACCATCGGCAACGGCGCATTCATCGGCTGCAACACCAATCTGGTGGCCCCGGTGACGGTAGGAGACAACGCCTACATCGGCGCAGGCAGCACCATTACCGATGGGGTGCCGGAAGAAGGGCTGGGCATTGCCCGGGCCAGACAGGTCAACATTGAAGGGTTTGCCGCCAAAAAATTGGCGGGACGCAAGCTGAAATATCATCCCGATGAAAAGTAATTTTTGATCATCGGGGGAGAGGGAGTAGTAACATGAATTTTCATGGCAAGGAAATTAAAATTTTCAGTGCAAATTCCAATCGGGAAGTCGCAGAAGACATCGCCCGCTGTCTGGGACTGCCCATGGGCAAAAGCCAGGTAGTCACCTTCAGCGACGGTGAAATCAGCGTATCCATCCAGGAATCGGTTCGTGGCAGCGACATCTTCGTGGTGCAGTCCACTTCTTATCCGGTGAACGACAACCTGATGGAACTGCTCATTATGATTGACGCCTTTAAGCGGGCTTCCGCCGCCCGGATCACCGCCGTGATTCCTTACTTCGGCTATGCCCGCCAAGACCGGAAAGCCAAGGCCCGGGACCCGATTTCTGCTAAGCTGGTGGCTGACCTGATCACCACCGCCGGCGCCGACCGGGTGCTGACCATGGACCTCCACGCCGCCCAGATTCAGGGCTTCTTCAATATCCCGGTGGATCACCTGCTGGGGGTGCCGATTCTCGCCCCTTATTTCATGGAACACTTTGCCGATTGCCAGGACGATTTGGTGGTGGTCAGCCCTGACTTGGGCAGCGTGAACCGGGCCCGCCAGTTCGCCACCCGGATTGACGCTCCTCTGGCCATTGTGGATAAGCGCCGTCCCAAAGCCAACGTGTCCCAGGTGATGAACATCATCGGCAACGTGGAAGGGAAAAAGGTTATCCTGGTGGACGACATGATCGACACCGCTGGCACCATCTGCAATGCGGCTCGTGCCATGATCGAAAAGGGCGGCGCCAAGGAAGTGTACGCCTGCGCCACCCACGGCGTGCTCAGCGGCCCTGCCATTGAGCGGATCCAGGACAGCCCCATCAAGGAAATGGTGCTGCTGGACACCATCCAGCTGCCGGAAGAAAAGAAGATCGACAAAATCACGGTGCTGAAGGTAGGACCGGTGTTCGCCAAGGCCATCGAACGGATTTATGAAGACCTGCCGGTTTCTCCCCTGTTCACCTGAGAAACCCCAACCGCAAAAGAAAGGACTGCATCCCAAACGTGCAGTCCTTTTTTCATGCTCTTTTTTATACTTCACTCAAACTTCTGTTTGCCAAATCATAGGCGTACAAGGTGCGACTGTCGTCCAGCAGGAACACCCGTCCTTCCACTACATTGATGCTGCTGTAGGTTCCCTGGGCCAAAACCTCCAAGTCGGAGCCGTCCAGTTTCATCCGACAGAGGCTTCCGTTTTGCTCTTCTGTTTCCCCGTTGTAGATAAAGTACACTTCATCCCGGAAGATAGCCAAACTGTTCACCAGATTGCTGCAAATCACCGTATCTTCGCTGCCGTCCGGATTCACCGAACAGAAATCTCCATTCTCCATCACATAGTACAGCTTGTCCTGATAGTATACCAAATCCAACAGTTCCTTGCCGGGGAGAAGGGAAGTAACCTCTCCTCCCGTCAGCGGCACCGAACAAAGGGCATAATCCCCGTCTCTGCCGTATCGGAAATAGACCTGCTCCCCATCGCTGCAAACATCGAAGGCGGGAAGCTCCGTCAGCCGGGTGCTGACATTGGTGTCGGATAAATACAAAGAGTATAATGAACGATCTTGATTAAGGTCTGTATAAATCAAATAGGAATTGGCATACTCCATTTCTCCTATGGCCGTGTCAATCACCAGCTCCTCGCTGCCGTTTTCCGGGTCAATGTCCCATACATAGCGGTATTCGTCATTGATGAAGGCATAAAGGTTTTCCCCATCGGTTACCAATTCCCCTATGGAAGAACTCAGCACCTTTTGGTTTTCACTGCCGCCTGTGTTCATGGAATAGAGGGCATACCGGTCGTTGGTGTTGACATAATAGATTTTAGAACCAATCTGCACCGCTAAGCCGCTGTTGCCGTAGGCCGTGGGGACCGAGGGCCAAAGCAGCCAAACTAGCAGCACAACCAACGCCACCACCACTGCCGCTGCGCCCAAAAGGATGGCTTTCCCTTTTTTCTTCTTCCAAAGCCTTCCAATAGGTTCCAGCCATGAAAAGAGGGTTGCGGATTTTTTCTCCGGAATGCGTGCATGTTCCATAAAAATTACCTTTCGTATTATATCTCTAATAAATTACAATCAGAAATTTTTCGTTTCCAAGAATCAATTTAGTATAGCATGTTTTGAAATTCCTTTCAAGAAAAGGCGGCTGGTTTCCCCTTGTTTCGATAAATTTTAAATTTAGTTCAAATATTTCGACAAAATCCAGTGTTTTTTACTCTGATTTCATAAGGAACCTAAAATTTACCAAGAGTATAGTTCTTGACAATCTCAACAGAGTTTTCAACAATTCAGCGGAACGGGTAAACTCTTTCCCCCAATATTTTGGCAGAACACCCGTTTTTTTCTACAATATCTTGGGGATACCCCAAAAAACAAAGGAGTTTTCAACATACCGCTAACAACTTGTTGAAAACTTTTCCGCTTTGTCTCCCTTGGAAAGAACAACAGCAGCAAACGCCGAAATTTCACGGTGGTTTGCTGCTGTGTTCTCTTATTCTTCCGTAGCTTGGGTTTCCTCTGCCCCTTCCAGGGTGTTTTCCGGCTGCTGGGAAGAGTCGGAATCTTCTTCCTCTCCCTGGCTTTCCACCTCAGACACCTGGGCGCTTTCATCGTATTCCGCACGGGCAATGCTGACGATCTTGCTGCCGGGAGCAACCTTCATTACCTTCACCCCGCCGGCATACCGGGACATAATTCCCACATCGCTGACTCGGATTCGGATAATGATGCCGTCATCCGAAATCATAATCAAATCGTCGGTTTCGTCCACCACCTTGATGCCGGCTACCATGCCCCGCTTGTCGTTGACCTTGTAGTTGGTGCGGCCTAAACCGCCCCGGCGCTGCAAGGGATAATCCTCCACCTTGGTGCGGCGGCCAAGACCCTTTTCCGTCACCGTCATCACAGTGGCGTGGTCCCGCAGACGGGCCAAGCCCACTACTTCGTCTCCTTCCCGGAGCTGGATGGCCCGCACGCCCCGGGCCGTCCGGGACAGGGGACGGGCATCGTTTTCCTCCATCCGCAGGCACATGCCCATCTTGGTGGCAATCAGCAGCTGGTGATGCCCGTTGGTGAGTTTGGCAAAGGCCAGCTGGTCGTCCTCATCCAGGGAAATGGCAATCAAGCCGGAACGGCGGACGTTTTTGTAGGCGTCCAACCGGGTGCGTTTGATGATGCCGTTTTTGGTCACCATCACCAGATAGCCGTCCTTATCAAAGTCGTGGACCTTAATCATGTAGGCAATGGTTTCATCCGGCTCCAGCTCCAGCAGGTTCACTACATTGGTGCCTTTGGCAGTGCGGCTGCCTTCCGGAATCTGATAGCACTTTAACCGGTGCATCCGCCCCTTGTTGGTCAAGAACAGCACATAGTCGTGGGTGGAACTGATAAACAGCTCTTCGGTAAAGTCCTCTTCCCGCTGGGTCATGCCGGAAATGCCACGGCCGCCCCGGCGTTGAGTCTTGTAAGTATCCAACGTCATCCGCTTTACATAACCAAAGTGGGTGAGGGTCACCACGCATTCCTCTTCGGGAATCAAATCTTCAATGTCCACTTCGCCGGAAATGGCTTCAATGGAGGTGCGGCGCTCATCGGCGTACTTGTCCCGAAGGTTGAGCAAATCGGTTTTGATGATGTCCAGCACTTTGGCGTGATCCGCCAAAATAGCCTGGTATTCCATAATCTTTGCCTGGACTTCCGCCAATTCGCTTTCAATCTTCTGCCGTTCCAAGCCGGACAGCTGGCCCAAACGCATGGCCACAATGGCGCCGGCCTGCAAATCGGAGAGGCCGAACCGCTCCATCAAGGCAACCTTGGCGGCAGGCTGGTCGGCGGAATTGCGGATGATTCGAATCACTTCGTCAATAAAGTCGATGGCAATCTTCAAACCTTCCAGGATGTGCTCTCTGGCTTGGGCTTTTTCCAGATCAAATTTGGTCCGGCGGCGAATGACGTCGCACTGGAAGTCGATATAGTGTTCCAGAATCTGTTTTAAGGTGAGGATTTTGGGCTGGCCGTCTACCAGCGCCAGCATAATCACACCCACTGTTTCCTGAAGCTGTGAGTAGTGATACAGATTGTTGAGGATCACCTGGGCGTTGGAGTCCCGCTTCAGTTCCAAAACAATCCGCATCCCATCCCGGTCGGATTCATCCCGCAGGGCGGAAATCCCTTCAATCCGCTTGTCCTTCACCAAACCGGCAATGGACTGAATCAGCCGGGTCTTGTTCACCATATAGGGGATTTCCCGGATGACAATCCGCTGCTGGGCGTTGTTTTTGCCGTATTCCTCAATTTCCGCCTTGCCCCGGAGGATAATTTTGCCCCGTCCGGTGGCGTAGGCGGCACGAATGCCGGAATATCCCATAATGGTGCCGCCGGTAGGGAAGTCCGGGCCTTTGATATAGTCCATCAGTTCCGACACGTCTGCATCGGGGTACTCCATCAAATGCACCACGGCGTCAATCACCTCCCCCAGGTTGTGGGGAGGAATGTTGGTAGCCATACCCACCGCAATGCCGGTGGAGCCGTTGACCAGCAGATTGGGGAAGCGGGAGGGAAGGACGCTGGGCTCCTTGATGGTGTCGTCGTAGTTGGAAACAAAGTCCACCGTATCCTTGTTGATGTCGGTGAGCATCTCCATGGAGATTTTGGCCATCTTGGATTCGGTGTACCGGTAGGCAGCCGGAGGGTCGCCGTCGATGGTGCCGAAGTTGCCGTGGCCGTCCACCATGGGGTACCGCATGGAAAACCATTGGGCCAGACGCACCAACGCATCGTATACCGAAGCGTCGCCGTGAGGATGGAATTTACCTAACACGTCGCCCACGGTGGCCGCACACTTGGAATATTTCCGGTCTGGAAACAGCCCGTTCAAATACATATCGTATAAAATTCTGCGGTGCACCGGTTTTAATCCATCCCGTACATCCGGCAATGCCCGGGAGACAATGACCGACATGGAGTAGGCCAGAAAGGACTGTTTCATTTCCTTTTCAATGTCTACCGAGTATACCTTACTGTTTTCCGTATTATACATATCTTCACCTCAAACTATCTTCTGTCCGGGAAGAAATTTCCCTGGGCCAATGACAACGGACCCCATTGGCTCTCAACTGCTGCCGGATCACCGCCAACTGCGGCCCCAAAACGGAACAGGGAATGACAATCAAGGTGGATTGCTTTCCCCCTAAAATCAGCAGCCCCTTTTTTTCCAGAGCAAACTTGATGTACCTTCGGTAAGAAATCAGCCTGGCCTTTCCGTTGAGTTTAATCCCTCGGGACAGAAACCGCACCGTTTCCTCTTCCGGCAGGGAAACATCCCCCTGCACCGTAAAAGGCATCAGCCAAAGCAGCACCACCGTCAAAAGCAAAAAACCGGCCGCTGCAAAAAAGGGCGAATGAGAAGACCAGATGCCGTATGCGCAGCTTCCTGCCGCCAACAGAACCGCCAGCAGAGAGTAGGCCACCCGCAGTCCGAAAAAACGCCACAGCAGATAATACCGCAGCCCTGTTTTCATCTGCTCCTGGGTCAGGGAATAGGTAAATTCCACGGCCCTTCCTCCTCACTTACTTTTTCCCGGCCACTTCCAGATACGCCTCGCCAAATCCTTCTTTCAGCCGCTGGGTCAGGGAATCCAGAACCTCATCCGGACAGCAGCGCTTGGGCAGGATAAACACCCGCTGCTTTTCATGGCCGATGATAAACAAATCTTCCGTTTCCCAGCAGCGGAAATTCTTTTTGCCGTAGGGCACAAAATTGGCGTTTTCCCCGCTGCCCATACGGATGCCGTCCTGATACACCGTCATCTCATATTCTTCGGTGTAGGGGTTGGCGTCAATGGCGGAAACGGTGTGCTTGATGTGACTGTGGGGTAAATAGATGATAAAGCACATGACCGCAATGCAGACCACCGCAATAAATACGCTGACCTGGCTGCCGTTTTGGAAAATGATGTTGTAGAGATAAAACATCAGCAGAACAGCCAGAATCAAAAAGTAGATGAGATACCGCCTGCGAATGGTGTACCGCTGGAAGATTTTCAGGGCTTCCTTAGCTTCCTCCCCGGTAAAGCCGTACTTGAGGTCAATTCCCTCTCCGTGATCTTCTTCGGCATCTTGATCGGCGTCCACCTTCAGCTTGGGAACATCCTTGTAATTGTCCGCTACCAAACCCTGGTCCGCCGCATCGGGGGCAGGGTCTTCGTTGAGCATTCCCCCCGCCTGAATCTCTTCCGGGGTGGGCTGCTGTTCTTGGGGAGAAGAAGGGGTAACTTCCTTTGTTTCCTGGTTCAAAACCTCATTGACTTCGTCATAAGATTTTTGAACCGCTTCCATTTCGTCCAGGATCTGTTCCTCCTGGCTCTTTTCTTTCTTTCTCATAACCACTAACCTCAAACATCCAGATTCTGTACATACTTGGCGTTCTTTTCAATGAATTCCCGGCGTGGTTCTACCTTTTCTCCCATCAAAATGGTAAAGATCTCATCGGCGCTGGCCGCATCCTCCATCTCCACCTTGTACATCACCCGACGCTCTGGGTCCATGGTGGTTTCCCAAAGCTGTTCCGGGTCCATCTCACCCAAACCTTTGTACCGCTGGATGTCCACCTTGTTGTTTTCATTTCCGCTGCTGAGCTCCTGGATATACTCGTCCCGTTCCCGGTCGCTGTAGGCGTACCGGACTTTTTTGCCACGGGTGAGCTTAAACAGGGGAGGCTGGGCCAGGTAAATGTGGCCTTCCTCAATGAGCTGGGGCATGAAGCGGAAAAAGAAGGTGAGCAGCAGCGCGCGGATGTGAGAACCGTCCACGTCGGCATCGGCCATAATGATAATCTTGCCGTACCGCAGCTTGGAAATGTCGAAATCCTCCCCGATGGAGGTACCCAGAGCGGTGACCACCGGCATCAGCTTTTCGTTACCGTACACCCGCTCCAAACGGGCCTTCTCCACATTGAGCATCTTGCCCCACAGAGGAAGAATAGCCTGGAACCGCCGGTCCCGTCCGTCCTTGGCGGAACCTCCCGCGGAGTCGCCTTCCACGATAAAGATTTCGGTATAGGTGGCATCCCGATCGGAGCAATCTGCCAACTTGCCCGGCAGGGAAGAGGAATCCAAAATATTGTTTTTCTTCCGGGTAAGCTCCCGAGCTTTTCGAGCCGCTTCCCGGGCCTTTTGGGCAGTGGAGGATTTTTCAAAGATGGTCTTGGCCACTGCCGGATTTTCTTCCAGATAGTCGGTGAGACAATCCATCACCAGCTTTTCCACCAGAGGTTTGGCTTCCGGGTTGCCCAGCTTGCCCTTGGTCTGTCCCTCAAACTCACAGTTGGTGAGCTTCACCGAGATGATGGCGGTAAGACCTTCCCGCACGTCTTCTCCGGAAAGCCGGGGGTCGCTGTCCTTCATCAAACCGTGCTTTCGGTTGTATTCGTTGAGCACCTTGGTCAAGGCGTTTTTGAACGCCGTCTCGTGGGTGCCGCCGTCCACGGTGTGGATGTTGTTGGCGAAGGAGAGAATTACTTCGTTGTAGCTGTCGTTATACTGCATAGCTACTTCCGCCACCGCATCCCCTACTTCCCGTTTCAGGTAGATGACGTCGGGGTGGAGTACCTCCAGGTGCTTGGTCTGGTGGATGTAGCTGACGAAGGACTTAATGCCCCCCTCGTAGTGCAGCACCACCGGCTCCCCGTCGTTGCCGGGGTCTTTTTCCCGCTTGTCGGTGAGGATGATCCGGATGCCGCCGTTGAGGAAAGCCTGCTCCCGCAGCCGCCGCAGCAGCACATCAAAGTCGTATTCCGTGGTTTCAAAGATTTCGTGGTCCGCCTTAAAAAAGATGGTGGTGCCGGTTTCCTGGGTGTCCCCGATCTCCTTCAAAGGCGCCAGGGGATTGCCCCGGGAAAAGCGTTGTTCGTAGATATGGCCGTCCCGCTTGATAATCACGTCCATGGATTCGCTCAAAGCGTTCACCACGCTGGAACCCACTCCGTGCAAACCGCCGGCTACCTTGTAGCCGCCGCCGCCGAACTTGCCCCCGGCATGGAGCACGGTAAACACCACGGTGGCGGTGGAAATCCCCTCTTTGGGATGGATGCCCACAGGAATGCCCCGGCCGTTGTCCACCACGCAGATTACATTGTCCGGCAGGATGTCCACCTTAATCTCGGTGCAGTATCCGGCCAGCGCTTCGTCGATGGCGTTGTCCACGATTTCATAGACCAGATGGTGCAGCCCCTTGGGACCGGTGGAGCCGATATACATACCGGGGCGCTTGCGCACCGCCTCCAATCCTTCCAAGACCTGAATCTGGCTTTCATCGTATACCTGATTTTTTTCTGCACTCATACTGTTCCTCCATTACCATAAATGCCTGTCTGCCGCAGCGCCCGCTTTTTTAAGGTCTGGGCAGACACCGGGGAGATATATAACTGAAATTCCTGATTTTGACAACACAATACAAAGGATTTGGGCAGCTCGTAGGACACATTCACCACCCGGTGCTTTTTGCCTGCACCGGAAAGAAATTCCCGGGTAATGCGGCTGACACTGGTGGAATCAAAATCAAAGATCCCCATCACCGTCCGGCTGTCCACCACCGTGTCCCGGCCCAAAAACAGATACATCCTCTTTTTCCTCCCTGCCGCTTTACTGTCCCCGCTGCTCCTCTAAAATCAAGGCGCCGTTTTGAATTTGGAAGGACTTTCCTTCCTTCATCCGCAGCGGCCCGGCCGGGTCGCAGCAGGTCAAAAACACCTGGGTGTCCTTGATATGATTTAAAATATAGGCCTGGCGGGAAGGGTCCAGCTCGCTCATCACATCGTCCAGCAGCAGCACCGGTTGTTCCCCGGTGATCCGCCGAATCATGGAGGCTTCCCCGAACTTCATCGCCAGCACACTGCTTCGCTGCTGGCCCTGGCTGCCGTACACCCGCACCGAAAGGCCGTTGACCTGGATGTCCAGATCGTCCCGATGAATTCCCACAGAGGTGGACCCTTGCCGAAGGTCGGTTTCCAGCCCGTCGGCCAGCTTTTTTTGATAAAGCGCCACCGTTTCCGGGGTATAGGAGGTCAGCTGATCCAAATTCTCAAAGGCGCTGGACAGGTAGCCCAGGAAAAAACTTTCCTTTCCGCCGCTGAGCCCCTGATACAAGGGCTGGCAGAAACGGCCCAATTTATGAAGATAGTCCTTGCGGTACAAGCTGATGATGGTGCCCAGCCGGGCCAGCTGCTCGTCCCACAAAAACAGGGTGTCCTGCAAAGACGGCTGCCGGAGAATCTCTTTTAACAGGGAGTTTCGCTGTTCCAGCACCTTCCGGTACCCCTCCAGATATTCTGCGTATTGGGGTCGGAGCTGGGAAATGGCGTCGTCGCAAAACTGCCGGCGGTACTTTGGCCCCCCCTGAATCAAATCCAAGTCGGAAGGGGAGAACACCACCCCGTAAAAATGCCCGGCGATTTCGCTTTGACTGCGGCAGGGAATACGGTTAAACTGCACTTCTTTCCGTCCGGACAACTTCATCCAGCCGGTCTGTTCCCGCTGGGCATCGGCAAACTCCAACTCCAGCACCGAAGCGGTTTCCCCAATGCGGATCATTTCATGGAGCTTGGACTGGCGGAAACTTCCCCCGCCGGTAAACAGCCAAATGGCTTCCAGCAGGTTGCTTTTACCCTGGCCGTTTTCCCCGTAAATCACATTGACTCCGGGACAGGGATGGAGTTCCATCTGCCGGATGTTCCGAAACTGACTGACTTTCAGCCCTGTGACCTGCACCCTTTACCGATCCTTTCCCGGCTGCTGTCCTTCCACCAGAAGCAGGTAATCCTCCACCTGCACCTGGTCCCCGGGATACAGCTTTTTACCTCGCATGGTGCAGGGCTCCCCGTTGACCCGGACAATGCCCTGTTCCACAATTTCCTTGGCGTGCCCCCCGGTTTCGGCCAAGCCGGTAAATTTCAAAAATTGATCCAATTTGATAAAGGGGGTGTGGATCTGAAAGGTATGACGCTGCAAATCGTCTCCTCCTTAGGAAAGCAAAATGGGGAGGACCAGGAATAAGAAGCTGTCTCCCTGGGTGGGGGTAATCAAAATGGGGTTGAAATCACTGCCCATTTTCAGCAGCACCTGGTCGCACTTGCTGGCCTTTAAGGCGTCCAGCATATACCGGTTGTTGAAGCCCACCTTTAAGGGCTCCCCTTCCATCTCTGCCGGCAGGCTGTCCTTCACCTTGCCCAAGCTGGACTCGCAGGACAGCTCGATTTTGTCCGGCTCAAAGGAGCACTTCACCGGACTGATCACATTGGAATTGTGGATGATGATGGAGGCCCGGTTGATGGAATCCATAAAATCCTTCACCTTCACCGTGACCTGAGTTTTGAAGGTCTGAGGAATGGTGCGCTGATAGTCCAGAAAATCCCCTTCCAGCAAGCGGGAAATCACCTGGTATCCGCCAATGGAAAAGATAATGTGCCGCTGTGTAAATCGCAGGGAAACGGTCTTGTCCTCTTCCTGGGCAAAGTTTTTGTTGAGCAGCACCAGCAGTTCGCTTAAAGATTTGCCCGGCACCACAAATTTACAGCTGCCGTTGTAGTTTATCGCTTCTTTCCGCAGTGCCAACCGGATATTGTCCACGCTGACCACGTTGAGCTGATGTTCGCCGGCTTCAAACAGCACGCCGGTTAAAATGGGGTAGCTGTCGTTTTTGGAAACGGCAAATAAAGTTTGTTCCAAAATATCTTTCAAGGTATCCGCCGGCAGTTCCATGCCGTCCTGGTCGTTGACCACCGGGATTTCCGGATAATCGGCGGGGTCCATGCCCAACACCGTGAAGCTGGCGTCCTGGCAGCTGATGGTCACCATCCATTTGTCATCGCTTTCCAAGGTAATGACTCCGTCTGGCATCTTTCCCACAATGCTGGCCAACAGATTGGCGGACAAAACGATCCGTCCCGGCTGGGCGTTCATCACCGGAATGGATTTCAGAATGCCAAAATCCAAACTGTAACCGGTCATCTTTACCTGATCGGCGCTGCATTCCATCAAAATTCCTTCCAATGCGGCGATGGTGGAATGACTGGCCACCGCCAGCCCTACATTGCCGATGGTTTCATTGAGGACCGATTTTTGACAGGAAAATTTCATGGTGTTAACTCCCTTCCTTTTCCGGAATCTTCCTATTTTGTCCGGTATGTATATCATATATTTCTGTATAAAGAAAATAAAGAAATAAAATAGTCGTTGTAGTAGGTGGTGTTGAAACGGTGGAAAACTGGTAAAACTCCAGATATTTCCTAGGAAAAATCCGATTTGTCCGATTTGAATTTGGGGTTTGCAGTTTGTTGACATTTAAAAAATAAAATTTGTATCGCTCAAACCTGTTGAACACCGTGGACAAAGGTTTGTCAACTTGTCAAAGCTTTGTCGAAAAAATTTGACGTCCAAAAGGACATATATCAACAAGTTGAAAACCAAAAAGGGGATGGGTGTTGACAAATTGGTGTTCAGGGGACAAAACCCAATAGTTTTTCACCAAATTTGCAGTGCGGTGTTGAAAACTTCACGCTGTTTGTTCAGTGATTTTCAAAGAACAGATTGGCGTTTTCCCGTTGCCGCACCTTCTGAACATTACCCGTTGTTCCGAATATTTTTGATGATGTCATTGACCACCGCTTTGGTTTTGGGGTCTTTTTCTAAAATCTCTTCCATCTTTTTGATAGTATAGGCGATGGTGGCGTGGTTTCTTCCGTTAAATTCCGCCCCGATGGCTTCTTGGCTCATCTGGGTGATCTCCCGGATCACATAAATAGCAATCTGCCTGGCAATGGAGATGTTGGCGGTTTTCTTATAAGAACGGATATCGTCCGGGCTGACCGAATAGGTTTTGGACACTTCCTCCACAATCCGCTCCACTGTCACCGGCACCGGCTGGTTGTCGTTGAGGATCTCCTTAATGGCATTTTGTGCCACTCCGATGGAGGGGTTGGACCCGGTAAGCAGTTTATAAGCCTTGATCTTTTTCACCACTCCTTCCAGCTGCCGGATGTTGTTGCGCAGTTTGTTGGCAATGTACTCTGCCACATCGTTGGGAATGGTGATGTTCAACAATTCCGCTTTCCGCTTGATAATGGCCAGCCGGGTCTCAAAGTTGGGGAGAGAAACGTCGGTAATCAAACCGCTTTCAAACCGGCTTTGGAGACGGGCCGAAAGGGTGGCGATGTCCTTGGGGGGACGGTCGGAGGTCAAAACAATCTGCTTTCCCGCCTGGTGCAGCTCATTAAAGGTATGGAAAAACTCTTCCTGGGTGCTTTCCTTGCCGGCCAGGAATTGGATGTCGTCGATAAGCAGCACATCGGCGGTGCGGTATTTGTTGTGAAACTGGTCCATCTTGGTTTTATTACCGATGGATGAGATCATCTCGTTGGTGAAGGTTTCACAGTTGGTGTAGATGATTTTAGTGTTGGGGTGATTTTTTAAGATCTCGTGCCGGATGGCGCAGAGAAGGTGGGTTTTTCCCAGCCCGGAAGGGCCGTGGATAAACAGGGGGTTGTAGGAATTGTCGGTGTTTTGGGCCACCGCCTTGCAGGCGGCGTAGGTAAAGTCGTTGGACGGGCCTACAATAAAGGTTTCAAAGGTGTAGTCGTAGTTGCCGTCGTTAAAATCCCCCCGGATGGATTCTTCCGATCCCTCTTTTTTGTCCGGTGTCTTCGTTTCATCCGGCTTTTCCGGCTGGGGCACTGTTCGCTCAGAGATAATCGGCTTTTCCGAAACCGGCTGTTTTTGAGTCTCCTTATCGGTCTGAATTACGATGTGGACGTCAAAGCCCAAAACTTCCTTGAAACAATCCTTTAATTTTCCATCGTATTGCCGCTCCAGGAGGCTTTTTTGAAAGCTGTTGGGGACATAGAGATAAACGGTATCCTCATCCAGCTCCAAAGGCTGAATGGGCTTGATCCAACAGGTATAGGCCGTGTCGCTCATCATTGTCTTGCAGCGTTCTTTAACAAGATTGAACACCTCGGAAAATGAATCCATGTTGAAAAACCTCCTATGGTTGAAAACTCGGAATTTTAGTGGAAAACACAGTTGAAATCTTGTTGAAACATCGGATTCGACCCTGCTTGGGGCTCAGATTGCGTTGAGAGGACAAAAGCTGCGTCCTCAAAAAATCCGATGATTACGCAACTTAAATTGTATCACAACTTTGGAGTTTTCGCAACGATTTTGTCCGGATTTCTTTGGAATCCGCCTGGTCCGGCGGTTTTTTCTTCCTAAAAATCAATTACTAACAGTAAATGAAATATACCAAAATACAATATGTAGATAAAAAGTAGAAATTAGGGCTTGACTTTTGCCATCCCTTTCCGTTATACTTTTTAGGTAAATCACCGAAAAGGCAAAATTGCCTGTGCGTGGGAAGGAGGAGCACAATCCATGAAAAGAACCTATCAGCCCAAAAAACTTCATCGGAAGAAAGAACACGGATTTCGTAAAAGAATGGCTACGAAGAACGGAAGAAAGGTTCTGGCCAGACGGCGCGCCAAAGGCCGCAAGAGGCTGACCTACTAATGCTCTTTGTTTCCAGAACATAACCGAGGATAAAGACCACCCTTTCCAGGCTGTTTTGCTTGGGAAGAGAGGTCTTTTTCGTTTCAAAAGGGGTAATATGAGAAATCTGATTTCTTTGCGCTTGAATAAAGAATTCAAAAGAGCCTATTATCAGGGAAAATTCCGTTCCGGACCGGCGCTGGTTACCTATTTGGTAAAAAACCGCACCGGCGTCACCCGCATTGGTATTACCACTGGGAAAAAAGTGGGGAACGCCTGCTGCCGCAGCCGGGCCAGACGGTTGATCCGGGCTGCCTGGATTTCCATTCGGGAGGAGTTTCCGGGATTGAAGGGGTACGATCTGGTATTTTTAGCCCGCACCCCCATTTTAAAAATGAAGTCTACTCAGCTGGCTGTGGTAATGCGCAAACAGATCCAATGGCTCTTACAGATGAATGGAAAGAAATCATGAGACAGCTGTTTATCTGGCTCATTCGGGGATACCAGAAATTCATTTCCCCATTAAAACCACCTTGCTGCCGGTTCTATCCCACCTGTTCTTCCTATGCGGTACAGGTGCTGCAAAGGTTCGGGGTGTTTCGGGGCAGTTATCTGGCGCTGCGGCGGATCTTTCGCTGCAATCCCTTTCATCCCGGCGGCTTTGATTACCCCCCGGACAAGTTTTCCTTTCTATACCGTCGGTTTCGTGCCGATGTTACCACTCCTCGGGAACTTCCGGATTTCGAAGATCATCCGTAACCCCATTCGCCTACCTAAGAAGGAGAGATTCTATGTTTGATTTTATCGCAACCCCTTTTGGCTGGCTGATGAAATACATGTACATGCTGATCCCGGATTTCGGCTGGTGTATTATCATCTTTACCATCGTGGTCCGTTTGTGCATGTTCCCGCTGCAGGTCAAGCAGCAGAAGAACATGGCCATCAGCGGCGATGTGATGAAAAAGCAGAAGGCCATTCAGGACAAGTACAAAAACAACAAGGAAAAACTGAATATGGAGCTGCAGCGGCTCTACGATCAGGAACACTACAATCCCATGAGCAGCTGCCTGCCCATGCTGATTACTATGGTGGTACTGTTCGGCATCATCGGCGTGATCTATGGCCCTTTGCAGCATATTTTGGGCCTGGACGGTAATGCCATCAATGAGGCTGTCAGCTTTATTCAATCCAATTTCCAAACCAATGCGCCCCAGATTTCCATTATCCAGGAAATTCAGACCAACAGCCATGGTTTGGCTGAAACCCTGGCTGGTTATTTTGGCGGTATGGGCAGTGAAGCGGTACAGTCCATCCAGGAATTTAATATGAACTTCATGGGATTCTTGGATTTGGGCCGGATTCCGGAGTTTGGTCTGAACTGGTATGTAATTATTCCCTTTATCGCCGGCTTGTCCAGCTTTTTGGTCACCTTTATCAGCATGAAGATGAATCCCACCCAGATGGCTGCTTCCCCGGATCAGAAATCTGGACAGGGTTGTATGAAGGTTACCATGTATCTTATGCCCCTGCTCTCCATTGTATTTGCTTTCTGGCTGCCGGTGGGCGTGGCTTTGTACTGGATGGTCAGCAACTTCTGTAGCTTCGGTCAGTCGGTGTTGGTGAAAAAGCTGTATCCTCCGGAAAAGGTAAAGGCGAAAGCAGAGGAAAAGAAAGCCAAGCGCAAAGCCAGCGGAAAGCAGAGCCGGGTGGAACGGGCTTTGGAGTTAAAGGAAAAGTATTCTATGAAAAAGCCTCATGATCCCTATGACAATGAACATCTGGAAGATGTAACCCAAGCAGATAAGATTAAAGCCGCCAGAGAACGTATGCGTCAAAAATACGGGGACGACGAATAAATTTTAAAATGGAAAGAGAGGACAGCAACTATGGCAAAAGAAATTACCATTACTGCCAACAGTGAACAGGAAGCTCTGGAACAGGCTTATCGAGAATTGGGTGTCTCTTCTCAGCAGTGCGACGCCCAGGTTCTTCAGCCTGCTAAAAAGAGTCTGTTCGGCAAGATCAAGCAGCAGGCTATTGTAAAAGTAACGGTGGTGCGGGATGCCGACACCGTCCGCACCGCTCCTCCGGTGATCAAACAGGATGAGCCCAAAGCGGTAAAGTCTGCGGTTCCCGGCAAGGAAATCAAAGAAGAAACGGTGGAATCTCCCGCTGAAGAAGCACAGAAGGAACAGAATAACAACAATTCTGCCAAACTCCAGGCGGCGCAGGAGTACCTTCAGGCCATCCTGGAGAAGATGGGGGTGGAAGGTGTCACCATGACGGTGGAAGAAGGAGAAGAATCTGCTACCATCACCTTGAATGGGGAACACCTGGGAATCCTCATCGGCCATCACGGGGAAACCCTGGATGCTTTGCAGCATCTCACTACTCTGGTCTGCAACCGGCTGGACGGCAAGTATTTCCGGGTCACCCTGGATTGCGGTCAGTACCGGGATAAGCGTCAGAAAGCGCTGAAGGATTTGGCCAAGCGCACCAGCATTAAGGTGGCCCGCACCGGCCGCAGTCAGATGCTGGAGCCCATGAATCCCTATGAACGGCGGATCGTTCACTCTGTGGTCACCGAAATGGAAGGAGTCACCAGCAAGAGCAAAGGAGAAGATCCCAACCGCCGGGTGGTGATTCTTCCCACCAACCCCCGTCCCAAATCTTCTCGTGACAGCTATGACCGCCGCCGCAGCGGGGGAAGCCGGGGCTATGACCGTCGGGGCAGCCGTCGGGATCATCCCCTGGAACGGGTGAGTACCGAAGGCACTATGGAAAAGATTCTCAAGGCGGAACGCACCGAAGAAGAAAAGAAGGCCAAGAAGTATTCCAAGATTGAATTTTAAGTGATGATTTGGAGAGGGGGAGGCAGACGCCTCCCTTTTTCTTTGCAGTATTTTAGAAGGTAAGGAGGTTGTTTTATGACGACCATTGCTGCCATTGCCACTCCGTTGGGGGTAGGAGGCATCAGCGTGATCCGTCTCAGCGGGCCGGAAGCGCTGCAGGTAGCCGGCCGCTGTTTTCGTCCGTTCAACGGGGAGGACCTTGCGGCAAAGCCGGGCTATACCGCTTGCTACGGCCGCTTTGTCCATGCGGACGGTTCTGTGCTGGACGACGGCGTCGTGTTAGTTTACCATGCTCCTCACAGCTATACCGGGGAGGATGTGGCGGAACTTTCCTGCCACGGCGGAGTGTATGTGACCAGGCAGCTGTTGCGCCGCTGTTTGGAATGCGGGGCGGTGGCTGCCCAGCCGGGGGAATTTACCCGCCGGGCTTTTCTCAACGGCAAGATGGATTTGACTCAGGCGGAGTCGGTGATGGAGGTCATTGGTGCGCAGAACCAGCAGTCCCTGCGCACCGCCCGCGCTCAGATGGAAGGGGCGCTGTATCGCCAAGTGGTGGAGTGCAAGGACGCCTTGCTGGAGCTTTGCGCCTATCTTTCCGCCTGGGCGGATTACCCGGAAGAAGATATCCCTGCCTTGGAAGAATCCTCTCTGCTCCCTAATATGAAGAAAATAAATGCTAAATTCAGTAAATTACTGGAAAACTATGATAACGGACGAATGCTGACTCAGGGGATCCGCACTGCCATTGTAGGGAAACCCAATGTAGGAAAATCTACCTTAATGAATCTCTTTTCCGGCTACCAGCGCAGCATCGTCACCGACATTGCCGGCACTACCCGGGATGTAGTGGAAGAACAGGTTCAGCTGGGGGATTTGCAGCTTCTCCTGTCCGACACCGCAGGCATTCGGGAAACGGAAGATGCGGTGGAGCAGATTGGGGTGCATTTTGCCCAGGAACGGATTCAGCAGTCGGATTTGATTTTAGCGGTGTTTGACGCTTCCCGGCCCTTCTCTTCGGAGGACCGGCGGATTGTGGAGGAAGTGTCCAAGCAGCCGGTGCCGGCCATTGCAGTGATTCACAAAACCGACCTGCCTGCTGTGCTGGATGAAACGGAATTGGGCCAGGGATTTCAACAGGTTGTCCATACCTCGGTGGAAAACGCCCAGAGCTTGGAGCTGCTGCAGCAGGCCATTCAACAGGTGCTTCATTTGGTGCAGTTGGAAGAGGGGGCGGCGGTATTGGCCAATGAGAGACAGAGAAGCTGCGTCATTCGGGCCAAGGACCATCTGTCCCAGGCCATTGCCGCTTTTCAGGCAGGGTACACCCTGGACGCTGTGACGGTGGACCTCACCGACGGCGTTTCCGCCCTGCTAGAGCTTACTGGGGAAAAGGCTTCGGATGCTGTGGTGGATGAAGTGTTTCGGAATTTTTGTGTAGGAAAGTAAAGGAAGTTGCCATGAATCAGATTTGCGAAGAGTTTCAGATTGCGGTAATCGGCGCCGGCCATGCAGGAATCGAAGCGGCTTTGGCAGCAGCACGGCTTGGGGTGAAAACGGTATTGTTCACCTTGAGTTTGGACGGATTGGCCAATATGCCCTGCAACCCTTCCATTGGCGGCACCGCCAAGGGGCACCTGGTGCGAGAGATCGACGCCCTGGGCGGCGAGATGGGAAAAGCTGCCGACGCCACCTTTTTGCAAAGCCGGATGCTGAATCTGGGGAAGGGGCCTGCGGTACACAGTCTGCGGGTGCAGTCCGACCGCCGGGCTTACCATCATTATATGAAGCGGGTGATTGAGAACCAGCCCAACCTTTCCCTGAAACAGGGGGAGATTGCGGATATTCAGGTGGAGGATGGACGGCTCACCGGGGTGGTCACCAAGCTGGGGATGGTGTACAAGGTACAGGCTGCCATCATCTGTTCCGGCACCTACCAAAACGCCCGAATCCACATCGGCGAAATCAATTATGCTTCCGGTCCGGATAACCAGCTTCCCAGCTGCGGTCTCACCGACCGGCTGCGGTGGTACGGCATTACCATCCGCCGGTTCAAAACCGGCACCCCCAGCCGGGTCCACCGGAGAAGCATTGATTTTTCTCAGCTGGAGGAGCAGAAGGGGGACGACCCCATTGTGCCATTCTCCTTTACCACCGATCCGGCGGGGCTAAAAAATAAGGTGTCCTGCTATGTGGCTTATACCAATGAAACCACTCACAGGATTATTCTTCAAAATTTGGACCGTTCCCCCCTCTATGGGGAAGCCAAGCGGATTCAAGGGGTGGGACCCCGGTACTGTCCCAGCATTGAGGATAAGGTGGTGCGGTTTTCAGATAAAAAGCGGCACCAGCTCTTTATCGAGCCTATGGGATTGGATACCCAGGAGATGTATTTGCAGGGCATGAGTTCTTCTCTGCCGGAGGACGTGCAGCTTGCCTTTCTCCATTCTATTCATGGGTTGGAGAAAGTAGAAGTGATGCGCAACGCCTATGCCATTGAGTATGACTGCTGCGACGCTCAGCAGCTGAAAGCTACCTTGGAATTTAAGCCTTTGCTGGGGCTGTACGGCGCTGGTCAGTTCAACGGCACTTCCGGCTACGAGGAAGCCGCCGCTCAGGGGTTGGTGGCTGGAATCAACGCCGCCATGCAGGTGCTGGGCCGGGAACCGCTGGTGATGGACCGCTCCGAAAGCTATATCGGCACCTTGATTGACGACATCACCATTAAAGGGGTGATGGACCCTTACCGGATGATGACCAGCCGCAGCGAGTACCGGCTGCTTCTTCGCCAGGACAACGCCGACCAGCGGCTGACACCCATTGGTCACCGCATTGGGTTAATCAGTGAAGAGCGGTATCAAAAGTTCTTGCAAAAGTGGGAAGCCATTGACCAGGAGATTCAACGGCTGGAACATACCACCTTGCCGCCTACCCAGCAGCTCAACGACATTCTTGTTTCACGTGAAACATCTACCGTCTCCACCGGGGTGAAACTGGCCGACTTGATCCGCCGCCCCCAGGTGGGATATCAGGATTTGAAGGACGTGGATACCCAGCGTCCGGTGCTGCCCCGGGATGTTTGGGAGCAGGCAGAAATTCAGCTGAAGTACGCTGGATACATCCAAAAACAGCTGGACCAGGTGAAGCAGATGAAACGGCTGGAAAATAAACGGCTGCCGGAAGGAATGGATTACAAGCAGATCACCGGCCTGCGGCTGGAAGCCCAGGAAAAGCTGAATAAGGTTCAGCCTTATAATTTAGGGCAGGCCGGACGGATTTCCGGGGTCAGCCCGGCGGACATTACGGTGTTGCTGATCTGGCTGGAAGGACAGGGAAAGGAGGGGCATTCCCATGATGGTACCGACTAAGCTGATGGAGCTGTTTTCCCAGCAGAGATTGGCACTCACCCAAGAACAGGCAGAACAGCTGGACCATTACGGCGACCTGCTGCTGGATTGGAACCAGCGCATGAACCTGACAGCCATCACCCAGCCGGAAGAGGTGGCAGTCAAACACTTTTTGGACAGCGCCTTGCTGCTGGCTCATTGCGGTGCCTTACCGGAATCCCTTTCCTTAATTGACGTGGGCACCGGCGCCGGATTTCCCGGTCTGGTGCTGGCGGTGCTGAAACCGGAATGGAGCATTACCCTCTTAGACAGTCTGCAAAAGAGAGTCCATTTTTTGGAGACGGTGTGCAGCGAATTGGACCTTGCCAATGTGACCTGCATCCACAGCCGGGCGGAGGAGGGGGGACAGAACCCCTCCTTGCGGGAGAAATTTGATGTGGCCACGGCACGAGCGGTGGCAAACCTGCCTTTGCTCTGCGAATACTGCCTTCCCTTTGTGAAGGTGGGGGGGTGGTTTCTCCCCATGAAGGGAACGGATCCTCAGGCGGAAGGGGAGCGGGGAGAAAAGGCCATCCGCCTTTTGGGCGGGGAGTTGAAGGAAATCAGGGAATATTCCCTGCCGGATGGGAGCTATCGGAGCCTGTTCCAAATCAAAAAAGTCCGCCAAACTCCCAAACAATACCCCAGAAATCCAGGAAAAATCAAAAAATCCCCCTTGGGGTGAGAAAGAAGAATTACGGGAAATAGAATTTGCCAGAAGATTCAGTCGAAGGATGACCAACGAATCTTCTGGCATTTTGTTTTTGTCCGTGCTACAATCGAAGAAAAGGAGGGACGTTGGGTGAAGTACAAGCTGATGAAAACAGTCAATCGCGTGGTTCAATTGCCGGTGGATGCTGTCCGGCCCAATCCGGCCCAACCCCGGCGGGAGTTTGCGGAAAAAGAGCTGGAACAGCTGGCGGTGTCCATTCGAGAAAACGGTTTGCTCCAACCCATCACCGTGCGGCGGGTCAATGGGGAATACCAGCTCATCAGCGGCGAACGGCGGCTTCGAGCGGCCAAGCTGGCAGGGCTTCCTTCCATTCAAGCCATTGTCATGGACACCGATTCCGAGCGGTCCGCCGTCCTTGCTCTGGTGGAGAACCTGCATCGGCAGGATTTGAATGTTTTCGAACAAGCAGCCGCATTAAAAGCCCTTTTGGAACAATGGGGGGTGACCCAGGAGCAGGCGGCACAAAAGCTGAACATGGCCCAATCCACCATCGCTAACAAACTGCGGCTGCTGAAGCTTTCCCCGGAGTGCCGGGAATTGATTTTGAAATACAACCTCTCCGAACGCCACGCTCGGGCCGTACTGAACTTAAAAGAAGAACAGCAGCGTTCCCTGCTGGCACAGGCAGGAAAGCATCAGTGGACGGTGGCAAAGTTGGAACAGAGCGTGGAAAAACTGCAAAAGCAGAAGGTGGCAAAGAAACGTCCCAAAATGATTATCAAGGATGTGCGGTTGTTCTTTAACAGCTTTCAAAAAACCGTGGACGCCATGGAGGAAGCTGGCATCCACGCCAAGACCCAGCAGGTGGAAAAAGAAGACTGTATCCAGTACATCGTGACCATCCCCAAATAAATATTTCAGTTACAGCGCTGCGGCAATCGCCGGGCGCTGTTTTTTGGCAGAAGCACAAAACCGGGAGTGTTTCACATGAAACATTTCTACAGTCATTTTTTGAAAATTAAGGGAAAACGCATTCCTTTTTGGCGGCAAGTGTGCTATAATGGAGCAGTAATCAGAAAAACAGGCAGAATTAGAAAAGAGGAATGCAGACCCATGGGAAAAATCATTGCGGTAGCCAACCAGAAGGGCGGGGTGGGGAAGACCACCACCTCGGTGAATCTGGCCGCCGCCCTGGGACGGAAAAAGAAAAAAACCCTCCTCATCGACACCGACCCTCAGGGCAATGCCACCAGCGGGGTAGGGGTGAACAAGCGGGAGATGCAGCAATCAGTTTATGATATGCTCATTGGCAACACCAGGGCATCGCAGCTGGTGCAAAAAACCAAGTTCGATAACCTTTGGGTGATTCCCGCCAGCATGGATTTGGCAGGCGCCGAAGTGGAACTGGTGGAACTGCCCGACCGGATCAACCGGCTGAAAAAGGGCATTATCGGGGTAAAGGATCAGTTTGACTTTATCATTATCGACTGTCCTCCCTCCTTGGGTTTGATTACCCTGAACGCTTTAAACGCCGCCGATTCGGTGCTGATCCCCATTCAGTGCGAATATTACGCTCTGGAAGGGCTGAGCCAGCTGATGGCCACCGTGCGGACGGTGAAGAAAAAGTACAACAACGCTCTGGATGTGGAAGGGGTATTGCTGACTATGTTTGACGGCCGGCTGAACCTGACCACCCAGGTGGTGGAGGAAGTGAAGAAGTACTTTGCGGGAAAGGTGTACAAAACGGTGATACCCCGAAATGTCCGCCTCAGCGAAGCTCCTTCCTTCGGCGAGCCGGTGCTGTACTACGATAAGGGCAGCAAGGGAAGCAAGGCCTATCTGGATTTGACTCAGGAAGTCTTGAAAAATAATAAGAAACGATAACCCGGAAAGGAGGAAATGCCATGGCAAAACGTGGATTGGGCAAGGGATTGGAAGCCTTGTTCGAGGACAACAGCGTTTTTTCAGAACAGCAAGGGGAGCAGATGATTCCCATTTCGGAATTTACCCCCAATCCGGACCAGCCCCGGAAAGAGTTTGACCGGCAGGCGCTGGAACAGCTGGCAGATTCCATCCGGGAACACGGCGTCATCCAGCCTTTGGTGGTCACCGCCCAGGAGGATGGAAGCTACTTGATTGTGGCCGGGGAACGCCGGTATCGGGCCGCCCGCATGGCGGGGCTCACCGAGCTTCCCGCAGTGGTGCGGGATTTATCTGCCCAGCAGATTATGGAATTTGCCCTGATTGAAAACCTTCAGCGGGAAGACCTGAATCCCATGGAAGAAGCTGCCGGGTACCAGCAGCTGATTCAGGAATACGGGTTTACCCAGGAGCAGGTAGCTCACAGCGTAGGGAAATCCCGTCCTGTGATTGCCAATGCGTTGAGGCTGATGAATCTGCCGGAAGATGTGGCAGACTTGGTGCGGGAGAGAAAACTCTCCACCGGCCATGCCAGGGCGCTGTTGGCGTTGGAGGACCCGGAAGAGATGTCCCAGGTGGCCAAACAGGTGGTGGCAAAGGATTGGACGGTGCGGCAGGTGGAAAAATACTGCCGGAAGAAAGAAACGCCGCCAAAACCGCCCAAGCAGCAGGACACCTACCTAGTGGAAGCTCAAGCTGCTTTGGAGGAAACCACCGGCCGGAAAATCGCCATTCAAGGCAAAGAAGAGGAAGGGAGTATTTCCATTCCCTATTACAGCAAGGAAGAACTGCATCAGCTGGTAGAACAAATCAGCAGATGGTTGGAATCTTAACAGAAAAGAGGAAACTACCATGTTAGACATTCGTTTGATTCGGGAAAATCCGGATTTGGTGAAGGACGCAGTAAAACGGAGAAACGGCAACCTGGACGCCACCGTGGATGAAATTTTGGAGATCGACGCCAAGCGCCGGGAGATTTCCACCCAAAATGACCAGCTGCGCAACCAGCAAAAGACCATCAGCAAACAGATTCCCCAGTTGAAAAAGGAAGGGAAAGATATTGCTGAGATTATGGAGTCCACCAAAAAGCTCAGCGATACCATTGCGGAAAACACCAAGACGGTTTCTCAACTGGAAGCCAGACAGCGTCAACTGCTGCTGAGCATTCCCAATATTCCCCATGAATCGGTTCCCACCGGCTTAGATGACAGCCAGAACACCGATATGCGTCACTGGGGAGAGCCCACCAAGTTTGACTTTGAGCCCAAAGCCCACTGGGACATCGGCAAGGACCTGGGGATTCTGGACCCGGAAACCGCCGCCAAAGTCACCGGCAAGCGGTTCCACTTCTACAAAGGCCTAGGCGCCAAGCTGGAACGGGCCGTCATCAACTTCTATTTGGACACCCACACCAGCCGGGGATACACCGAAGTGCTGCCCCCCTATATGGTGAACCGGGCTTCCATGACCGGCACCGGCCAGCTGCCCAAGTTTGAAGAGGACGCCTTCTCCATCAAAAATGAAGGCTTTGACTACTTCCTGATTCCCACCGCCGAAGTGCCGGTGACCAATATGTATCGGGATGACATTTTGGATGGAAAAGATCTGCCCATCAAATATTGTGCCTATTCCGCCTGCTTCCGGGCAGAAGCCGGCAGCGCCGGACGGGACACCCGTGGCTTGATCCGTCAGCACCAGTTCAATAAGGTGGAGCTGGTAAAGTTTGCCCGGCCGGAAAACTCCTACGAAGAACTGGAAAGCCTGACCCACGACGCAGAATACTGCCTCCAGCAGCTTGGCCTGCCTTATCGGGTAGTGACTTTGTGCAGCGGCGATCTGGGCTTCTCCAGCGCCAAAACCTACGACATTGAAGTGTGGCTGCCCAGCTACAATGCTTATAAGGAGATTTCCTCCTGCTCCAACTTCGAGGACTACCAGGCTCGCCGGGCCAACATTAAGTTCCGGGACAACCCTAAGGAAAAACCCCGGCTGGTTCACACCCTCAACGGCTCCGGCTTGGCCGTGGGACGGACGGTAGCTGCTATTCTGGAAAACTACCAGAATGCAGACGGCAGCGTAACCGTGCCGGAAGTGCTGAAAAAGTACATGGGCTGCGATGTAATTAAGTAATTACAAAGAGTAAAATATTACAAATTGGAAAGCACCTGAGTGATTGGCTCAGGTGCTTTCTGTATGTGTAGAAGGAATTTCAGAAAGAAGGTGTTAAGGTTTCAACGGTGTTCAAACAAAACTGTTAATAACTTTTTTCCTTGCGCCGGAAAATCCCGAAAGTTTTTAACAAACCACTGCAAGGAGGGTAGAAAACTCAAATTAAGAAAAGACAAAAGAAAAGAGCGCTGCAAACGCAGCGCTCGAAAAGAATCTTACATATTGGCGGAGTAGTTGGGGGCTTCCTTGGTGATAAAGATGTCGTGGGGATGGCTCTCCTTCAGACCGGCGCCGGTGATTCGGATGAAACGACCTTTGGTCTGAAGCTCTTCCAGAGTAGCGCAGCCGCAGTAACCCATACCGGACTTCAAGCCGCCCATGAGCTGGAAGATGGTGTCGGCCAGCATTCCTTTGTAGGGAACCCGGCCTTCCACTCCTTCGGGAACCAGCTTTTTGTTGTTCTGCTGGAAGTAACGGTCCTTGGAGCCGTTGTTCATGGCAGCCAGGCTGCCCATGCCCCGGTATACCTTGAAGGAGCGGCCCTGGTAGATTTCGGTTTCACCGGGGGCTTCGTAGCACCCGGCCAGCAAGCTGCCCAGCATCACGGTGTTGCCGCCGGCAGCAATGGCCTTGACGATGTCGCCGGAATACTTAATGCCGCCGTCTGCAATAATCGGGATGTTGTACTTGGCCGCTTCGCAGGCAGCGTCGTAGATGGCGGTGATCTGAGGTACGCCGATGCCGCTGACCACACGGGTGGTGCAGATGGAGCCGGGGCCGATACCCACCTTCACTGCATCCGCACCGGCTTCGATCAAAGCACGGGTACCTTCGGCGGTAGCCACATTGCCGGCAATCAGGCAGCAATCCGGGAAGGCTTCCTTCACCTTGCGCACGCAGTCCAGAATACCCTGGCTGTGGCCGTGGGCGGAGTCCAGAACCAGTACGTCGGCCTGGGCGTCCAGCAGGGCCTTGGCACGGCCCAGCACGTCGGCCGTTACGCCGATGGCGGCGGCGCAGAGCAGGCGGCCGTTTTTGTCCCGGGCGGTGTTGGGATACTGATAGGCTTTTTCAATGTCCTTGATGGTGATCAGGCCGCTGAGGTTGCCCTCTTCGTCCACCAAAGGCAGTTTTTCGATTTTGTGCTTTTTCAAAATCTGCTGGGCTTCTTCCAAGGTGGTGCCAATGGGGGCGGTGATGAGCTTTTCCTTGGTCATCACGTCCCGAATGGGCACGTTGAAGTCATCCATAAACTTCAGGTCCCGGTTGGTGATAATGCCCACCAGCTTTTTGCCTTCCACAATAGGCACGCCGCTGATCTTGTATTTTGCCATGAGATCGTTGGCTTCGTAAACGTAGTTGTTTTCACTTAAAGAAAAGGGGTCGGTGATGACGCCGTTTTCACTGCGCTTGACCCGGTCAACCTGATCTGCCTGTTCGGCAATGCTCATATTTTTGTGGATGACGCCGATGCCGCCTTCTCTGGCGATGGCAATGGCCATAGCAGATTCCGTCACTGTATCCATTGCGGCAGAAATAACCGGCGTATTCAGCCAAATATCCTTGGCTAAGCGGGTACGTACGCTGACATCGGCCGGAAGCACATGGCTTTCGGCGGGGATCAGAAGAACATCGTCAAAGGTGAGTCCTTCTTTTACGAACTTTTTGTTGAAATCAGTTTCTAACATAGGCGCTCCGCTTCCTTTCTTTTCTGTCGATTACTGTTGCTTCCTTGTGGTTATTAGATGAATTATACTACATTCCCCCAGGACGGTCAAGAGGTCAATATGGAGATTTTTCCCAGCTTGTCATAGGGGTGCTTTTGGCAACATATCCATAACAGGGAAAAAGGACGGAGGGATTCAGGTTGTACTACGATTGGATCATCTTTGGAGCGGCCGGGGTGTGCTGGCTGATCCAGTTGTTTTATTGCAAAACCCGTCATTTAGGAGGAAAGGGTCTGCTGTTTTCCCTGCTGGCAGGCAGCGGGATTCTAGCGCTGCTGGGCTGGCTGCACATGGGACTGGCTTTCAACGCAGTAAACCTGGCTGTTTCACTGGGATTGGGCATTCCCGGCCTAATTATCTTACTGCTGTTTTCCGTTTTTTACTAAAAACAAGAAACAAAAATCAGGAAATTGTAAAAACTCTATGGATTCTTTGGCAAAGCGTTGCAAAGCAAAAAAGAATTTGATATGATAAAAAAAAGTAAGGAGGAGATAAGGATGCGTGTGGATTTCCATTCTCATGTGGTGCCGGGAGTGGACGACGGCTCCAAAAACACCGAAATGAGTTTAGAAATGCTGCGCCGGATGCGCCGGCAGGGAACCGACCTGGTGGTGGCAACTCCTCACTATTATGTAGGCCGCACAGCGCCGGAAGAGTATCTGGAAAAAATATCTGACGCCTGTTATCTGCTGCGGGAAGCCATCCAGCAGAGTGGGGAAGAGGTGCCCAAGCTGGCATTGGGATACGAGGTTTATTATTTCAAGGGGATTTCCCAAGCCAACTTTATCAACCTCTTTACCATTGGCAACAGCCCCTATCTGCTGCTGGAACTGCCAACCCGCCCTTTGACCAACGCCGATGTGGAGGATATTTTTCGGATTCGGGCCAATCAAGGGCTGATCCCGATTCTGGCCCATGTGGAGCGGTACCTGGCCTTTGAAAGTTTTGACTTTTTGCAGGATATGATTCGGCAGGGAGAGTTGCTGGCTCAGGTGAACGCCGATTCTCTGTTGAAGTGGAGCACCCGGAAAAAAGCGCTGGCCTTTTTAAAAAACGGCACGGCCCAGTTTTTGGGCAGCGACGCCCACAATCTGGACCAACGGGCCCCTTGTTTGGAGGAAGCGATGGCCGTGATTGAGAAAAAAGCGGGAAAAGAATTGGTGCAGCGGATTGACCGTGATTCCGAAGCGCTGATTGAAAAATGCCTGTAATACGATTTGAAATATATCGGTGAATAAATACATTTTGTATATTTCGTTTTCACTGCAAGGACCGGAAGCACATCTGCTTTCGGTTTTTTGCTACAAACTTTCCTTGTGTTTTAAAGGGAAACTATGTATAATAAAAATGACAGAAAATAGAAGGGAAGGGTGGGAAAATGGGAATCCAACAGCTGCACAGCATGGCTTGTTTTGGGATGAACGCCTATCCTGTGCTGGTGGAAACGGATATTCTGCGCGGACTTCCCAATTTTACGGTGGTGGGTCTGCCCGACGCTGCAGTAAAAGAAAGCCGGGACCGGGTGCGGTTTGTGTTTAAAAACTGCGGGTTCACCTTCCCCACCGGACGGATCACCGTGAATCTGGCGCCGGCGGATCTGAAAAAAAGCGGCGCCGCCTATGACCTTCCCATCTTTTTGGGCCTGCTGCTTTCCAGCGGGCAGATTCAGGATGTAGGTTTGGAGGACGCCGCTTTTTTGGGGGAGCTTTCCCTTTCCGGCAAACTGCTGCGGGTGGATGGGGTGCTACCTATGGTGCTGGCGGCCAAGGAAGCGGGCATCAAAAAGGTGTTTCTTCCCGCAGAAAATCAGCAGGAAGCCGCTGTGGTGCAGGGGATGGAGATTTACGGCCTGGAACATGTCAATCAGTTTATCTCCTTTTTGGAAGGGCGAATTCAGCTGACCCCCGCTCACTATACCCGGTCCAAATCGGTGGAGGAAGCCCTGGCGCCGGATTTTGCCGACGTGAAGGGACAACCGGTTGCCCGCCGGGCGGTGGAGTTGGCGGTGGCAGGGGGACACAACCTGTTGCTCATCGGTTCCCCGGGAGCGGGAAAATCCATGCTGGCCAAACGGATTCCCGGCATTCTGCCCCCCATGACCTTTGAGGAGTCCATTGAAACCAGCCGCATTTATTCGGTGGCGGGCTTGCTCAGCAGCAAACAGCCTTTGATTACCACCCGGCCCTTCCGGGCGCCCCACCATTCCATTTCCGCAGCGGGATTGTCCGGCGGGGGCAGCGTCCCTCAGCCGGGGGAAATCAGCCTGGCTCACAACGGGGTGCTGTTTTTGGACGAGCTGCCGGAGTTCAACCGCCAGGCCATTGAAGTGCTCCGCCAGCCCATGGAGGACGGCACCGTTACCATCTCCCGGGTTCGAGGCACCTTGACTTATCCCTGCCGGGTGATGGTAGTGGCGGCCATGAACCCCTGTCCCTGCGGCTATTTCGGCCATCCCACCCGGGCCTGCACCTGCCGGAAAGGGGAGGTAAGCAAATACCTCAGCCGTATCAGCGGGCCGCTGTTGGACCGGCTGGACCTCCACGTTGACGTGCCGCCGGTTGATTACGATAGCTTGGCCAACCATGAAAAATCCGAGTCTTCCGCTTCCATCCGAGAACGGGTGATGAAGGTGCGCCGGATGCAGCAGCAGCGGTTTCAGGGAAAGGGCATCTACACCAACGCCCAGATTCCCCCGGGGTCGTTGGAAGAATTCTGCCCGGTGGACGATGGCGCTAAGGCCATGTTAAAAAGCGCCTTTGAGCGACTGGGACTTTCCGGCCGGGCCTATGACCGGATTTTAAAGGTGGCCCGGACCGCCGCAGACCTGGAGGGAAGCGAAGTGATTCGGCGGCCCCATATTGCAGAAGCCATACAGTACCGCAGTTTGGACCGGAAATACTGGTCCCGGCTGTAACCAAAAGAACAGGAGGCTAGATCATGAGCGAAAAACGCAAAGGATATCTGACCTGGGACGCATACTTTATGGGCATTGCCCTGCTCAGCGCCCAGCGCAGCAAGGACAGCAGCACCCAGGTGGGAAGCTGCATCGTCAACCAGGACAACAAAATCCTTTCCATGGGATACAACGGTATGCCTACCGGCTGCGACGACGACGAAATGCCCTGGAGCCGGGAAGGGGACACCTTAAATTCCAAATATGCCTTTGTCTGCCATGCAGAGCTCAACGCCATCCTGAATTACAGCGGGGGCAGCTTAAAGGGAACCCGGATTTACAGCACCCTGTTTCCCTGCAACGAGTGCGCCAAGGCCATCATTCAAAGCGGGATCCGGGAGGTCATCTACCTGTCGGACAAATATGCCGACACCGACGGCGTCCGGGCCAGCAAGCGGATGTTTGACCTGGTTGGAATCAAGTACCGGGAGTATGTCCCTGCGGGACAGATGGTCACCCTGCAACTGTAACGGAAAGGAAGAACCACTTTGAGCAATCTGTACCTCTGCGGCTTTATGGGCTGCGGGAAAACCACCATCGGCCAGGCCTTCGCCAAAAAGCAGGGCCGGAAATATCTGGATTTGGACCGGTTGATTGTCCAGCGGCAAGGCCGGACCATTCCGGAAATCTTCGCCCAGGAGGGGGAAGAGGGGTTCCGGGCCATTGAGCAGCAGACCCTTCTTTCCACCCAGGAGTACAAAGGCGCAGTCATTTCCACCGGCGGCGGCATCCTCACCAAACGGGAAAACGGCGGCATCTGCAACCGGCTGGGGGTTTTGGTGTTTTTGGACCTTCCCTTTGAGGACTGCTATCAGCGCATTCAGGGGGACACCAACCGGCCCTTGGTGATGCAGAACACCGAAGAACAGCTTCAAGCCCTCTTTGACCGGCGCAGAACGGTGTACCTGGAAGAAAGCGGCTTGGTGCTGGACGCCAAAGGTTCGGTACAGCAAATTGTAGCCCGGCTGGAACAAGCATTAAAACATCATGGATAAAAAAATCCCAACGGACCGGACGGTGAGAGCACCGAAAGGCCGTTGGGAGTTTTTTTGTTTCTTACAGCAAAGTGGTGAACCAGGAGAAAAAGAAGGCAAGGTACGCCATCAAAATAAAAAGCAGAACCATAACGGCGGCGTAGATTCCAAAGCAAATAATAGCAAGTGTCATGCCGATGGAACTGTTCCGACGCCCGGGGAAATTGGGGGGATAGAATTGAAATTTCTGTTTGGAAATCATACCGAAGACCAGGGAAAGCAATCCGCAGGCCAAGATGGGATAGGAGAGATTGAGGTAGATAAAATGAGAACTTTGACCAAGAAGATAAGAAGAGAAAGAAAGGGAACAGATAATACTTACCACGAAAAGCCCCAAAGAGACGGCGCCTAAAATCAGGCTTGCGGTAGCCAATTTTGTGCTGGGTTCCGTTGACATTTGTACACGGGACGGGTTGGCTCCAGGTTTCCGGTAAGGAATGAACGGGGGGTCTTGGGCGACGGAAGGAAACGGTTCCGATGAATCGGATGGGGGAATTGGATCGGGGGTTGGCGTGTCTTTGTTTTGTTCAGGGATGTTCATGCCTATTCTCCTTTTCCATGTTTTTCAAGATTACAATATGCTGAGATCGGAGTGCTTAAATATACAAAGAGTTATTATAAATAAAAATATACTGTTTGTAAACTTTGCTGCTTTTCAGATTTGCTGCCGGATTCCTTCTCATCCATAAGGGGACATTTCCAGTTCCTTTTCATATGGAGAGGAGAAACAAGAGAAAGAGATAGATGGTGAAGAAAAAGGCCAGCAAATAAATCAGTACATAGATGCCAAGTCCGACAGAAGCGAAGATAATCCCCAGCAGGCTGTTCCTCCGCGCCGGAAAATCCGGGGGATAGTGCCGAAATCGGTTGCGGGAAATCAGGCCGAAAATCAGCGCTAGCAGGCCGCAGACCACAACGGGAAAAGTCAGGTCTGCAAAATTGCTGGAATTGTGGAAGACCGGTTCCGCCAAATCCGAAAGGTCTCCTAAAAATCCTACTAGAAGCAGCCCCAAACAAATGGAACCCAGCACTAGGCTGGCTGTGGCCAGTTTTGTTTTGGGCTTGGAGTACGGGGGCATTTTTCCCGGATGAAGAGGATAGCCGCCGGGCTGGATGTAATAGGGCGGTGGCGGTGGAGGAGGAGTAGGCTTTTGATAGGGAATGAAGGGAGGCTCTTGTGGCGGAGGGGGTGGAGAAACCGGATCGGGGGGCGGTGTGCCGTTGTTTTGCTGCGGGGTGTTCATATACATTCTCCTTTTTCGTCGATTTTAAAAAAACGACAACCCGCAGAGGAATTGCCGTTTTTTCCGTGAATCAGTAGTTTAAATAATACGGATAGTTATATAAGTAATCAATAGTACCATTTGTAACGAGCAGAATCAGGCAAACAATGATCAATACAATGGCGAAAATGCTGATTCCCAGCCCCACTGCGCCGCAGATTTTGCCCACCTTCACATAGGTGGTGTTGGGACCCAGGTTGCCGTTGGGATAATGGCCCTTCACCCGGGAGGAAAACACCAAAGCTAAAATGGCGCAGACCAGGCTTCCCATGACAACGGAGCAGATACCCAGCACCATGGCTGCAACGGCCAGTCCTTCCGGTTTATATTGGGGCTTGGCATTCGGCTGGGGATTGACCGGCTGCTGAGGATAAGGAGGCTGCTGGGAATAGGGCGGCGGAGGGGGTACAGGCGCCTGTTGGCCGTAATAGGGGTTCTGATAAGGATTGGGGTAGTTCTGCATTGGCGGGGCCCCGTAATAGCCGGGAGCGTAGTTAGGCTGGGGCGGGGTAAAGGGCGCTTGCGGGGAAACCGGTGCCTGCATTTCCGGGCCGGCAGCCCGGGGGGCTTGCTGCGGGGTAAAGCCGGAATTGACTTGGCCTTGTTCCTTTGCTTCAGGGGCTTGGGCAGCTTCTGCCGGAGAGGGAGGATAACCGCCCTGTTCCAGATTGATGGGATCCATCATAGCAATTTCCTTTCTTTTATGAAATCGACCGGAGCTTAAAACGGCAGGGAGGTAGCGCTGATTTGGATGTCGATATTGCCGTTAAGATAGGGGGACAGCTCATCCACGAGATAAGGGGTGGCTTCCTGAATGAACAGGACGGTAGCAATAATCAAGATGGTCCAGAGAATGGCAAACAGGATGGAGAAGACCAGGCCCACAATCCCGCAGATTTTCCCTGCTTTCACAAAGTTTTGGCTGGCGCCCAAATTGCCGCCGGGAGCCTGCTTAGTTACTTTTCCTGCAAAGACAATGGCTAAGATGGCGCAAATCAGCCCGGTGATGAAACCGGCGGAAAAGAAGATGGAGCAGATGCCCAGCACCATGGATGCAATGGCCATGCCGCTGGGTTTGTTTTGGTTGATGGGAGAGGAATACTGGGGGTAAGGCTGGTAGGGCTGGGAATATTCCTGCTGGTACTGCCCTTGGGGCTGCTGCTGATAAGATGGACCCTGAGAGGGTTGGGGGTTGGGGTTTTGATTGAATTCCATAACAATTCTCCTTGTTGATCGTAGAAAAACGGCTGCACCGGCGGCAGAAATTGTTTGCCCATCCGGTTGTTGTGTTTATTCTACCATGAAATGTCCATTGGGTTTCCGCTGGTTTTCGCCGTCAGGCGAAATGCCGCCCACGCTCTACGGGCGGCAAAGCGGGAACCGTAATGACTGCTTTTTGCAGTCATTATATCATATTTAGGATTCACTGACAAGATGAAAACCCAGCGGGAAACCTCTTTTTTGCCAAACAAACCCGTTGACAGAAAAGAGAATTTATTCACTGTTACAAAATCGGGGAAAAACCATGGAAAAAAATGCGGGATGAGATATAATAGGAAAGAATATAAGGAACAATCTGTGCAAAGGAGAATGGACTTGACTCGCAGTGACGTAAGAAATGTCGCCATTGTGGCCCACGTTGACCACGGCAAAACCACCTTGGTGGATGAAATGCTCAAACAGGGAGGCGCCTTCCGGGAAAACCAGGTGGTGCAGGACCGTGTCATGGATAGCAACGCCCAGGAACGGGAACGGGGCATCACCATTTTGGCCAAGAACACTTCCGTTCATTATAAAGGGACCAAAATCAACATCATCGACACCCCCGGCCACGCCGACTTTGGCGGGGAAGTGGAACGGGTGCTGAAGATGGTGGACGGAGTCCTGCTGCTGGTGGACTCCTTTGAAGGCACCATGCCCCAGACCCGGTTCGTGCTGCAAAAGGCGTTGGAGCTGGGACACAAGATTATTATTGTAGTGAACAAGATTGACCGGCCGGACGCCCGGCTGGACGAAGTGGAAGATGAAGTTCTGGAGCTGCTGATGGATTTGGATGCCACCGACGAACAGCTGGATAGCCCGGTGGTGTACTGCTCCGGACGGGAAGGCATCGCCACCCTGGATTACCACCAGAAGGGAACCGACCTGACCCCCCTCTTCGACACCATTCTGGAACACATCCCGGCCCCGGAAGGGGACGAAACCGCTCCCTTCCAGATGCTGATTTCTTCGGTGGACTACAATGACTATGTAGGGCGGATTGCCATCGGCCGCATCAGCCGGGGCACCCTCCATCAGAACCAGGAAGTGATGGTCTGCGATTACCACAACCCCAAGCGCCGCTACAAGAGCAAAGTGGTGAACATGTATCAGATTGAATCCCTGAAGCGGGTGCCCTGCACCGAAGCCACCATCGGGGACATCGTCTGCATCTCCGGCATCGACGATTTGACCATTGGGGACACCCTCTGCGACCCCAGTGATGTGGAGCCGGTGGAGTTTGTGCAGATTAGCCAGCCCACCGTGGAAATGACCTTCTCGGTGAACGATTCCCCCTTTGCGGGCCAGGATGGCAAGTACGTCACCTCCCGGCAGCTGCGGGAACGGCTGATGAAGGAGCTGCTCCGGGACGTGTCCCTCCGGGTGGAGGAAACCGACAGCACCGATAAGTTCATCGTTTCCGGCCGGGGGGAGATGCACCTCTCCGTTCTCATTGAGAATATGCGCCGGGAAGGGTATGAGCTGCAGGTCAGCACCCCCAGAGTGCTGTTCCGCACCATCAACGGCAAACAGTGCGAGCCCATTGAACGGCTGGTAATGGACGTGCCGGAGGAATACATGGGCGCTGTCATGGAAAAGATGGGCACTCGCAAGGGCGAGCTTCAGCACATGACCCCCCAGGGCAGCCGGATGCGGATCGAGTTTCTGGTGCCTTCCCGGGGACTGTTCGGTTACAAGAGCGAGTTCCTCACCGACACCAAGGGCGAAGGCATTATGAGTTCGGTGTTTGAACGGTATGAGCCCTATAAAGGAGAAATTGCCAAGCGCACCACCGGCTCCCTCATTGCCTATGAATCCGGGGAAAGCGTTACCTACGGTTTGTTCAACGCCCAGGAGCGGGGTACCCTGTTTATCGGCGCCGGTGTTCCGGTGTACCAAGGCATGGTGGTGGGCCAGTCTCCCAAGGCGGAAGATTTGGTGGTGAATGTCTGCAAGAAAAAGCAGCTCACCAATACCCGTGCTTCCGGCAGCGACGATGCCCTGCGGTTGATCCCCCCCAAAGTCATGAGCCTGGAACAGTGCCTGGAATTTATCAACGATGACGAATTGGTGGAGGTCACCCCCCATCATCTGCGGATTCGCAAAGCCATTCTGGACAACGTTCAGCGGGCGAAGCAGAGAGCCAAGAAATAAATTAGAAAGAACATGATTACCGGTGACCGGCCTGTTTGGGCCGGGCCGGTAATTTTTTGTTGCCGAATCACTCCGGGATTGGTTACAGCGGGATGGAATTTTTCGGAAAAAGAATAACAAAATGTAGCCGTTTCCTTTGACCGGAAGACTTAAAATCAGAAAAGCCGCAAAGTGGTCCGTACAATTCAAACTTTTTGAAACATACTAAAAGTATAATAAAGAAATCGGATTACAATTAGGATTAAATAATTACAAAAAGAAGCCGTTTTTCCAGCTTTTGAAATTAGATGCTTTTTTGTAGGAATGCACAAAAGATATTGTCGTTTCTTGTGCAGATTCAAGGATGATTGTGAAAAAAATCGCAAAAATCGGGGGAAATCACCTGTATCTTAACCAGTAAATGGAAATAACTCACAAAAAAAGGAAACAAAAAAACTTGACAAGAGAGGGGGATCTCACTATAATGATTGCAAATCGGTAACAAGAATTACAAAAACAAGCAAGCGAAGTTTACATTTACAATTTCCCCTACATGACGAAACACAGGAAATAAGGAGTTTATTATCATGAGACTGGAATGCAAATGGCTCAAGGCCCACAAAGAGATCCTCTGCAAAGTCATCTCTGCGGTTCTGATGGTTACCATGGTAGCTACAGTGCTTACCGGCTTGACCGCTGCGGAACAGGAAGTGAACATTCATGAAAACGGAACGGTTTACTCCCGCTACACGGTGTACACCGATCCGGAAAAAATTCTGGAAAGCCAGGGCATCGTTTTGGAAGAGGGAGACGAATATGTCTTCTCCGGTTTTAAAGACGGTGTGGCGGACCTCACTGTGATGCGTGCCTTCCGGGTAGAAATCCAGGCAGACGGCGCCGTCAGCGAAGTGAAGATGGCCAGCGGCACCGTGGCCCAGGCACTGGAAAAAGCCGGCGTGACCGTTGGGGAACAGGATTTGATTAACGTATCCATGGACCAGGAAGTGTTTTCCGGCATGACCATCGTGATCAACCGAGTGACCTACACTCAGGAAGACACCGTGGAGTCCATCCCTTATGAGACCGTGCATAACGGCACCCTCTCCACCCCCTACAGCACCTATGTGGAATCGGTTGCCGGGGAAAACGGGGAAAAGGTGGTCACCACCCAGTACCGTTATGTGGATGGCGTGCTCACCGACAGCGAAGTCATCAATGAAGTTATCACCAAGAATCCGGTGAACCGGGTTCTGGACGTGATGGAACAGTACTATGTAGGCGGCGAACTGGTGCAGGCGGAAACCTCTCCGGTGCAGCTGGACGAAAACGGCATCCCGGTGAACTATAAGAGCAAGGTCACCGGTAAGGCCACCGCTTACTCTGCTTTGGGCAGACCCACCTCCCTCACTCCCGGCGCTGTGGCCATGGACTTGAGCAAGTATCCCAAGGGAACCCAGCTGTACATTGTTTCCAGCGACGGCAGCTATGTTTACGGCTATTCTGTGGTGCGGGATACCGGCGCTTTCGTTCACAACGGCAGCGGCGTGCTGGTGGACTGCTTCTTCAATACCTATGAAGAAAGCGTTCAGTTCGGCGCCAAAACGGTGGATGTTTACGTTCTGTAATACCAAGCAAAAAGATTACAATTAGGAACCTTCTCGGGCAGCTGGAAACGGCGGCCTGGGGAGGTTTTTCTTTTTTTCGGCCAGTGGGACAAAAAGAAAGCCCGAAAGCGCTCTGCCTTCGGGCTTCGTTGCTTATTTTCAGTCAGGCTTGGAAGTGTGCCTCCATGTATTCCTTGGCTTGCAGGATAACCTGCTGAATCTGTTGGTCGGTGAAACTGTCCCCGAACCAGATTTCATGGGCCACTGCCGCCTGCCAAACCAGCATGGACAAACCGCCCCCAGCGGGAAGCCCTAAGGATTTGGCGGTCTGCACCAGCTGGGTCTCAAAGGGGTTGTACACCAGGTCAAATACCGCTTCGGCCTGCCGGATGATGTCCGGGGTTACCGGGCAGCTTTGGGTATTGGGGTACATCCCCACCGGCGTGGCGTTGACCAGCAGCCGGTAGGAGCCGTTGGGTTCATCCAGCAGACAGGTGGTGATTTCGGCTTCCGGTTTGATCTTCAGCAGTCGCTCCTTCAAAGCGGCAGCCTGCTTGACGTCCTCTTTCCGCACCGCAATGGTGAGGGGGGAACCGGCTAATACTACCTCGGTGGCAATCATGTTGGCCACCCCGCCGCTGCCCAGCATCAGCACCGGTCCCTGGGAAAGCTCCACTCCCAGGCTGCGGATGCCGTGGAGAAAGCCGTCTACGTCGGTGTTGTGGCCGATGTAGCGGCCGTCCTTGATCTCCACCGTATTCACCGATTGGTACAGCCCGGCTTTTTCCGAAAGCTGGGTGAGGAAGGGGATGATCTCCACCTTGTAGGGGATGGTGATGTTAAATCCCTGGCCGGCCAGCAGTTTGGGCACCTGGGTTTTCAGGTCTTCCGGCGCTACGTCGTGGAGGGCGTAGGGCTGGGGCCGTCCGGAGAGGGCAAAGAGGGCTTGATGGATGAAGGGGGACATGGAGTGTCCCAGAGGGTGGCCCAGCAGTCCGAAGCCGGGGATTTGGGTATTAGCTTGTGTCACAGTCCCAGGACCTCCAGCGCTTTTTGATAGGTTTTTTCGTCCTCTACGTTGATGGCATTGACGCCGCTGAGGGTTTTCTTCACCAAGCCGGTGAGGACCTTACCGGGGCCGCACTCCACGAAGGTGTCGTAGCCCGCCTGCTGCATGTTGTCCAGTTCAGTGGTGAACCGCACCGGGGAGACAATGTGCTTCGCCAGATAGCCGGGCATATCGCTGACGTCGGTGAGCAGCTGGCCGGTGAGGTTGCAGTAGAACTCCTTCTGGGGCATGGAGAATTTCACGTCTTTGATTTTTTCATAAAAGGCGTCCGCCGCAGGCTGCATGAGCTTGGAGTGGAAGGCAGCGCTGACCGCCAGCTTCACGCAGCGCCGTGCGCCCATTTCAGTGAACTTGGCAATGGCGGCGTCCACCGCAGCGGTTTCTCCGGCGATGACGGTCTGCACCGGGCTGTTGTAGTTTACCGGAACTACATAGCCTTCCGCCTGGGCGCAGCCCTCTTCCACCTGCTGGGGGGTCAGACCAAGAATGGCGCACATGCTGCCGGATTGCTGCTGGGCGCATTCCTGCATACAGGCAGCCCGCTCTTTGATGAGGCGGAAGCCGTCTTCCATGCTCACCATGCCGGCGGCCACCATGGCGGCGTATTCGCCCAGGGAATGTCCGGCGGCGCCGTCAAAGGTGAACCCAGCTTTTTCCATGGCCTTGATGGCTACCAGGCTGGTGGTGAAGATGGCGGGCTGGCTGATTTTGGTTTGGGCCAGGGTGGCGGCGTCTGCTTCCAGGCAAAGCTGCTTTAAGTCCATGCCGGTGATGTCGCTGCCGCACTGGTAAATGGTTTCCGCTTCCGGGCAGAGAGCCAAAAGCTGTTTGCCCATCCCTTCGTATTGGGAACCCTGTCCGGAGCACAATAACATAGTCTTGCTCATTGTTACCATTCCTTTCTAAATAGGGACACTTTTTCGATACCATTGGGTTCCCGCCCATTTCCGCCGAAGGAGAAAGGGAAGGGACCCGCAAACTTATTATACCGAAAGCGGGACAAAAAAGAAACCCTGCTGCATAAAACTGGGTACACTCCCAAAATTTCCGGTCTGTTTTTAGGTAAACTGCCTACATCTGGTGGAAATCTGGAAAAAATACCGTCGTTCTGGTGGTTGCAACCACCCAAAAATATGTTATAATGGACAGGAAGAAAAAAAGTGTCTAATAACTCGATGCTTTTGAAACCAAAAAAAGCTGTGGTTTCCGTCTTGGAAAGGGTTGGCAACCAGGCGTCATTTGTGCTATACTTGAAATGTCGGAATCGAACAGTATACACGGTAAAAAAAGCGAATCCTGACAAGGGAGGAACATTATGGGCATTTCCATTTTGGGGGCAGGCTGTTGTCTGCCGCAGCAAGAAGTGGACAACCATGCGTTCGAGTCGTTTATCGAGACTTCGGACGAATGGATCACCACCCGCACCGGTATTCATTGCCGGCGGATCTCCGATGGGATCCTGACCTATCAGATGGGGGCAGAAGCTGCCCGACAGGCGCTGAAAGACGCCGATACTGCACCGGAAGAAATCGACATGGTGCTGGCCACCACCGTCACGGCAGACACCACCACCCCCAGCCTGGCTTGTTTGGCTGCGGCGGAGGTGGGGATCAAGACCGCCCCCTGCATGGACTTAAATGCAGCCTGCACCGGTTTTGTGTATGCCCTGGATGTGGCGGAAAAGTATTTGAGCACCGGTTCGGCCAAAAAAATCCTGATTCTTTCCGCTGAAATGATGAGCCGGATTGTAAACTTCAAGGACCGCTCCAGCTGTGTTTTGTTCGGAGACGGCGCCGCCGCAGTGGTGGTGGGCCCCTCGGATAAAATGTACCATTCCTGGCTGGCCTGCAATCTGGACGGGCGGTACAAGATTTTCTCCAAGGCCACCAATTCCGAAAACCCCTTCCGAAAAAAGGACTTCGACTGGCCGGAAGAAGTGGCGGAAATGCAGCCCGGTCTGATGGAAATGGCAGGCAATGAAGTGTATCGCTTCGCCACCCAGGCCATGCCGGAAGCAGTGCAGCGCTGCTGCGAAAAAGCGGGCTTTACTCCGGAGCAGCTGGACCGGATCATTCCTCACCAGGCCAATCTGCGGATCATCCGCACGGCATTAAAGCATTTGGGCCTGCCGGAGGAGAAAGTACACATCAACATTCAGCATTACGGCAACATCTCCAGTGCCTGCATTCCTCTTTCCTTGTGTGAAATGAAGCGGGCCGGGGAGCTCCACTCGGGAGACAAGATCTGCCTGGTGGGCTTCGGCTCCGGATTGACCTACGGCGCCGCCGTACTGGAATGGTAATGCTGAACAAATAAATTCATAGGTTAAAAGTCCCCCTTGCAAAAAATCAAAAGTAAAGGAGTCAGAAGTATGAGTAAGACTGCATTGATCACCGGCGCATCCCAGGGTTTAGGAGCGGCCATGGCCCTTCGTCTGGCGAAAGACGGCTTTAATATCGCCATCAACTGCCGGGGCGAGTACGAATTGGAAAACGGCGGCAAACAGACCCAGCAGGCCTGCCAGGAACTGGGCGTAGAAGCAGAGTGCTTTTTGTGTGACGTTTCCAAGTTTGACGCCTGCAAGGAAATGGTAGATGCGGTAAAGGCGCGGTTCGGCACCATCGACGTGTTGGTCAACAATGCCGGTATCACCAAGGACGGCTTGATTGCCCGGATGAGCGAAGAACAATTTGATGTGGTTACCTCTGTCAACTATAAGAGCGTGTTCAACATGATCCGTCACGTCACCCCTGTGATGATGAAGCAGCGCAGCGGCCGGATCATCAATGTGTCCAGTGTTTCCGGCGTGTACGGCAACCCCGGCCAGTTTAACTACTCCGCCACCAAGGCCGGTATTGTGGGCATGACCCTCACCGCTGCCAAAGAGCTGGGCGCTCGGAACATCAACGTCAACGCCATTGCCCCCGGCTTCATCCGCACCCCCATGACCGACGTGCTCACCGATGAGCAGAAGAAAGCCGCCGAAAGCGTGGTGGCGCTGAGACGGTTCGGCGAACCGGAAGAAGTGGCCAGTGTGGTCTCCTTCCTGGCTGGCCCGGACTCCAGCTATGTGTCCGGACAGGTCATCGTCATTGACGGCGCCATGTCCATTTAACCCTATCTGATAAAAGAAGATCTAGGAGGCAGCAAGATGAATCGAGTAGTCATTACCGGTATCGGTATGGTCAGCCCCATCGGAAACGACAAGGAAACCTTTTGGAACAATGTGAAAAACGGTGTCTGCGGGATCCGTCCCATCGAGAACATCGACGTATCCGATCTGCCGGTGAAGGTGGCGGCCCAGGTTTTGGATTTCGATCCCCTGCGCTGCTTTGATAAGAAAGAGCTTCGCCGTACCGACCCCTTTACCCAGTATGCGGTGGATGCCGCATTGCAGGCAGTGGAGGACTGCGGCACCAAGTTTGAAGATTTGGATCCCTACCGCATCGGCGTCATCGTGGGCAGCGGCATCGGCGGTTTCCACTCCACCGACGCAGAGTTCCCCAAGTTTTTGGAAAAGGGTCCCCGTCGGGTCAGCGTGTTCTACATTCCGGAGATGATCGCCAACATGGGCGCCGGCACCATTGCCATCCGCACCGGTTTTAAGGGTGTCAACTACGCCCCGGTTACCGCCTGCGCCACCGGCAGCCACGCCATCGGCGAAGCATTCCGCAACATCAAGCACGGCTATCTGGACGCCTGTTTGGCGGGGGGCAGCGAAGCGGCCATTATCCGCTTCTCTATTGCCGGATTTGATAATATGCAGGCCTTGACTCACGCCACTGATCCCAATCGGGCTTCTATTCCCTTTGACGCCGAACGCTCCGGCTTCGTTATGGGTGAAGGCGCCGGCATCGTGATGCTGGAAGAACTGGAGCACGCCAAGAAGCGGGGTGCTCACATCTATGCGGAAATCGTGGGCTACGGCGCCACCGGCGATGCCTACCACATGACCAGCCCCGACCCGGAAGGGGAGGGCGCCGCCATGGGCATGAAGCTGGCTTATCAGGAAGCGGGCATCACCCCCGACCAGATCGACTATATCAACGCCCACGGCACCTCCACTCACCTAAACGAAAAATACGAAACCATTGCCATCAAGAAGGCACTTGGTGAAGAAGCGGCCTACAAAGTGATGGTCAGCTCCACCAAGTCCCTCACCGGCCACATGCTGGGCGCTGCCGGCGGTATCGAAGCTATTATCTGCGCCAAGGCCCTGGAGGAAGGCTTTGTACCCGCTACCACCAATTCCAGCATCCCCGACCCGGAATGCGATCTGAACAATATGTTTGACGGACCGGTGGAGAAGGACATCCACTACGCCCTGTCCAACTCCCTGGGCTTCGGCGGACACAACGCAACCCTCTGCTTGAAGAAATACGAAGGCTAATTGTTAACCTCTTCGGATTTAGAAAAGAAAGGATGGAAAGATCATGGGGTTCTCGGTAAAAGAAATCAAGGACTTAATGGATAAAATGCAGCAAACCGGTTTGGGCGAGCTGGAAGTAGAAGACGAAGGCTACACCTTAAAGCTCTCTGCCAAGAAAGCGAAAAAGACGGTGGAAAACGTGATGATGGCTCCCGCCGCCCCGGTGGTCAGCGCTGCTCCTATTGCGGCTGCTCCGGTGGCTGCCGCTCCCGCTGCCCCTGCCGCTGCCGCTTCTGCGGATGACAGCGAAGAAGCTAAGAAGGAAGAATCTTCCAAAGAAGAAGAGGGCACTGTGGTAACCGCTCCTACAGTGGGCACCTACTACGCCGCCGCCGGTCCGGACAAACCGCCTTTCGTGAAACCCGGCCAGGCCGTCAGCAAGGGCGATGTGCTGTATATTATTGAAGCCATGAAGGTGATGAACGAGATCAAGAGCGAAATGGACGGCACCATTGGCAAGATCTTTGTGAAGAACGGCGACCCGGTTGAATTCGGCCAGCCCATCCTCACCATTGTGTAAAAGAGGAGGAAATATCATGGCTCTGTTAAATCAGGAACAAATTAAGGAAATCATCCCCCACCGCGACCCCTTTCTGTTGATTGACGAAGTGGAAGAGCTGGAACCCGGCGTACGGGTGGTGGCCAAGAAGCACATGAAGGAAGACGAGTTCTGGTTTAAGGGGCACTTCCCTCAGAAACCGGTCACTCCCGGGGTGCTGATGGTTGAAATGCTGGCTCAGGCAGGCTGCGTCTGCGCCCTGTCCCTGCCGGAAAACAAGGGAAAAATCGGCTTCTTTGCCGGCATTGACAAAGCCCGGTTTAAGGGTATGGTTCTGCCGGGCGACACCCTGACCCTGGAAGTCACCATGGAACGGTGGCGGGGTTCCATCGGATTCGGCAAAGCAGTGGCCACCAACCAGGACGGCAAAAAAGTAGTGGTGGCGGAAATCAGCTTTGCACTGGGCAACTGAGTTCACCGGAAAGAAGGTTTCAGCGCAATGTTTAATAAGGTTTTGATTGCAAACCGGGGCGAAATTGCGGTGCGGATCATCCGGGCTTGCCGGGAAATGGGAATCCGGACAGTTGCGGTGTACTCCACCGCCGATAAAAACGCCCTGCATGTGCAGCTGGCCAATGAAGCGGTGTGCATCGGGCCCGCCGCAACCAAGGACAGCTATCTGAATATCCCTGCTATTCTGTCGGCCTGCAGCATTACCAATGCCGAGGCCATTCACCCCGGCTTTGGGTTTTTGAGCGAGAGCAGCAAGTTCTGCCAGGCCTGCGAAAAGTGTGGCATTAAGTTCATCGGTCCCCGGCATGAATCCATCGACCTGATGGGGGACAAAGCGGAAGCTAAGGCCACCATGAAGCGGGCCGGTGTGCCGGTGATTCCCGGCTCTGACGGAGAGCTGGAAAGCGTGGAGCAGGCCAAGGAAATCGCCAGAGAAATCGGTTACCCGGTGATGGTGAAGGCCAGCGCCGGCGGCGGCGGACGGGGTATCCGTTATGTGGCCAAGGAAGAGGATTTGGAAGAGGCCATGGCCACTGCCGCAGAAGAAGCTAAGAATTTCTTCGGCAATCCGGGACTGTACCTGGAAAAGTTTATTGTGAATCCCCGGCATGTGGAAGTGCAGCTTTTGGCGGACAGCCACGGCAACGTGATCCATCTGGGGGAACGGGACTGCTCGGTGCAGCGCCGTCATCAAAAGGTGTTGGAAGAGTCTCCCTGTCCGGTGATGACCCCTGAACTCCGAGAAAAGATGGGCAACGCTGCGGTATTGGCGGCCAAGGCCAGCGGTTATGAAAATGCCGGTACTGTGGAATTTTTGTTGGACATCAACAATGACTTCTACTTTATGGAAATGAATACCCGAATCCAGGTAGAGCATCCCGTGACCGAAACGGTAACTGGGGTAGACATTGTGAAAGAACAGATTCGCATTGCTGCCGGATTGCCCTTGGCGTTCCGTCAGGAAGACATCCATGTCACCGGTCACGCCATTGAGTGCCGGATCAATGCGGAGAACCCCAAAATGGGATTTCTGCCTAGTCCCGGCCGGATTACAGCCCTGAACCTGCCCGGCGGCCCCGGCGTACGGATTGACAGTGCCGCTTACCAAGGATGCGAAATTTCTCCCTATTACGACAGCATGATTGCCAAGTTGATTGTACATGCCCACAACCGGGATTCTGCGATTCGGAAAATGAAATCTGCATTGGCAGAATTTTTGGTGGAAGGCGTGGACACCAACATTGACTATCATCTGGCCATTCTTCGAGACGAAGCCTTTGTAGAAGGACGGATTGACAACAGCTATCTGGACCGCCGCAAGGATTTATTGGATTATTGAGAGTGGTTTGGAAGGTGAAGGTAGAAAAATTTGATTTTTTACTGGACAAACACCTTCAGATAGGGTACACTAAGAGAAGGATTGGATTTTAGGCAAGGAGGAAGCGGTTTTGTTAGAGGATTTATTTAAAACAGTAAAATCCCGCTTTGAAGCGGACTCGGCTGCGGATCGGAAAAGCAGCAAGGTCGCCATTCCCCAGGACTTGATGTTTAAGTGTCCCCGCTGCGGCAACGTGATGTTCATGGATGATTTTCTGGGGGCCAGCAAGGTTTGCTCCAACTGCAACTACCATGCCCGGCTCACCGCCAGAGAGCGGCTGAAGATCACCATTGATAAAGACTCCCTGGTGGAGTACGATGCAACGATGACCAGCAAAAACCCCATTGACTTTGAAGGTTATGAGGAAAAGGTGGCCTCTTTGCAGGAAAAGACCGGATTGCGGGACGCCGTTGTCACCGGAGAATGCACCATCAAAACCAAGCCCTGCGTCATCGGCGTCATGGATTCCCATTTCATGATGGCCAGCATGGGCAGCGTGGTGGGCGAAAAGATTGCCAGGGCCTTTGAGCGGGCCACTGAAAAGCGGCTGCCGGTAATTCTGTTTACCGCTTCCGGCGGCGCCAGAATGCAGGAAGGGATTCTCTCTTTGATGCAGATGGCGAAAACCAGTGCGGCGGTGAAGAAGCACAGCGATGCAGGACTTCTTTATATTACCGTTTTGACCGACCCCACCACCGGCGGCGTCACCGCCAGCTTTGCTTCTTTGGGCGACATTATCATTGCCGAACCCAAGGTGCTGATCGGCTTTGCCGGACGGCGGGTCATTGAAGGGACCATCCGGCAGCGGCTGCCCGATGACTTCCAGTCGGCAGAATTTTTGTTGCAGCACGGCTTTGTGGACATGATCGTAGAGCGGAAGAATATGCGCCGCACCCTGTCCAAACTGCTGCGGCTCCACGGATATAAGGGGGAGACGGCCTGATGAGCAACGCATGGAACAAAATGGAGATTATCCGTCATAAGGACCGGCCCACAGTGCTGGATTATATTCCGGCGATCTTCACCGATTTTTATGAAATGCACGGCGACCGGTATTACGGCGACGATGCGGCCATTATGGCAGGAATTGCCCACCTGAAAGGCACGCCGGTGACGGTGATTGCCGAAGTCAAAGGGCGGAACTTTGAAGAAAACCAAAAGAGCAACTTTGCTATGCCCCATCCGGAAGGATACCGCAAGGCGCTGCGGCTGGCGAAGCAGGCGGCTAAGTTCGGCCGTCCGGTGATCTGCTTTGTGGACACCCCCGGCGCTTACTGCGGCGTGGAAGCGGAAGAACGGGGCCAGGGCGAGGCCATTGCCCGGAACCTGTATGAACTGATCACTCTGCCCACCCCCATCATCACCGTGGTGCTGGGCGAAGGGGGAAGCGGCGGCGCTTTGGCCTTGAGCATCTGCGATGAGCTGGCTATGCTGGAAAATGCGGTGTATTCCGTGATTTCTCCCAGAGGCGCTGCCAGCATTCTTTGGAAAGATCCTACCCGGGAACAGGACGCTGCGGAAGCGCTGAAGATCACGGCGGATGATCTGAAGATGCTGGATGTGGCGGACACCGTCATTTCCGAGCCGGTTGGCGGTGCGCACAACAATCCTGTGCAAATGGCCGAAAATCTGCAGGAATATTTGATAGGGGCTGTGAAAAAATTATCGCAGGTGCCTATTGAAAAGTTGCTGGCAAATCGCTATAATAAGTTCAGAAAAGTCGGCGACGTAAGCGAATGATATGAACAGGGCTCCCGCTCTGTTGATATAAACCCAAATAGAAATATTAAGGAGGAAAACTCACATGACTTTCGACAAGGTAAAGGCGATCCTGATCGATCAGCTGGATGTGGACGAAGACAAAGTAACCATGGACGCTTCCATTTTTGACGACCTGGGTGCTGACTCCCTGGATGTTGTGGACTTGGTCATGTCTCTGGAAGAGGCTTTCGACATTGAAATCCCCGATGATCAGGTGGAAAACATCAAGACCGTTGGCGACATTGTGAAGTACGTGGAAGACAACGCCTAAGGATGAAATAAAGAGGGCTCTGCTTCGGCAGGGCTTTCTTTTTTTGCCCAAACAGGATTGTCTTGTGATATTCATTTCAAAAAATACATATGGTAAAAAATCAAATCCCGTTTGTGCAGATGCACCAAAACCGGAGGGAAAAGACAGGGAAAGTTCTCTGCATGAACCGGCAGAAAAAGGAAAAGCTCACTATTGAAATGCTTGCAGGAATATGGTAAAATAACACTTGCGCGACTGCGACCGATATGCGATGAAGCGGGAGGTTGCGGCCCTGTCCGAAAGGGCAGAGGCCGGTGTTTCCGTGGAGTATGTCCGATTTCAAACCGGGCGACCAATTTTGAACAGGCAGCAACCAGGCCAGCAATATCCCTGCCATGCCGATCCCAACCGGCAAGGGGCAGATGTGATTGCCATAACGCTTAGGGGAGTGCCGATTTGGCGTACCGAAAAAACTTGCGTTTTCGGTATTTTTTTCAGGGTGCGGCAAGAAACACCCGGCGGCGTGTTCAAAATATATGGTTCCCCCAAAATATTATTTTAAGGAGGAAACTAACGTGGCAGTCAAAGAAAAAATCAGAATCAGACTGAAAGGGTATGATCACACTCTGGTGGACGCAGCTGCGGCCAAGATTGTGGAAACCGCCAAGAAGACCGGCGCTGCGGTAAGCGGACCTGTTCCGCTGCCCACCCAGAAAGAAGTGGTCACCATCCTGCGTGCTGTTCATAAGTACAAGGACAGCCGTGAACAGTTTGAGATGCGGACCCACAAGCGTTTGATCGACATCATCCGGCCCAGCGACCGGACCATCGAAGCGCTCCAGGGTCTGGAACTTCCTGCCGGCGTGGACTTTGAAATCAAGCTCTGATTTCTACAAAGGAAGCGTCACAGGGTCATGTTGGCAATGCCAACCAATAACCGTAAGGAGGACAAAGTAAATGAAAAAAGCGATTATCGGCAAGAAAATCGGCATGACGCAGATTTTTGATGAAACCGGTAAGGTCACTCCTGTCACCGTCATTGAAGCAGGCCCCTGCGTGGTGGTGCAGAAGAAGACCATGGAAACCGACGGCTACGAAGCCATCCAGATGGGTTACGGCGATCTGAAGCCCAACCGGGTGAACAAGCCCATGAAGGGCCACTTCGCCAAGGGCGACGTTGCTCCCAAGAAGCACCTGAAGGAATTCCGGATGGACGACTGCGCTGCTCTGAATGTAGGCGACATCGTCAAAGCCGACGTGTTTGAAACCGGCGACTATGTAGATGTCAGCGGCATCAGCAAAGGTAAAGGTTTCGCCGGCGTGATTAAGCGCTACAACAACCACCGTCTGAAAGAGACCCACGGTACCGGCCCGGTTGCCCGGCAGTCCGGCTCCATGGGCGCCTGCTCCACCCCCTCCCGGATCTTCAAAGGCAAGAAGATGCCCGGTCAGATGGGCGCCGAAAAGGTGACGGTACAGAACTTGACCGTGGTCAAGATTGATGCAGAAAACAACCTGATCGCTGTGAAGGGTGCCATCCCCGGTCCCAAAAAGGGCATTGTCACCATCATCAACAGCGTGAAGAAAGCGTAAGGGAAGGAGGAAGCAAGATGCCTACTGTACAGGTAATGGATATGACCGGCAAGAAGCTGGAAGATCTGGAACTGAATGAAGCTGTGTTTGGCGTTGCTCCCAACGAAGCAGTCATGCACGCTGTGGTGGTCAACTATCTGGCCAACCAGCGGCAGGGCACTCAGTCCACCCTGACCCGCACCGAAGTACGGGGCGGCGGCAAGAAGCCTTGGAGACAGAAAGGAACCGGTCACGCAAGACAGGGCTCCATCCGGGCTCCCCAGTGGACCCACGGCGGCATCGCTCTGGGCCCCAAACCCAGAAGCTACCGCTACACCTTAAATAAGAAGGTGCGCCGTTTGGCGATGAAGAGCGCCTTGTCTTCCAAGGTGCTGGACAACACCCTGCTGGTGCTGGACAACATCACCATGGAAAACTACAAGACCAAGGACATGATCAAGATGCTGGATGCGGTAAACGCAGAAAAGAAGGCTCTGATCGTGATGCCTGAGGTGGATCAGAAGGTCATCAAGAGCGCCGCCAACATCCCCGGCGTGAAGACCACTCTGGTGAACACTTTGAATGTTTATGACATTCTCAACCACGGCAGCCTGATCCTCACCAAGGAAGCCGTGAAGAAAATCGAGGAGGTGTATGCATAATGAAAGCTGCACAAGACATTATCCTCAAGCCGGTGATTACCGAGCGCAGCATGGAAAACATCCAGATGAAGAAATACACCTTCAAAGTGGCCAACGACGCCAACAAAGTGGAAATCGCAAAAGCGGTGGAAGAACTGTTCGGCGTGAAAGTGGCGAAGGTAAACACCATTTCCATGCGCGGCCGCCTGAAGCGTCAGGGCCGGACCATGGGCTATCAGCCGGATTGGAAAAAGGCAATCGTAACCCTCACCGAGGGCTCCAAGACCATCGAATTCTTCGAGGGTATGCTGTAATAAATCCAATCCCCAGGTGATGTATGATCGCTGACAGGGCGCCTGTCCCTGCGACGGCGATCGCTAAACCGTATCAAGGAGAGTGAATCGTAATGGCGATTAAGTCTTACAAGCCGACTACCCCCGGCCGTCGGGGTATGACCGTGACCGATTACAGCCAGCTGAGCAAAAACGGTCCGGAACGGAGCCTGCTGGCTCCCCTGAAGAAGAATTCTGGCCGCAACAGCTATGGCCGGATCACCGTCCGTCATCGCGGCGGCGGAAACCGTAGAAAATACCGCATCATCGACTTCAAGCGGGATAAGGTTGGCATGAACGCCGCCGTCATCAGCCTGGAGTACGACCCCAACCGTTCCGCTCATATTGCTCTGCTGCAGTATGAAGATGGGGAGAAGAGATACATCATCGCTCCCAACGGACTGAAGGTTGGCGACGTGGTGAGCAGCGGCGAACACGCCGACATCAAGCCCGGCAACGCACTGCCTCTCACCGCCATCCCGGTTGGTACCTTTATCCACAACGTAGAGCTGTATCCCGGCAAGGGCGCTCAGTTGGTTCGTGCTGCCGGCAACATGGCTCAGCTCATGGCCCGTGAAGGCAACTATGCGCTGATCCGTCTGCCCAGCGGCGAATTGAGAAACGTTCCGGTAGCTTGCTATGCTACTGTGGGCCAGGTTGGCAACGTAGATCACGAAAACGTGAACTACGGCAAAGCTGGCCGGAAGCGTCACATGGGTTGGAGACCCACCGTGCGTGGTTCCGTTATGAACCCCTGCGACCACCCCCACGGCGGCGGCGAAGGCAAGAGCCCGGTTGGCCGTCCCGGCCCTGTAACTCCTTGGGGCAAGCCCACCTTGGGTTACAAGACCAGAGCCAAGCATCATCGTTCCGACAAGTTCATTGTCAAGCGTAGAAACGCCAAGTAATTGAAAGGAGGAAGATGATCAATGGGCAGAAGCGTTAAAAAGGGACCTTTTGTACAGCCGGTCCTGTTAAAGAGAGTCATGGAGATGAACGAAAAGGGAGAAAAGCGGGTTCTGAAGACCTGGAGCCGTTCCTCCACCATCTTCCCTGATTTCGTGGGACACACATTCGCCGTCCATGACGGACGCAAACACGTTCCGGTCTATGTTACCGAGGATATGGTAGGTCACAAGCTGGGTGAATTTGCTCCCACTCGGACCTACAAGGGTCATGCCGGCTCCAAGACCACGAACAATGGCAAGTAAGCCGGAAGGAGGACTTTCAATGGAAGCAAAAGCACAGCTTAATTACCTGCGCATCTCTCCCCGCAAGGTGCAGATCGTGTTGGATCTGATCCGGGGGAAAGACGCGAAATTGGCAATGGCCATTTTGAAGCATACTCCCAAGGCTGCCAGCGAACCTCTGGCCAAGCTGTTGAAGTCTGCCATGGCCAATGCGGAAAATAACCACAACATGGATCCGGAAAGCCTGTACGTCAGCACCTGCTACGTTTGCCCCGGTCCTACCCTGAAGCGGATTCGTCCCAGAGCACAGGGAAGAGCCTTCCGGGTGCTCAAGAGAACATCCCACGTTACCATCGCAGTGAGCGAAAAGGAAAGCTAAGAGGAGGTTAAGTAATGGGACAAAAAGTTAATCCCCACGGCTTGCGAGTGGGCATTATCAAGGATTGGGATTCCCGTTGGTATGCCGACGACCGTAGTTTCGGCGATACCCTGGTGGAAGATTACAATATCCGCAAGTTTTTGAAGAAGAAGCTCTTCGCTGCCGGCATCAGCCGCATCGAGATCGAGCGGGACGCGGTGAAGATCCGCATCCACATCCACTGTGCCAAACCCGGTCTGGTGATCGGCAAGGCCGGCGCTCAGATCGACGAGCTGAAGAAAGAAATGGAAAAGATGCTGGGCAAGACCGTGCTGCTCACCATTGTGGAAGTCAAGCAGCCCGACTTGAACGCGCAGCTGGTGGCCGAAAACATTGCCGGCCAGCTGGAACGCCGGGTGTCTTTCCGCCGTGCTATGAAGCTGAGCATCGGCCGCACCATGCGGCTGGGCGCCAAGGGCATCAAGTGCAAGTGCTCCGGCCGTCTGGGCGGCGCTGAAATCGCCCGGAGCGAAGAGTACCACGAAGGCACCATCCCGCTGCAGACCCTGCGTGCCGACATCGACTACGGTTTCGCAGAAGCCAACACCACCTACGGCCGCATCGGCGTAAAGGTTTGGATCTACAAGGGCGAAGTGCTCAAGGGCGACATTAAGAAGCCTGCGATGGAAGAACGTCAGCAGCGTCGTCCCGATGACCGCCGCCGCAGAAGACCTCGTAGAGAAGGAGGAAATCGATAATGTTATTACCCAAGCGCGTGAAATACCGCCGCCAGCAGAGAGGGCGGATGAAGGGCAAAGCGCTCCGGGGCAACTTCGTCAGCAATGGCGAGTACGGCCTGCAGGCGCTGGAGCCCGCATGGATCACCTCCAACCAGATCGAGGCAGCCCGTGTGGCTATGACCCGTTATATCAAGCGTGGCGGCCAGGTTTGGATCAAGATTTTCCCCGACAAGCCGGTTACCGAACAGCCTGCCGAAACCCGAATGGGTAAAGGTAAAGGTTCCCCGGAATACTGGGTTGCCGTGGTAAAGCCCGGCCGTGTGATGTTTGAAATCGCCGGCGTGGACGAAACCGTGGCCCGGGAAGCGCTGCGTCTGGCATCCCACAAATTGCCCATCAAATGCAAGTTTGTAAAAAAAGAAGAGGGTGGTGAGCAAGCATGAAAATCGCCGAAATCCGTGATTTGAGCACAATCGAGCTCAACGAAAAACTGAAGGACTTAAAGGGCGAGTTGTTCAATCTCCGTTTCCAGCTTGCCGTCAACCAGCTTGATAATCCCATGCGCCTGAAGGCCGTGAAGAAAGACATCGCACGGATCAAAACCGTTCTGCGGGAACAAGAGCTGAAGGCGGAATAAGGAGGATTTGACTGATGAGCGAAAGAAATCTGAGAAAGACCAGAGTGGGCACCGTGGTCAGCGACAAAATGGATAAAACCATTGTGGTCGCCATCAAGGACAACGTGAAGCACCCTCTGTATAAGAAGATCATCCCCCGCACCATCCGCCTGAAGGCACACGATGAAAACAACGAGTGCCGCATCGGCGACCGTGTCCGGGTGATGGAGACCCGTCCGCTGTCTAAGGACAAGAGATGGCGTCTGGCCGAAATCATTGAAAAGGCCAAGTAAGATTTGAAATTACGTCTTATGACTGAAAGGAGGAACGCACTGTGATTCAGATGCAAACTTACCTGAAGGTTGCCGACAACACCGGTGCTAAGGAACTGATGTGCATTCGTGTTTTGGGCGGCTCCCGCAGACGGTATGCCAACATCGGCGATGTGGTGGTTGCTTCCGTGAAAAAAGCAGCACCCGGCGGCGTTGTGAAAAAAGGCGACGTTGTGAAAGCAGTTATCGTTCGTTCAGCGAAAGGCCTGCGTCGTGAGGACGGTTCCTACATCCGTTTTGACGACAATGCAGCCGTGATCATTCGTGAAGATAAAAACCCCAGAGGCACTCGTATTTTCGGGCCTGTGGCCAGAGAGCTGAGAGATAAGGAATACATGAAGATCCTGTCCCTGGCTCCCGAAGTACTGTGATGGAGGTAGTCTGATGAGTAAAATGCACGTAAAAACCGGCGATACCGTCATGATCATCTCCGGCAAAGATAAGGGCAAAACCGGCAAGGTGCTGGAAGTCAGCCCCAAAGAAGGCAAGGTCATCGTGGAGGGCCTCAACATCGTCACCAAGCATGTGAAGCCCCGCCGTATGGGCGAGACCGGCGGCATTGTGAAGGCGGAAGGCCCGCTGTATGCCTGCAAGGTGATGCCTGTCTGCCCCAAGTGCAAGAAACCCACCCGGGTTGGCTATGTGATGAAGGGCGACAAGAAGGTTCGTGTCTGCAAGCATGCCGGCTGCGGCGAAACATTCTGAGTAAGGAGAAAACAGTATGGCAAGATTGAAAGACTACTACAAAAGCGAAGTAGCGCCTGCTTTGATGAGCAAGTTTGGCTACAAGAGTGTCATGCAGATTCCGAAGCTGGAGAAGATCGTCGTAAACGTAGCCTGCGGGGAAGCCACTTCCAACTCCAAGATGATGGACGCCGTGTGCGGCGACCTGGCAAAGATCACCGGCCAGAAGGCCATGGTCTGCAAGGCCAAGAAGAGCGTGGCAAACTTCAAACTGCGTGAAGGTATGCCCATCGGCGCCAAAGTAACCCTGCGGGGCGAAAAGATGTACGAGTTTTTGGACCGTTTCTTCAACGTGGCTCTGCCTCGGGTTCGTGACTTCCGCGGCATCAACCCCAACTCCTTTGACGGCCGTGGCAACTACTCCATCGGCCTGAAGGAACAGTTGATCTTCCCGGAAATCGAATATGACAAAATCGACAAGCTGCGGGGCATGGACATCACCCTGATCACCACAGCCAACACCGACGAAGAGGGCCGGGAGCTGCTGACGCTCATGGGCGCCCCCTTCACCACAAAGTAAGAGGAGGAAGAAAAACACATGGCGAAGAAGAGCATGATTGCCAAGCAGAAAAGAGAGCCTAAGTTTTCTACCCGTGCCTACAACAGATGCAAAATCTGCGGCCGGCCTCACGCTTACCTGAGAAAGTACGGCATCTGCCGTATCTGCTTCCGTGAACTGGCTTACAAGGGCCAGATCCCCGGCGTGAAGAAAGCAAGCTGGTAAGTCCGCTAAATAGGAGCGGATACTGCCCCAATCGGCAGGAAGATTCCTGCACACACCTTTCGTTACGGTGTGCAAACAACTGGTAAAAAAGCATTAGGAGGTTTAGCGCCATGCAAATTACGGATCCCATTGCGGATTTTCTCACCCGCATCCGGAACGCAAACGCAGCGAAACACGAAACCGTTGATGTGCCCGCTTCCAACCTGAAGAAGGCCATGGCCCAGATCCTGGTGGACGAAGGCTACATCAAGGGATTCACCGTGGTAGAAGACGGCAAGCAGGGCATCATTCGCATGACCCTGAAGTACGGCGAAAACAAGAGCCAGGTCATCACCGGCCTGCGCCGGGTTTCCAAGCCCGGTCTGCGGATCTACGCATCCAGCGCCGATATGCCCAAAGTGATGAAGGGCCTGGGTATTGCCATCGTCTCCACATCCAAAGGACTGATGACCGACCGCCAGGCCAGAAAACAGAAGGTCGGCGGCGAAGTGCTGGCTTTCGTTTGGTAAGATAAGGAGGAAAGATACCATGTCTCGTATTGGCAGAGCGCCTATTGACGTTCCCTCCGGAGTCGAAGTCAAAATCGACGGCCATCACATTACCGTGAAAGGTCCTAAGGGAACCCTGGAGCAAAACATTCATAAAGATATCACCGTGACCATGGAGGACGGCAAGCTGCTGGTGACCCGTCCCAGCGACGACAAAATGCATCGTTCCCTCCACGGCCTGACCCGCAGCCTGGTTCACAACATGGTAGTGGGCGCCAGCGAAGGTTTCTCCAAGACTTTGGAGATCCAGGGCATCGGTTACCGTGCTCAGAAGCAGGGCACCAATGTTGTGCTGAACCTGGGCTTCTCTCATCAGGTGATCATCAGCGAAACCGACGACATCAAGCTGGACGTTCCCGACGCCACCCACGTTGTGGTCCGGGGCTGCGACAAGCAGAAGGTGGGCCAGTTCGCTGCCGAAGTGAGAGAAAAGCGTCCTCCCGAACCCTATAAGGGCAAGGGCATCCGCTATGCCGGCGAATATGTCGCCCGCAAGGAAGGCAAAGCCGGTAAGGGCAAGTAATGGGAAAGGAGTGACGAGTCAATGGTGAAAAAATTTGACCGCAATAAAGCTAGACAAAAAAGACACCTGCGTGTCCGCAACAAGATTGCAGGCACCGCCGATTGTCCTCGGCTGAACGTGTTCCGCTCCAGCAAACACATCTATGCCCAGATCATCGACGATAACGCAGGGGTGACCCTGGTCAGCGCCTCCTCCATGGAAAAAGGCTTTGAAGGCAGCGGCTCCAACAAGGAAGCTGCCCGCAAGGTTGGCGAAATGGTGGGCAAGCGGGCCGTGGAAAAGGGAATCGAAACGGTTGTATTCGACCGTGGCGGCTATCTCTATCACGGACGTGTCCAGGAGCTGGCAGAAGGCGCTCGTGAGAGCGGACTTAAGTTTTAATAGGAGGGTTAATTACCATGGCAAAAATCGATGCTTCCAATATGGAGCTGCAAGAAAAGGTCGTTGCAATTAACCGTGTCTCCAAAACGGTAAAAGGCGGCCGGATCATGAAGTTCTCCGCTCTGGTTGTGGTGGGCGACGGCAAAGGCCTGGTCGGCTACGGTATGGGCAAGAGCTACGAAGTGCCGGACGCAATCCGCAAGGGAATTGAGGATGCCAAGAAGAACCTGATTCAGATTTCCGTTAAGGGAACTTCCATCCCCCACGAAATCATTGGTCAGTTCGGCGCCGGCCGGGTGCTGATGAAGCCCGCTCCGGAAGGTACCGGTACCATTGCCGGCGGTCCGGTGCGTGCCGTAATGGAAGTGGCCGGTATCAAGGATATCCGTACCAAGGCCCTGCGTTCCAACAACCCCTTCAACGTGGTTCGCGCCACCATTGATGGGCTGAGCCGTCTGCGCACTGCAGAGGAAGTTGCCGCTACCCGCGGTAAGACCGTTGCGGAAATCTACGGTTAAGGAGGTAAGATCTGATGGCTGATGTAACGATCAAATTGGTGAAGGGTCTTGCCGGAAAGAAAAAAGACCAGATCGCGGTTTGCCAGTCCTTGGGACTTCGCAAAACCGGCGATACTACCGTACAGCCGGATAACGCTGCTACTCGCGGCAAGATCTTTAAGGTCAAACATCTGGTTGAGGTTACTGACTAAGCGAACAGGAGGTGCAATCCAACATGAAGCTGCACGAATTGACCCCTGCTGAGGGTTCTACCAAAGTCGCAAAGCGGATCGGCCGCGGTCACGGCTCCGGAAACGGCAAAACTGCCGGCAAGGGCCACAAGGGCCAGAAGGCTCGTTCCGGCGGCAGCATTCGTCCCGGTTTTGAAGGCGGCCAGATGCCGTTGCAAAGACGGGTGCCCAAGCGGGGATTCAACAATATCTTCGCCGCTAAGGCTGCTATCGTCAACCTGGGAGACATCGACGCTCGGTTTGAAGCCGGCGCAGTGGTGGATGCTCAAGCATTGATGGACTGCGGTCTGGTAAAAGACTGCAAAAACGGCGTAAAAGTGCTGGGCAATGGCGAGATGACCAAAAGCTTGACCATTCAGGCAAAATCCTTCTCAAAGTCTGCTCAGGATAAAATTGAAGGAGCGGGTGGAAAGGCCGAGGTGATCTAAGGTGTTCGAAGTTTTTAGAAATGCCTTCAAATCTCCTGAACTCCGCAAAAAAATCCTGTTCACTCTTTTCATCATCATCATTTTCCGAATCGGCTCCGCCATTCCGGCTCCCTTTGTGGATGCCAGCGTGTTGGTAAATCTGTTCAGCGGCGGTAACGCCTTTGATTATCTGAATATGCTTTCCGGCGGCAGCTTTTCGAATGCCACATTGTTTGCATTGTCCATTACCCCCTACATCAACAGCTCCATTATCATTCAGCTGTTGACAGTGGCAATTCCGCCCCTGGAGCGGATGGCCAAGGAAGGCGGCGAAGGACGGCGCAAACTGGGGAAGATCACCCGGTACACCACCGTGGGTCTGGCCCTGCTTCAGGCAGTGGGTTACTACTTCCTGATTCGCAACTACGGCGGCATCGCTTACACCAGCGGTATGGAAGGTTTCTTCGCCGGTCTGGTGATTGTGTTGGTGCTTACTGCCGGTGCGGCTCTGATCATGTGGCTGGGTGAACAGATCAATGACAAGGGACTGGGCAATGGAATTTCCATCATCTTGTTTGCCGGTATCGTCTGCCGGGCTCCCGACGCAGTTGGCGTATTGTGGGAGTACTTCCAGCAGGGCGGCATCAACTACTTCCTGGTACCGCTGATTGTGGTGCTGTTCCTGGTGATTGTGGTGGCCATTATCATTATGACCAACGCCGAACGCCGGATTCCGGTGCAGTACGCCAAGCGGGTAGTTGGCCGGAAGATGTACGGCGGCCAGTCCAGCTATATTCCGATTAAGGTCAGCATGAGCGGCGTTATGCCCATCATCTTTGCATCTGCGTTTTTGAGTCTGCCCAGCACCATTCTGCTGTTCTGGACTCCGGAAGCTGGTTCTTTCTGGGAAGGTTTCTTCAATGCCTTCTCCTCCAACGGCGTGATTTACGCAGTGCTGTATTTCCTGCTGATCATTGGCTTTAACTACTTTTATGTAGCAATTCAGTACAACCCGGTGGAAATTGCCAACAACATTAAGAGCAATAATGGCGCTGTGCCCGGCATTCGGCCCGGCAAGCCCACGGTGCAGTTCATCTCCAAGGTGATTCACAAGATCACTCTGGTGGGTGCCTTGTTCTTGGGCGTCATCGCAGTGTTCCCCATTATTCTGGCCAATGTGACCGGCATCAACATTTCTTTGGGCGGTACTTCTATCATCATCGTGGTGGGCGTAGCTCTGGACACCATGCGTCAGTTGGAGAGCCAGCTGACTATGCGTCACCACAAAGGCTTCTTGGAATGATCGTGCGAACTGAAAGAATGTGGAGGTAAAAACAATGAAACTTATTTTATTGGGCGCTCCCGGCGCAGGCAAAGGTACACAGGCAGAAGTCATCATGGACTACCTGAACATCCCCGCAATTTCCACAGGCAATATCATTCGTGAAGCTCTCAAGAACGGCACCGAAGTGGGCCTGAAAGCCAAGTCCTACATGGACGCCGGCAAACTGGTTCCCGACGAAGTCGTCATTGAGATCATCAAGGAACGGTTGGCTCAGGATGACTGCAAGAACGGTTTTATCCTGGACGGCTTCCCCCGCACCGTGCCTCAGGCAGAAGCGCTGGACGCTATGGGCATCGCCATTGACAAAGTGGTGGACATCGAAGTAGCGGACGAAAAGATTGCGCAGCGTCTGGGTGGACGCCGGGTGTGCGCCAACTGCGGCGCCAGCTATCATACCGAATACAAGCCCTCCAAGGTGGAAGGCGTCTGCGACAAGTGCGGCGGACCCACCGTGCAGCGCAAGGACGACGAACCTGCCACCGTGCTGGACCGGCTGAAGGTATACCACGAACAGACCGAGCCCCTGAAGGACTACTATGCCAAGAAGGGAATCCTGGCTGTGGTGTACGGTGCGGAAGAAGTCAGCGAAACTTCTGCCCGCACTCTGAAGGCTCTGGAGGACTGAGCCTGCGATGATCCAATTAAAAACCCCTCATGAAATCGAACAGATGAGGGAGGCCTGCCGCATTTCTGCCGGGGCGCTGGCAGAAGCGGGGAAGTATATGCAGCCCGGCGTCACCACCAAGGAGATCGACCACGCCGTGCACAAGTATATTGTGTCCATGGGCGCAAAACCGAACTTTTTGGGGTATGCAGGGTATCCCGGCAGTGCCTGTATCAGTATCAACAACCAGGTGATCCACGGCATTCCTTCCAGCCGAGTTGTGCTGAAGGAAGGGGATATTGTAAGCGTGGATACCGGCGCTTACTACAACGGCTTCAACGGCGATAATGCCTACACCTTTGCGGTGGGCAAAATCAGCCCGGAAGCGGAGCAGCTGCTGAAGGTCACCCAGGAGTGTTTATACAAAGCAATCGACGCAGCCAGAGTCGGCAACCGGATCGGCGACATCGGTTACGCCTGCCAGAGCCATGCGGAAAAGTTTGGCTACGGGGTGGTGCGCACCTATGTGGGCCACGGCGTGGGGCGTCAGCTCCACGAAGATCCGGAAGTACCCAACTTTGGCAAACCCGGCAGAGGGGTCAGATTAGCGGCTGGAATGACCCTGGCCATCGAACCCATGATCAATCTGGTTGGGGACGATGTGGTCACGCTGGAGGATGGCTGGACCGTGGAGACTGTGTCCGGCAGTATCTCAGCCCATTTTGAACACAGCATTGTGGTCACCGACTCGGATCCAATTATCTTAACCCGGATCTAAGGAGGAACTATGGAGCTGGGAACCATTGTGTATTCCAAATCAGGACACGATGCCCACCGGTTTTATGTGGTGGTGGAAAAGTCAGGCGGCTGGGTTTATATCGCAGACGGGCGGCGGCGGAAGCTGGAAAAGCCCAAGCGGAAAAACCCCCGGCACCTGGCCAAAACCGCCAAGCAGGTGGCGCTGTCCGAGGTGGATACCGATCAAAAATTAAGGCGGTTGTTGTGGGAGTACAACAATACCGAGCCTGAAAACCGGTAAGGGAGGTAAATGCCATGTCGAAAGATGGAGTTATCGAACTGGAGGGCAAAGTGGTGGAAACCCTGCCTAACGCCACCTTTAAGGTGGAGCTGCCCAACGGGCACACCATTTTGGCGCATATTTCCGGCAAGCTGCGGATGAACTTCATCCGGATTTTGCCCGGGGATAAGGTGACGGTAGAAATGTCCCCCTACGACTTGACTAAGGGGCGCATTACCTGGCGCTCAAAGTAAACCGCTTTTACACAGTTGAAACCATGATAAGGGGGTAATTTCAGATGAAAGTAAGACCTTCTGTAAAGCCCATGTGTGAAAAGTGCAAGATCATTAAGCGCAAAGGACGCGTCATGGTGATCTGCCAAAACCCGAAGCACAAACAGCGTCAGGGCTAAGCGCACATGAACGCAACGATTTAGAGTATTTTGGAGGTGCAACAATATGGCTCGTATTGCTGGCGTCGACCTGCCCAGAGAAAAGAGAATCGAAATCGGTTTGACTTATATCTACGGCATCGGCCGCAAGAGTGCAGATGACATTTTGGCGGCTACCGGCGTAAATCCGGACACTCGGGTGAAGGACATCACCGAGGACGATCTGGCTAAGCTGCGTGACTACATTGATAAACATTACGAGGTTGAGGGCGACCTGCGCAGAAGCACTGCCCTGAACATCAAGCGTCTGACCGAAATCGGATGCTACCGTGGCCTTCGCCACCGCAAAGGTCTGCCGGTCCGGGGACAGCGTACCAAGACCAACGCCCGTACCCGCAAGGGCCCCAAGAAGACCATTGCCAACAAGAAGAAGTAAGGAGGTATTCTAAGCTATGGCAACAAAAGCAGCTTCTAACAAGAAGCAGATTCGCCGCCGCAAGGTGAGCAAGAACATTGAACGTGGTGCTGTCCATATCCAGTCTACCTTCAACAACACCATTGTCACCATTACCGACACCCAGGGCAATGCCTTGAGCTGGGCCAGCGCCGGCGAAATGGGATTCCGGGGCTCTAAGAAGTCCACTCCCTTTGCCGCTCAGACCGCTGCAGAAAAGGCAACCCGTGCCGCCATGGAACACGGTCTGAAGACGGTGGAAGTGTACGTCAAGGGCCCCGGCTCCGGACGGGAAGCCGCCATCCGTGCGCTGCAGGCCTGTGGACTGGAAGTCACCCTGATTAAGGACGTGACCCCCATTCCTCACAACGGCTGCCGCCCGCCCAAGAGAAGACGTGTCTAAGTTAGGAGGCTAATGAAGTGGCTAGAGATAGACAACCCATTTTGAAGAAGTGCAAAGCGCTGGGCATCGACCCCGCTGTGATGGGCGTCAACAAGAACACCAAGCGCAACCCCAAGCCCAACCGCCGGAAGGTCAGCGAATACGGCATTCAGCTGAATGAAAAGCAGAAGCTGCGCTTTATCTACGGCATTTTGGAAAAGCAGTTTGCCCACTACTTTGAATTGGCAGAGAAGAGCAATGGGCAGACCGGTGAAGTGCTGCTGCAGCTGTGCGAATGCCGTCTGGACAACGTAGTGTTCCGTCTGGGCCTGGCATCCACCCGTCGGGAAGCCCGTCAGATGGTGGTGCACAACCATTTCACCTTAAACGGCAAAAAAGTCAACATTCCTTCCCTCCAGGTGAAGGTCGGCGACGTGATCGGCGTGACCGAAAAGACCCGCGGCAGCGATAAGATGAAATCCATTCGTGAAACCCGCGGCGCAGTTCCGGTACCCAAATGGCTGGATATGGACAAAGACAAGCTGGAAGGCAAAGTCGTTGCCCTGCCCACCAAGGAAGATCTGGACTTTGAGGTTGATGAGCTGCTCATCGTGGAATACTACTCCAAATAATCAGCCGGCGTTTCCCGGAGTAAAATCCGGGTACCGGTTTCGGCAGATGGGAGTAGCAGCCTAACCATGAGGAATGTACAACCGCAAAGAAACTTTTTCCGTGTTTTAGGAGGGTTTAGATGTTAGGAATTGTGAAACCGAAACTCGAGATCGAAAAGCCGAGCAGCGACGGCAGCTACGCAAAATTCGTTGTGGAGCCCCTGGAACGGGGTATGGGCATTACACTGGGCAACAGCCTGCGGCGTGTCCTGTTGTCCTCCCTTCAGGGCGTTGCCGTGACCTCGATTAAGATTGACGGCGTTCAGCACGAATTTTCCACCATCCCCGGTGTGAAAGAGGATGTAACGGAAATTGTTCTCAACATCAAAAGTCTGACTGCCAAAATCTCCGGCGAATCCCCCAAGACCCTCTATATTGAAGAGGAAGGCCCCAAGCAGGTAACCGCCAGCGATATCAAAACCGATTCTGAGGTGGAAATTCTCAACGGTGACCTGCATATTGCCACCCTGGAGGAAGGCGCCAAGCTCTACATGGAAGTGACCATCGACAAGGGAAGAGGCTATGTTCCGGCAGAGCGCAACAAGCAGAACCAGAACATCATCGGCATCATTCCGGTGGACAGCATCTACACCCCGGTGTTGAAGGTCAACTACACGGTGGAAAACACCCGTGTGGAGCAGATTACCGACTACGACCGGTTGAACCTGGAAGTCTGGACGGATGGCACCATTTCCGCAAAGGAAGCGGTCTCCCTGGCGGCCAAGGTTCTGAATGAGCACCTTAGTCTTTTCGTCAACCTCTCCCAAGAGGCGGCCAGCGCCGAAATCATGGTAGAGAAAGACGACAAAGACAGTGAAAAAATGCTGGAGATGACTATTGAGGATCTTGACCTGTCTGTCCGGAGCTTCAACTGCTTGAAGCGGGCAGGCATCAACACCGTGGGTGATTTGAAGAACAAGTCGATGGAAGACATGATGAAGGTACGGAACCTGGGCAAGAAGAGCCTGGAGGAAGTCAAGAAGAAACTGAGTTCTCTGGGCTTGAGTCTGAATTTTGAGGACGAGCAGTAAGGATCTCACCCACACCATTTTACCAGTAAGGAGTGACTTGCAATGAGAAAACTGGGCAGAGCAACCGACGTCCGTCGGGCCATGCTCCGCGGCCTGGTGACCTATCTGCTGGAAAACGGCAGAATTGAGACCACCGTCAGCCGTGCCAAGGAGGTTCAGGCGATTGCCGAGAAAATGATTACCCTGGGCAAAACCAACGATCTCCATTCCAAGCGTCAGGCGCTGGCCTACATCACCAAAGAGGGCGTTGTCAAGAAGCTGTTTGACGAAATCAGCCCCAAGTATGCCGACGTCAAGGGCGGCTACACCAGAATCGTGAAGATCGGCCCCCGTCGGGGTGACGCCGCTGAAATGGCGATTTTGGAATTGGTGTAATAGTGCTTTTTCAGGAAAAGATTGTCTTTCGGGGCAGTCTTTTCCTTCCTTGTCCCCGTAGCTCAGTTGGATAGAGCGACCGCCTCCTAAGCGGTAGGCCGGAGGTTCAAATCCTCTCGAGGACGCCAGAAAGTCTCGATACAGATTGTATCGGGACTTTTTCTTTTGGAAAGATTCTTTCTCTGGTTGCACGAAAACAGAAGTTGTGTTACACTGAGAAAAAAGAAAGGTGGGGTGTTGTGAAACGGTATCTGATCCTTCTTCTGCCGAGCGCACTTTTTCCCTATGTCTTTCTCTTTTTTCTCTTTGGATTCTTCCGAGGATTTTTATTGGATTGGATTGGAGAAAATCCGCTTTTGCTCTTCCTGTGGCTGGGAATTTGGTTCTTTGTGTCCCTGTTGGCAAATCTGGCCTTTTTCTTGCTGGCATTGGGAAAGCGATGGTCCGGGAAATCCTTAGCCTTGGTCAGCATGGTGCTGAAACTGATTCAGATTCCTGCTTATGTAATGATTTTCCTATTGGGCTGTATTTTTGCCATAACCATCTGGCTGTTTGCCTTTGTCATCGTCCTGTTTTTCTTTGACTGCCTGACCATTCTCCTCACCGGCTTCATGGGCCTGGCCGCCTCCATCCGGTGTGCCGGAGAAAAGCGGGTTTCCAAGGGCCTCTGCATCGCCAACGGTATCCTGTCCTTTGTGTTTTGCGCCGACGTGGTGCTGGCAATTATCTTTTCCATCAAATCAAGACGCCCTGTTTCACAACAGCCGCTATATTCAAAGGAGGATGGTTTTACTGTTTCATTGGCGGGGAATACCCCCTTCAAATAAAAATTCCAAATTGAGAAAAGGAGAATGACCATGCAGTATCAAATTATCGGGGAGCCTATGCCGGTGGTGGTGTGCACCCTCCAAGCCGGGGAAGCCATGCAGACGGAAAAAGGCTCCATGGTGTGGATGAGCGAAAATATGAGCATGGAAACCAACGCCGGGGGCAGCGTAGGCAAAGCCTTCAGCCGGATGTTCACTGGGGAGTCCATGTTCCGAAACGTCTACACCGCTATGGGCCAGCAGGGGATGATTGCCTTCGGCTCCAGCTTTCCCGGCTCTATCCGGGCGCTGGACGTGACCCCCAACGCCCCTATTATCGCCCAGAAATCCGCCTTTCTCTGCGCCGAAATGGGGGTGGAAACCTCCATTCAGTTCCAGAAAAAAATCGGCGCTGGGTTCTTTGGCGGAGAAGGCTTTATCATGCAGCGGATTTCCGGCAACGGCAAGGTGTTTTTGGAGATCGACGGCAGCGCCCAGGAATACTATCTCCAGCCGGGACAGAGCTTGATTATCGACACCAGCCATCTGGTCATGATCGACGCTACCTGCACCCTGTCCATTGAAACGGTGAAGGGGTTGAAAAATAAGGTGTTCGGCGGGGAAGGTTTCTTCAACACAAAAGTCACCGGCCCCGGACGGGTCATGGTGCAGACCATGTCGGTGGCGGGACTGGCCGCCGCGTTGAGCCCCATGATCGCCAAGAGCGGCAACAACTAATCCTCGTCACATTGGATGGAATCCATGCAGATTGTGGAAAAAGGTTTGGCGGCTCTGCCTATTATGTAGCGGAGAATTTTCTGGTATACTGTCAATACGACGTGCAGTTGGAACAACGATCGCAAAGACGCTGTTCCAACTGTTTTTTTATGTAAAAGGAGGACTTTGTTATGCCGAGAACCAAAGGGCAGGAATTGATTTTTACTATATTGATGGTGTTTGTAATGGTGTACGGAATGATAATTTACAATATGTGTTTGGAAACCGGGGGAATGCAGAATAGTCATTTTGTCAATGCCTTCCATGAGATGTGGTTTATGGGACCCATTGCCTTTGTGCTGGACTTCTTTTTGTACGGCCATCTTTCTAAATGGATCGCCTTTCGCACCATTGACCCCAAGTCCAGCCAGCCCATTCTGATTGTGTTGACCATCTCTGCGGTGACGGTTTGCCTAATGTGCCCCACCATGAGCCTGGCGGCAACCTTACTGATTAAGCAACCGGAATGGAGCCGGCTGGCAGTGACCTGGATGGAGACCACCGTGAAGAATTTCCCCATGGCCCTCTGCTGGCAGATCTTTTTGGCTGGTCCCCTGGTGCGGAAAATCTTTCGTTTGATCTTTGTGAGACAAAAGGAAAACTGACTTTTCAATGGCAACGGAAAACTATTGGACGGAATTTGAAAAAATTCCGTCCTTATCTATGGGAATCCTACATATTTATCCTGTTTGAAAGCCGATGAGGAAGAGGGTTCTGTGCAGGGAAAGACGCTGCCGGTTGCTGTGCTTGATTTCTGTTCTGCACAACCATATTTTTTATTTGTATTCGACAATGTGTATTTGATATTGCTTGCATTTCATTAGGGTTTGGTGTATACTGAACAACGGCAAGTTTATCTGGAAAAACAAGGGAATAGAGGGGCGGATATGGAAAAATCAGTACATTTTACTCAAAGATATTCCAATAACTTTTTGCTCATTTTTGGCATCGTTGCCTTTGTTTTGACCATTGTAAGATTGGTTTTGGGTCTAATTGTGCCGGTAGGTCTTTTGACTACTCAAGCCCATGACGATGCCTTGTTGTTTCAGTATGCGGACAATCTATTGAGTTTTAATTGGCTGGGGGATTACAACAGCAAAACTCTGGTAAAAGGGGTTTCTTATTCCCTTTTCCTGGCACTATGTAATTGGCTTCACCTTCCGTATACATTGGGCCTTGGTTTCATGAATGTAGGGTCCGCTCTTTTGATGGTCGTTGCTCTGAAGAAGCGATTTCAAAACAAAATTGCCCTTGGCTGCATTTACTTGCTGCTGTTGTATGCGCCTTTTACCTACAGCAGTTTGGTGGGTTTGCGGGCCTATCGGATGGCCATTGTACCTTTCGCCGTGTTGATTTTATTCGGCTGTCTGGTGGGTCTGTATTTGAGAAAAGAGGAGAGACCCAAATCTCTGCTCCCTTGGTCCATCGGCGCCGGGATTAGTATGGGCTTTTTCTGGTTTATCCGGGAAGACTCCATTTGGATTTTGCCTTTTGTGGCTGTTGTTTTGCTGATTATGGCGATTTGCGTCATAAAAGAGAAGGTAGGAATTGGGACGAAGGTTAAAAAATTGATTTTAACGGTAGTCCCTGTTCTGTTTTTAGTGGCAAGCATTTTGGTGGTTTGCTGCATGAATTTTGTCTACTACGGCGTGTTTACCACCAATGACCGTAGTTCCGGCGCATTTGGGAAAATGATGGGGTATCTTTACAGCATTGAAGACGAAGATGCGTCCGCAGAGGAATGGGTCTCCCATGCCGTTTTGGAATCCGCCATGGATGTCAGCCCGACTCTTGCCTCCATTGAACCTGAAATCGAAACCTACTACGCTGCTTGGAGCGGAGGAAATCCTATCAAAGGAGATATTGTTGCTTGGGCATTGCGGGATGCAGCTGAGGCCGCTGGTTATTATCAAAATGCGGTGGAAACCGAAGCGTTTTTTGCCCAGGTCAACCAGGAGCTGGAACAAGCCTTTGAAGACGGCAGACTGCAAAAGGATCACTCCATTCACTTTTCCAACAGCGCAGAAGGGATTCAGCTGGAACAAATACCGGATATGTTGTCTCTCAGCATCAAGCAAATGGCAAAAATGAGCTTGTTTTATGATACCGAGACGGGAATCCCTTACAGCAACGGCACGTTAAGTCAAATCGGGGCAGCGGAAACCCTGACCCGCACCTCCGCTGTGTATCAGCCGTTGTACCAAATGACATTAAACGGAACATTGACTTCCAAAACAGACGGTGCATTTTCGGCAGAAATTTTAGATGAGACCGGAGCTTTACTGCAAGAAATTGCATTGCCCCAGGACGGCGGAAACAGCTATCATTTTTCGTTGCATTTTGAGAATTTGACCGGTAATCAACTGCAAATCCGTGTTTATCAAAACCAGCAGTTGGTGGATGCGTTTGCAGCCGATTCTCATGAGACGGATTTGTACTCCTTGCAGCTGGAGAAAACAGAGCAGGTAACGCTGGACCCGCAGCTGGATCAAGTGACCGGAGATATTGAAATTTTTGAGGGCATCGGCAATATTTACCGAACAGTCTCTCCCGTTGTAGATATCTTCGCTCTGCTTGGATACATTATGGAAGTAGTTTTCTTGTTTGTGCTTTGGAAGCAGAAACAACCGGTTTGGCCGGAAGTGGAGCGTTGGCTGATTGTAACCGGCTTTGCCCTCAGTGCATTTGTGTTGATTTTCGGCGTGGAGTTTTTCTGCGGCTGGTTGGATGAAAAGGTGTATATCAGCTTTTATGCTTGCGGCGCCTATGTACTGCTGATGCTGGTAAAGTACCTTTCCATTTATCTGGGAGTCCAAAGCATATGGAAGATCTGCAAGCAAAATAGGGAAAGCAGTCGCAAACTACAAAAGAAAAAACAAAACGCTTGATTCACCGTAGATAGAAAAGAAACGGATCCAACACAGCGGAAATCAGCTTTGTTTGCTGTTTATGTTTTATTTATGGATTTGCGGTATTTTTATTTAGAATCCCAGGATAAAATATTGGCAAAGTAGGAACCCAAAAGACATTTGTCAACAAACACGCCCTACAAAGCCCCGCACCGTTGGGGCGGAAAGGAACGATTGTCTACATGAATGCACAGGAACCAATTACCAAAACAACAGGGCAGATTTTAAAAGACAATATCTGCACCTTGTTTAACCTGTTCAACTTTTTGATTGCGGTTGCCCTGGCCTGCGTGGGGGCCTGGACCAATCTGTTCTTTATTCTGATTATCATTCTCAATGTGGTCATCGGCATTGCCCAGGAATTAAAGGCCAAAAAGCTGGTGGAGGAACTTTCCCTTCTCACCATGCCCATGTGCGACGTCATCCGCCGCCAGCAGCAGCTCCACATTTCCATCCAGGAGGTGGAAAAAGGGGATATTCTGCTGTTGGAAAGCGGGAAGCAGATCTGCGCCGACAGCACGGTGATTTCCGGGGAACTGGAGGTCAACGAATCCCTCCTCACCGGCGAATCCGACCCGGTAATCAAAAAGCCGGGAGATTCCCTTCTTTCCGGCAGCTCGGTAATCAGCGGCAAGTGCCAGGCGGAAATCATCCATGTGGGGGACGAAAACTACGCTTCCCAGATTGCCAATGAAGTGAAAAAATTAAAGCAGGTCAATTCTGAACTGCTGCTCTCCATGCGGAAGGTGACCCGCTTTACCAGCTGGTTTATCATCCCCTTGGGCATTCTGCTGTTTTTGGAAGCCTTTTTCCTTCGGGGAGAAATCATGTACGACGCCGTGGTTTCTACTGCGGCGGGACTGTTGGGAATGCTGCCCAAAGGTTTGGTGCTGTTGATCAGCATCGGTTTGGCCGCCGGTATTATCCGGCTGTCCAAGCAAAATGTGTTGGTGCAGGATTTATATTCTTTGGAAAACCTGGCCCATGTGGACGTGATCTGCCTGGATAAAACCGGCACCCTGACCCAGGGCCGGATGCAGGTGGAGCAGGCCATTGTGCTGGATTCCGGTACACCGGTGCCCTTTGAAACCATGATGGGGGCTTTCCTCTGCAACACCGACGACAATAACGCCACCTTCCAAGCCATGAAGGAATATTTCCAGCCGGTGGAGGGGGTCAACGCTCCTGCGAAGATTCCCTTCTCTTCGGAACGGAAGTGGAGTGCGGTAACCTTGGACGGCATCGGCACTTTGGTGGTAGGCGCCCCGGAACGGCTCTGCAAGGGCAAGCTGCCGGAGGTGGTGACCCAGGTGATGAAGGAAGGCAAGCGGGTGCTGCTGTCCGGCTTGACTGATGAAATTGAAAACAAGACTCTGGACCCGGACAAAATCCGCCTGGTAGCGGCCATTGTCATTACCGACCCGTTGCGGGAAAACGCCGCTTCCTCCATCTCCTACTTCCGCAACCAGGGCGTGGCAGTGAAGGTGATTTCTGGGGATAACCCGGTGATGGTGTCCGCCGTGGCAAAACAGGCAGGCATTGAGCATGCGGAAAATTATGTGGATATGTCCATGATCCGGGACGAAGAAATGGACCGGGTGGTGCAGGAATACACCGTGTTCGGCCGGGTAAGCCCCCAGCAGAAAAAACTGCTGGTCACTGCCATGCAGAAGCAGGGGCACCGGGTGGCTATGACCGGCGACGGGGTCAACGACCTGCTGGCCATGAAACAGGCGGACTGCTCCATCGCTGTGGGCCAGGGAAGCGACGCCGCCAAACAGACCGCCCAGCTGGTGCTGATTGATTCCGACTTCTCGGTGCTGCGCAGCGTGTTGGCGGAAGGTCGCCGGGTGGTCAATAACATCACCAAGTCCGCCGGGGTGTTCTTTATCAAGACCATCTACTCGGTGCTGCTCTGTTTGGTGTGCATCATCCTGAATATGGATTTCCCCTTCCTGCCCATTCAGATCACCCTGATTGACCTGGTGATTGAAGGCTATCCCGCCTTCTTTATTTCCTTCGAGCCCAACGACAAGCGGATTACTGGGCGGTTTTTGCCAACAGCCCTGCGGCTGGCAGCGCCAAACGCCATTGTGATTACCTTGTCCTGCATTGCGGTATTCCTGCTGAATTGGTTGGGCGCTATGCCCCTGGACGCCCAGCAGCAGACCCTGTTGATGTATCTGGTAGTAGGCACCATCGGCATTGCTGCGGTGTGGAAGTCCTGCTGGCCGTTAAACAAGCTCCGCGGCTTTTTGGCCATCACCACTACCATTGGCTTTTATGTGGCGGTGCTGTGGTTCCACAATCTGCTTCAGCTGGCCCTGCCGGTGAGCACCACCATTTGGATGCTGTTGATTTTCGCAGCGGTTGGAATTTTGCTGGAACGGCTGCTGACGCTGCTGATTCGCAAGAAGTTTACCAAACCCTCGCCTTTGGCGGCGTAATAGTTTGATATGGAAAAGAACGGCACGGTCCTTGTTTGAGGCTGTGCCGTTCTTGTATTTTATCTGCGAAATATTACAAATGGTATTTTCTTAGGTTATTTGCTTTGTCTGTCAAAACCATGACAAACTTGTTTGATCCCGCCGATCACGGTTCCCGCTGCACCGGCAGCCAGCAATGCCCAGAAGGTAATCTTGTTGGCCAAAATCCCGGTGTTGCTCCAATCCATGAGGTTGAAGTAATCCTGCCAAGAGTAGCCGGTACCGGGATTGCCCCAAATCATGCCCGCCAGCAGCACCACCGCCAGCACCAGCAGGCTCAGGCCGATTTTCAGCCACCAGTTGGTAGGCAGATACCGGCACAGCGCCAGGACTGCAAAATATCCGCCGAAACAAAGCCCTGCCACCGGATAGGCGATGGTCAGCAGCCAATCTCCACTGGTCTGCCAGGTACAGACGGCAAGCAGTAAAAAAGTGGCGGCAGTGACGGCCAGGGAGGTAAACAACAAAGTGTGCTTGCTTTGTTTTGCCAGCAAGAAGGGCAGATTGGTGATGCAGGCACCCAGCAGTAAGGCGGAAAACACAATCCAGAACCAGCTCAAGGTGTGGTCCACGGCCAGATTGCAGATAAAGCAGGGGATCAGAGCGCAGAGATACCCCCCTGCAAAAGCCAGCTGGAACCCCTTCTTCAGCCCCCGCCAGCGCCGGGCTTCCTTTTTTTCTTTTCGGGCCTGGGTGTCGTCGCAGGCGGTGAGGAATTCGTGTTCGCTGATGGATAGCAGGCCGCAGATTTTGGAAATCAGAGTAATATCCGGGTAGCTGAGTCCGGTATCACATACTTAAAGATATTGGTGTCATTCAATCAATTTTGCCGATGAAGCGGTAGAAGATTTCTACCTCCTGT
>PPYE01661741.1_pt1 | contig 96067 bp, 92 predicted proteins | sample 1559881 | NCBI WGS metagenome assembly PPYE01 (sample SAMN08240022, study PRJNA423297) | Human gut metagenome, whole genome shotgun sequencing project.
TTATTCCTCCTTAGCTCAGTCGGTAGAGCATGCGGCTGTTAACCGCAGTGTCGTTGGTTCGAGTCCAACAGGGGGAGTTCGGAAATTAAACGTTTAGGCGTGAAGTCCGATATAAAAAATACCTGGCTCCATGGTCAAGCGGTTAAGACACCGCCCTTTCACGGCGGTAACAGGGGTTCAAATCCCCTTGGAGTCATTTTCCTTCAAAGGAAAACATACAATATAATATATGGTGCCATAGCCAAGTGGTAAGGCAAAGGTCTGCAACACCTCTATCCCCGGTTCAAATCCGGGTGGCACCTCTCTAGAAGCCCGGAAAATTAAGGTTTTTCGAGGCTTTTTCTTTTTTAAGATTCTATAATCCAAGTCCCTTTTTTAAAAAATTAATTCTAAAATACAAGTTTTCATGCTTTAATATTTATAGATATGTTCGCCCAAAACCGTTAAAAATCTTATAAAATCAAGTAAAATCGTTTCGTAAGGTGGACGATAAGGTGGCAGAATTTTGGTTGTAACAGCCTGTGCCATCATACTGTAGACAACAATTACCTCTGTAAAGCAGAAGATTTATGCAATTATAGCATCAATTAAACTTACCTTACGTTCACTGTCTGTATGAACATAAGTACGCATGATCACCTCATAGTTATCGCCAATGATTTCAGCAGCTTCCTTTATTTCTCCCATATTGTGAGTCTGCCGGATCAGATTTGTTGCAAAAGTGTGCCGTAGTGCATGAAGATTATATTCTGGAATTTCAGCACGCTTACAAATTTTCTTTAGCGTATTGGCTAAATTTTGAATTGTAGGGCTGACACCATTTTGCGTAGATAATATCAAATTTGGAAAAACCCGGTTTTTATCGTACAGCTCCATCATACATGATAGTGAAAATTCAGCTTCTTTGTTTAATGGAATTGTCCGTAAACTATTTGGGTATTTAGGAGAGGTCAAAATCATTTTAGTCCGTTTTTTTGAACCTGCTTCTCTGTTTTTTACCCTGCTAAGCGTATGGGTGATTTTAATGCCTTGCCGTCCTAAAAAGGGCACGATAGAGGAGTGACCTAATGCAAGCAATTCACCACCACGTAAACCCGTATTTAAAAGGAAGACAATAGCAGGTCCATATCTATATAAATAGCGTTCATTTTTATTTGGACTGGGTTCCATTGCAATTTCCTTTATGATCCGCTCATGTTCTGGTGGGATGATTGAAATTTCCTTTGTTTCAACAGGAAGAACGGATTCTTCCGGCATTATCACCCGATTTAAAATATCAGCAAAGCTTTTTGGCAGTTCGCCGAGAGAAATTGCTGTTCTAATCATTGCAGACCAAAATAAGTAAATTTTCTTTAATGATGAATAACTGAGGATTTCTTTTTTGGCATTAATCGTTGCTGTAATATCATCAGCGGTCAGATTAGAAAATGTTTTACTAAAAGCATCTGTATCTTTTAAATGATTTTCGTATGTTTTTTCTAATCGATCCAGGCTGGTTTGTTTAAATTTGCCGGCTTCAACCATGAGGTTTTTGCGAAATAAGTATTTATTCGCATAGTCCTGCACTTTGATGTTTGAAGTAATTACGTCTTGGATTGCGACTTTTATCTTCCAGTCATCTAATAATGCTTTCGCTTCTCCTTTGGTAGGAGCATTAAACTCCTTGTCTGGCAGCCCTTTTTTTCTATATCGGGCAGTCCATCCTCCTCTCTTATTTGGAAATAGTGATCCATCCCCTTTGGATCTTCTTTTTTGTTGTGTACCTTTCGTTGTTCTTGCCATGAATAGTTCCCTTTCTTTAATGAGATATCATGCCAAATCAGGTATAAGGTCTGTTTTTTCGGTAAAAGAACTGCCGGAAGAAGAGCTGAATGACGGAAAACATCAGGAACAGACGAAAAATATTCTTTGATCGATGCCGGAAAGCTTCTTTTTACCAACAAGTATTATGTAATGATCTGTGCAACCTATATCCTGCAGCAGATCTATACAGCAATGCTGAATATGGGCATCTATTATATGACCTATATTCTTTTAAACGAAAAATTATACGGAGTATTTTCCTGGGCTATTAATATTCCGCTGATCATTGCGCTTCTGCTGACACCTGTTTTGGTAGAAAAATGGAGCGGAATGTATAAACTGAATCTGACAGGATATGTCATCGGTACTGTGGGAAGAGCGCTGGTAGTTTTGGCAGGTTATATGGGAAGTGTTCCTCTGATGCTTCTTTTTACAGGAATTGCGGCCTTTGGTATGGGGTCATGGCAGGGGGATATGAATGCGGTGATCGCCTCCTGCTCTGAGTATACGTATCTGACAAAAAAGAAAAGAGTGGATGGTACGATGTATTCCTGTACTTCTCTTGGAATTAAGCTGGGAGGCGGAATCGGTATTGCACTTACCGGATGGCTGCTGGATCTTAGTGGGTTTGACGGAACTCTTGCCGTACAGAGCGCTTCCTGTATCCGTATGCTTCAGATCATGTACCTGTGGATTCCGGTAGTGATCACCCTGATCATTACCCTGCTGATGTCTAAGATGAATGTGGAACGTGCCAATGAAGAACTGAGACAGAAACAGGTTAGCAAACAGGATATGCATGATTAAAATATATGGAAAAAGGAGACTTTGCTGCTGTATTTCCGGATCTGATCCATCATTATCAGATATTTTCCGGAAAAGAAGGCATGGCCTGGTATTTATATGCTGCTCCGGAATTAAGCGGTTCTTTTCTGGAAAAACTTCAGAAAAAATGCCCGGAGGATCCGGTGATCCCCAGGGCAAATTTACATTATGAGATACGGAATGCTTTTATCTGTCTCAGCAAAGATAAAAACGTAAATGATATCACAGGTCAGGCCTATACACAGATTATTTTATACAGGTGTATCCAGGAATACCGGCTGACAGAGAAAGAAAACATAGGAAGTCACGACCTCATTTACGATACGATGTCGTATCTTTTTTCACATTTTCAGGAAGAACTTACTTTGGGCAGTGTGGCGGAAGCCCTTGGAGTAAATATACCCTGTCTAAAGTATTTTCCGGAATCTTTCACACGAATTTTAATCAATATCTGAATGAAATCCGACTGAATTACGCGGCATCTCTGCTGGAAAGTACCGACCGGACCATCACTGATATTTATCTGGAAGCAGGATTTGAAAGTCAGCGGACATTTAACCGGACGTTTCTTCACAAATATAACCGGACTCCAAGCGAATATCGAAAAATGTCAGTTTATCCCTTATAAACCACTTCTCCTCTGCAAATCGTGTAATGGATTTTTCCGTAAAGCTCTGCGCCTTTGAATGGTGTATTGGAAGACTTGGAAAGGAAAGTGTCTGCAGTCCATTTTTCTTCCGGATCAAAGATCACCAGATCTGCAGGGGCATCCTTTTCAACAGAGCCGGAAGGGAGATGGTAAAGTGCAGCCGGATTCCAGGTCATTTTTTCCAGAAGCTCCATAAGTGTCAGATGACCAGGTTTTACAAGATTCGTAATACCAAGTCCAAGAGAGGTTTCCAGACCTGTGATGCCGCTGGGAGCTTCTGTAAACGGTCTGTTTTTTTCTTCTTCACTGTGAGGGGCATGATCTGTGGCAATCAGGTCGATAGTACCGTCCTTCAGGCCTTCTATGATGGCAAGACGGTCCTTTTCGGTGCGGAGAGGCGGATTCATCTTGGCCAGAGTACCATAGGTGAGTACAGCGTCTTCTGTCAGTGTAAAATGGTGGGGGGTTGCTTCTGCGTGAATATCAGCTCCCAGGTTTTTTGCAAGGCGTACCAGCGCAACGGAGTTTCCGGAACTGATGTGCTGGATCACTACAGGAGCCTTGGTATGAAGAGCAAGCATACAGTCGCGGGCCACCATAACTTCTTCGGCAATGGAAGGAGAACCTTTGATCCCCAGTTTATGGGATACTTCTCCGGCATTGATTCCATTATTGGTGATAAAACTCTTATCTTCTTCATGAAGGCTGATGGGCATATTTAATTCTGCTGCTTTTTCCATAGCACGACTGCAGAAAACAGCATCCAGAAGCGGGATTCCGTCATCGGTAAAACCACAGGCCCCGGCATCTTTCAGAGCGTCAAAGTCATTCATGACTTCGCCCTTTAATCCCTGGGAAACCGCAGCTGTCTGGTAGATGCGTATGTTTTCCTTTTCTCCACGGGAAAGGATGTCCTTCAGTATTTCCACAGAATCAACGACAGGCTTTGTATTGGCCATGCAGATGACTGAAGTCACACCGCCTTTTGCAGCTGCCAGAGCGCCTGTATGCAGATCTTCTTTATAGGTAAGTCCCGGATCCCGGAAATGGATATGGGTATCGATCAGGCCCGGTGCAACGGTAAGTCCGTTCAGATCAAGAACCGGTTCGTTTTCCAATGGGGCAAGCCCGGTACCAAGTTCCGAGATCCGCCCATCTGTGATACGGATGTCGCTGGCCTGTTCTGTACCTGTGCGAGGGTTTACAAGGAACCCGTTTTTTAATAACATAGAGAGGTCCTCCTTTGGGATTCATTTTTCTGATATCTTTCGACTTTATTATAATATGTAAAAAAAATACATCAAGTATAAGCTGCAAAAAAGATAAAAAAATTATATAATTTTGCTTTACATATGCTGGGAAACATGCTAAAATAAGCAACTGTGTGATATATTTTCATATCCTTGCTCTCTGACAGTACAGAGGGCCATAATGACCATAAGGAGGTAAAAAGCATGAACAAGTATGAGTTAGCATTAGTTGTGAGTGCCAAAGTTGAGGACGAAGTGCGTGATGCAGTAGTAGAGAAAGCAAAAGGCTACATTACACGTTACAACGGCACAATCACAGAAGTTGAAGAATGGGGTAAGAAGAAATTAGCTTACGAAATTCAGAAAATGCATGAAGGCTTCTACTATTTCATTCAGTTTGAAGCAGACGCAGAGTGTCCGGCGGAAGTAGAAAGACATGTACGCATCATGGACAATGTATTAAGATTCTTAGTCGTTCGTAAAGACGCTTAATCTTCATACAGGTGGATTTTAGAAAGCACCATTAGAACCCGTTCACTTACTGAAAAGAGAGGTAGAAAAATGAACAAAGTTATTTTAATGGGACGCTTAACAAGAGATCCTGAGGTTAGATATTCCGCAGGAGAAAATGCTCTGGCCATTGCCAGATACACTCTGGCAGTTGACAGGAGATTCCGTCGTGACGGAGAAGCAACGGCTGATTTTATCAGTTGTGTGGTATTCGGACGCGGAGCAGAGTTTGCAGAAAAGTATTTCCACCAGGGAATCCGTATTGTGGTAAGTGGTCGTATCCAGACCGGAAGCTATACCAACAGAGAAGGACAGAAGGTGTACACAACAGAAGTTGTGGTAGAAGAGCAGGAGTTTGCTGAGAGTAAGGCTGCAAGCGACAATTATGCCGCTTCCCATCCGCAGCAGTCAAGTCCGGCTCCGTCTATGCCGGGTCCAAGTGCAGCAAGTGCCGATGGATTCATGAACATTCCTGATGGAATCGACGAGGAACTGCCGTTTAACTGAAACAGTTGCAAATGACAGGGACGAAATCAAATTGAAAAAAATAGGAGGAAACTATCATGGCTTACAATAGAGGCGAAAGACCGGACTCTCCCATGAAGAGAAGAGGCGGACGCAGAAGAAAAAAAGTTTGTGTATTCTGCGGTAAAGAGAATAACGAGATCGATTACAAGGATGTAGCAAAACTGAGAAAGTATGTTTCTGAGAGAGGAAAAATCCTTCCGAGAAGAATCACAGGAAACTGTGCAAAACATCAGAGAGCTCTGACTGTTGCTATTAAGAGAGCACGTCATCTTTCCCTGATGCCATACGTTCAGGATTGATCCGTAATCATATGCCGTTGTCATTTAATCTGTGACAGCGGCATTTTTGTTTACTTAATTAGTATAAAATACATATGCAGAGCTCTTTCTTTTAAATTATATGGTAATGTCAGTGAAAATCTGCTATAATAATGTTTGTTGAAGGAAACAGCAGCACGTTAATGTACAAGAAGAATGGTAATAAATTATGGATGGTAAATTTAAATTAAAAGGACACCTGAAGCATCTGACACGATGGCCGCTGTATCTGACGGCTTTGCTGGCTGTAATGAATGTCATGGTTTACGCGATCAGCGTCAAGGCAGGGGTGATAGTAACCCTCGGCACACTGATCTATCTGGTGTGTGCAGCAGGCATTTTCTTTTATCACAGGCCGCAGATGTTTAATGACCTTGTGGCATTTGCAAGTCAGTATGAATTTCTTGAAAAAAGGGTTCTGGAAGAGCTTGCTCTGCCTTATGCCATCATGGATATGCATGGCAAACTGATCTGGTGCAACAGAGTTTTTGCAGAACTGACAGGCAGAGATCAGTTTTACAGGAAAAATATCAGTACGATCTTTCCTGAGATTACGGAGGATAAGCTTCCGTCCTCAGAAGAAAAAGATATTACTGAGATCAGTACGCAGGCGGGGGAACGTATTTACAGGATTTCTATGCAGAGAGTTCTTCTGGGGGAGACAATGGTTCATTCAGAAGTTCTGGAAGGGATTTCTGAAAATACAAGTCTGATTGCCATGTATCTGTATGATGAAACAGAACTGAGAGAGTACATCCAGGCAAACGAGGACAATAAGCTGGTTGTTGCACTTGCGTATCTTGACAATTATGAAGAAGCGCTTGAAAGTGTGGAGGATGTGCGCCGATCACTTCTGATCGCCCTTATTGACAGGAAGATCACGAAATATTTTTCCAATTATGACGGACTTGTGCGTAAACTGGAAAAGGACAAGTATTTCCTCATTATGAAACAGAGCTCTCTGGAAGCTCTGAAAGAACAGAAATTCCATATACTGGAGGAGGTAAAAACAGTCAATATCGGAAATGAAATGACTGTGACGCTCAGTATTGGTATAGGCTTAAATGCCTCCAGTTACCTGCAGAATTACGAATACTGCCGGATTGCTATCGAAATGGCTCTTGGACGGGGCGGTGATCAGGTAGTTATTAAAAATGGTGATAATATTTCCTACTTTGGCGGCAAGGCTCAGCAGATGGAAAAAACAACCCGTGTAAAGGCTCGTGTGAAGGCACAGGCGCTGAAAGAGTTTATGAGCACAAAGGAACGTGTTGTAGTCATGGGACATAAGATTACAGACGTAGATGCGCTGGGAGCTGCTATTGGTATTTACCGTGCAGGAAAGACTCTCGGAAAGCCAGTCCATATTGTGGTAAATGATCCGTCAACATCTATCCGGCCTCTGATGGCGGGATACCTGAATAATCCGGATTATGAACCCTCTATGTTCATTGACAGGGAGCAGGCTATGGAGCTTGTGGATAACAATACGGTGGTTGTTGTGGTGGATACAAACAAACCAAGCTACACCGAATGTCAGGAACTGTTGTATATGACCAAAACGATCGTTGTACTGGATCATCACCGGAGAGGAAATGAGATCATCCAGAATGCAGTCCTTTCCTATGTGGAGCCTTATGCTTCTTCTACCTGTGAGATGGTAGCTGAGATTCTGCAGTATTTTTCAGATGATCTGAGATTACGGAATATAGAAGCGGATTGTATCTATGCCGGAATTATGATCGATACCAATAACTTTATTACGAGAGCCGGTGTGCGTACCTTTGAGGCGGCAGCATTCCTGCGCCGGAGCGGTGCTGACATGACGAGAGTCCGCAAACTGCTCAGGGATAATATTGAGTCTTATAAGGCAAAGGCAGAGGCTGTCCGGTCGGCCGGTATATACAAGGAGTGCTTTGCAATTGCCAAGTGTCCAAGTGAAGGTCTGGAAAGTCCTACTGTGGTAGGAGCACAGGCGGCAAATGAGCTGTTGAATATTTCAGGAGTAAAGGCATCCTTTGTCCTGACTCCCTATAATAATGAGGTGTATATCAGTGCCCGGGCCATTGATGAGGTCAATGTGCAGGTTATGATGGAAAAAATGGGCGGAGGCGGTCATATTAATATTGCCGGAGCTCAGGTAAAGCTCCCCATTGATGAAGTGGAGGAACTGCTGAAACAGACTATTGATGAGATGTATCAGGAAGAAGAGGAATCAAAATGAAAGTAATTTTATTAGAAGATGTAAAATCCCTTGGAAAAAAGGGACAGATTGTAAATGTAAGTGACGGTTATGCAAGAAATATGATCCTGCCAAAGAAGCTGGGAGTTGAAGCGACACCAAAGAATCTCAACGATCTGAAGCTTCAGAAAGCAAATGAAGAAAAGGTGGCTCAGGAAAATCTTGAGGCTGCCAGAGCTTTTGCAAAAGAACTGGAATCCAAAGAGGTGATCCTGACCCTGAAAGTAGGGGAAGGTGGAAGAACTTTTGGCTCTGTATCAGCAAAGGAAATTTCCGAAGCAGCGAAAGCCCAGTTGAATCTGGAACTTGACAAGAAGAAATTCCAGCTTGACGGACCGATCAGGACGCTGGGTATTACTCAGGTTCCGGTAAAGCTTCATCCAAAGGTAACAGGCAGTCTGAAGGTCTGGATCAAGGAAGCATAAGACGGAGGAACCGGAAATATGGAAGAATCACTGGTCAGGAGAATACTCCCCCACAGCATTGAGGCAGAACAGTCTGTGATCGGATCCATGCTCATGGACAGAGATGCGATCCTTGTGGCATCGGAAATTCTCACAAGTGATGATTTTTACCAAAATCAGTACGGAATCATTTTTGATTCCATGGTAGAGCTGTGTAATGAAGGGCAGCCGGTAGATCTTATTACCCTTCAGAATCGTCTGAAGGAAAAAGATCTTCCTCCGGATATCAGCAGCATGGAATACGTCAGGGAGCTTCTGGAAGCGGTTCCTACTTCTGCAAATGTGAAGTATTATGCAAATATTGTCAGTGAAAAGGCGCTTCTCCGGCGTCTGATCAAGGCAACGGAGGAGGTTGCAAATAATTGCTACCTGGAAAAAGAAAACACAGAGACTCTTTTGGAGGAAGCTGAAAAAAAACTGTTCAGTATTCTTCAGAGAAGCATCGGGGGCGATTATGTACCTATCCAGCAGGTTGTGCTGAATGCAATCAATAATATTGAAAAGGCATCTAAGCTGAAAGGCAGTGTAACAGGAATTCCTACAGGATTTGTAGATCTGGATTACAAGACCTCGGGAATGCATCCTTCGGATCTTGTTCTGATCGCAGCACGACCTTCTATGGGAAAAACAGCATTTGTTCTGAATATCGCCCAGTATATGGCTTTTCGGAAAAATGTAACAGTTGCGATCTTCAGCCTTGAGATGTCAAAAGAGCAGCTGGTAAACCGACTCCTCGCCATGGAATCTCATGTGGATTCCCAGAATATGCGTACCGGTAATCTGAAAGATGAGGACTGGACGAAGCTGGTAGAAGGAGCGGATATCATCGGACGCTCCAACCTGATCATTGACGATACACCCGGAATCAGCATTGCAGAGATGCGTTCCAAATGCCGGAAATACAAGCTGGAGCACAATCTGGGGATTATTATGATCGACTATCTGCAGCTGATGAGCGGAAGTGGAAAAAGTGATTCCAGGCAACAGGAGATATCTGATATATCCCGTTCACTGAAGGCTCTTGCCAGGGAACTTGAGGTTCCGGTAATCGCACTTTCTCAGCTTAGCCGTGCAGTGGAGCAGAGGCCGGATCACAGACCGATGCTTTCTGACCTTCGAGAATCAGGAGCAATTGAGCAGGATGCGGATGTGGTTATGTTTCTTTACAGGGATGATTATTATCATAAGGACACTGAAAAAAAGGACATTGCAGAGGTCATTATAGCAAAGCAGAGAAATGGCCCCATTGGAACCATAGAGCTCGTATGGCTGCCAAGATATACCCAGTTTGTGAATATGAAGAAATAGCTGTCTGCAAATATTGTCGAACACTTTTTGTTGAAATCCTTCTATACTCTGCTATAATTTGTTTCGTAGGAGGTGCGGCATGGAGACAAGGTATACAGTCAGACAGGCAGCAGAAATGACAGGCATCAAGGCTTATGTCATGCGTTACTGGGAGGATGAGCTTGACCTTCGCATTCAGCGGAACGAACTTGGCCACCGATACTACACAGAATACGATATTCAGCTTTTTCTGAATATCAGAGAACTGAAGAAGAGAGGCTTGCAGCTGAGAGCGATCAGAGATCTGATTCCTCAGATCGCACACAGAGCTCCGGGTTCTGCAGAGAGTAAGATCAAACTTCTTGAAGGTGAGGTACAGGAGACAATTGCAGAAGAGGAAGCTGTCTGTGCTGCTGAAGTTGAGGCAGAAACACCAGTAGATCCCAAGATTCTGGAATTTCAGTCTATTTTGGAGAGGCTGATCGCACAGGAGATGCAGTCAAAGAATGAAGAAGAAGAGCGATATCGTTCGCTTGACATTGCAATCAGGAGACAGCAGCTTGCCAGAAGAGAATCGGCAGCGGCATCTATGGAAAAGAAATCCGGAAGAAGCATAAAAATACATAAGAACAGATAAATAAACAGAAAAGAGCTGTGGTAAAAGCCACAGCTCTTCTGTTTATTAATTGTGATTATTCACCTGGATGAATAGCCTCTGTAGGACAAACATCTGCGCATGTTCCGCAGTCAACGCAAGCATCTGCATCGATTTCGAAATGATCTGCACCTTCAGAAATTGCCTCAGACGGGCACTCAGCTGCACATGTTCCACAGCTTACACATTCGTCAGTAATTACGTATGCCATTATAATATCCTCCTTTTTTCTCGTTAGTACCTTTACGGTTCTATATTGCTATTCTAATATATCTTTCCTGGGATTACAAGTATAAAATTATAAACATATTTTTATAATTAGCCCGTTGATTCCCATCTCTTTTTATATTATAATGAATGTGCTATAAACAGCATAACACTGCAGTAAATGATCAAATTGTTTTCTGCATACAAAAAGGAGGAAACAGAAATGGCACAGGTTTCAAAAGAAACGACAATCGGTGAGCTTCTCAGAATAGATCCGAACTGCGCTGCAATCCTTATGAGAATGGGAATGCACTGCATTGGCTGCCCGTCTTCACAGATGGAGTCTCTGGAAGAGGCTGCCATGGTTCATGGATTTGATGCAGACATCCTGGTTCAGCAGATCAACGATTTTCTCAGCAAATAAAGTTCATCAGAAAAAGCGTTCCGTGTTAACACGGAACGCTTTTTTGCTTTACAGGAAGTCATGGATCATAGCTGTGTAAGCTGTTGAAGTGCATTTGTGGAGATCAGCCTTCCGTGCTCTCTCAGGTGTGCTTCTCCTGCCTGTGAAAAAGCCTTTGAGTTTCCATATTCAGAGAGAATATTACATACCCGGTTAAAATCCTCGGGAGTTGTACCGGACTGGTGGAGAACCAGAAGATAGCGGTCGCTGGAAACATCCCTGTACAGGGTATTGCTGCCTGTGAAAAAGCCGTTGAGTCCATGAGAAGCAGCGATCACATCATCCAGACGGGAAAATGTAAAAAGCCGTATCAGATTGACAGAAGGCGTTTCCTCTGTTTCAGATTCCTTTTCAGGTGTGCCGGTATCGGAAGAGGTCTTTTTTGACAGACCTTTCAGCTGAGATTCTACAACCTTATGGAAGATATCTATGATACTGTCTGCTCCGTCGAGCTGAAGTGGTTCTGCCTGACCCCGGTCTTTAAAAGGTGTAAATTTAGAGAAACGGGTATCCAGTTCCTCGGGATCTTCCACTTTGGTTATGATCAGGATAATACTGTCAGAGGTGACAGGAATTGCCTCGATCATCAGGGGTATATTATCAGCTTCAAATCCAAATTGCAGGTGTGCCTGTTCCATCATATCGCGAAAAAGCTTTTTAGCTTTATCTGAACCGTATGCAAGTTCACTGATCTGAATCTGATGCAGTTCCAGATCTTCTCTGGTCAGGGTACAGCGAATCTGATTTTCATTGATTTTTTCTATTTTCATATGATCACATCCTATTCTTTTCGTCCTGTTAATTTACCCTATGCATACTGTATTATACTCAGAAATACAGACATATGGTATTCTTACACATACAGGATAGATTCCATGACTTCTGCCACGGTAAAAAAATGCATATCAACTTAGCATCTATTATATACCAGAACTGTAGGGAATGTAAAGAAATTCAATTTGCCTAAATATAAAATATTTGGAAATAAAATAGAAAAAATAATTAAAATTGCTGAAAGCTATTGCATGAAGAGAAGAAAATAGTATAATGAATCCTAAGAAAAACAGATTGTGCATGATCAGACCAGAAAAAAGCAGCACAGCACAAGTTATTGCTTACATAGTAACCCTTTTCAAAATACAGACCTGCCATTTTTTCAGTCATGCAGCCTTCCGGCTGCGGCAGCGATACAGATTCCACCGATTAAATATTAGATAAAGCTGAATCATGTACGGATGTTTTTTCTTAAAACTGTTTTGTGTTTTCTAAAATCCGGAAGAAAGGGGGCAGAGAAGAAAATATATCACACATAACATAAGAGAAACCAGATTCTGGATCAGATACCATACAGAGAAATAAGGGATCCTTCCGTAACAGCAGGAATTCCCCTCTCATGCTTGACCAGACGGAGGATCCCCATATATGAAAAATAATAAAAGTAATATTTTTATACCGCAGTTATCAAAAATATGATATAATAGAACAGCCTTTCTAACAGCAAAGGCAGATGCGTTTGTATATAATTTATTGAACCGAAAGGAAAAAGCAAATGAAAAAGCAGGTAAAGAAGCAAATGAAAAAGCAATATATGCCGGCTGTGATCGTCTGTATACTGATTTTGCTGCTGGCAGTGTCCGGAATTGGGGCGGCAGTGATCAAGAAATATATTCCCACAAAAGAACGTATGGATCTTAACGAATATTATGGGCAGGCGGCAGAAGGAGAAGCCGTGATCGTTCTGGGGACAGAGATCATGGAGGAGCGTGCAGTGACTTCTAATGGTCAGACCTTTCTTCCGCTGGAGCTTGTAAACAACAGACTGAACCAGAGATATTACTGGGACAGCGGAAACAGTCAGATCCTTTATGCAACTCCATCAGAGCTTCAGACGTATCCGGCTTCTGAGAACGGCGAAACAGAAGTCTGGCTCAGAGAAGGGGCAGTATATCTGAGCCTGCCGTTTGTACAGAAATATACGGATATGGATGTTTATGTAGGAGAAAACCCTTCCAGAGTTATTATTCAGAATCAGTTTACCGGAGTGAATACTGCAACGGTAAAGAAAGATACATATGTCCGGTATCGCGGCGGAATCAAATCTCCGGTGCTTACGCAGACCAGTCAGGGAGATACGCTGATTTACATGAAGGAATATGAGGAATGGGTACAGGTGGCCACCATGGATGGCTATATCGGATTTGTAAAAAAAGAAGATATTTCTCCGGCAGAAATCAGGGATTTTGAGAGAGAATTTCAGGCAGAGGAGTATCAGCATCTTTCCATGGATGTACCGGTAAATCTTTCCTGGCATCAGGTAACCTCTGCGGAAGCCAACAGCTATTTTGCGGATGCAGTGGCAAATGTAAGCGGGGTAAATGTAATTTCTCCAACCTGGTTTTATCTGACAGATACAGCGGGGAATATCGCAGATATTTCTTCGGCAGATTATGTACAGCAGGCTCATGACAGGGGAATGAAGGTATGGGGGCTGATTGATAATTTTACAGCCGATGTCAGCACAACAGATACACTTTCTCAGCTTTCGTCCCGGCAAAACATTATCAGCCAGCTGATGGCAGCTGCAGAACGGGTAAAGCTTGATGGTATTAATATTGATTTTGAGACACTGAGCGAAGATGCCGGACCGCATTTCCTTCAGTTTTTAAGGGAAATTTCGATTGAATGTCACAAACGGAATCTGGTGCTTTCTGTGGATAATCCTGTTCCTGAAGATTTTACGAGTCATTACGACAGAGGTGAACAGGGTGAGGTGGTTGATTATGTGATTATCATGGGCTATGATGAGCACTATGTAGGCTCAGAAGAAGCCGGATCGGTAGCCTCTCTTCCATGGGTTGAAAAGGGGGTTGCAGACACTCTTACAGAGGTGCCTGCGGAACGGACGATTCTTGCTATTCCATTTTATACGAGACTATGGAAGACAACAGGAGGCGCTCTGACCAGTGAAGCCATTGGAATGGATCAGGCGCAGAATGTACTGGCAGAAAATCAGGCAGAACCTATATGGGATGGAAGTGTCGGACAGAATAAGGCCTCATTTGAGAAAGAAGGATCCAGTTATGATATCTGGCTGGAGGATGCGCAGTCTATTGCAGAAAAGGTAAAACTGATTCCAAAATACAAGCTGGCGGGTGTTGCACAGTGGAAGCTGGGCTTTGAGAACAGCAGTATCTGGCAGGTGATCAGCGATAATCTGCAGTAATACAGAATTTAAAAAAATGGTAAAAATAAAACAGCCTGGGAGTAAGATGATATAATTTATCTTATTCCCAGGCTGTTTTTTGGAAGAGGAGTATTACTGCTCCATAAAAATTCTCTGTAAATGGAAGGAGGCCGGTACTTTCGTACCGGCGCGTATGAAAAAGAAAAATATTTGTATAGAAAGCATATCGCCTTCTATGTTTAATACTATAACCTATAAATGTGAAAAAAATGTGATGAACTTTTTAATAATATATGAAGAATAATATTTTAGAATTTTTTCCACGTGTTTTTAAAGAACAGGAGCAGGAGCGGGAAAATCTCCAGTCGGCCTGCCAGCATATCAAAGATAAGAACGGATTTGGAGAGGTAGGAGAAGGAAGAGAAATTTCCCATAGGTCCTACAATTTCCAGACCAGGTCCGATATTGTTCAGTGTAGCTGCAACTGAAGTAAAGTTTGTGATAAGGTCAAAGTTGTCCAGTGAGATCAGAAGGGCAGATGCACAGAAGATCACAAGATATACGCTAAGGAAAATATTAGTGGATCTCAATGTTTCATGAGATACGGTTTTCTGATCCATTTTAATCTTTTTGACCGCATTGGGATGCAGATACAGCTGGAACTCTTTGCGGGCAGCTTTGAGAAGCAGCACAATACGGGAAACCTTGATTCCGCCTCCGGTACTTCCGGCACAGGCACCAATAAACATCAGCAGCACCAGAATGGTTTTTGATAACGCCGGCCACTGGTTAAAGTCTGTAGTGGAATAGCCGGTAGTGGTGATGATAGAACCAACCTGGAAAGCAGACTGCTGGAATGCCTGGGCAAAACCGGAAAACATATGCCGCGTATTAATAGCAATCAGAATGATGGAAGCCAGGATGATCCCAAAATAGTATCGGATCTCTTCAATATGAAATGCCGCTTTGAACTTCTTTGTCAGTATCAGATAGTAGGCAGAGAAGTTGACACCAAACAGGATGACAAAAATAGTTGTTACAACCTGGCAATAAGTGCTGTAGCTTTCCAGACTGTCATTTTTTATTCCAAAACCACCGGTACCTGCAGAACCAAAGGTAATGCAAAGGGTATCAAATAACGGAACCTTTCCCAACAGCAAAAAGATGATCTGAAGAACTGTCATTCCAAGATAGATGCTGTAAAGAATCTTTGCCGTTGACTGTACTTTTGGAACCAGTTTGCTGACAGAAGGTCCCGGACTTTCCGCCCGCATAAGATTCATATGGTACCCTCCTGCAAGCGGCAGAAGGGACAGAAGAAATACCAGTACTCCCATTCCTCCGATCCAGTGGCTGAAGCTTCTCCAGAAGAGGATCGATCTTGGAAGACTTTCTACCTCAGTAAGAATACTGGCTCCGGTGGTGGTAAAGCCGGAGACGGTTTCAAATATGGCATCGATGGGATGCGGGATGGCTCCGGAGAGCACAAAGGGAATGGCTCCGGTGATACTGAGTACGATCCAGCTCAGAGCTACTGCCACACATCCGTCTTTTATGTAAAATACTTTGTTTGTGGGCTTCTTTCGTGTAAGAGGAAGTCCGATGACCAGGCAGACAACAATGGCGGCAAAAAAAGCAAAAATATCTTTTTCTCCATAGATCACAGCTGTCAAAACCGGGAGTATCATAAATATTGCCTGAAGGTTAAAGACCCAACCGACAATATAGGCGATAATACGGTAATTCATGACTTTACTCCTTATTTTTCAAGAATATCGCTGATGTCGCGAAGACCTTTGTGAGTGGTTGCGATGATCACATGATCCCCGATCTGGATGGTATCCTGACCTCTTGGAATACGGATCTTACCATCCCGGACAAGACTGCATACCAGAAGATTTTTTTTCAGGTTCAGTTCAGCCAGAGGGACACCGACAACAGGAGAAACGTCATGGATCGCAAATTCCAGAGCTTCTGCCTGATTATCCAGAATGTGGTACAGGGTTTCTACATTACTTCCGATGGTATTCTGCATAGCACGTACATAACGCAGAATAGAATCCGAGGTGATATATTTCGGATAGATCACACTGCCCAGATCCAGCTGATCGATTACATCAGTATAAGGAAGACGATTTACCTTGGCAACCAGTTTGGTTTTTGATATATTTTTGGCAAAAAGGGAAAGGAAGATGTTTTCCTCATCCATATTTGTCAGAGTTACAAAGGATTCTACGGTTTCCAGACCTTCCTCAAGAAGAAGGGCACGATCCGTTCCGTCACCGTTGATGATCGTTGCGTCCGGCAGAAGTTCACTTAAGAATTCACAGCGCTGAGGATCTTTTTCTACGATCTTAACCTGGATCTTAGAGGCGATCAGAGCCTTGGCAAGGTAGAATGAAATCGTTCCGCCGCCAATGATCAGACAGTTTTTGACCTGATTGGTCTTCAGACCGATTTTTTTGAAAAACAGGGCTGTATTCTGAGGTGTGGCGATAATGGAAACAAAGTCTCCATTGTGGATGATATGATTACCGCCGGGAATTGATAAGGTGTCTTTATTTTCTATGCCGCAAAACAGAATATCGCAGCGGAATTTTTCGGTTATTTTGGAAACACTCATTCCATCCAGACCAAATTCGGGAAGAACCTTGAATTTTAAGAGTTCAGCCTTTCCTCTGGAGAATGGGTCAATCTTAATGGCAGCTGGGAAACGGAGCAGGCGGGAAATTTCCTGAGCTGCAGCGTATTCCGGATTGATGATCATGGATATTCCAAGTTTTTCCTTGATAAATCCGATCTCCTGGCTGTAAATAGGGTTGCGGACACGGGCAATTGTCTGACAGTCTCCGGTTTTCTGTGCGATCAGGCAGCAGAGAAGATTCAATTCATCAGAAGCAGTTACTGCGATCAGGATATCTGCAGTACTGATGCCTGCTTCCATCAGTGTATTAATACTGGCACCGTTTCCTACGATTCCCATAGCGTCAATGTCTTCTGTAACGTCGTTTACAGTTTTTTCAACAGTGTCGATCACAGTCAGGTCTATGTCTTCTTCCTGAAGCTGTTCTGCCAGAGTACGGCCGACTTTTCCGCACCCAACGATTATGATATGCATAATTTCCATATAAGCGTAATCATTATAGCACTGTACAACATGTTTTTAAATAGGTAAATCTGTCTTATTTTCATGTATTTTTAGAGAACCCCATTGTCTGAAAATATTGTTTTATGGTATCATAAAAAGAACTGAAAGAAAGGAGATGACAGCTTTATGGATACTCAGACTGTAAGTGAAACTGTAGAAAAGGTAGACCAGGGACTGGAAGAATTGGGTATTGAAGGTGTGGGAGATAATCTGAGAGAGATTTTAAATTTTAAAGAATATTTTGCGGAACAGATTCCGGCGATCGTAGGTTTTGGAATCAAAGTACTTCTGGCGATCGTTGTATTTTTTGTGGGACGGAAGCTGATTCGATGGTGTATCCGGCTTCTCAAACGTTCCATGGAAAAAACAAAGATAGACGAAGGTGTGGTTCAGTTTGCCTGTTCTGCGGGAAAGGCTGTGCTTTATACGATGCTGATCTTTAATATCGCAGTCAGCCTGGGCGTTACAGAATCTTCGGTGGCAGCGCTTCTTGGTACTGCGGGAGTGGCAATCGGTCTTGCGCTTCAGGGCGGACTTGCAAACCTGGCAGGAGGAGTCCTGCTTCTTGTGTTCAAGCCATTTACCGTAGGAGATTATATCATCCAGAATCAGCAGAATGGCTGTGAGGGAACTGTGGCAAGGATTGAAATGTGCTATACCACCCTGTTAAGTATTGATAATAAAAAAATCGTAGTGCCGAATGGTACTCTCTCTAACAGTACGATCATTAATGTGACGGCAAAAGAAACCAGAAAGCTGGAGATCAAAGTAGGGATTTCTTACGAAGCAAATATCCAGAAGGTAAAAGACATCCTCTACAGGATCCTTTTAGACGATCCGGATACCAGGGGAGATGAAAGCGAGATGGTTGTCTTTGTGGATCAGCTGGCAGACAGTGCTGTGATCATGGGACTTCGCGTATGGGTTCCCACCGAGTCCTACTGGCCGGTAAAATGGAGATTGAATCAGAGGATCAAGGAAGAATTTGACGCCCAGGGAATTGTGATCCCATACAATCAGATGGAGATATATGTACATGAGAAAAGTTAATTGTAAACTTAAATTAAATAAAAGTTGACAATTATTTCCGGCTGTGATAGAGTGAAACCTGAAAAAAGTCTATGTGCAGCAGGAGGATAAAAATGAGTACAATGGCAGTATCGAGAAGTAAAACCTATGATATGGTATATATCGGTGTATTTGCAGTTTTAATGGCAATCTGTTCCTGGATTTCCATTCCCACCGCAGTCCCATTCACGCTTCAGACCTTTGGGGTTTTGATGGCAGTGGGGATGCTGGGAGGAAAAAGAGGTACGATAGCAGTGCTTTTATATATCCTTCTTGGAGCAGTCGGTGTGCCTGTATTTGCAGGAATGACCGGGGGAATTGGAATCCTTGCCGGAACTACAGGTGGCTATATCGTTGGATTTTTATTTTCGGCACTTGTTATGTGGGCAATGGAGAAACTTCCGGGAAAGAAAGCTGTGATACAGATTCTTTCTATGGCAGCAGGACTGATCGTCTGCTATGCTTTTGGAACTCTGTGGTTTATGACGGTCTATATGCGGACAAATGGTGCGGTAAGTCTTTCGGCGGTTCTTGGCTGGTGCGTACTCCCGTTTATCATTCCGGATATCATTAAGATCATTTTGGCTTATGGACTGTCCAGAAAACTGAAAAAATATGTGATGTAATATGGAAAAAGAAAAAATATACACGCTTCGTCCTCACCATGGTATGTGTCTGGCATATTTTGAGGGGAAAGGATACAGCAGCAGTTTTTGTGTACATATGGGAGAAGTTCTGGAAAAACTGGAAAAGGGTGCGAAGGTAAAGCTTACTGTCGCAGGAGATGAGATCTGTGCTGCATGTCCGAATCTGAAACAGGGTATGTGCAGTACGGCAGAACGGACAGCCTTTTATGACCGGTCTGTTTTGGACCGGTGTGGTTTAAGGGAAAATGAGATCCTTGGATTTCAGGAATTTGTATCCAAAGTGGAAAGAGAGATTCTGAAGCCAGGAAAAAGAAAAGAAATATGCGGCGGATGTCAGTGGGATGAGATCTGCAAAAAGAAGAAAAGCCGCTGGGAAAAATAAGAACAGCAGTCGGATCAGATCCGGCTGCTGTTTGTACGTTCTGTGGCAAACAGAAGAATGACCATACCTACAGCGGCAGATACCGTAGCGAAGATCAGCATGGCATTGACACCTGCAGCATCGATCAGGGCGCCTCCAAGCAATGCGCCGATCACGCTTCCAAGAGTATAGGTCATAGTGATATATGCCTGTCCTTTGATCGCATCCTGTTCTTCCATAACAGAGTTGACATAGTAGACGGAAGAAACCGCGATCAGTCCCCAGCCAAGCATCTGCAAAATCTGGACACCGTAAAAAACAGGAATGTCAGGGGCTAAAAGCGTTCCAAGAGATTTCAGCATAAAGAAGATTCCGCAGATCCGAAACCAGAAGTGGCAGGGAGCTTTTTTCAGCATGAAAGTAAAAAGGAACAGGGTGGGAAGTTCAATGAGCGCGGCTATGGCCATTGCGGTTCCCATTTCAGCGCTTCCTCCGCCTTTGCTTTCTACGATCTGGAAAGTAAAGCTGTTCAGAAGTACATGGCTGAGGTAAATAAAGATACAGCCGATTAAAACAACGGCAAAGCGTTTGTATTTTATAAAAAATGCCAGTGGGCTGGAAGCGGCCGGTTTCCGGACAGAAACGGCAACGGCTGTTTTATGGAAGGGAAACAGAACCAGAATACCGATAAAGCCCAGAGAAAGGACTGCGATGGACAGTGGGACAGAAACAGCTCCTGCTTTTTCTGCAATGGCTCCCAGAATATAGGACATGATCGCATAAGCAACTGAGCCCATGCCTCTGGCTGCTCCGAAGTTCAGAGCTTTTCCCTGATTGATGCTTTCCATACCCAGAGAATTGATAAAGGGATTCAGAAGCTGCAGAAGCGTGATGGTGCTTCCATAAAGGATTCCGGTAAAAAGGATGGACTTTCGGAAAGAAAGCAGCATCAGGACTCCTAAGATCATCTGGATCAGGGTAAGCGTAAGTACTATTTTTTTCAGAGAAGGACTTGACGGATGGTCTGCATAGCCCGCAATGACCGGCTGGAGAATGGCAGAGATGATTCCGGCAACCGCCATGATCATACCGATCTCTGTGTTGGAAAAACCACTGTCCAGAAGATAAAGACTGGCAAAGCCCATGATGGCGGAAAAATTCATCCAGTAAAAACCCTGAATAAAGGAATACCGCAGGGTAAGATTTGGGGATTTTATGGTGTCTGTCATACAAAAAACTCCTTTTTGTGTAGTTCTTTTATTATAGCAGGGACAGAAGCGTCCGTCCACAGGAACCAGACACGGAAGGAGAATTTTATGGAAGAAGACCGAAAAATGCTTCCGCTTGCAATCAAAAGATTTTTGTCATATGATAAAGTCAGTTTATATCTTATGAGGAGGTTAATGGACATGAAGAAAAAGATTGACGTATTTGAACATACTGGAGAAATCCTGAAAGGGGTCAGAAACGGCGTTCTGATCACTTCAAAAGCGGGAGACAAAGTAAATTCCATGACGATTTCCTGGGGAATGATGGGAATTGAGTGGGGAAAACCGGTGTTTATCACGGTGATCCGGGAAGGTCGTTTTACCAGAGAAATCCTGGAAAAGAACAGAGAATTTACAGTGAACATTCCTCTGGATGACAGCCAGAAAAAGGCGCTTGGCTTCTGCGGTTCAAAATCCGGCCGTGATACAGATAAAATAAAAGAACTGGGTCTGACTCTGGAAGAGCCGGAAAGCATTTCCGTTCCCGGGATCAGAGAATTTCCACTGACTCTGGAATGCCGCGTTGTGTATAAGCAGCTGCAGGACATCGAAGCAATGGATGCGGAAACAGTTGAGAAATTTTACCCTCAGAATGTGGACAGCACCTTTACCGGATCCAACCGTGATGTGCATGTGGCATATTACGGAGAGATCGTAAATGCATATGTGATTGAATAAGCAAAAACCCTTCCACCGCAATGCGGCAGGAAGGGTTTTGATTTTAGGAAATCTGCTGAAGAAAAGCATCATAGTGGCAGATAAGTTTATCCAACTGTTCACATTCTTCCGGAGAAAGCGGATGAAAAGGCTTCCGGCAGCTTCCGGAAATGATTCCACGTTTGGTAAGAATATATTTAACAGCGCTGAATATGCCTGTTTTACACATTTCCTCTACACAATAATTGATTTCGTTTTGTACTTCTAAAGCCTGAGAAACTTTTCCGGAATAAAAGAGCTCTCTGGCTTTGATAAAAAGTGGAGCAAAAACATTAACGGTAGTTCCAATAGTTGCTTCAGCACCCATTGCCAGTGCACCTATGAACTGTTCGTCGAATCCATTAAAGAATATTTTATCCGGATACGCATTTCTCATACGCTCCAGAGAATAAAGGTTATTAGACGTATGCTTGATTCCTATGACATGTTCGTTGGAGAGCAGCCTTCCGGCATTGTCTTTATTAAATTCAACGCCGGTAAACTGGGGAATATTGTATACGATCACCCCTGTTTCCGGAACCGCCTGAATTATATCTTCATAATAAGCAATAATCTCATTCATACTGAATTTGTAATAATAGGGCGGAATCATAGATATGGCATCTGTGCCTGCATTTGCCGCATGGCGGGCAAGGGAGATGGCATCTTCGGTACGGACGGTACCTACATGAGCGATGACCGGAACCCTGTGATCCACTATTTTCAGTATTTTTTCCAGTGCTTCTTTTCGCTCCTCCAGGCTTAACAATAAGGCTTCTCCGGAGGATCCCATACAGTAAAAACCCTCTACGCCAATACGGAGCTCATATTCGATCAGACTGGAGAGCATTTCCATATCAATGGATTCATCCGATGCCATGGGAAGCTCCAGAGCAGAAAAAATTTTCTTTAAATTAATATTTTGAGAATAGCTGTTCATTCATAAAGTCCTTTCTATTACTGTTCGTTTTATTTTTGATGGTTTCAGACGTATGGGTGGACATGCTCACTTTCAGGACGATATGAATTATATAACAGAAGTTTATGTATTAAACTTACTTGCCTCCAGATCTTTGGCAACTTTTTTCATGTGCTGTTTCATTTTTTTCTCTCCAAGGGCTGTATCATGCGTTTCAAAAGCTCTGATGATCGCACTGTGGGCGGGAATAAAATTATCAATATTTTTTTTGATTTTAAATGTATTCTGCCGGAACTGTGCCAGCTGTTTGGTAATGATGTCGTTAATTTCCATTAAGAAAACATTTCCTGCTATAATAAAAATAGTACGGTGAAATTCTTCATCATACTGAGCAAGAGCAGCGGCATCACATTGTTCCGCTGCTTTTTCTGCGTTGTACTGGTTATGTTTCAGTGCTGCAAGCTGCTGTTCGCTGCATTTTTCAATTGCCAGTCTGGTTGCCAGCGGCTCCAGAGCAGAACGTACAACTGTAAGATCCTGCAATTCCACCTCATTTGTGGCAAACCAGGTAGAAAGGGAATTGGTGGACACCGGGGTTTTGCTTATGATAAAAGTACCCAGACCGGGTCTGATCTCAAGAAGACCCTGGGCAACAAGAACTTTCACAGCCTCCCGGACAGTGCCACGCCCTACGCCCAGAGTGGTACATAATTCTTTTTCAGTAGGAAAGCGGTCTCCGATCTGAACGGAATCACTGGCAATATAGGACTGTAGATTTTCAAGCGTTAGCTGGGTTGCAGATTTTTTTGTTATTGTTAACATATTTTTTCTATTTCACTCCTTGATACTGCTTATACTGCCTTGATATAAGCTGATTTCTGATATGAAATTTCTTCATATATTGTAATTAAATGTTATACCTATATGGACATAAAGTCAATATATGTATTGTGTATATTTTTATAATTTAAAATTGTGCAATATTCCTATAAATAAAAAAATATCTGAGTTTTAGAAAAATAAATAGTGAATAGTGCACAAAATATACACTGAAATTTGTGACAAAAGTAAATATTGACACAAAAAAGATAAGGTGTTAGCATAAAGATACGACGTTAGGACATCATACCACTTAGGGATGAAAGAAAAGGAGAAAAGGAGAAGCAATTATGAGGGATGAACTGTTTGATGTATCAAACAAAATCTGTATTGTTACAGGGGGACTGGGACAGATTGGAAAGAACATGGCAAAAGCACTCTATGACAGAGAGGCAAGGGTTGCGATTTTTGCAGCGCATCCGACGCCGGAAAGAATAGAGGAATTTTTTCCTTCTGCTCAGTATGAGAAAGATCGTCTGAAAGTATTTAAGGTCGATATTAATCAGAAGGCAACGATAGAAGCTGCACTGGATGAACTGCAGGAAGTCTGGAATGAGGCACCGGATGTTCTGGTAAACTGCGCGGGAATTGATACCCAGCCCAGTGCACCGCCGGAAGTTTCAGGGCCATTTGAGAAATTTCCGGAAGAGGTATTCCGTGAGGTTGTGGATGTGAATCTGGTTGGAACGTTTCTGATGATTCAGGCAGTGGGAGCAAGAATGGTAGCAGCAGATAAGGGAGGATCCATTATTAATATCGGTTCTATTTATGGAATGGTATCTCCGATTCAGGATATCTATGCGTACAAAGAAGAGCGGACAGGTATTCCGTTTATCAAACCAGTTGCCTATTCGGCTGCCAAATCCGGTATTTATAATCTGACAAGGTATTGTGCAACTTACTGGGGAAAGAAGGGAATCCGTGTAAATACTCTGACACCTGCCGGTGTATGGAGAGATACCCAGGATGAAACATTTATCAAAAACTTTACGTCAAGAATGCCAATGGGACGTATGTCTCAGGAAGATGAATATAATGGAGCTGTTATTTTTCTTGCATCGAAAGCCTCCTCTTTTATGACAGGGGCAAATCTTGTGATCGATGGCGGATGGACAGCGTGGTAATTTAAGGAGGATAAAAGAAATGAAAAATGCAATATATGAAAATCATTTAAAAGAAACTATGGCAAAGAGACCGGTATTTGGTATGACAATTTATTCCGGATGCCCTCAGTTTATTGAACTTCTGGGATATGCGGGATTTGATTTTGTTTTTATTGATGCAGAACATTGCCCGTGGGAGACAACAGTTCTGAACAATGCAGTTCTGGCAGCACGATCCGTAGGAATCAGTCCTCTGGTAAGAGTGACGAAACCTGATATGATCGAGATTCGTAAAGCCCTTGAAATGGGAGCGGAAGGTGTGATCATTCCACATGTACGCACAATTGAAGAGATGGAAACATGCGTAAGCGGTGCAAAATTTCCTCCTCTGGGAAGAAGAGGATTTGATGTAAACGTACGTGCGGCTCAATATGGATTTGATATGGATGGGGTAGCATTTTACGAAGAAGCAAACAGAACAGAGCTTGTAATTCCTATGGCAGAGGATTTCGAGTTTACAGATCAGTTGGATGAAATGCTTGCAGTTCCCGGTGTGGATGCAATCAATTTTGGACCTGCGGACTTTTCCATGTCATTGAACTGCAAGACAAATACATCTGGCGGAAATTCTTTCTATGATCTGAATGACAGCCCGGCTGATATAGCGATGAAGGATATTATTGCGAAAGCACGGCCGAAGGGAATCGGTGTTATGGCTCCGGCAGTTCCGCCTACATATGAAAATGCCAAAAAGCTTGTGGATAAGGGCGTAAATATGATCATTATGGGAAATGATTTCGGTAATTACGGAGCGGCTCTGAAAACAATCAGAGAAGAGACTCTTTCCAAATTTAAATAAAAATTCAGGGATACTCTGATAAAGAGAGAAAGGAATATAGTATGAAAAAAAGATTTTTAGCAGCTGTCCTCGCAGCAGCAATGATGGTATCAGCAGGAGTTACCGTATATGCAGATAAAAAAGATAAGACTGTTACGATCAAATTGGGATATACCCACAGTAACCCGGACCGGGAAGCATCAGATGAAGTGATGTATGCAGAAACATTTAAAGAATATGTAGAGGCGAACTGTGATTCTATGAAAGTTGAGCTGTATCCGGGCAATGCTCTTGGAAGCCAGCCGGATACTGTCGGCGCTGTAGCAGCCGGAACAGTTCAGATGACAATTCAGAATTCTTCTCTTCTGAATAATTACGATCCGAATACCATGATCTTCAGTATGCCGGGAGCATTTAAGGATATTGAAGAAACAAACGCGGTTATGGACAGTGACTGGGCAAAGGGAATTATGGAAGAGACCGGCAAAAATACAGGTATCCGTATCCTTGGCAATTCCTGTACCGGTATGAGAAGCTTTACCTGTAAAGGTCATGAAATGCGTTCGGTAGAAGATGCAAAAGGTCTTACTTTCCGTGTTCCGGACAGTCCGGTATATACGGAAATGGTGAATGCGCTCAGTGCTAATGCAGTTCCGATGCCGTCTTCTGAAATGTATGTTGCCATGCAGAACGGAGTCGTAGACGGTCAGGAGAATCCTATCCAGAACGTTGTGATTGATAAAACATATGAAGTGCAGGACTGGTATGTTCTTGATAATCATACACCGACTGTTATGAGTTATATGATGAGCAATAAATTTTATGAAAGTTTGTCAGACGAGCAGAAGGAAGTGATAGATGCTGCAAATGAGGAGGCAACGAAAAAATCCAGAGAGGTTACTACAAAACTTGAGGAAAGCGGTATTGCTACACTTGAGGAAAACGGCATGACTGTTTATGTTCCTACAGAAGAAGAACTTCAGGGATGGCATGACGCTTATGGACCGGCCTGTGAAAAATATATGAGAGACCAGGTTGGCGATGAACTGGTTGACGAGCTTCTTGCACAGCTTGAGGAAGTACGTAAATAAGTTGAGATAGAAAATGATTGGGGGAAAATATGGAGAACTTATATAATCGGCTAAATAAAATCTCCAATATGATCTGCAGGATACTCAGTGTTCTGATTGTAGGCATTGTTATTGTAAATGCCGGAACAGTATTTTTACAGGTGGTAAATCGTTATATCATTGTGAAGATATCTGACTTTTCCTTTCCCTGGACAGAAGAGCTTGCCCGTTATTCCATGATCTGGCTTTGTTATCTGGCACTGCCGATCGTTTACCGGGAAGGTTCCATGGCTCAGCTGGATCTGATCTTTGACCGCTTGGGAAAAAAAGGAAAAATGACATTATATGTGATCACACGGCTCCTCTGCCTTATGGTGCTTGCTGTTGCTGTGTATTTTGGGATCTATATTGTACAGACACGAATGATGTTTAAATCTTCCATACTGCGTGCGCCGGGGTATGCCTTATATTCAGCGCCTGTGTTTGGATGCATTCTGGTAGCATATGAGGTTATCACAGAAATGATCGGTGTGTTCTCCGGAATCCTTGAGCCCTTTTATGCTGGCGAAAAAAGACAGTATCCGGGAACGGAGAAAGGAGGAGAAAGCGAATGTTAATGTTTTTAATCGTTCTTTTTCTGCTGATCATGCTGATTGGTACACCGGTTGGTTTTGCCATGGGAGCTTTGACGAATATTTCTTTTGGAATCCTTGGCGGAGATCAGTCTATGATTGCTCAGAAGCTGTTTTCCGGAATTGACACTTATACCTATGTATGTATTCTGCTGTTTATTCTGGCAACTGATCTGATGTCCGTAGGCGGCATTACAAATGCAATCGTGACCTTCTGCGAAAAACTGGTAGGACATATTAAAGGAGGACTTGCCCATGTAAATGTTATGGCAAGTATGGTATTTGCCGGGCTTTCCGGTTCTGCAATTGCAGATGCTTCCGGTCTGGGACCGGTTGAGATCAAGCTGATGACTGATGGCGGTTATAAGCGCGACTTTTCAGCAGCGGTCACAGCTGCAAGTGCGATTATCGGACCGATCATTCCTCCGTCAAATATTATGATTATTTTTGCAGGCTGTATCGGAACAGTATCGGTAGGAAAAATGTTTCTGGCAGGAGCCATACCAGGAATTCTTCTTGGTATTTCCTACATGGTTTTATGTTACTTTATGGCAGTGAAATATAAGATGCCCTATCGTGAAAAGCGTTCCAGTTTCAAAGAAATCTCACGTTCTCTGAAGGAGACACTGCCTGCACTGTTACTGCCGGTTATTATTATGGGCTCTATCATAAGCGGAATCTGCACTGCGACAGAATCCAGTGCTCTGGCGGTAGTGTATGCGATCATTATTTCTCTTATCAAGAAAAAGCTTACCTGGAAGAGCTTTAAAGAATCCTGTATACGTTCAGCCAAGGCAACTGCCAATGTACTGTTTATCATTGCAGTTTCCACAGCAATGGGATGGGCGATCACGACACTTCAGGTAGCACAGACACTGGCTGCGTTCTGTCTGGAATTCATAACAAGTAAGATTGTATTTTTACTGTTTATGAACATTCTGCTTTTGTTACTTGGAATGGTTCTGGATGCCACACCGGCAATTCTTCTGATGGTTCCGATTCTATGGCCGGTTGCACAGACATATGGAATTGATTCTGTACAGTTTGGTATTATCATGTGTCTGAACCTGATGATTGGAAATCTGACACCTCCGGTGGGAATGATGCTTTTTGTTATTTCCAACGTAGGAAAGGTAAAACTGTCGGCGCTATACAGAGCAATTCTACCGTTTGTAGCAGTGGCGGTAGTTGCATTATTACTGGTTACTTATGTACCTGCTTTTTCAACCTTTATTCCTAATCTGCTGATGCCATAGCTGCTTCAGCTAAAGAGGCGATAAATTAAATGATTCAGAAAAACCCCCGGCTGTGAGGCCGGGGAGTTTTTTAGTTGTTTTTACAGGAAGCTTCACATGGCATATCAAAATCCGGATTAAATGCATAGAAATTTTTGGAATCAAGCTGTTCCTGAACACTTCTGAGAGCTTCACCGAATCTCTGGAAGTGAACAACTTCTCTTGCACGCAGGAAACGGATCGGATCCGCAATCTCCGGAATATTTCGCACCACGCGAAGGATGTTGTCATAGGTTGCCCGGGCTTTCTGTTCTGCCGCAAGATCTTCAAAAAGATCCGTGATCGGATCACCTTTACTCTGAAATTCACAGGCATTAAATGGAATTCCACCTGCTGCCTGAGGCCAGATACCTACTGTATGGTCAATATAATAGGGGCCGAAACCGCTTTTCTCAATTTCCTCCATAGAAAGATCACGGGTAAGCTGATGAACAATGGTGGAAACCATTTCCAAATGAGCCAGCTCTTCAGTGCCCACATCATTGAGGACAGCGGTAGCCATCCGGTTAGGCATGGCAAAACGCTGAGAAAGATAACGAAGAGACGCACCGATCTCTCCATCCGGGCCACCATACTGACTCATAATATACTGGGCAATTTTTGCATTCGGTGTCTTGATATTGATCGGATACTGCAGTCTTTTTTCATAATTCCACATATATTATCTGCACCCTCCTTCCCTTTCCCACGGAAATGGCTGTTCCATCCATTTCCATGTATCTGCACTGTTTTCTGCTGCATCATCGATGGTAAGAGGACCGTAATACTGAGCATACTCTCTCATAAGTTTTTTCCGTTTTTCTGTATACTCCCGATAAAGAGCCATTCCTTTTTCACAGCAGGGATGAGTGTCAAGATAAAGAATCAGATCATCAATTGCAAAGCTTACCTCATTGATCTGTTGAAAAAGCCGGTCTTTTGAACAGGTGTTTTGATACATCATCTCTGACCACCTCGCTTTCCACAAAACGGCTTACATAACTGTGGAAAAATCGTTCCGGCATTTAACGCATAACAAAGATCATAGGTGTTGGTAAACTGCTGACAGGGAACATATGCCATGGCAGGTTCCAGATGATCTGCATGAGTAAACATTTCAGAATTTTTTGTTACCGTACCTGGAATCCGGCAGGCGCAGGACTGCCTGTTCCGTTCCGCTTCACAGCGGCAGGGAGAAGCCGGCGTCTGGACTTTTGCCATACCACAGGTTGTATGGTAGGGACGACCGCAGGAACGGTTCATCGGATAATTTTCCATGAACAAATCCTTTCTTTTTTCAGGGTTACTGTATATTTTATGTAAAAAAAAAGGAAGTGTGCAGTTATGTATTCTCAATTACCTTCTGTTTCGGATTTTATGACTTAACAGCCGGGGATTTTTTGAGATTTCATCGAAATCCGTTGCCTTACATTACAGAAAAATGCTACAATAAAGGAAGATATTTCAGCATTGATACAAGGAGACGTGCCATGATATTAACAGAAGATAAAAAATATACCGTGTCCCTGGAGATGGAGGATCGTGAGAGCACTACAGGGCTTACCAGCAAAAATATTGAACTGGAATTTTCCAATAAGGAGCTGCTTCATGCAGTCGTTACCTGTGGAATGCCGATACAGAGAATGACAGCCGGATTTTTTTCAAAAAAGAGACTGGAGCTTACTTATAAGCTTTTTCTGGCGGAAACAGCTCTTGACACAGAAGGCGACAGGATAAAAAAAGCGAAGCGCATTGCATATCTGGACTCTTCAGAAAAAAGTGTAATGTCTTATTATATGGGAATGTTTCTTACGAAGCTGATCAGTAAAAGAATGTATGATACGGATTATCTGACCCATCTGAATCTGATTGAAAAAGCAGACGGGGATGGATTTATTGACTTTTTTAACAGTGAATGGCGTCCTGATATGATCGGACTTCAGGTGACTGATCAGGCATGGAGTGTGTGGGAGGCAAAAGGCGGCAGCAACCGGAGAGAGCAGGCATTGAAAAAAGGCAGCCAGCAGGCAGCAGCCATCGCATCTATTAATGGGAAAATCCCTTCTCCGGCAGCAGTCTGTATGACCTATTACGATCACGGATTTCTCTGTGGAGTGGTAAGAGAACCGGAAAAAACAGAAGAAAAACACAGAGAAGAGGTTCGCTTTGCAGAGGAGGATTTTTTCCGGGCATATTATAAGCCAATCTGCGAATTATTTACTGAGCAGGGTACAAGGCTTCATTTTCATGGTAAAAACGCGGAAATTTCCGTAGCGGTTCCTTATTTTCCGGATGGGAAAAAAGACGAGGAGGAGCGAATGATCCATGTGGGAATGGCAAGAGAGCTTCTTTTCAGTCTTATGGAAAATGATTACAAAAAACTGACAGCAGACAGAAAAAAACTACTGGAAATTTCCTGCCCGGAAGGGGCTTTTATGGGCAGTGACGGGATTTATATCCGATAAAAATATAAAATCTGGAACAGAACCGGATTTTTTTCATAGGATAAACAAAAAAGGTTCTTTATTATGATATATGCTTCCTATGAAAAAGTAGTTGGTATGATCCGGGATATCCGTAGTGGAGGTTCCTGCTGTTCCATTGTGATATCTGTGGATACGGAAGGCGAGATCGTGAATTTTGTGGTGTCACCGGATACAATAGTGGTGGATAATATAAGGCTGAGGAGGGGGATGCGGGTGGCTGCTTTCTATGATACCAGCATTCCTGCCCCGGCAATTTTCCCGCCTCAGTATCAGGCAGAGCTGATCACAGCTCTGCGAAACGGGCAGGATGTGACCCTGAAATTTTTTGATGATTCACTGACGGCAGAAGATCAGTCTCTGAAGCTGAATATTTCTCCGCTGACAAATATCCGGACGCTGAACGGACAGCGGTTTATGTGTACGCCGGAAAGTCAGGAGCTTCTGGTCTATTATGGATCTGTGACAAAAAGTATTCCTCCTCAGACAGCTCCGCAGAGGATCATTGTTATGTGTCCGACCCAGTAAAGGTTTTTCCATAAAAAATGAATGAATCTGTAAGATAAGGAAATACTCTCCTGTATGAAGATCAGGAGGTGTTTTTTGTGGAAGATGATACCATTAAACTGTTAAGAGAGTGTAATGCCGGGATAAAAATGGGTGTTTCCTCGCTGGAGGATGTGCTGGGTCATGTGACGGACAGTAACCTGCGAAAACTGATACTGAAAAGTATGGAAACACACTCCAGACTGGGAGATACGACGCATGAATATCTGCTTTCCTTTCATGATGAAGGGAAGGAACCGCCGGTTATGGCAAAGATGATGTCCTGGGTAAAAACAAACATGAAATTTGAGGATGATGATCCGGATCGTGCTGCGGCAGACCTTCTTACAGATGGATGCAATATGGGAGTGAAATCCCTGTACCAGTATCTGCACCAGTATCCGAAGGCGGAAGAAAAGGTAAAAAAGCTTGCAGAAGATGTGATAAAGGCAGAAGAGACTCTGATAAAAGAACTGCATGAATATCTTTGAGAGAAGCTTCAATAAAAGAGCCTGAGAGATATACCAAAAATGTCAGGAAGCATGAAAAAAGCTTCCTGACATTTTTGGTATTGTATGGCAATATTTGCCGATTGTGGTATACTACAATTATATACCCTGCTGAATAGTCCAGGCTGTTTCAGGGGGGATTAGTGTTATATAGTTGTAAAATTAAGTTTACATAAATTAATTTTGAAATCACACGAATTTGTGGCTGATTGTAATCATAACAAATGCGTGAAAAAAGGAGGAAAATCATGGACAAATTCATATTACACTCCGAATATCAGCCCACCGGCGACCAGCCACAGGCAATTGAGAAACTTGTGAAGGGGTTTAAAGAAGGCAATCAGTTTGAAACCTTACTTGGCGTTACCGGTTCCGGCAAGACGTTTACCATGGCAAATGTGATCAAAGAATTGAATAAGCCAACTCTGGTCCTTGCCCATAATAAAACTCTGGCTGCACAGCTGTATGGAGAGTTTAAAGAATTTTTCCCCAATAACGCGGTGGAATATTTTGTGTCCTATTACGATTATTATCAGCCGGAGGCTTATGTTCCTTCCACCGATACCTATATTGCCAAGGATGCTTCTACCAACGATGAGATTGATAAACTGAGACTTTCTGCCACAGCTGCGCTCTGTGAACGCAGGGATGTGATTGTGGTTTCTTCGGTCTCCTGTATTTACGGTCTGGGAGCACCGCAGGAGTTCTTTGATATGATGATTTCCCTGCGCCCGGGAATGGAAAAAGACAGAGACGAGGTGATACGTCAGCTGATCGATATCCAGTATACAAGAAATGAAATGGATTTTCACAGAGGTACCTTCCGGGTAAAGGGGGATGTGCTGGAGATTTTTCCTGCCAATGCCACTGACCGTGCCGTGCGGGTTGAGTTTTTTGGTGATGAGATCGAGCGAATTACAGAAATTGACGTGCTTACCGGTGAGATTAAAAATGAACAGGGCCATGCAGCTATTTTCCCGGCTTCACATTATGTTGTGCCTCAGGAGCAGATCAAAAAAGCTGCAGACGCAATTCTTGCAGAGATGAAAGAGCAGGTGGATTATTTTAAAAGTGAGGACAAGCTGATCGAAGCCCAGAGAATTGCAGAACGAACCAACTTTGATGTGGAAATGATGAAGGAAACCGGTTTTTGTTCCGGAATTGAAAACTATTCCCGACATCTGACAGGACTGGCTCCCGGACAGCCGCCGTATACCCTTATGGATTATTTTAAGGATGATTTTCTTCTTATTATTGATGAGTCCCATAAAACAGTATCACAGGTAGGCGGAATGTATGCCGGAGATCAGAGCAGAAAACAGACACTGGTGGATTATGGTTTCCGTCTGCCCTCTGCCAAGGATAACCGACCTTTGAGTTTTGAGGAATTTGAGGGAAAACTGGATCAGGTGATGTTTGTTTCTGCTACTCCGGGAGTTTATGAGGCAGAGCATGAACTGCTTCGGGCAGAGCAGATCATCCGTCCCACGGGGCTCCTTGATCCGAAGGTGGAGGTACGTCCGGTGGAAGGTCAGATCGATGACCTGATAGGAGAGGTAAATAAAGAAGTTGAAAAGGGACATAAGATCCTGATCACTACGCTGACGAAGAGAATGGCGGAGGATCTGTCTGCCTATATGAAAGATGTGGGAATCCGCGTACGCTATCTTCACTCAGATATCGATACGCTGGAACGGGCGGAGATCATCCGGGATATGCGCCTGGATGTGTTTGACGTGCTGGTGGGCATCAACCTTTTGAGAGAAGGTCTGGATATTCCCGAGATTACTCTTGTGGCGATTCTGGATGCCGATAAGGAGGGCTTTCTGCGTTCGGAGGTTTCTCTGATCCAGACCATTGGACGAGCTGCCAGAAACAGCGAGGGTCATGTGATCATGTATGCGGATGTGATGACAGATTCCATGAAAAATGCGATCCGGGAGACAGAGCGCCGCCGTGCGATCCAGGAAGCGTATAACAAAGAACATGGAATTACGCCTACCACTGTTAAAAAAGCCGTCCGCGATCTGATCACAGTATCCAAAGCAGTTGCAGAAACAGAAGTGAAGCTGAAAAAGGATCCGGAATCCATGAGCCGTAAAGAATTGATGAAGCTGATTGCGCAGGTCGAGAAACAAATGCGCGCTGCGGCTGCGGATCTGAATTTCGAGCAGGCGGCAGAGCTGAGGGACAAGATGCTGGAACTGAAGAAAAACCTTCAGGAACTGGATGCCTGACTGCAGAACAAAACCCTGCATGTTTAAGTAAAAAGAGATTTTCAAAAAGGCTGGACAGATTTGGCGATGAGATTTTTGCAGCTCTGAACAATCGGCGGATGGAGCTGGAAAAGCAGGGAATGAAGATTTATAATATGAGTGTGGGAACTCCGGATTTTACCACTCCGAATTACATAAAAAAAGCACTTGCAGAGGCTGCCCTGGATGATGAGAACTGGAAGTACAGTCTGCGGGATCTTCCCGAACTTCTGGAGGCAGTGTGTGATTATTACGAGAAACGTTTTCAGGTGAAGATCACTCCGGATATGGTGATGTCTGTATATGGAAGTCAGGAGGGTATGGGGCATCTGGGAATGGCGCTCTGTGACGAAGGGGATATTGTATTGCTTCCGGATCCCTGTTATCCGGTTTTTGCAGCAGGAAGTCTGATGGCAGGAGCAGAGCCTTACTATTATCCTCTGACAGAGGAACATGATTTTCTTCCATATGTAAAGGGGATTCCGGAAGACATAGCGCGAAAGGCAAAGTATATGGTGGTCTCTCTTCCTTCTAATCCGGTGGGAAGCATTGCCACCCCGGGACTTTATGAAGAAATCGTGGAATTTGCCGGAAAATATGATATTCTGATTATTCATGATAATGCTTACAGTGATATCATTTTTGACGGAGCAGAAGGAGGCAGCTTTCTGGCAACGCCGGGAGCCGGTGAGGTTGGTGTGGGATTTTTCAGCCTTTCCAAATCCTTTAATATAACTGGTGCAAGGATCAGCTTTCTGATCGGTCGTCCGGACGTGATCGCAGCCCTCAGAAAACTGAGAAGTCAGATTGATTTTGGAATGTTTCTTCCTGTGCAGAGAGCTGCGATCGCAGCGTTAAGAGGCCCGCTGGAAGGAGTCAGAGAGCAGTGCCGGCTGTATCAGGAAAGAAGAGATACTTTATGTGAAGGACTTCGCAGTATAGGCTGGCAGCTTCCGAACGGAAGGACAGACAGTATGGCCTTTTGTATGGAACTGATGGAAAAAGCCGGAGTGATCGTGACGCCGGGAGCCAGTTTTGGGCCTCATGGGGAAGGATATGTGCGCTTTGCGCTGGTACTTCCCCCGGAAAAAATAAAAGAAGCAGTTGATTCGATCCGAAGAAGCGGCCTTTAAACAGGAAAACTTTTCGTGACGAAGTTCCTGGTATGTGTTAAACTAATATAATGACTGATAAATCATTTTATACGGGGCACGAAAAATTACAGGTTAGAATAGGAACTTTAAAGGGAATCTCTTCCTATCAGAGAGACTTAAAAGGGAGAAGGAAGAAAATGAACGATGTTCTGAATCAGATGCAGGTCAGTATTTTTGTTACTGACCCGGATACAGACGAGATTCTGTTTATGAACGAGAAGATGAAAAAGGATTATCAGATTTCTGAACCGGAAGGAAAAAAATGCTGGGAGGTTCTTCAGGTTGGGGAAAAAGGGCGCTGCAAATTTTGCAGGATACCGGAACTTTTTGAGAAAACAAAAAAGAACGATGTGATAAAGTGGCGCGAGGATAATCTGAAGCTGGGCAAAACATTTGAAAATTTCGACAGTGTGATCCTGTGGAACGGAAAACCTGCTCATATGCAGCAGTCTTACGATATTACAGGGATGCTCCAGCTTACAGAATCTGCGGTAAGAGATTCCCTTTGCGATGTGTGGAACAGGGCAAACGGTAAAAAGCTTCTGGAAGAAAGAATCGAGAAGCTGACAGGAACGCAATCCTGTGTACTTATGATTCTTGATATTACCAAGCTGGGACACATCAATGAATTTTTTGGATTGTCTGAAGGCGATTATGTGCTGAAAGAAATCAGCAGCTATCTGAACAGTCAGATAGAAAAACCGGATTTTATGTTTCGCCTGAGCGGAGATGAATTTATCATGGTGTTCTTTGATAAAAGCGTAAAGGACATTTCACGAAAAGCTCTGGAATGGCGGACGAAAATTGAGAAATTTGGAGAAAATAACGATAAGCCATATGCGGTTTCTTTTTCCCATGGTATCAGTTATAGCAGTGGAACAAAAAAATGTACGGCAGATGAACTGCTTGATCAGGCTGACGAAAGAATGTATGAGGAGAAACTCCGAAAACGAAAAAATGAGAGTCTTGCCCGTCGTGAAGAAATCAGCCTGAATACACGGGATCGGGAAAAAAAGATGGAGTATCCTTCGGAATATCTGTATGAGGCACTGGTGCAGAGTACAGACGATTATGTGTATATCTGTAATATGAAAACAGGGATTTTTCAGTATACTCCGGCGCAGGTAAAGGCTTTTGATCTCCCGGGAGAGGTAGTGTCCTCCCCTCTTATCTACTGGAAGAATATTGTGCATCCGGATGACTGGGATCGTTTTTATAAATCCAATATGGAAATCGGAGAAAATAAAAGAGATGCCCATTACGTGGAATTTCGGGCAAAACAGAGAAACGGAGAATATGTATGGCTTCGCTGCCGGGGACATCTGATCCGGGATGAATATGGGAATCCCGCGCTTTTTGGCGGGATCATGCACCGGATGGGCGGTCAGAATAAGATCGATCCGCTGACACAGCTTTTTAACTATCATGTGTTTACCAGACGCATCAGCCAGGGAATTGAAAACACAGAAATGGAAAGAATGGCGGTTGTGATCCTGGATATTGATAATTTCCGGCAGTTTAATGAGATGTACGGAAGAAAGAAAGGGGACCGGATCCTCTGCACCATGGCGCATTGTATACAGGCACTGCTGCCGGAGAATGCAGGTATCTTCCGAATGGATAATGACCGTATGGGAATTCTTATGGCAAATGCCGGAGTGGCAGATGTTCAGATGCTTTTTGCCGACATTCGGAAAAACCTCTGGAAGATAAAAGAGTGGAAGAGCTATAAAATGGAAGTTCATTTTTCAGCCGGCTGTTCTGTTTATCCGGATGATGGAGAGACGGTGGACGAGTTATGTCAGTATGCAGATTATGCTCTGCAGCATGCGAAGGAACAGGGAAAGAACCGTCTTGTGATATTTACCGAGGAGATCCTTCAAAGAAAAAATTATACTCTGGAACTGATCAGGAAGCTGAGAAGCGCTGAGAATCAGAAGTTCAGGGGCTTTTATGTGAATTATCAGCCGCAGGTTTCAGGCCGGACCGGAGAGATTATAGGTGCAGAAGCGCTGGCACGCTTTCGGGATGGAGAAGGAAATATGATTTCTCCGGCAGAGTTTGTTCCGGTGATGGAAACAGAGGGAATGATTTATGGAATGGGATTGTGGATTCTGAGAAAATCCATTCAGGCGGCAAAAAAATGGATTGCTCTGAAACCGGATTTTTCGATAAGTGTAAATGCTTCTGCCCTTCAGCTGATGGAGGATTCCTACATACCGGATGTGATCCGTATTCTTAAAGAAGAAGCATTTCCACCTGAGAATCTGGTAATAGAACTGACGGAAAGCAATACAGTTCAGAATCTGGATATTTTCAGAGACAAGTATGAGCTTTTGAGAAAAATGGGAATCCGGGTGGCCATGGACGATTTTGGCACAGGATATTCTTCTCTGGAGTTCTTGAAAAAAGCGCCGATCGATTTTGTGAAGATTGACAGGAGCTTTGTGAAGGATATTTTATCCAGCAGATTTGATTCCACTTTTATCAACTTTATTGTTGCCATCTGCCATGATGTAAATATCAAGGTATGTCAGGAAGGGGTAGAGACAGAAGAAGAATATCTGCTTTTAAAAGAAATGGATCTTGACTGTATCCAGGGATATTATTTCGGAGCGCCGGTAGAGGAAAACGTGATCACTGAGAAACTGAAGGCATGATATTATAGAAGAAGAATATATATAGAATACAGACATGGCAGAAAACAGACTTCTGCAGTGTCTGTATTTTTTTGCCGAAGAAGAAAGATTTTCATAAAAAATACTTCTTATCCCTTGACAAAAGATTTTAACGGTGCTATCTTAACAATGTAGATGTTAGCACTCCTTGAAATTGAGTGCTAACAAATAGAAGGAAAGGAGCTGAGGGCGTGGAAGATAATTTGACAGACCGCAAAAAGAAAATTTTAAAAGCGATCATCAAAACCTATATGGAAACAGGCGAACCGGTTGGTTCCAGAACTATTTCCAAATATACAGATCTGAATGTCAGCTCAGCGACGATCCGAAATGAAATGTCTGACCTGACAGATCTGGGCTACATTGTACAGCCGCATACATCAGCCGGCAGAATTCCTTCTGATAAAGGCTATCGGCTATATGTAGATGAGCTGATGCAGGAAAAGGAAGATGAGATCGAAGAGATACGTAATCTGATGATCGAGAAGACAGACAAGATGGAAAAGGTCCTGAAAAAAGTGGCCAGAGTTCTTGCTTCAAACACCAATTACGCAACGATGATCTCAGTTCCCCAGTACAGCGGAAGCAAGCTGAAATTTATCCAGCTTTCCCGGGTCAATGAACTGCAGCTGGTGGCTGTAGTGGTCTGTGAGGGAAACGTGATCCGGAACCAGATCATAGATCTTGACGAGGAGATGGATGATGAGACGATCCTGAAGCTGAACCTGCTTTTGAACACCAACCTGAACGGTCTTCCTATTCAGGATATCAATCTGGGAATGATCGCAAGGCTGAAGGAACAGGCAGGAATCCACAGCGGACTTGTTGCAAGAGTATTGGATGCTGTTGCGGCAACTATTCAGGTAGACGAGGATGACCTGGAAATCTATACTTCAGGTGCGACAAACTTCTTTAAGTATCCGGAGCTTTCTGACAAGCAGAAAGCCACTGAGCTGATTTCGACCTTTGAAGAAAAACAGCAGCTTGCGGATCTTGTAAAGGAACACATGGCAGATTCCGAAAATACCGGGGTTCAGGTGTATATCGGAGATGAGCTTCCGATCCCTACGATGAAGGACTGCAGCGTAGTAACTGCAACTTATGAGCTGGGAGAGGGAATGCATGGTACGATTGGTATTGTAGGACCGAAGCGAATGGATTACGAAAATGTTGTAAACAATCTGAAAACCCTGAAGGTTGAACTGGATCAGGTATTCAGAAAGAATAAAAAAGAGAATGATGACAGCCAGTAGGTGAAGATAGAAAGGTGGTAGAAAAAGCGTGGCAGAAGAAATGAAAAACACGTCTGAGGTACAGGAGGAAACAGAACAGACTGCTTCTGAAAACGAAACTGTAACAGAGGTGCAGGAGGATTCACCGGAAGCCACAGCCGGAGAGGAAGCTTCTGAAGAAACTTCAGAAGAAAAGGAAACAGCAGAAGAAAAAACAGAAGGTAAAACCAAGACATCTTTTTTCGGTAAAAAGAAAAAAGACAAAAAGGATCAGCAGATCGAAGAACTGACAGATCGTCTGAAACGCAGCATGGCAGAGTTTGACAACTTCCGTAAGCGTACAGAAAAAGAAAAGTCAGGTATGTATATCGTGGGAGCAAAAGAGATTATTGAAAATATGCTTCCGGTAGTTGATAATTTTGAGAGAGGTCTTGCACAGGCTCCTGAAGGAGACGCCTTTGCCGAAGGCATGCAGATGATCTACAAACAGCTTATGACAACACTGGAAGGGCTGGGCGTAGAAGTGATCGAAGCGGTAGGCAAAGAATTTGATCCGGATTTCCACAATGCAGTGATGCATGTGGAGGATGAAGAAGCCGGCGAGAATATTATTGTAGAAGAATTTCAGAAGGGCTACACCTATAAAGGATTCGTAGTCAGACACAGTATGGTAAAGGTTGCTAATTAAGGAGGATAAATTATCATGGGAAAAATTATTGGTATTGACTTAGGAACAACAAACAGCTGCGTAGCAGTTATGGAAGGTGGACAGCCCACCGTTATCGCAAATACAGAAGGAGCAAGAACAACACCGTCTGTAGTTGCTTTCACAAAAACAGGCGAGCGTCTGGTAGGTGAGCCTGCAAAACGTCAGGCAGTTACCAATGCAGAAAAGACAATTTCTTCCATTAAAAGAGAAATGGGCTCCGATTATCGTGTAACAATCGATGATAAGAAATACTCTCCGCAGGAGATTTCAGCTATGATTCTTCAGAAACTGAAAAAAGATGCGGAAGGATATCTTGGAGAAAGCGTAACAGAAGCAGTTATCACTGTACCGGCATATTTCAATGACGCACAGCGTCAGGCAACCAAGGATGCAGGTAAAATTGCAGGACTTGATGTAAAACGTATCATCAACGAGCCTACAGCAGCAGCTCTGGCATATGGTCTTGACAACGAAAAAGAGCAGAAGATCATGGTATACGACCTTGGCGGCGGTACTTTCGACGTTTCCATCATTGAGATCGGTGATGGTGTTATCGAGGTTCTTTCTACAGCAGGTAACAACCGTCTTGGCGGTGATGACTTTGACCAGAAGATCACAGACTACATGCTTGCTGAGTTCAAGAGAGCTGAGGGCGTAGACCTTTCCAATGACAAGATGGCTCTTCAGAGACTGAAAGAAGCAGCTGAAAAAGCAAAGAAAGAGCTTTCTTCCGCAACAACAACAAACATTAACCTTCCGTTCATTACTGCTACAGCAGAAGGACCGAAGCATTTCGATATGAACCTTACAAGAGCAAAATTTGATGAACTGACACATGATCTTGTTGAGAAGACTGCAGAGCCGGTACGCCGTGCACTTTCTGATGCTGGTATCAGCGCTTCTGAGCTTGGTCAGGTACTTCTGGTAGGTGGATCTACACGTATCCCGGCAGTACAGGACAAAGTAAAACAGATCACAGGCATAGAGCCGAGCAAATCTCTGAACCCGGATGAGTGTGTTGCACTTGGTGCTTCCGTACAGGGTGGTAAGCTTGCTGGTGATGAAGGCGCAGGCGATATCCTTCTTCTGGATGTTACTCCGCTGTCTCTTTCTATCGAGACCATGGGCGGAATCGCAACTCGTCTGATCGAGAGAAACACAACAATCCCGACAAAGAAGAGCCAGATCTTCTCTACTGCAGCAGATAACCAGACAGCTGTAGATATCAACGTAGTACAGGGTGAGCGTCAGTTTGCAAGAGATAACAAATCCCTTGGACAGTTCCGTCTGGATGGAATCCCGCCAGCACGTCGTGGTGTTCCGCAGATTGAGGTTACCTTTGATATTGATGCCAACGGTATTGTAAATGTATCCGCTAAGGATCTTGGAACCGGAAAAGAGCAGCATATCACAATTACAGCAGGTTCCAATATGTCTGATTCCGAGATCGACAAGGCTGTCAAAGAAGCAGCAGAGTTCGAGGCTCAGGATAAGAAACGTAAAGAAGCGATCGACACAAGAAACAACGCAGACTCCATGGTATTCCAGGTTGAGAACGCGCTGAAAGAAGCCGGTGACAAACTGGATGCAAATGACAAGGCAGCTGTAGAGGCTGATCTGAACACACTGAAAGACCTTCTTTCCCAGACTGCAAATGCAGAGCTGACAGATGCACAGGTTGCTGACATCAAGGCAGCACAGGAGAAGATGATGGAAAGCGCTCAGAAACTGTTCCAGAAGATGTATGAGCAGACACAGCAGGGCGGCGGTCAGGCTGGTCCGGACATGGGCAACATGGGCGGCGGAGCTTCCCAGGGCGGAAATGAAGCCGGATACGGTGACGATGTAGTAGACGCAGACTATAAAGAAGTCTGATAGAAAGTATAGGAAAGAGAAATAATGGCTGATAAAAGAGATTACTATGAAGTCCTGGGGGTTGCCAAAAACGCCAGTGACGCGGAACTGAAAAAAGCATATCGAAAATTAGCCAAGAAATATCACCCGGATGTAAATCCGGGTGATAAAGATGCTGAGGCAAAATTTAAAGAGGCCACAGAGGCATACGGCATTTTAAGTGACCCGGATAAAAGAAGACAGTATGACCAGTTTGGTCATGCGGCCTTTGAAAACGGCGGAGGCGGTGCAGGCGGCTTCGGCGGATTTGACTTTAGCGGTGCGGATATGGGAGATATCTTTGGCGATATTTTCGGTGATCTGTTCGGCGGCGGAAGCAAGAGACGGGCAAACAACGGTCCAATGAGAGGCGCCAATCTCCGTGCACGGGTAAATATCACCTTTGAGGAGGCTGTATTTGGCTGTGAAAAGGAACTGGAGATCGTTCTGAAGGATGAGTGTACAGTCTGTCATGGAACCGGGGCAAAACCTGGAACACAGCCGGTAACCTGTCCGAAGTGTAACGGCGAGGGCCAGATTGTCTATACCCAGCAGTCCATGTTCGGTATGGTCCGTAATGTACAGACCTGTCCGGAGTGCGGCGGTTCCGGAAAAGTGATCAAAGAAAAATGTACCTCCTGTCGGGGAACTGGCTATACCTCTTCCAGAAAGAAGATTCAGGTATCTATTCCGGCAGGTATCGATAACGGACAGAGTATCCGCATCCGTGAAAAAGGAGAACCGGGAACGAACGGCGGTCCGAGAGGAGACCTTCTTGTGGAGGTAAATATTGCCCGTCACCCGATTTTCCAGAGACAGGATATGAATATTTTCTCTTCGGCACCGATCACTTATGCACAGGCTGCTCTGGGCGGAGATGTCCATATCAGCACTGTGGACGGAGATGTGGTGTATGAAGTGAAGCCGGGAACTCAGACAGATACCCGTATCCGTCTGAAGGGCAAAGGTGTTCCGTCACTGAGAAACAAAAATGTACGTGGAGATCACTATGTGACTCTTGTGGTTCAGGTTCCTACCAATCTGAACGAAGAGGCAAAAGAAGCTCTGCGCAGGTTTGATGAGGCATGTGGAAACAGAGAAGCAGAGCCGAAAAGCGGATCCGGTGAAAAATCAGAAAAGAAGAAAAAGAGCTTTATGGATAAGCTGAAAGAAACATTTGAAGACTGATCCATATCCGGATGAAACCGGGAATCACAGAAACTTTTAAGGAAAAGAGGGAAATCCTCTTTTCTTTTTTTGTGCTTTCGTGTATGATAAAGTGCGAGGTAGTAGAAGTATAACAACATGAAGCGTTATATTTTAAGATAAAACAGGAGAATTTGTTATGAAGTGGAAAAAATTTAAAATAAAAACAATTACAGATGCAGAGGATATCATTATCAGCACCCTGTATGACATCGGCCTGGAGGGTGCACAGATTGAGGATAATGTGCCTCTTACCGCTTTGGAAAAGGAGCAGATGTTTGTGGATATCCTCCCTCAGATGCAGGAGGATGACGGAACTGCCTATCTTAGCTTTTTTGTAGAGGAAACAGAAGATGGAAAGCTTCTCAGAAACGGTGAGGAGACAGATGCACAGACGATCCTTGAAGAAGTGCGGGAGGAACTGGACGGACTTCGCTCCTTTATGGAGATTGGTGAGGGCAGCATTGAGGTAGATGAAACGGAGGACATCGACTGGATCAATAACTGGAAACAGTATTTCAAACAGTTCTATGTGGACGATATCCTGATTGTTCCTTCCTGGGAAAAAGTAAAGGAAGAAGACAGGGACAAGATGATCCTTCATATTGATCCGGGAACTGCTTTTGGTACAGGAATGCATGAGACAACCCAGCTGGTGATCCGCCAGCTGAAGAAATATGTGAAAGATGGCTGTGAGCTTCTTGATGTGGGAACCGGAAGCGGAATCCTTGGAATCACAGCTCTGAAGCTTGGTGCAGGTCATGTAGTAGGAACTGATCTGGATCCCTGTGCAGTTCCGGCTGTTCAGGAGAATAAAGAGGCAAATCAGATCCCGGATCAGGATTTTGACATGATGATCGGAAATATCATTGATGACAGAGAAGTGCAGGATCAGGTGGGATATGAGAAGTATGATATCGTAGCGGCCAATATTCTGGCAGACGTTCTGGTACCGCTGACACCGGTGATTGTCCATCAGATGAAAAAAGGCGCTTATTATATTACTTCCGGAATCCTTGATGTAAAAGAAACCGTAGTAACTGAGGCTGTAAAGAATGCAGGACTGACTCTTGTCGAGGTGACAAAGCAGGGAGAATGGGTATCTGTCACAGCCAGAAAGGACTGATTCATGCAGAGGTTTTTTGCAGAACCACATCAGATAGATGAAACGGCTCATCAGATTCATATCACAGGGACAGATGTCAATCATATTGTTCATGTACTGAGGATGAAACCAGGTGATGAGCTGTGGATCAGTGACGGAGAAAAGAAGGAATATCACTGCCGGATCGAAACTGCAGATGAGGACGAGGTATGCCTTCATATTTTGTATGCCCAGGAATCGGATTATGAACTGCCAAATAAGCTTTATCTTTTCCAGGGGCTTCCGAAATCAGACAAGATGGAGCTGATCATTCAGAAAGCGGTGGAACTGGGAGCTTTTGAGATCATTCCGGTAGAAACAAAAAGATGTGTGGTCCGTCTGGACGGCAAAAAAGCGGTAAAAAAAGTAGAAAGATGGCAGCAGATTGCAGAAAGTGCCGCCAAGCAGTCAAAAAGGATGCGGGTTCCTTCCGTACATCCGGTTATGACCTACCGGGAAGCCCTTGCTTATGCCGGAGCGCTGGACATCTGTCTGATTCCCTATGAGCTTGCAAAAGGTATGGCAGAGACAAAAGAGATTATAAGCAGGATCCGGCCGGGACAGTCGGTCGGGATTTTTATCGGACCGGAGGGAGGCTTCGAGGAGGCAGAGGTGGAAGCTGCGATAAAAGCAGGCGCATCCCCGATCACTCTGGGAAGACGGATCCTGCGGACGGAAACAGCTGGTCTTGCGATTCTTTCCGTACTGATGTTTCAGCTGGAACAGCCGTCATGATAAATTTTCAGGATATTGTGAAAATAAAGGGAGTATAGATTGAGCATGGAAGTATATTTTGATAATTCCGCAACGACCAGATGTTATGATTCTGTAAAAGAAATTGTTATAAGAACCATGACAGAAGATTTTGGAAACCCTTCTGCCATGCATCTGAAAGGCGTAGAGGCGGAAAAATATGTAAAGGATTCTGCGGCAAAACTGGCACGGATCCTGAAAGTACAGGAAAAAGAGATTTTGTTTACCTCCGGAGGAACAGAATCGGATAACCTTGCGCTGATCGGTGCGGCAATGGCAAATAAGCGAAGTGGAAACCACATCATCACAACTGCAGTGGAACACCCCGCAGTCAGCCAGCCGGCTCTGTTTCTGCAGGAGCAGGGATTTGAGGTTACGTATCTTCCGGTGGACAGCCGGGGAGTCGTGAAGCTGGACGCACTGGAAGCAGTCCTTCGTCCGGATACCATACTGGTATCTGTGATGTATGTAAATAATGAAGTGGGGGCAGTCATGCCTGTGGAGGAGATCGGCAGGCGTATTCGGGAAAAGAACCCGAAAGCTCTGTTTCATGTAGATGCGATCCAGGCATTTGGCAAATACAGGATCTATCCGAAAAAAATGGGAATTGATCTTCTTTCTGTCAGCAGCCATAAGATCCATGGCCCTAAGGGAGTCGGTTTTCTTTATATCAATGAAAAGGCAAAGCTGCAGCCTCAGATTCTTGGAGGAGGCCAGCAGAGTGGAATGCGCTCCGGTACGGATAATGTTCCGGGAATTGCAGGTCTTGGTGTGGCAGCGGAGGAAATTTACCGTGATCTGGATGCCAATGTGGAAAGAATGTACAGCCTGAAGGGGCATATAGCAAAAGGGCTGGAAAAAATTCCGGATATCCGTATCAATGGTATGGCATTAAGAGAGGGCGCGCCTCAGATCTTAAGCATCAGCGTTATGGGAGTACGAAGTGAAGTCCTTCTTCATTCCCTGGAAGAAAGAGGGATTTTTGTGTCGGCAGGCAGTGCATGTTCCAGCCATAAGCGGAAGCTAAGCAGTACGCTGACTGCAATGGGAATGGCAAAGGACCAGATTGAAAGTACGGTACGTCTGAGTTTTTCGGAGGAAAACACAGCAGAAGAAGCAGATTATTTCCTTCAGGTTATGGGAGAACTGGTTCCGGTGCTGCGCAGATACTCCAGAAGATAAAAAAACAAAAAGAGAAAATCAAGAAGCATAAAGGAGAAAAGTTATGATTTTTCATGCATTTCTGATCAAATATGCGGAAATCGCCATCAAAGGAAAAAACAGGTATCTTTTTGAAGATGCGCTGGTAAAACAGATGCGTCTTGCACTGGAACCGGTAGAAGGAGAGTTCCGCGTGGTTAAAGAACAGGGAAGAGTCTATGTGCTCTGCCCGGAAGAATATGATTTTGATGAGGCAGTAGAAGCCCTTCAGTGTGTATTTGGAATCGTAGGAATCAGTCCGGTTGTGATCTATGAGGATCAGGGGCTGGAACAGATGGGAAAAGATGTGCTCAGCTATATGAAAAACCGTTATCCGGATTTTTCAGGAACCTTCAAGGTTTATACCAGAAGAGCCAAAAAGTCCTATCCGGTGAATTCTATGGAAGTCAGTGCACAGCTTGGCGGTCTGATCCTGGATGCCTTTCCGGAGGCATCGGTGGATGTCCATAATCCGCAGATGACACTTTCTGTAGAAATCCGGGATAAGATTTACGTTTATTCAGAGACAATCCCGGGACCGGGCGGTATGCCTGTAGGAACAAATGGAAAGGCAATGCTCCTTCTTTCCGGCGGAATCGACAGCCCTGTGGCCGGTTATATGATCGCCAAGCGTGGCGTCAAGATCGATGCGGTATATTTCCATGCACCGCCATATACCAGTGAACGTGCAAAACAGAAGGTGGTGGATCTGGCAAAGCTGGTTGCCCGCTACAGTGGTCCGATCCGTCTTCATGTGGTGAATTTTACAGACATTCAGCTGTATATTTATGACCAGTGTCCGCACGAAGAACTGACGATTATCATGCGCCGCTATATGATGCGCATTGCAGAACACTTTGCGAAGGAATCCGGCTGTCTTGGTCTGATCACAGGAGAAAGTATCGGACAGGTGGCAAGCCAGACACTCCAGAGCCTTGCGGCAACAAACGAAGTCTGCACGCTTCCGGTTTATCGTCCGGTGATCGGATTTGACAAACAGGAGATCGTGGAGATTTCCAGAAAAATCAATACTTTTGAGACTTCTATCCAGCCGTTTGAGGACTGCTGTACGATATTTGTAGCCAAACATCCGGTTACAAAACCGAACCTGAATGTGATCCACAGATCTGAGACAAAACTGGAAGAAAAGATCGATCAGCTGATGGAAGAAGCGCTGGCTTCTGTAGAAGTGATCGAGATCAGCTAAAATGAAAAAAGCCGCGGCGTACAGATACGCTGCGGCAAAATAAAAATCTTATTCAATCACATAAGCCTGAACAACTGCAAGGATAGCGTCCAGAGCTGCTCCCTCTGCATGGATGTTCAGATCGATCGGTTTGGAAAGATCCAGACTGAAGATTCCCATGATGGATTTTGCATCAATGACATATCTTCCGGATACAAGATCAAAATCACAGTCAAATTTACTGATCTCATTTACAAATGCTTTTACTTTGTCGATAGAGTTCAAAGATATTTTTAAAGTTTTCATAATGATGACCTCCCTTAGATTAGTTGTATTACAGTTTTTATCTTATACGCCCCTTACTGAAAAGTCAAGGGAAAAGCTGTTAAATTTCCATGAAGTGGAAGTGTACAGAAAAACCAGTTGATATAGAAAAAGGAATGACATAAATATGAGTAAAAAAGTTGCGCTTCATAATCTGGGTTGTAAAGTAAATGCCTATGAGGTAGAGGCAATGCAGCAGCTGCTGGAGCAGGCGGGATATGAGATCGTGCCTTTTCAGGAGGGAGCGGATGTATATCTGATCAATACCTGCACGGTTACCAACATTGCGGACAGAAAATCCAGACAGATGCTCCATAAGGCAAAAAAAATGAACCCGGAGGCTATCGTAGTAGCTACAGGGTGTTATGCCCAGACAGATACAGAAAAGCTGAAAGAAGATACCTCAGTCGATCTGATCCTTGGAAACAACCAGAAGAACCGGATCGTTGAGGCTCTTGAGGAATATGAAAAAGAACACTCAAAAAAAACACGAGTGATAGAAATAAACAAAACAAAAGAATACGAAGAGCTGTCCATTGATCATACGGCAGAGCATGTGAGAGCCTATATCAAGGTACAGGACGGCTGCAATCAGTTCTGTACTTATTGTATTATCCCCTATGCAAGAGGAAGGGTGCGCAGCCGCGAGATTGCAGACATTCTGGAGGAAGTACGGAAGCTGGCGGAAGGCGGATATAAAGAGGTGGTTCTTACGGGAATCCATTTAAGTTCCTATGGTGTGGATTTCAAAGAAGAAGAGAAAAAACAGAATCTGCTTTCCCTGATCCGCGCTGTTCATGAGATCCATGGAATCCAGAGGATCCGACTGGGCTCACTGGAGCCGCGCATTATTACAGAAGAGTTTCTGGAAGGGATATCGTCACTTCCCAAGGTGTGTCCTCATTTCCATCTTTCCCTTCAGAGCGGCTGCAATAAGACGTTGAAGGATATGAACCGCAGATACAGCGCCGAAGAATATGCGGAAAAATGTGAACTGATCCGAAAGTATTATCCGGCGCCGGCACTGACTACGGATGTGATCGTCGGATTTCCACAGGAAACAGAAGAAGATTTTCAGGAATCCTATGAATTTGTAAAAAATATTCATTTTTATGAAACACATATTTTCAAATATTCCAGACGTCAGGGAACTAAGGCGGCAGCGATGAAAGGACAGCTGACAGAAGCAGAAAAGGCGAAACGAAGTGAAAAAATGCTGGAATTACATGACTTACGTGCCGGGGAATATGAAGAAAATATGATAGGCAGAAATCTGGAAATCCTCATTGAAGAAGAAGCAGAAATCGATGGAAGATCCTTTTATCTCAGTCACAGCAGAGAGTATGTGAAGGTTGCTGTGGAGAAAGAGGAAGGACTCCATATCAATGACCTTCTGACAGTAAAAATCACCGGTTTTGCGAAGGAACACATTCTTCTTGGGGAAGCGTCAGAAAACTCTCCTTGTATTTTACAGTGAATTATATTAAAATAGAAAAGAAATAACAGTAAGGACGTGAGAAAAATGGCAGAAAACAATTTGGGAAATACACAGTATTTCAGGACAAAACCGGATCAGGAGCTGGAGGTAAAAGAGGTTCTGGATCTGGTGTACAATGCAATGGACGAAAAAGGGTATAACCCGGTCAACCAGATCGTAGGTTATATCATGTCCGGTGATCCAACCTATATTACCAGTCATAAGGGAGCCAGAAGCATGATCATGAAGGTGGAAAGAGATGAACTGGTAGAAGAGCTTCTGAACGAGTATATTAAGAATCGTTCCTGGGAAGACTGATATGCGTATATTAGGACTGGATTATGGATCTAAGACCGTAGGAGTTGCAGTCAGTGACCCATTGGGAATGACTGCACAAAAGGTAGAAACCATCTGGAGAAAGCAGGAAAATAAGCTCAGAAAAACACTGGCACGTATTGAAGAGCTGACAGCCCAGTATGGTGTGGAACGGATTGTTGTGGGGCTTCCCAAAAACATGAACAATACTCTGGGAGAGCGGGCAGAAAAATCTCTGGAATTTAAGGAAATGCTGGAGAGGAGAACGGGTCTGCCTGTGGACATGTGGGATGAACGCCTGACGACGATGGAGGCGAACCGTGTTCTTATGGAAGGCGGTGTGCGTCGGGAAGACAGAAAGGAGCACCTGGATTCTCTGGCAGCAGTTTTGATTCTGCAGGGATACTTGGATGCTCAGATGAACAGATAAGGATGGCAGAATGGAAAAAATCAGATTTCAGTCCCCGGATGGGACAACCGAAGAGTTTTATGTAGAAGAACAGACCATGATTGCAGGGAAGTCCTATCTTCTGGTATCGGATTCCCTGGAAGACGAAGCATCTGCCTATATTTTGAAAGATACTTCCTCAGACGATAGTCCGGAAGCCTGCTACGAAATGGTAGAAGAGGAAGAAGAACTGCAGGCAGTTTATAAGGTTTTTGAGCAGATGCTGGAAGACGTAGATCTGGAAATGTAATTTTTTACCAAAATAATACAGTGAAAAGACAATACCATCAATGTCTGTCGGTTACAGACAAATAAAAATAAAAAGGAATGCCGCCGGTATTCCTAAGTTTTCGTGCAAAAATTTGTTTTAAACAGCACATAAGTATGGAGGTGCAATGATTGAAAAGTGAAAATAATAATCTGAAACGTGAAAATTCTGATGATAAACAAAAACGAAACGGAACTGTACAAAAAACATCCGGTTTTAATAATACAAAGAAACAGGTAACAAAACAGAAAAACAATAAATATAAGCAGCAGACAAGAGAGGGCGGAAAATATACAGACAAACAGCAGAGATCTGCATATAAAAATACGACCAGAAATACTTCGCCCAAGAATCCTGCAAAAACTCCTTCCAGACAGGGAAGACGGGGGCGCAGACCGGCAGAACGCCTCAAAGTGATCCCGTTAGGCGGTCTGGAGCAGATCGGAATGAACATTACCGCGTTTGAATACGGTGAGAGTATTGTAGTTGTAGACTGCGGACTGTCTTTTCCGGAGGATGATATGCTGGGAATCGATCTTGTGATTCCGGACGTGACTTATCTGAAAGAAAATATCTCCAAGGTCAAGGGATTTGTGATCACTCATGGTCATGAGGATCATATCGGAGCCCTGCCTTATGTATTAAAAGAAGTAAATGTACCGATCTATTCTACAAAACTGACTCTGGGACTTATCACTAACAAGCTGAAGGAGCATAACCTGGTTCGCTCCACCAAATTAAAAGAGGTAAAGCATGGTCAGGTGATCAATCTGGGAGATTTTTCCATTGAATTTATCAAGACAAACCACAGTATTCAGGATGCTTCGGCGCTGGCAATCTATTCTCCGGCAGGGATTGTTGTCCATACCGGAGACTTTAAGGTGGATTATACTCCTGTATTTGGAGATGCGATTGACCTTCAGCGTTTTGCGGAGATCGGAAGAAAAGGTGTGCTTGCTCTGATGTGTGACAGCACCAATGCCGAACGTCCCGGATTTACAATGTCTGAGAGAACTGTGGGAAGAGTGTTTGATAATCTGTTTAATGAATACCCTTCCAGCAGGATCATTATTGCTACTTTTGCATCCAATGTGGACCGTGTACAGCAGATCATCAACACAGCTTACCGGTTTGGCAGAAAGGTGGCGGTGGAAGGACGCAGCATGGTCAATGTAATTTCTACTGCATCAGAACTGGGATATTTGAGAATTCCGGAAAATACACTGATCGAGATCGACCAGGTAAAGAACTATCCGGATGAAAAGGTTGTTCTTATTACAACAGGAAGCCAGGGAGAATCCATGGCGGCATTGTCCAGAATGGCGGCAAATATCCACAAAAAGATCACCATTAAGCCAAACGATACGATTATCTTCAGCTCCAATCCGATTCCGGGAAACGAGAAGGCAGTTTCCAAGGTGATCAATGAGCTGTATATGAAAGGCGCCAAAGTTATTTTTCAGGATGCGCATGTTTCCGGACATGCCTGCCAGGAGGAGATCAAGCTGATCTATTCTCTGGTGCGTCCCAAATACGCTATTCCCGTACACGGTGAGTACCGTCATCTGACAGCACAGAAGCATATCGCTGAGGAACTGGGAATCCCGAAAGAAAATATCTTTATTCTGGCTTCCGGCAATGTTCTTGAACTGGATGAAAACAGTGCACAGGTAACCGGAAGTGTTCAGACCGGCGGAATCCTGGTTGACGGTCTGGGTGTTGGAGATGTGGGAAATATTGTTCTTCGTGACAGACAGCATCTGGCGGAGGACGGAATTATGATCGTTGTGATGACACTGGAACGCCACAGCAACGTAGTACTTGCAGGTCCCGATATTGTGTCCAGAGGCTTTGTTTATGTGAGAGAATCCGAGGATCTGATGGTTCACGCCAGAGAAGTGGTGGAGCAGGCGCTGGAATCCTGTATGGACAGGAATATTACAGACTGGGGCAAAATCAAGCTTGTAGTGAAGGATGCGGTCAGTGATTATCTCTGGAAGAGAACCAAGAGAAGACCAATGATTCTTCCAATTATTATGGAGGCATAAGTATGGATGGCATCAACAGAAACATTCATATGCTTATCCAGGCAATCAAAAAAAGCAATGTTTATAAGGAATACAGAATACAGGAAGAAATTCTGAAGCAGAATCCGGAGCTGGCGGAAAGAGTACGTCAGTTCCGGGCTGCAAACTTTCATCTTCAGAATGAAGAAGACAGAAGCCGTATGTTCCAGCTTGCAGAGAACCTTTCCAGAGAGTCGGCAGAGCTTCGCCATAATCCTCAGGTAAATGCATATCTGGATGCGGAGCTTGCCCTCTGCAGAATGATACAGAGGATATGCAGGACTTTGACGGAAGGGATTGAAATGGATATTCCGCCGCTCTGATGCAGGCGGTCAGTAAGGAGGATAACATGGGAGATACAAGAGACCGGGTAGGAAAGGTGGGCATGTTTGTTGCAAGCGGTGCTTTCAGGATCGCACTTTATGTCTGCGTAGTTGTTCTGATCATCTGGATCGGAAGAGTTTCCTATCAGTTCGGACATGATATTTTTAACCAGCAGCCTATGAGTCCGGGAGAAGGCCAGGAGATCACAGTCGTTATCAAAGAAGATGATTCGGTTTATGATATTGCCAGAATACTGGAAAACAAGGGGCTGATCGAGGATGCAAAGGTTTTCTGGGTGCAGGAAAAGCTGTCAAATTATAAAGGGCAGATGAAACCGGGAACCTATCTTCTGAGCACAGCTTACGAGCCTGCAAGACTTATGGCGATCCTTTCAGGAGCGGCAGACCAGGAGGGAACAGAGCCTTGATCGTAGAGGAAAGAATGAGGACTTTCATTAATTCTCTGGATCCGGGAAACACGCCTTTTTTAGAAAAACTGGAAAAGGAAGCACTGGCATCGGAGGTTCCCATCATACGGAGAGAGATGCAGAGCTTTATAAAGGTGCTTCTGGCAGTAAAAAAGCCGAAGCGTATACTGGAGGTGGGGACAGCCGTTGGCTTCTCCACACTTCTTATGTGTGAGTACGGACCGGAGGAACTGGAAATTACCACCATAGAAAACTATAAAAAAAGAATCCCGATCGCCAGAGAAAATTTCAGAAAAGCAGGAAGGGAACATCAGATCACTTTACTGGAAGGCGATGCAGGGGAAATCCTGAAGGAACTGTCCCCGGGATATGATCTGATCTTTATGGATGCGGCCAAGGGACAGTATATCCACTGGCTGGAGGATGTGATCCGTCTTCTGAACCCGGATGGGATTCTCCTGTCCGACAATGTTCTGCAGGAAGGGGAGATCATAGAATCTCATTATCTGGTGGAGCGGAGAAACAGGACCATCTATAAAAGAATGAGAGAATACCTTTATACACTGAAACATGAGAAACGTCTGATGACCAGTATCCTGCCGTTGGGAGACGGGGCTGCCCTCAGCGTCAGAATGTCACAGGATCCGGAAAACGGAAGCAAGGAGAAGAGATGAGAAAAATCGAATTACTGGTACCTGCCAGCAGTCTGGAGGTATTGAAGATTGCCGTGATTTTTGGTGCAGATGCAGTATATATTGGCGGAGAAGCCTTTGGACTCAGGGCAAAGGCAAAGAATTTTTCACGGGAAGATATGGCAGAAGGCATTGCGTTTGCCCACGAGCATGGAGTGAAGGTTTATGTGACGGTAAATATTCTCGCACATAATGAGGATCTTCCGGGAGTGCGGGAATATCTTCAGGAACTGAAAGAACTGAGACCGGATGCTCTGATCATTGCAGATCCGGGAATCTTTACCTATGCACAGGAAATCTGCCCGGAGATCGAGTGCCATATCAGCACGCAGGCCAACAATACAAATTACGAAACCTATCGTTTCTGGTATCGACTGGGAGCAAAACGTGTAGTAACAGCCCGGGAACTTTCTCTGGAAGAGATCCGTGAGATCCGTGCCCATATTCCGGAAGATATGGAGATTGAGACCTTTGTCCATGGGGCAATGTGCATTTCCTATTCGGGACGCTGCCTTCTCAGCAATTATCTGGTCGGAAGGGATGCAAACAGAGGTGCATGCACACATCCATGCCGTTGGAAGTATTCCATTGTAGAAGAGTCCAGACCGGGAGAGTATATGCCTGTCTTTGAAAATGAGAGAGGCACCTATATCTTTAACTCCAAGGATCTGTGTATGATCGAACATATGGATGATATACTGACCTGCGGAATTGACAGTCTGAAGATTGAAGGACGGATGAAAACAGCGCTTTATGTGGCTACGGTTGCGAGAACCTATCGGAAAGCGATTGATGATTATATGGAAGATCCGGAGAAGTATCATGCCAATATGGACTGGTACCGGGAACAGATATCCAACTGTACCTACCGTCAGTTTACAACCGGATTTTTCTATGGAAAACCGGATGAAAACACCCAGATTTATGACAGTAATACCTATGTGAAGGAATATACCTATCTGGGATATGCAGAGGATGTGGACGAAAAAGGGCTGGTTCATATTACACAGAGAAACAAGTTTACTGTCGGAGAAACCATTGAGATCATGAAGCCTGACGGCAGGAATCTGTCAGTTACCGTGAAGGCTATTTATGATGAAACAGGAACTCTGGTAGAAAGCGCTCCTCATCCCCGGCAGAAGCTTGCCGTGGATCTTGGCGCAGAGGTGGAAAAATTTGATCTTCTGAGAAGAGCAGAAAATAAAGAATAAAGATGTGGAAAACAGGCGGCAGTGAGATTACAGCCGCCGTTTTTAATTGTCAGGAAAAAGTGTTCTCAGTTTTTTTAAGGCATTTTTTTCAATTCGTGATACATAAGACCGACTGATGTGAAGCTGCTGTGCAATCGTTTTCTGGGTCTCTTCAGGGATCCCATACAGACCGTAACGGAGGCAGATCACCTGATACTCTTTCGGACTGAGCACGGTCTTCATGGAAGTGAGAAGGAGCCGGATGTCCTGTCTGGTCGTATAAGCATCAATGATATCTACAGGAGGGCTTTCCATGACATCCAGAAGACTGATCTCATTTCCTTCTTTGTCGGTTCCGATAGGTTCATAAAGCGAAACCTCGCGTGAATGTTTTTTTCTGGAACGGAACATCATCAGGAGCTCATTATCTATGCAGCGTGCGGCATAGGTGGAGAGGCGTGCGGATTTTTTGGTATCAAAGGTGGAGACTGCTTTGATAAGACCTATGGTTCCGATGGATATCAGATCATCCGGGTCCTCGTCAGAATTCTGATATTTTTTTACCACATGAGCCACAAGACGCAGGTTCCTTTCGATCAGAATATTTTTTGCTTCCAAATCTCCCTCCCGGTAGCGCTGAAGATACAGCTTTTCCTCGGCGGATGTCAAAGGTTTCAAAAAGGTCTTCAAGTCTTCACCTCAAAGGGGATTTCTTTATAGCTTATGTACAGGACGGGCTTTTCGTGCTTTTCCAACAGAAGGAAACAGGGAAAAGGACGGACTATACTTTCTTGCGCCTGTTTACATAGTGTTGTATAATAAGAGATATTGGATAATTAACCATTTAGATAAAGGACAAAAAGGTGGACCATATTGAAGAGAAAGATTGAACAATTATTGAACGGGAAATTCAGATACGAGGAGCCGGCTCTTCTTTTTTCCCAGGAACGACTGGAGATTTCTCTGGAAGCAGGGGAAACTGTCAGAGGAGAACTCTATCTTGGTACGGAAGACAACGAAAAAATCCAGGGATACATCACATCCTCCAACCGCAGGTTTGTTCCCGGAAACAGCAGATTTTCGGGAACCGCCGTCTGTATTCCATACGGGGCGGACGGAACAGGAATGGAGCCCGGGGACTGCTGTGACGGATGGCTGTGTATCACATCTTCAGCAGGAGAATACAAGCTTCCTTTTGAGATCAGAGCCAGAAAAAAAGAGTTCAAAAGCGCGGCAGGAGAGATAAAAAATATGGAAAGCTTCCGGGAAATCGCAAAAAGAGATTTTCGGGAGGCCTATCGCCTTTTTACAGATAAATCTTTTACAATGATGATGAAAGGGGCTGACAGAAAACAGAAGGCTCTTTATGTGGGGCTTTCCCATCAGCCGGTAACCTATCAGCATCTGGAGGAATTTTTTATCGGACTGAAGGAAAAGGAGCCGGTGTCCATATCTCTGAAAACTGTCCGGAATGAATTTTATGATATAAAGGAATCCGTGCAGGAATCTTTTGATATTCAGAGAAACGGCTGGGGCCATCTTCGTCTGGAGATAGAACCGGTCGGTGATTTTCTTGAGGTGGAACATCGTGTGATCACGCAGGAAGAGTTTATCGGAAGTACCTGTCGGATTGAATATGTAATTCATGCAGACCGGTTAAAGGAAGGCAACCAGATCGGACAGATTATTGTAAGGAGCCCTTATCAGAAACTGGTTTATGAAGTGACGGCTTCCAGAAGTGCTCTGATACGGGCTGATATCAGAGCAGAGGAAAAGCGCCACAGAGTCGAACTGGTAAAGGATTATCTGGAATACAGGGAAGGAAAAATGGATTTTCATACCTGGATATCCAGCTGCCATTTTATTCTGAACCAGCTTCATGCCTCCGGCTGCGACTATCCGGAATACCAGATGTTTGAGGCATATATTGCCCATCTTGAGGGAAAGGATCCGGAGGCGGCAGAGATCCTGAAGAGATTCCAGGATAAAGAGTTTGTAAAAGAGGAACTGGAGCTTGCAGGAATTTATCTGTATCTCTGTACGACAGTGGGGCTGTACAAGGACAAGGCTCAGGCTGTATGGAGACTTCAGAATTTCCATATGCGTAAATCGGACAGCTTTATACTTCTGTGGCTGCTCCTTCAGATGGACGGCGGTTACAGAAAACTTCCGTCAGAAGGTCTGTTTATGATGGAAGAACAGTTTGAAAAGGGCTGTACCAGTCCGGTTCTTTATATGGAAGCATGGGAACTGGTCAGCAGGGATATCAGTCTTTTTCACCGACTCAGTCCTTTTTGGATACAGGTGTTCTGTCATGCCGGAAGAAGGGGACTTCTCACAGAGGAACTGGTCATGCGTCTGGCCTATCTGTCAGGGTATGAAAAAAATTTTAATGGCAGTCTTTATCGGGCTCTGGTGGCCGGTTACGAAAAATTCCCGTCGGAGGATGTCCTCGAGGCTGTCTGCAAATATATTATGAAAGGGAATCCAAGGAAACCGGAATATTTCCGCTGGTTTTCACTGGCAGTACAGCAGGGACTGCGGCTTACCAGATTATATGAATATTATGTGGAGACTATGGACATTTCCTATCAGAGAGAACTGCCCAAGCCTTTGCTGATGTACTTTAACTATAATGACAATACTCTGGGAGACAACAGAAAGGCATTTGTGTATGCCAGTGTCATCGCACATAAGGAAAAAGAGCCTCTGATCTATGAGGGCTACAGGGATGCCATGGAGAAATTTGCCAGAAGGAAGATCGCAGAAGGCTGTATGGATGAAAACTATGCGGCTCTCTATCAGGAATTTCTCTTTGATCCGGAAACCAGAGAAGAAGCAGAGCAGGTAGCCCGTCATCTGTTTACCTACCGTCTCTACTGTGATGACATTAAAATCCGTCAGGTCATTGTCTGTCACAGCCAGTTCGGGAAGGAAGACGTCTACCCCTGTGTACAGGGAGTTGCCTATCCGCGGATCTATACGGAGGATGCGGTAATCCTGTTTCAGGATGAGAAACAGCGGAGATATGTGTCTACCATACATTATAATCTGAAAAAACTCAACGATGACAGAGAAGCGGCTGAAAAAGTCCTGAAGCTGAATGTAAAAGAACCGGGAGTTCTTCTTTACTGTTGCAGCCGGAATAAGATAAATCCGGATAATCTGAATTATTTTCAGGAGCTGTCATCCGCAACAGCCTGTACACGGGAATACCGAAGGGAGATATGCAGGCAGCTTCTGGATTATTATGCGGATCATGTTCAGGGAGAGGATCTGGATTATTATCTGCGTACAATGGATTACAAAGAATATGTTTCCGTGGATCGTCCGAAACTTCTGGAGGTGCTGATCTCCAGAAGAATGTTCCGCCAGGCAATGGCACTGGTGGAGGAATACGGATATGAGGACCTGAATCTGAGCAGTCTTCTGAAGCTGACCAGCCGTATGATACTGAAAGCGGATATGGCTGAGGATGAAGAGCTTCTTGCTCTTGCATCAGAGGTGTACAGACAGGGAAAATATGATGAAGTGATACTTCATTATCTGATGCTTTATCGTTTCGGCCCGATAGATGAGCTGCTCTCCATATGGAAAAGTGCAAAAGGCTTTGATATGGATACCTACGAACTGGAGGAAAGACTTCTCTGTCTGCTCATGTTTACCTCGGATTATCGTAAAGAAGGAGAATCTGTTCTGGAATCCTATGTAAAACAGTCGGGAAAAGAAAGAATCATCGGTGCCTATCTGACTCAGGTAGCTTATGGTATTTTTGTAAAAGAATATCCAATGACACGATTTATCAGGCGGCGACTGGAATACGCATGGGAAAATCACTGGCCGGTTAACAGGGTCTGCCATCTGGCACTTCTGATGGATCTGTCCAAAGAAAAGCTCGTAAATGAAAAACAGAAGAAAATGGCAGAGGAGCTTCTGGAGGAGTGTGCAGGAGACCACATGACGTTTGGATTTTTCCGAAGGCTGGATCCCATACTTCTGAGTCCATGGCAGCTGGATGATAAAACCTTTGTGGAGTGTCATGCACATCCGGAATCCAGGGTTACACTTTTTTATGCGCTGGATGCGGGTCTGGGAGGACAGAGAGAATATAAAAGTGAGCCTCTCCGTGAGGTTTACCAGGGGATTTTTACAAAGACCTTTACCCTGTTTTACGGGGAAACGCTCCATTATTATTTCCGGATCGAGAGAGAAGGAGAAATCCGTGAGACAGTGGAAAGAACTATGATCATGAAAAAGGTCGAGGGCATAGCGGGAAGCAAATATCAGCTGCTGAATCAGATTCTTTCCGCACGGCGTCTGGAAAAATCCCGTGAGGTAACAGAGGGACTGAAAAAATATCTTCGTCAGGAACAGTATGTGAAAGAAATGTTTACCATAGAAAAGGAACAGCAAAAATGAACGAGACGCGGGATTTGATCATTGGTATAGACTTTGGAAAAAAATATTCGCAGATCTGTTATTACGACCGTAAGGCAGAGGAAGCACGTTCTCTCCCGGTGAAGGTGGGCAGCAGTCTTTTTGAGACACCTACCTGCCTGTGCAGGAGAGCAGAGCAGGGCGATTACTGCATTGGTCTGGAGGCAGAATATTTTGCCCGGGAAAAAGGCGGATTTCTCATGGATGACCTTTACGGGATTTCCATGATGCAGGATAAAGTCCGGGTAGCAGGAGAAAAAAAGGAACCCTGGGAGCTTCTGGGATATTTCCTGGGAGGAATGTTGAAATTTCTGGGGGTTTCAGAGGTTGAAAAAAATGTCCGTTATCTGACCGTGTCCATGGAAACCATGGATTCGGTTCAGGTGGCGAATCTTCAGAAGGCTGCCGGATTTCTGGGAATTCCGGAAGAGCGGTTCAGTCTTCTGGATTATGAAGAGAGCTTTTATTATTATGTTTTTACACAGAAGGTGGAAACATGGAACCGAAGTGTGGGATGGTACAGCTTTGCAGGAAACAGAGTGACCTTCCGGAAGCTTGTTATGAGTACAGGCACAAGACCGGTGCTCGTCCGTCTGGAAAATCCGGCAGAAACAGAACTGAGAGAAGAGCCGGAGGGACGGGACGAAGATTTTTATAAATTTGTGAAGGATACACTGGGAACAGATCTTTACTCCAGTATCCAGATGAACGGCGAAGGATTTGACCAGGAGTGGGCAGGAAAATCCGTAAAACTTCTGTGTTACCAGAAAAGAAAGGTGTTTTACGGGAATAATCTTTTTGCGGCAGGAGCCTGCGGAGCCGGGGCAGAGAAGATCATTAACAGGAGGCTGAAGGGATACAGGTATCTGGGAAGTTCACTGGTTACGAAAGATGTGGGGATGGAAATGCGCGTGATGGGTGCACCCGCCTACTATCCGCTTCTGGTGTCCGGAACCAACTGGTATGAGTGCAGAGCATCCTGTGAGCTGATCCTGGATAATACGGAGGAACTGGTCTTCGTGGTAAACACTATGGGGGAATCGGAAAAGAAGCGCATGGGGATGCTTTTGCCGGATCTTCCGCAGCGTCCAAACAAAACCACACGGCTGTCCCTGAAGCTGCAGTATATTTCAAGAAAAGAATGTCGGATCACCGTCAGAGATCTGGGATTCGGAGAAATGTTCCCGTCCAGTGGAAAGGTATGGGAAGAGGTTGTCCAGTGGTAAAGGAGGAAAAGGATTGAGCGGATATATTTTATGCCAGACAAGGAAAGCAGAGATCCCGTATTTTATTGAGAATATCAGTACGAATATTTATACGCTGGAGGAACTTTGCTATTATCTTTTTCATAACCTTTATCTGGTAGACCAGACGATCATCAATGAGAATCTGTGTGCCTGGATTCAGGACGAACTGAAGCTTCCGGGACTTGCGGGAAAGCTCCGCGCTGTGCTTGGTAAATTTTTCAGTGTGGAGGATGTACTGTATCCGGTTTTTAAGGAGATCAACTATCTGACGTATGAGGAACTGAAAATCCTTAACGGAAAGCTTCAGCAGCTTGACAGAGAACCGCAGCCTGTTCGGGATAAGCAAAAAGGGGATGCGCTGATGGAAAACGGAATGTATGTCCATGCGATCCAGGTTTATCAGAAGATTCTGGAAAACGAAGATCCGGAGGAATGCAGAGAGGGACTGACAAAGAGTATCTGTCATAATCTCGGATGTGCCTTCTGTTATCTTTTTCAGATGGACAAGGCACTGGAATATTTCAAAAAGGCCTGTGAAGCAGGCGGTGACAGGGAAGACCTGAAAACCTACCTTCTTGCCGTACACAGTACAGGAACACAGGAGGAATATGAAAGAGCTCTGCAGGAAGTTCAGGCGGATGACAGTCTTGCCCGGGAGATCCGTGAAGCACTTGCGGATTTTGCAGAAAAGCCAAAGCCACAGGTGCCGGAAGACGGGGAAGATGAGCTTCTCGAAAAGCTTACCAGAGAATATCACAGATGCACCGGATCGTGAAAAAAACAACAAAACAGTAGACGAATTCGCAGGAATCTGGTAAACTAAATGTATATTCGGGGAAAGCGGCAGCTTATCCCTGCAAAAGATTAGGAGGAATTTATCATGTTAGTAAACGCGTCAGAAATGCTGAAAAAAGCTAAAGCAGGCCATTATGCAGTAGGACAGTTTAACATCAACAACCTTGAGTGGACAAAGGCTATCCTGCTGACAGCACAGGAAAACAATTCTCCGGTTATCCTCGGTGTTTCCGAAGGTGCAGGAAAATATATGGCTGGTTACAAGACCGTTGTAGGTATGGTAAAGGGCATGATCGAAGAACTGAACATCACTGTTCCGGTTGCTCTTCATCTGGATCACGGCAGCTATGAAGGATGCCTGAAATGCGTAGAAGCTGGATTTACTTCTATTATGTTTGACGGTTCTCATTACCCGATCGAAGAGAACGTTGAAAAAACAAAAGAACTGGTTAAGATCGTTGCAGACCACGGAATGTCTCTTGAGGCAGAGGTTGGCTCCATCGGCGGCGAAGAAGACGGTGTTGTAGGCATGGGTGAATGTGCAGATCCTAAGGAATGTAAAATGATTGCTGACCTTGGTATTGATTTCCTTGCAGCAGGAATCGGCAACATCCACGGAAAATATCCGGCAAACTGGGCAGGATTAAGCTTTGAGACTCTGGATGCTATCCAGCAGCTCACAGGTGATATGCCTCTGGTGCTTCACGGCGGCACAGGAATTCCGGCTGACATGATCAAGAAAGCAATTGACCTTGGCGTTTCCAAGATCAATGTAAATACAGAGTGCCAGCTCTCTTTTGCAGAAGCTACACGTCAGTATATCGAAGCAGGAAAAGATCAGCAGGGTAAAGGCTACGACCCACGTAAGCTTCTTGCACCTGGATTTGAAGCAATCAAAGCAACTGTAAAAGAAAAAATGGAACTGTTCGGATCCATTGATAAAGCCTGAATCAGACAGGATATATCTGATTGAGCAGATCATAGAGAACCGGGAAAGCTGTGTGCAGCTTTCCCGGTTTTTTGCTCACCGGAAAAGCAGTATATTCTGTATGGATGATCTGCAAAAATGAGAAAGCAGCGGGCGGGGTGGAGACATAATCTTGCGTGAGGGATCGGTTCATGGTAAGATGGCTCTATGGAAAAAAAGAATGATATTATATTAATGAATTTTACAGGTACTTATAAGGAACAGCAGTTTTATCGTGGAGAAAACATATCCTGGCTGGAGGTACAGGAGCTTTCCGGATGCAGCTGCTATTGTGATGAGGAGGCGCTGGAAACTCTGGAGACCCTGATTCGGGAGCTTCCGGTACAGGGAATACACTTCCTTGATTCCGGAAACTATCATTATGTCAGTCTCTTATGGCTGAAAAAAATCAGGAAGCCATTCTGCCTTCTTTTGCTGGACAATCATACGGATATGCAGCCTCCGGCCTTTGGAGACCTTCTGTCCTGCGGCGGCTGGGCGGCAGAGGCGCTGGAAACGCTTCCTTTTTTGCAGGAACTGATTCTTGCAGGACCAGATCAGGAGGAAGGGACGCGTCCGGAAATGGAAAAGCTTAATGATCCGGGTAACGGCAGATTGCTGACAATATGGAAAGACTGGAGGGATTCCCGTGAAAAATGAACTTTTTACCATTGGACCGTTTACGGTATATGGTTATGGATTTATGATCGCTCTGGGAGTACTGACCGGATGGTTTACCGCAGAGTACCGTGCACGAAAATATAAGGCGGATACAGATCATGTATTTTTTCTCATGATCTGGTGTCTCCTGGGTGGTTTCCTGGGAGCAAAGATTTTGTTCTGGATTACCGAATGGAAGGAGATCGTTTCAGATCCGGGCTTTATTTTTGGAACGATGGCAGACGGATTCGTGGTTTATGGAGGGATTCTGGGAGGCATTGCGGCAGGTGGTCTGTACTGTCGTATAAAGAAAATATATTTTCTGGAATATTTTGACCTGATGATCCCCTCTGTAGCGCTGGCTCAGGGGTTTGGACGGATCGGCTGTCTTCTGGCCGGCTGCTGCTATGGGAAAGAAACCGGAGGATGGCCTTCGATCACGTTCCATGAGTCGGATTTTGCACCGAATGGTGTGGCGCTTATACCGACCCAGATTTATTCCAGTATTCTGGATTTCATACATTTTGCAGTGCTGATCTGCATTGCACGGAGAAAAAAAGCGGACGGAGAGGTTGCCGCGTGGTATATGGTATTTTACAGCGCCGGACGTTTTATACTGGAATTTTTCAGAGGAGATCTGATACGGGGAAGTGTGGGCACACTGTCCACATCTCAGTTTATCAGCCTTTTTGTCTTTGCGACAGGACTGATTCTGCTCTTTTTGTCGAAGAAACAAATGTTCCGTTGTCGAAAAGTTTTACTTGACAATAATAGAAATTTATAATAGCATGTAAGAAGAAAACACGAACATAGGTTTGGAAGATGGGAAAACAGAAAGACAAGGAGAAACAGAAGAATGTTGAATGAAGAGAAGCAGAAGGCACTGGAAGCAGCGCTTGGACATATTGAGAAGCAGTACGGTAAGGGATCGGTTATGAAACTGGGAGAGTCCGGTGCCCATATGCAGGTTGAAGCAGTACCGACAGGTTCTCTGGGACTGGACATTGCCCTTGGAGTAGGCGGTGTTCCCAAGGGACGTATTGTGGAAATCTACGGACCGGAGTCCAGTGGTAAGACCACAGTTGCTCTGCATATGGTGGCAGAAGTGCAGAAGAGGGGCGGAATTGCCGGTTTTATCGATGCAGAGCATGCCCTGGATCCTGTTTATGCTAAAAATATCGGTGTGGATATTGATAATCTTTATATCTCCCAGCCGGATAATGGAGAGCAGGCGCTTGAGATCACCGAGACCATGGTGCGGTCCGGCGCTGTGGACATTGTAATCGTAGACTCTGTGGCAGCCCTTGTTCCCAAGGCGGAAATTGAAGGCGAGATGGGAGACAGTCATGTGGGACTTCATGCCCGTCTGATGTCTCAGGCACTTCGTAAGCTTACGGCAGTGATAAGCCGTTCCAACTGTGTGGTGATCTTTATCAACCAGCTTCGTGAGAAGGTGGGGGTTATGTTTGGAAATCCTGAGACCACAACAGGAGGACGGGCACTGAAGTTTTATGCTTCCGTACGACTTGACGTAAGAAGAGGTGAGACCCTGAAGCAGAGCGGTGAAATGGTCGGAAGCCATACCAAGGTCAAGGTTGTGAAAAATAAGGTTGCTCCGCCTTTCAAACAGGCAGAGTTTGACATTATGTTTGGAACAGGAATATCCAGAGAGGGAGAGATTCTGGATCTGGCATCAGAATGTGGGGTTGTAAACAAGAGCGGTGCATGGTATTCCTATCAGGGAGAAAAAATCGGACAGGGACGCGAGAATGTCAAGGTATATCTGAAGGATCATCCGGAAATCTGCGAAGAGATAGAAAAAAAGGTCAGGATTCAGTATCAGCTTCTTCCAGGGGAAGAAATGGAGAATACAGAAGCGGAAGCAGTTTCAGATGATGCGGACGAGCTTCTGTAAGATCTGAGATGAGGGAAATGCAGGAGGAAGAGAAACAGGCCTGTAAAAAAGCCATGAGGCTTCTGGAACGGATGGACAGGACAGAAAAGGGACTTATGGAGCGCCTGATACAGGCAGGTTTTTCTCAGAAAACGGCAGAGTATGCGGTTGCCTATGTGAAGGATTACGGATACCTTGACGATTTCCGGTATGCGCATAATTATATCTCATATCGTATCCATGAAAAAAGCAGACAGAGGATATTTCAGGAACTTCTGCAGAAAGGAATTGACAGAGAAACAGCAGAGAAGGCCTGGGAAGAGACGTCTGATCTGGAGGAGCCGGACGAGCGGGGAATCCTGAAAAAAACAGTGGAAAAAAAATACACACCGGGTACAGAACTGGACGAAAAGGCAATGCGCCGTCTGTATGGGTTCCTTTTGCGGAGGGGCTTCCGGTCATGTGATATTTCTGCGGTACTGGAGGAGATGGAAATTACAGTTGTATATTCCGGACAGAGCCGATGGCAGTGATTGTATATAAAAAATAAATGATAACAAATAGGTAGAAAAACTTGACAGATTTCTCAAAAACAGCTAAACTTGTATTGTTGTATTTGTACAATGAAAACTAAATAAGGAGGTGCTCCTGTGACAACTATCATTGTAAGTGTAATTGTCGCTGTAGTGGTCACACTGCTTATTGCGGTTCCTCTTACTTGCAAGTTTGCTGTCGAGAATAAGGCAAAAAAAGATGCCGAGGTTGTCGGCACAGCAGAAGACAGAGCAAGAAGCATCATAGATGAAGCTTTAAAAACTGCTGAAACGAAAAAAAGAGAAGCTTTATTGGAAGTGAAGGAAGAATCTCTCCGTACAAAAAATGAACTGGAGAAAGAAACCAAGGAACGCAGAAATGAGCTGCAAAAGTATGAGAGACGTGTTTTATCCAAGGAAGAGTCCGTGGATAAAAAGGCGGACATCGTAGAGAAGCGTGAGACTGAATGCACAGCAAAAGCTGCTGAACTGCAAAAAAGAGAAAAGAAAGTAGACGAGCTTGAACAGAAGGGAGTACAGGAACTGGAAAGAATTTCCGGTCTGACCTCCGAACAGGCAAAAGACGAACTTCTCAAAACTGTAGAAGATGATGTCAAGGTGGATGTGGCAAGACTTTATAAGGAACTTGAAAGCCGTGCCAAGGAAGAAGCAGGAAAAAAAGCCAAGGAATATGTAGTCAATGCCATTCAGAAATGTGCAGTGGATCATGTATCAGAAACAACAATTTCTGTTGTACAGCTTCCAAGCGATGAAATGAAGGGCAGAATTATCGGACGCGAAGGACGTAATATCCGTACACTGGAAACACTGACAGGTGTGGATCTGATCATCGACGACACTCCTGAGGCTGTTGTACTTTCTGCATTTGATCCTATCCGCAGAGAAGTAGCCAGAGTTGCCCTTGAGAAGCTGATCGTGGACGGACGTATTCATCCGGCCAGAATCGAAGAGATGGTGGAAAAAGCCCAGAAGGAAGTGGAAGCACAGATTCGTGAAGACGGAGAAAATGCTGCCATGGATGTTGGGGTGCATGGTATCCATCCGGAACTTCTGAAGCTTCTTGGACGTATGAAATTCCGTTCCAGCTATGGACAGAATGCGTTGAAGCATTCTATTGAAGTAGCGCAGCTTTCCGGAATTATTGCCGGAGAGGTAGGAGTGGATGTCCGTATGGCAAAGCGTGCCGGTCTCCTTCACGATATTGGTAAATCGATTGATCATGAAGTTGAAGGATCTCATATCCAGATTGGTGTGGATCTTTGTAAGAAATACAAAGAGTCTGCTGTTGTGATCAATACAGTTGCATCCCATCATGGTGATGTGGAGCCGGAATCTCTTGTAGCATGTATCGTTCAGGCCGCTGACGCAATTTCAGCAGCAAGACCAGGTGCCAGAAGAGAGACTCTGGAAACTTATACGAACAGGCTGAAACAGCTGGAAGATATCACCAATGAATTTAAAGGTGTAGATAAGTCATTTGCTATTCAGGCAGGCAGGGAGATCCGTGTAATGGTCGTACCGGAACACGTGACAGATGCTGATATGGTTCTGCTGGCAAGGGATATTGCCAAACAGATAGAAGCTGAACTGGAATATCCTGGACAGATCAAGGTTAATGTGATCCGGGAGAGCAGAGCTGTAGACTATGCGAAATAATTCTGACAGGTCGTGCACCATAGTTTGTTTTATGAAGTATATAAGCCGTGTGAAAGAAATTTCACACGGCTTTTTGCGGTATTTAAACATGTATAAGAGTGTTTTTCTTTTCATCAGGTATAATTTGAGTATGGTACAAGTAAACTGGTACAGGGTGAGGATATGAAAAACAGAATGTATATACATGAGAAAGGAAGCCTTCCTGTAGGATGGATATTTGTGGCAGGTTTCCTTGCCGGGATCTTATTTCCAAATTTAATCTGGAAACTTGAGTGGCGACAAAAAACAGTAGCGTCCCTATATCTTCTGTCTGCAATATCAGACAAAAATCTGGAAAAAGGAGCTTACTTTATGAGGGTACTGAGGATGCGGGGCAGTGCTTATTTTATAGGGGCTTTTTGCGGTGTTTCTGTCTTTGGCGTTCCTCTGGCAGTAATGGGGGCATTGTATATGGGATTTCAGACAGGAGTACTTATGACGGTATCGATTCTTCAGTTTGGACTTCAGGGAGGAGTGATTGGAATCGGTGCAATGTTTCCGCAGTATCTGCTTTACTTTCCCGGGTTTTTCCGGATGTTCCGTCTGGTGTTTCAGCAATCGTCAGAAATATGGAGAAATCGGGGACTTCTGCTGCCTCAGGTTTCCAGATATGTAACAGCGGTCCTGCTTTGCGGTCTTTGTATTCTGGGAGGAATCCTTCTGGAAACCTGGTGTAATCCACCTGTAATGGAAGTGCTGATGAAGAGTCTGAAAATTTTTTGACAGTTTTTGAGAAAATCAGAATCTGACAGAAGAAAATTTATGAAAAATACTTTGATTTGAAGAAGATACGGTGTATAATAATTGAAATATTGCGAAGTTCGATCTACAGTATCTGTGTATAATGCAGAAGAGAATTTTATGAAAATACAGGAAGTATAAAAATGATGGAATATGTGATAAATGATTTTATCGAATATCTTCATAATGAGAAAAAATCCTCAGGAAATACAGAGTTGTCTTACCAGAGAGATTTGAAAAAACTGGCAGATTATTTGGAAGAAAAGGGGATTTTGCGTGCAGATCAGGTAACAGAAGCAGATCTCAGGGGGTATTTGGGAGAAATGGAAAAACAGCAGCTTGCTGCGTCTACTATTTCCAGAAATATTGCTTCGATCAGAGCGTTATTCCACTATCTTTTTAAAACAGGGAAGATCAGTGAGGATCCGGCAGAGAATCTCAAAGCTCCAAAGGTTCAGAAAAGGATGCCGGAAATACTGACTGTGGAGGAGGTTGACCGTCTTCTCAGACAACCGGATACGGAAACCGGAAAGGGGATGAGAGACAAGGCAATGCTGGAGCTGCTGTATGCTACCGGTATGAGAGTCAGTGAGCTTTTGAGACTTCATACAGAAGACATCAATCTGGGATTCGGATATGTGATCTGTCACGACGAGGGAAAAGAGAGGGTCATTCCCATTGGAAATGTATGCAGAGATGTTTTGTCTGTATATATCAATAAGGCGAGGGGGATTTTTGTAAAAAATAACAGAGAAACAGCCCTGTTTACAAACTGTTCAGGCAGGGCAATGAGTCGGCAGGGATTCTGGAAAGTTCTGAAAGGATATGCCGAAGCTGCCGGAATCCACAGAGATATCACGCCGCATACCTTACGCCATTCTTTTGCTGTTCATATGCTTCAAAATGGAGCTGACATTAAGAGCGTTCAGGAAATGCTGGGTCATTCAGACATTTCTTCTACTCAGGTATATCTGGGATTGGATCGTGCCAGAATGAGAGATGTATACATGAAGGCACATCCCAGGCACTGAAGGTTTTTTACTCTGTAAATATAAAAGAAAAAAATGCCCGGACTTGGCAGTCTCGGGCATTTTGTGCGTTATCAGCACATTTCGGCAATGGTATACAGCAGTTTCTCTGATTCCTCCCATCCGAGGCAGGCATCGGTAATGGATTTGCCATAGATATGCTCTTTTCCAATTTTCTGGTTGCCGGACTCAATGTAGCTTTCGATCATAAGTCCTTTCACCAGTGTTTTCAGATCCGGATCAACCAGACGGCTGTGGAGAACTTCTTTTGCAATGCGAACCTGCTGTTCATACTGTTTGTTGGAATTGGAGTGGTTAGTATCAACGATAACAGCCGGATTTTTAAGTTCTTTTGCCTGATATTTTTCCCAGAGAAGACGCAGATCCTCGTAATGATAGTTGGGGATCGCTTCTCCGTGTTTATTTACAGCACCTCGCAAAATCGTATGTGCCAGAGGGTTTCCGGTTGTTTCTACCTCCCAGCTTCTGTAGATAAAACGATGGGAACCCTGAGCGGCAGTGACAGAGTTAAGCATGACACTGAAATCGCCGCTGGTAGGATTTTTCATTCCGGCTGGAACATCCATGCCGCTGACCGTGAGCCGATGCTGCTGGTCTTCTACAGAACGCGCGCCGACGGCTACATAGGAAAGAAGATCTGAGAGATAGCGGTAATTTTCCGGATACAGCATTTCGTCTGCACAGGTAAAACCGCTTTCCTGAATGGCGTGAATATGCATTTTACGGATGGCCACCAGACCTGCAAGCATATTGGGCTTTTTTTCAGGATCTGGCTGATGAACCATTCCCTTGTACCCTTCTCCGGTGGTGCGGGGTTTGTTGGTATAAACTCTTGGGATGATCAGAACCTTGTCAGAAATCTGATCCTGAACTTTACGCAGTCTCAGAAGATAATCAATCACTGCGTCCTCATTGTCTGCAGAACAGGGTCCGATGATCGCAAGGAATTTGTCGGACTTTCCAGCGAACACGTCACGGATTTCCTGATCTCTTTTTTCCTTTAAGGCCTGAATAGAGGCATCTACAGGATATTCACTGCGGATCTCTTCCGGTGTAGGCAGTTTTTTAATAAATGAAAAACTCATAGTTTCCTCCTCGTGCCCGTGTTTTTGGACATACAGGTACTCTCTTGAGAGTTTCCTCCTCGTGTCCGTGTTTTTGGACATACAGTATTTCTTTGTCTATTATAAACGATTCCGGTTTTATTGTCGATAGAGAATCCGGGTCTTTCTCAATTCTGATTCCGGTCACTGGCGGAACAAAAAAGAAACATGCAGGCAGCTGAGAAAAATCTCGCTGAACAGAATTCCATAGAGATATCCTCGAATACCGGCAGACGGAATCAGGAACAGGACAAAAGAGATCCTGATAAGAATTCCGGCAGTATTATGGAGCAGAGACCGTGTTGTCTGTCCCAGACCGTGAAGAATACTGGTCAGCGCTGTATTTGCATAGAGAAAAGGACAGATAAATGACATGGTACGGATGTAAGTTCCAGCCGTGGGACTTTTGAAAAGAAAAGTACCAAGGAAGGGACCAAAGAAAAAAAATACTGCTGAACACAGAATACCAAGAGACATACAGCCTGTGCAGGCTTTGACGGTGATAGAACGAATCCTGCTTCGATAGCCCAGAGCCTGCATTTCTGCTACAGAAGGCATCAGCATTACAGAGGCGGAATTTGTGACTGTAGAGGGAAAGAGGATCAGAGGAAGGGTCATTCCCGTAAAAATACCGTAGATCGTCAGAGCCTCAGAAGAAGACAGACCATAAGCCTGAAGCTGCTGGGGGATCAGGACAACTTCGATGCTTCCCAGAAGTGTCAGAAGGATCCGATTCAGAGTCAACGGGAACGCAGTACGGAGAATTTCTCCCAGACACTGAAATGGAGAAAAAAAGCGTTCTTTTTTCTGAGAAAAACACAGGGCGATCAGGAGCAGCCCTGCAGCTGCAGCAAAAACTTCAGAAACCAGAGAACCTCCTACGGCAATGGCAGCAGTAACAGGGATATTTCCGGTTTTGCAGATCTGAAAGAACAGACAGGAAGAGCCTACTCGTACAGTCTGCTCCATAAGCTGGAGCCCGGAAGGGATTCCGGCTTTTTTTGCAGCAAAATAATAGCTGTTTACACAGGAGTGAAGAGCGCTTAAAGGAAAATTCAGCGCCAGGATCCGGATAAGCGCTTCGGTAAGAGGCTCTTTCAGAATCTGTACGGCAAAAAAGTGCGCTTTAAAATAAAGGAGAAGGGCAGCAGCAAAGGAAAAGAGAAATGAGACCAGAGCTCCGGTGCAGAAAAGGTTTTTTGCCTCTCCTTCTTTTTTCAGGGCAAGTCGGGAGGCGACAAGCCTGGAAAGAGAAGTCTGGATACCAGATACCGTGAATGCCAGTACAAGATTCTGTAAAGGCATGATCAGCTGATAAAGTCCGAGCCCATGTGCACCAATTGTATGAGAGAGGAATATTCTATAGAAGAAACCTATGACCCTGCTGGCCAGACCGGTACATGTCAGGATAAATGTTCCCCTGAAAAAATTCTTTTTTGACATAGAAGATCCTGGAGTTTTTTTGTTAATATATGCAAAAAATAACCTTGACAGAACGGTCACTATCTGTTACTGTAATTACAGTAATTCCGACAAAAATACTGGGAATTAAAAGAGGTGAACAGATGAAACTGTCAACAAGAGCGATTTACGGACTTCGTGCCATGATCGATCTGGGAGTATCCAGTGAAACAGAGGCTGTTTCCATACAGAGTATTGCAGGAAGACAGAATATTTCTGTCAGTTATCTGGAACAGCTGATGGGAAAACTGAAACGGGCAGGTTTGGTGGAAAGTACCCGTGGTGCCTGTGGAGGATATCGTCTGGGACGCCCGGCAGAAAATATATCCGTGGGAGATATCCTGCGAGTCCTGGAAGGTGGCCTTGAAGCTGCTCAGTGTGCGGGAACTTCAACGGAAGAAACGTGTAAGACACAGGATATCTGTGTTGCGAAGTATGTATGGAAACGGATCAACGACAGTATCACACAGGCTGTGGATACGTTAATGTTGAGCCAGCTGATAGAAGAGAGCAGAAAAAAACAGGAAGAAAGAATGTAATACATTTTTATTATAGCAGGAGGACAAGAATATGAATAAATTGATCTATCTGGATAATGCAGCGACTACAAAAACAGCTCCTGAGGTTGTAGAAGCCATGCTGCCTTATTTTACAGAATATTATGGAAATCCGTCCAGCGTATATGATTTTGCGGCAAACAGCAAAGAGGCTGTGACAAATGCAAGAAGCCGCATTGCAGAAGTAATCAACGCAAAGACAGAGGAGATCTATTTTACAGCAGGAGGATCAGAATCTGATAACTGGGCTCTGAAGGCTGCTTTCGAGGCATATAAGGGCAAGGGGAATCACATAATTACAACAAAGATTGAGCATCATGCTATCCTTCATACATGTGAATATCTGGAAAAGGTAAGAGGGGCAAAGGTTACCTACCTTGATGTGGATGAAAACGGAATCGTCCGCCTGGAAGACCTGGAAAAGGCTATTACACCGGAAACCATCCTGATTTCCGTAATGTTTGCAAATAATGAGATCGGTTCTATCCAGCCGATCAAAGAAATCGGAATGATCGCCAGAGAACACGGAATCCTTTTCCATACAGATGCGGTTCAGGCGTTCTGTCAGGTACCGATTGATGTGGATGAGTATCATATTGATATGCTCAGCTCCAGTGCACATAAGATCAACGGACCTAAGGGAATCGGTTTCCTTTATATACGCAAGGGCGTAAAGATCCGTTCTTTTGTTCATGGAGGAGCACAGGAAAGGAAGCGCCGTGCAGGAACTGAAAATGTTCCGGGTATCGTAGGCTACGGTGCAGCAGCTGACCGTGCAGAAAAAACAATGAAGGAACGTACAGCTAAGGAAACAGAGCTGAGAGATTATCTTATCAACAGGATCACAACAGAGATCCCTTATGTAAAGCTGAACGGAGATCCGGTAAAACGTCTTCCGAATAATGTTAATATCAGCTTCCAATTTATTGAAGGTGAATCTCTTCTGCTGATGCTGGATGGATGTGGTATCTGCGGCTCCAGCGGTTCTGCATGTACTTCAGGTTCCCTGGATCCGTCTCATGTACTTCTGGCAATTGGCCTGCCCCATGAGATCGCCCATGGCTCTCTGAGACTGACACTCAGTGAAGAGACCACCAGAGAGGAACTGGATTATACCGTAGATAAGCTGAAGGAAATCGTCCAGAACCTTAGAAATATGTCCCCGCTTTATGAGGATTTTATTAAGAAACAGAAATAAAGAAGTGCTTTATAAAGAGGCTTCAGTTAGAGCATAAAGACTATAAAAATACATGGATGAATATACAGGAGGAAACAGATTATGTACAGTGAAAAGGTAATGGATCATTTTCAGCATCCCAGAAATGTGGGAGAGATTGAAGATGCAAGCGGAGTAGGAACCGTCGGAAATGCAAAATGTGGAGATATTATGAGAATCTTCCTTGATATTGACGATGAAACTCATGTGATCAAAGACTGCAAGTTCAAGACTTTTGGCTGCGGTGCGGCAGTGGCAACAAGCAGTATGGCAACGGAACTTGTGATCGGCAAAACCATTGAAGAGGCAATGAAGGTGACAAACAAGGCAGTTATGGAGGCTCTTGACGGACTTCCCCCGGTGAAGGTACACTGCTCCCTTCTGGCAGAAGAGGCCATTCATGCGGCTCTCTGGGATTATGCACAGAAAAATCACATTGAGATTGAAGGACTTTCCAAACCAAAGTCTGATATTCATGAGGATGAAGAAGAGGAAGAAGAATATTAATACGAAGTAAAGGCTGCACAGACACTTTCCGGTATATCAGGGAAGATATACCGGAGGTTTCTGCCGCAGCCTTACTGTGCTTATAAGAAAAAGTATTGCGAGGTGGAAGTTTGACAGGACTTACAGATGAACAGGTAAAAGAGAGGATCGAGGCCGGGCAGGTAAACGCTGATGAAAATCCGAATACCAGAACCTATAAACAGATCATCAGAGAAAACACACTGACATTTTTTAACTTTCTGAATGTTGTGCTGCTTGTACTGGTTCTGATGGTTGGATCTGTTAAGAATGCATTTTTTGTGGGGATTGTTATCATCAATACGCTGATCGGTATCGCCCAGGAGATCCGTGCAAAAAAGACAATTGATAAGCTGGCTATTCTCACAGCCAGAAAATCTGTGGTGATCCGGGAAGGAAAAAAATGGACTGTTCCGACGGAAGAACTGGTTTTGGACGATCTGGTCTGTCTGAAAACAGGCGATCAGGTTCCGGCAGATGCACAGATTCTGGAAGGAAGCCTGGAGGTCAACGAATCACTGCTTACCGGAGAGTCGGATAACCTTCCGAAAAATCCGGGGGATCAGTTGTTTTCCGGAAGCTTTGTAACAGCGGGAGAAGCCTGCTGTCAGGTTATCCATGTAGGAAAGGACAATTATGCATCCCAGATCACCAGTGAGGCCAAAGAGTTTAAACGGCATAATTCTGAATTGCGAAATTCCCTGAATGCGATTCTGAAGGTGATCAGTATTATCATTGTTCCTCTGGGTGCGCTGCTGTTTTATAAGCAGTATTATATGGTTGGAGACAGCTTCCGTGACTCGATTGTAAGTATGGTGGCCGGTGTCCTGGGAATGATTCCGGAAGGTCTTGTGCTTCTTACCAGTGTGGCTCTGACACTGGGGGCACTGGTTCTCGCAAACAGGAAAACACTGGTGCAGGAGCTTTACTGCATTGAGACACTGGCAAGAGTGGATACGCTTTGTCTGGACAAGACAGGTACCATTACAGAAGGAACCATGTGCGTGGAACGTGTGGAGCCTTTTTCCGGAGGCCTGATGCGGGAGAACTTCGATGACGGAGAGAAAGAAACGGACGACAGTGAAAAAAATCCGGAAAAACCCGAAACAGAAAGCGGGGAACAGACGGAGACTGTATCGGAGCAGACTGTTCTGAAAAAGGAAGAGGCAGATATCAAAGAGATCGAGCGCATTATGTGCAGTATGATGAGTGTGCTGCGGGATGAGAATGCCACAGCCAATGCCCTCAGAAAGCGTTTTCCTGCCAGGGCATCCATGAACTGCCATCATGCCATTCCGTTTTCTTCTGACAGAAAATACAGCGGTGCTGTTTTTGAAGAGGAAGGAACATATCTGATGGGAGCTGCCCAGTTCCTGTTTCCGGATAAAAAGGAAGAGCTTACAAAATATGCACAGAAATATGCGGAAGAAGGTCTTCGTGTACTGGTCCTGGCACACAGTCCGAAAGCTTCGGAGGGAACAGAAATCCCGGAAGGACTTGAGCCGGTTGCATTTCTGCTTCTTACGGATGTGATCCGTGAGGAAGCTCCGGATACATTGAAGTTTTTTGACAGCCAGGAGGTTGATCTGAAGGTGATCTCCGGTGATGATCCGGTGACAGTTGCTGCAATTGCCAGACGTGCCGGTCTGAAAAATGCGGATCGTTATGTAGATGCCACGACACTGGAAACAGAGGAAGAAATCCAGAGGGCAGTAGAGGAGTACAGTGTATTCGGGCGTGTGACGCCTCAGCAGAAAAAAGAAATGGTACAGGCTCTGAAAAAGCAGGGGCACACCGTTGCCATGACAGGAGACGGTGTCAACGATGTACTGGCTCTGAAAGAAGCGGACTGCAGCATTGCCATGGCACAGGGAAGCGATGCAGCCAAGAATATTGCAAATGTAGTGCTTCTGGATTCCAACTTTGCTTCCATGCCTCATATTGTGAACCAGGGACGGCGTGTGGTAAATAATATCCGTACCGCAGCCTCCATGTTTCTGATCAAGACCATGTTTTCAGTTATGCTGTCGCTGCTGACTATCTTTTTTGGAAATGCCTATCCGTTTGAGCCGATCCAGATGTCTCTGATCAGTGCCTGTGCAGTGGGAATTCCGACGTTCCTTCTCGCTCAGGAAAACAATTACGACAAGATCGATCATACATTTTTACGGCATGTATTTTTGAATGCATTTCCGGCAGCCATCACCATAAGTTCCTGTGTATTTACCATTATGCTGGTGTGCCAGAATGTATATCACTCCAATGCAATGCTGAATACAGCCTGTGTCCTTGTAACCGGCTGGAATTATATGGCTGCGTTAAAGACAGTCTATGCACCTCTTAACCGATACCGGAAGGTGATCATTTATGGCATGCAGTTTATCTTTTTTGCTGCAGCCGTAATCTTCCAGAAGCTGCTTGCGCTGGGCTCTCTTGACTTTGGAATGATCATTCTGGTATTTATCCTGATGACGTTTGCACCGGTTCTTATTGATGTGATTACCGGATGGATCCGGGATATTTATGCCCGGTCTCTGGACAAAGAAACACCGGGACCGATCACTTCCTTTATGACAAGGTTACTGAACGGAAAAGATGTATAAGAAATAAAAAGGATTTCCTGTAGAAATATGGGGAATCCTTTTTATTTGTTAGGAAAGTAGTACATTTCACACAAATATTAATAATTTTAATATAATCATTGTGCATATTAATAATATATGATAAAATGAAAAAAGAAAGGTTGGAATCTATGGAATTTAAACAATTAGAATCATATATAGCCATTGTAAAGTACAAAAATCTTACCACAGCAGCAGAGAAGCTGGGAATTTCACAGCCTACCATCAGTGTTCATCTGAAAAATCTGGAAGAGGAGCTGCATACCAGGCTGATCATCCGTACGGCTAAAAATTTTGAGGTGACCCAGAGAGGACAGGAGTTTTTTGTATGTGCGCAGAATATCCTGAAGCTTCGGGACGATCTCATAAACAGCTGGAACGGACGGGAAGCAGAGATCATCCGTATGGGAGTTTCGACTATCCCTTCCGCTTATATTCTTCCCGAGGTGCTGCCTGCATTTGGAAAAGAGCATGAGAATGTGTATTTTTCCATTGATCAGATGGACAGTCAGAGAGTGATCGATGAGGTGCACAAGGGGACGTATGATCTGGGACTTGTAGGAATGAAAACAGAAGATGAACTTCTGGCATTTGAGAAATTTTATCAGGATAAACTGGTGGTGATCACGCCTGTAAAGGAAAAATTTCTCAGAATGAAGGAACAGCAAGAGCTCCCTGTGGAGCATTTGTTCCAAGAACCGGTGATCCTCCGTGAGGAGGGCAGCGGAAGTGGAAAAAGCGCCGGAAAATTTTTGGAAAAGATGGGAATCAGAGAAGATAAACTGCATATTGCAGCAAGAATCAACGATCAGGAATCCATCAAAAACCTGGTGGCAGGAGGTTTGGGGATTTCGATTGTTTCCGAAAAGGCAGTGAAGGATTATGTGGAATCCAGAAGACTTTTGCAGTTCAGTCTGCCGGAGGAGCTTTCTGGAAGAGAGTTTTATATTGTATATCAGAAAAACTATATTCTAAAGGAATGTGCAGGAGAATTTATCAGGTTTTTAAAGATGTATCAGAAAATCTGTGATTGAAAATATTAACATATGAGAAGGAGAGAAAATTAAGAAATGATCCAGTTACCAGAAAATTTTGAAACTTATGCAGAGGCCAGAAAAGCAGGATTTCTGCGTATGAAAGAACTGAAAGAATCAGGGAGAAGAGTTGTTGGGATTTTTTGCTCTTTTGTACCTACAGAGCTGATCGAGGCAGCCGGGGGAACCGCGGCCCCGTTATGCGCTACAAGTGAGGAGCCGATCCCGGCAGCAGAGGCAGACCTTCCGAAAAATCTCTGCCCTCTGATTAAGGCAAGCTATGGATTTGCCCTGACAGATACCTGTCCGTATTTTTATTTTTCGGACTTTATTGTAGGAGAAACTACCTGTGACGGAAAGAAAAAAATGTTCGAGCTGATGAACGATATCAAGGAAACATATGTGATGCAGCTTCCGGCAAGGAGAGATGAAGCGGCTCTTGACGCATGGGAAAAAGAAGTGGTCCGATTCTGGAAAAAACTGGAGGACTTTTACGGAATCACCATTACTGAGGAGGATGTAAAAAAAGCCATCCGTCTGAAAAACAGGGAACGTGAAGTGATGCTGCATTTTCTGGAACTTGGCAAATTAAATCCTGCGCCTATTTCCGGGTATGAGATGGGAACAAGGCTGGATGGACTTGGATTTAATCCGGACATTGAAGAGAGATGCAGGATCATCGAGGCAAGAACCGAAGAGGTGAAAAAGGACTGGGAAGAAAACTATAAGGGAAAACCCTCCAGACGCCCAAGGATCCTGATCACCGGATGCCCAAACAGCGGTATCCGTGAAAAGACCATTAAGGTTATTGAGGAGCTGGGAGCGGATGTAGTGGCATTTGACTGCTGCAACGGCACCCGTGAAAAAGTGGAAAAGGTAGATGAAAACCTTCCGGTTACAAGAGCGCTTGCAAAAAAATACTTAAATATCAACTGCTCTGTAATGAGTCCAAATGAGACCCGTATGGAGTATATCAGCAATATGATCGATGAGTATCAGGTAGACGGTGTTCTGGAGCTGATCCTCTGTGCCTGCCATACCTATTCGATTGAGGCATACAATGTAAAGAAAACAGCAATGGCCAAAAACGTGCCGTATCTGATGATTGAAACCGATTATTCCAAAGCAGACAGCGGGCAGATCAATACCCGTCTGGAGGCTTTTCTGGAGACCATCAGCCAGTTTAAATAAAAATCCGAGAAAGAGAAAGGTGGAAATAAACATGAAAAAAACAGTGGATGCAATAGGGGATGTATGTCCGATTCCTGTAGTAAAAACAAAGAAAGTCATAGAAGAACTGAAGGCACAGGGCGGTACAGTAGAAACATTTGTAGACAATGAGATTGCCGTACAGAATCTGACAAAACTGGGAAAGAGCAGCGGATATACGGTGCTTTCAGAAAAGCTGGAGGAAAAGAAATTCCGTGTGGAGATCCAGGTAACCGCAGGAGAAGGGGCAAATGCTCAGGAGCAGGAGATTTCCTGTATTCCGGATGGAAGACGCCGGAATACGGTAGTGGTGATTTCGTCAGAATGTATGGGAGAAGGCGATCCGGAGCTTGGAACAGCGCTGATGAAAAGTTACATCTATGCACTTTCGCAGCAGGATCAGCTTCCTTCCACCATTCTGTTTTATAATGGCGGTGTGAAACTGGCCTGTGAGGAGGCTCCGACCCTGGAGGATCTGAAGAGTCTGGAGGCTCAGGGTGTGGAAATCCTTGCCTGCGGAACCTGTCTGAACTTTTATGGCCTTTCAGAAAAACTTCAGGCGGGAACGGTGACAAATATGTATGTGATCGCTGAAAAAATGGGTCAGGCATCTCTGATCATCAAGCCATGATAAGGAAAAAAATTCCCTGTGCGGTACTGACTTTTTCCACGACAACAGCAGCCATGTCCATGGAGAAAAAGTGCGGGGAGCACAAAATTCCGGGACGGCTGATCCCGGTTCCAAGAGAGATCACCGCAGGCTGCGGGCTTGCCTGGAAAATGACAGCAGAGGATTACGAAGCATATAAGCGGGAGATAGAAAACCTGAACCTCAAAGTGGAACAGATAGTTTTTATGGAATTATAAAAATAAGGAAACGGGCGATCATGGATTATATTGGAATAGACATTGGCTCTACCTGCGCTAAGGTTGTGGTTATGGACGAGGATGAAAAGATCCGGCATCAGTCTGTGCAGCCCACCGGATGGAGCAGCGTGGATACTGCAGATATCATTAAAAATATGCTTTTGGAAAAAGGCATCTCACCTGAAAACGGAAAGGTGGTTGCTACCGGCTATGGAAGGGTGTCCGTGCCATATGCAGATAAAACGGTAACGGAGATCACCTGTCATGCCAGGGGCGCAGTGTGGCTTTACGAAAAGAAGAACATGGCAGTTATTGACATTGGCGGTCAGGATACAAAGATCATCATTCTGGAAAACGGTATGGTCAGGGATTTCGCCATGAATGACAAATGTTCTGCCGGAACCGGACGTTTTCTGGAGGTCATGGCAAATACCATGGCCCTGAAGCCGGATGCACTCTGTGAACTGGCGCGAAAGGGAAGAGATGTAAAGATCAGTTCCATGTGTACGGTTTTTGCAGAATCAGAGGTGATCAGCCTGATCGGTCAGGGTGAGAAAAAAGAAAATATTGCTTTTGCAGTGGTAAATTCCATAGCAGATAAAGTGGCATCCCAGTGCAGCAAGATGAATATGAGCTCCGAAGAGGTATTTCTGACCGGAGGCTTATGTGAATGTAGTTATCTGCGGGAAGTTCTGGAAGAGAAACTGGGAAAACCGGTGCTGACAAAACCGGAATGTCGATATGCAGGAGCCATAGGCGCTGCACTTTGCAGCAGAAATATATAGAACAGAGGAGAAGCGTTATGATTTATTTTGATAATGCAGCCACCACGATGCATAAGCCGGAACCGGTGATCCATGCAGTGGCACAGGCTATGAACTCTCTGGGAAATGCAGGAAGGGGCGCTCATGAGGCGTCCCTTGATGCGTCCCGGAATATTTACGGGGTCCGGGAACGGATCGCTGATTTTTTTCACGGAGAAGATCCATCCAGAATTGCGTTTACTGCAAATTCTACAGAAAGCCTGAATACGGCGATCAAAGGAATCCTGAATCCGGGAGATCATGTGGTCACTACAGTTCTGGAACATAATTCTGTCCTTCGTCCGCTGTATGAAATGGAAGAAAAGGGAGTGGAAGTGACAATTCTGCCCTGCGATGAGTACGGAATGGTATATCCGGAGCAGTTTGCGGCGGCAGTCAGACCAAATACCAAAGCCTTTATCTGTACGCATGGATCAAACCTTACAGGGAATGTCCTTGATATCAAAAAGACAGGAAAGGCTGCCAGAGACAGAGGAATTCTGTTTGTTGTGGATGCCTCTCAGACAGCAGGAGTCTTTGACATTGATGTGCAGAAGATGAACATTGATATCCTGTGCTTTACCGGGCATAAAGGACTTCTGGGACCTCAGGGAACAGGCGGGATCTATGTGCGGGAGGGGATTTCTGTCCGGCCTTTGAAATCCGGTGGAAGTGGAGTGAAAACCTTTGAGAAAAAGCATCCTGCACAGATGCCTGTTGCTCTGGAGGCCGGCACTTTGAACGGACATGGACTGGCCGGACTGGGTGCAGCAGTCGATTATCTGAATCAGCAGGGACTTTCTGCTATCCGAAAAAAAGAGCAGGATCTGATGGAGCAGTTTTATCTGGGAATCCGGGATATTCCGGGAGTGAAGATTTATGGAGATTTCCGCACCAGGAATCGTTGCGCGATCGTAACTTTGAATATCGGAGATTATGATTCCGGTGAGGTAGGAGATGCGTTATATGCGGATTATGGTATTGCCACAAGAACAGGAGCGCACTGCGCTCCCCTGATGCACCAGTCACTGGGAACTGCTGAACAGGGGGCGGTACGCTTCAGCTTCAGTCATTTTAATACAGAAGAAGAAATACAAAAAGGAATCGAAGCGGTCAGGGAACTGGCTGAGTAAGCATGATTATTTTTTTCTTAATAACCAGTAGCATCCGAAGGCAGGGATCTGAACACCTCTTGCCTCCATATCTCTTCCGGAGAGCAGGTCAGTATACATGCCGTCTTCTTCATTGATCCATGCAACCTTATCATATTCACTGAAATTGTAGATACCAATGAATTTTTCTTCCTCATTTTCGCGGACAAGAGCAAGGATAGAAGAATCCCAGGTGTCGATGGTGCGGAATGCCACATTGCTGTTAAATACACTGTGTTCTTTTCGTGCTTTTTCCAGTTTATCAAGAACCGGGAAGAGTTTTCCCTGTACGGTTTCCGGACGGTGACGGTTTTCTGCCAGATCCCAGTTAAAGTCTCCTCTGTGGAGATAACGGGAATCGGCAGCTTTTTCAGGATCGTTTTTGTAGGAATAGTCATTCAGCTGTCCGATCTCATCACCGCTGTAGATAACCGGGATGCCTGACTGAGAAAGCATAAATGCATGAAGGGTGATATCGTAGCGGATGCCTCTTGCAATACCCTCTTCATTTCCTTCAAATCCGAAACGTTCAATACCACACAGAGAGGCAGTGGTTCCGCACAGTCTGGCATCTCCGAGACGGGGATCGTCGTTATAAAGTTCTCCTCGTGCAAAGGAATCCTGATAGCTTCCGGTAAGGAAATCATTCAGATATTTTTTATGAGGGATTTCCTGAATACCATAGTTTTTAAGGAAGTCATAATCCAGTCCCCAGCCGATGTCATCATGACAGCGGAGATAATTCTGGAACACATAATCTCTTGGAAGTCCGGCTACGGTATCCAGCTGACGGCGGAGCAGGGAAACATCTCTTGTAGCAACGGTATGCCAGGTGCTTGCCATAGTGGTCACATTGTAAAGAAGATGGCACTCTGGTTTTTCTACGGTACCGAAGTAAGGAACTACTTTTTCCGGAGCCATAACGACTTCACCCAGAAGAAGAACACCAGGGCATACAACCTCACAGATCATACGCATTATGCGGACAATGGTATGTACCTGGGGAAGGTTGCGGCAGTTGGTGCCAAGCTGTTTCCAGATATAGGGAACGGCATCCAGACGGACGATGTCAACACCCTGATTAGCCAGATAAAGCATGTTGAAGATCATTTCATTCAGTACGACAGGGTTGCGGTAGTTAAGATCCCACTGATATGGATAAAAGGTGGTCATGACATGCTTCTGTACATCCTCCAGCCATGTGAAGTTTCCGGGCGCTGTTGTAGGAAAGACCTGAGGACAGGTTTTTTCATACATTTCCGGGACATCATAGGAATCAAAGAAGAAGTAACGGTCCTGATATTCTTTTTCGCCTGCACGGGCACGCTTTGCCCACTGGTGATCCTCAGAAGTATGGTTCATGACAAAATCAAGACATACACTGATGCCGCGTTTATGACATTCGGAGGTAACATGAGCGAAATCCTCCATGGTTCCCAGTTCTTCCTGAATACTGCGGAAATCTGCCACGGCATAGCCGCCGTCACTGCGTCCCTTCGGGGAGGAAAGAAGCGGCATCAGATGCAGATAATTTACATTACATTCCTGCACATAATCCAGTTTGTTCTCCAGCCCTTTCAGAGTTTTTGCAAAAGAGTTTACATACATCATCATTCCGGTAAGATCGTTGCGCTTGTACCATGCAGGATCTTTTTCGCGGGCAAGATCAGAAGCTTTCAGCTCCGTGTTTCGTGCATCGTAGAAATTTTTCAGTTCATCCAGAAGATCATTCAGATGCATGGTAACATAAGGATTATCCTGATAAAGTTCGCAGTAAAGCCATTTCAGTTCATCCAGATGACGGTTGAGACGTGCCTGATAAACAGCTTCTTCCTCCGGGCGGGCGGATAACTTAGGAGCGTCCACTTTTTTTGTTTCAACTTTAACAGGTTCTACTTTTTTTGTTTCGACTTTAATTGGTTCATTTTTTTTTGTTTCTAGTCTGGCTGCGGCAGCCTTTTTTTTCTGGAGTCTTTTTTTTGCCATAATAATTTCTCCTTTGCTGTGAATTTAAAGCATATGCTTAAATCTATGAAAATGTGCGGAAACATTTTGATTCCGTTTATAGTTTATCTTAAAAGGATGGAGGTAAAATGTCAAGTTTCTACAATCGGATAAACTCCGGTTTCCTTCCTTTAAATATGGTGTAATACCGGAAACCACAGTCTTTCAGTACGGCTGCAGCATTGTCAAATGCGAAGGCGATTTTATCCGGGGAATGGGCATCTGCGCCTACGGTAATGATCTCACCGCCCAGTTCCCGGTAGCGGCGGATCACAGAACAGCAGGGATTGGGCTCGCCCAGTCCGTAATGATAGCCTCCGGTATTGATTTCGATACCGATATTTTTATGGATCAGAGTGCGCAGGATTTCGTCCAGGACATCCTGATAACGTTCATAGCTGTAACAGCGGTTCTGATTGGGGCCATACCGTACAATATAGTCGATGTGTCCGTAGACATCTATATCGGAAAAGACACGGAGATTTTCCAGAATTGATTCAAAATATTCCCGGTAGCAGTCAGACTCCTGACGGTTCTGAAAAAATTCGCCGTAATAAGGGTCATAGCCGTGGACTACATGAGAAGAACCAATGACAAAATCGAAAGGATACAGTTGTGTTTCCTGATCAAATCTTTGTTTCAGATGAGGCTGAAGCCCGTATTCAATCCCGAAATTCACAGTGATCCGGTCTCTGTATTTTTCTTTTAAACCGGTCAGACGGTCCTTATAAGCCGGCAGATCCAGGTGAAAGATCTGACCGTCCGGCGTAGGAGGGTAATCCGGATCTAAATGTTCGGTAAAACAGATTCCGTCAAGTCCCCGTAAAATTCCCTCCCGGATCATGTCCTCCATATCTGTCCGGGAATCTGCTGAAAAAGAGGAATGCATGTGACAGTCCCATAAAATCTGGTTTTTCATAATAAATCCTCCATTACATCCATTATGATCCGATTATAGCACAGAGATTTACCATTTTTGTAATGTTTTTTCCAAAATAGTCTTGAATTTTTGTATGAGATTCGATACAATATGTTCAGGTTGACGTTTCCTTAACAATTGAGAGGCGCCATAATCAACCATTTAAAATTCATAGGAGGAATTTATCATGGCAGTAAAAGTTGCAATTAATGGATTTGGCCGTATCGGTCGTCTGGCTTTCCGTCAGATGTTTGGAGCAGAAGGATTTGAAATCGTTGCTATCAACGACCTTACATCCCCGAAAATGTTGGCTCACTTATTAAAATATGACTCAACTCAGGGCAGATACGCTCTCTGTGACAAAGTAGTAGCTGGTGAGGATTCCATCACAGTTGACGGAAAAGAAATCAAAATTTATGCAAAAGCAAACGCTGCAGAGCTTCCATGGGGAGAGATCGGCGTAGACGTAGTTCTTGAGTGTACAGGTTTCTACACATCCAAGGACAAAGCTCAGGCTCATATCGATGCTGGTGCTAAACACGTTATCATTTCCGCTCCGGCAGGAAACGACCTTAAAACAATCGTTTACAATGTAAACCACGAAGGTCTTACAAGCGAAGACAAGATCATCTCCGCTGCATCCTGTACAACAAACTGCCTTGCTCCGATGGCAAAAGCTCTTAACGATCTTGCAGCTATCAAGACAGGTATCATGTGCACAATCCACGCTTACACAGGCGATCAGATGACACTTGACGGACCGCAGAGAAAAGGCGATCTGAGAAGATCCCGTGCAGCAGCAGTTAATATCGTTCCGAACAGCACAGGTGCTGCAAAAGCAATCGGTCTTGTTATTCCGGAACTGAACGGCAAACTTATCGGTGCTGCTCAGCGTGTTCCGACCCCAACAGGTTCTACTACAATCCTTACAGCAGTTGTTGAAGGAACTGTAACAAAAGAGCAGATCAACGAAGCTATGAAAGCAGCTTCCAACGAGTCCTTTGGTTACAATGAGGATGAGATCGTATCCAGCGATATCGTAGGAATGACCTATGGTTCTCTGTTCGATGCTACTCAGACTATGGTTCTTCCGCTTGACAACGGAACAACACAGGTTCAGGTTGTATCCTGGTATGACAACGAGAACTCCTACACAAGCCAGATGGTTCGTACAATCAAACACTTTGGCAAACTTCTTGGAGCTTGATTCGTTTAATACGAAAGAGTGAAATAGACTCAGCAAGGGGTCCGGTCTGATAAGGACCGGGCCCTTTTTTAGTTATTATAATTCGGAGGTTATACAATCATGGGATTAAATAAAAAATCAGTTGATGATATCAACGTAAAAGGCCAGAAAGTTCTGGTAAGATGCGACTTTAACGTTCCGCTCAAAGAAGGTAAGATCACAGATGAGAACCGTCTTGTTGCAGCTCTTCCTACAATTAAGAAACTCGTTGCTGATGGTGGAAAGGTTATCCTCTGCTCTCACCTTGGCAAACCGAAGGGAGAGCCGAAACCTGAGCTGTCTCTTGCTCCTGTAGCAGTTCGTCTTTCCGAGCTTCTGGGCCAGGAAGTAAAATTCGTTGCAAGCCCGGTTGTTGTTGATGACACAGTGAAAGCAGCAGTTGAGGCTATGAACGACGGCGAGATCGTTCTTCTTGAGAATACACGTTATCGTGCAGAAGAGACAAAGAACGGCGAAGCATTCAGCAAAGACCTTGCTTCCCTTGCTGACGTATTTGTAAATGATGCATTCGGAACCGCTCACAGAGCACACTGCTCTAACGTTGGTGTAACAGAGTTTATTGACACCTGCGCGGTTGGATATCTGATGCAGAAAGAAATCGACTTCCTTGGAAATGCAGTAGAAACTCCGGTAAGACCGTTTGTTGCAATTCTTGGAGGTGCAAAGGTTGCTGATAAACTGAATGTTATTTCCAACCTTCTTGAAAAATGCGATACACTGATCATCGGCGGCGGAATGGCTTATACTTTCCTGAAAGCAAAAGGACTGGAAGTAGGTGCTTCTCTGGTTGATGATACAAAACTTGACTACTGTAAGGAAATGCTTGCAAAGGCAGAGTCTCTTGGCAAACAGCTTCTTCTTCCGGTAGATACAGCTATCGCAAAATCTTTCCCGAACCCGATCGACGCTGAGATCGATGTTGATTATGTGGACTGCGATGCGATCCCGGCAGACGTACTTGGACTTGATATCGGACCGAAGACAGCAGAAATCTACGCGGAAGCTGCAAAAACAGCTAAGACTGTAGTATGGAACGGACCGATGGGCGTATTCGAGAACCCGGTTCTTGCAAAAGGAACGATCGCTGTAGCGAAAGCTCTTGCAGAAACAGATGCTACTACCATTATCGGCGGCGGTGACTCTGCAGCAGCTGTAAACCAGCTTGGATTTGGCGATAAGATGAGCCATATTTCCACTGGCGGCGGCGCATCTCTGGAGTTCCTGGAAGGCAAAGAGCTTCCGGGCGTAGCAGCAGCTAACGATAAATAATCGAAAGCAATTATTAAATAAGATAGGAGATTACCATCATGGCAAGAAAGAAAATCATCGCTGGAAACTGGAAAATGAACATGACTCCAAGCGAGGCAGTTAAGTTAGTAGAAACTCTGAAACCACTTGTAAAAAACGAAGAAGTTGACGTAGTATTCTGCGTACCGGCTATCGACATCATTCCGGTTGTTGAAGCTTGCAAGGATACCAACATTCAGGTTGGGGCAGAGAACATGTACTTTGAGGAGAAAGGCGCTTACACAGGCGAGATCTCCCCGGCTATGCTTACAGATGCGGGCGTAAAATATGTAGTTCTCGGACATTCTGAGAGAAGAGATTACTTTGGTGAGACAAATGAGGATGTAAACAAAAAAATGCTCAAAGCTTTCGTGCATGGTATTACTCCGATCATGTGCTGCGGCGAGACTCTTACTCAGAGAGAGCAGGGAGTGACTATGGATTTCATCCGTCAGCAGGTTAAGGTTGGATTCCAGGGCGTAACAGCAGATCAGGCTAAAACAGCAGTGATCGCTTACGAGCCGATCTGGGCTATCGGAACAGGCAAAACAGCTACTACTGAGCAGGCTCAGGAAGTTTGTGCAGATATCCGTGCATGCATCGCTGAAATCTATGATGAGGCAACTGCAGAAGCAATCCGTATCCAGTACGGCGGATCTGTAAACGCTGCAACTGCTCCGGAACTGTTCGCACAGAACGACATTGATGGCGGTCTGGTAGGCGGCGCTTCCCTGAAAGAAGATTTCGGAAAGATCGTAAACTACAAATAAGACATACAAAAAAGCAGTATATCATTTTTGATATGCTGCTTTTTTTCTGGACTTAATGTCCGGACAGGCCGGAAATGGCCTTTGCGTTCATTACGCGTTCCAGGGTATCACAGATATCCTTTTCGGTTGTTTCCGGATGAATGGTGCACATTCTGAGAACCTTTCTGCCAAGCAGTTCCGTGGTAAAAATCTGTGCAAATCCACTGTCTGTGATCTCCTTTGAGATATTCTGATTTATTTCATCCAATTCTTTTTGAGAGAAGCTTCCATCCCCGATATAACGGAAATTAATGATTCCCAGCTGTGCATGAGATACAATTTCCCATTGAGGATTCCGGGAAACTGTTTTTTCTACAAGCTCTGCAAGAGCACAGCCATGATCAATGGCGCTTGCAATACCTTCGGTTCCCATAGTCTGAAGCGTAAGCCATAATCTCAGTCCTCTTGCCGGACGGGTCAGCTCCGGTCCCAGATCCCAGAATTCTACACTGCCATCACAGTTTTCTGCATCCTTAAGATATTCCGGATGGGCGGCAAAACTGTCTACAAGAAAAGACTGATCCCGTACCAGTACAATACTGCAGCCGTAAGTCTGCATCAGCCATTTGTGAGCATCCCAGCTGAGACTGTCAGAGAGTTCGATCCCGGACAGATTTTTTTTATGCTTATCGGATAACAAGGCAGAAGCACCGATTGCCCCGTCTACATGAAGCCACATGTCATATTTTTTGCAAAGTGCAGAAATATCTGCAATGGGATCAATACTCCCTGTGTTTGTCGTACCTGCGGATGCAATGACGGCAAAAGGCTTTTTATGATTGGAAACATCTTTTTTTACAGCTGCCTGAAGCTTATCCATATCCATGCAGAAACGGCTGTCTGCAGGGATGATATGAATCTGTTCCTGGCTGAAGCCGATGATATGCAGTCCTTTTGCCACAGAAGAATGTGTCTGATCAGAAACATAAATAATGGCACGGCTGCGTTCGTCGTAGGTCAGGCGTGCATCTCTGGCTGCGGTAAGCGCTGTCAGATTGGCAATGGAACCTCCGGAGACAAAGAGACCTCCTCCGGAAGCGGGATATCCGGCAAAATCACACATCCAGCGGATCAGCTTTTTTTCAATCAGATCCGGCGCCGGGACATTAACCTGACAGCTTGCATGCGGATTGTAGGCATTTGTCATGACATCGCCCATCCAGGAAAGGAGAGAAGCAGTGGAAGGCACGCAGGAAAAGCTGCGCGGATGCTGGATCAAAAGTGTATTGGAATAAACATCACGGAGCATTTCTGAATATACAGTCTGAACCGGACGTCCATGAGAAGGAATATCCTGATTTTCCAGGTGAGTCAGTGTTTCACTGGGAACAGAATGGCAGACAGGCTGAGTCTCCATGTGATTATAAAAATCAACAACCTGAGAGGTAAAGTCCTGTACCAGCATACCGATCTGTCTGTTTTGTTTTTGAGTTTCTATGTTCATGGCAATTGCCTCCTTGACTTGTATTTCCTGTAATGCTACTATAAAAAAATGATTTATAAAATTCATAGATTTTATAAAAGCGTTCAAAAATTTTGAATAGAGATCAAATGGAGATAAGAAATTTAATTACTTTTGTAAGAATTGCAGAGGTACAGAGCTTTTCTAAGACGGCAGAACAGCTGGGATATTCTCAGTCTGCTGTCACAATGCAGATCAAACAGCTGGAAGGGGAGCTTGGAACCCAGCTGTTTGAACGGATCGGGAAACAGGTGAAGCTGACACAGGCCGGAGAAAGACTTCTGCCTTACGCCCTGGAGATCCTGGATTCTATGAGAAAAGCAGAAAGCATCGTACAGGAACCGGAAGAGATATCCGGAAAACTGCACATTGGAACCTGTGAATCTTATGTGACCAGTATCCTGCCTTCTGTTATCATGGAGTTCAGTCAGCAGTGCCCCCATGTGGAGATCAGCACATGTACGGCTCTCGTTCCGGAACTTTTGCAGATGCTCAGACAAAATGATATTGATATTTTGTTTTTTCTGGATAAAAAATTTTATTTTCCTGAGTGGATCAAGGTATTGGAACAGCCGGAACAAATACGTTACACCGCAGATGAAACTGTTTATGGAACAGATGAAGAGAAAAATGCTTTATCGCTTTACTTGACAAATATCTTTTTCTCATCTACTATAAGAACAACATTTACATTCCATCAGAAAGGAGAACCTGTAATGGAGAAGAAGATCATTCATGCTGCCCTTCTGGGGCTTGGTACGGTAGGCACTGGTGTCTATAAAGTACTAAAAGGACAGAAAGAGGAAATGGAGGCCAAGATCGGCAGTGAGATCAGGATCAAAAAGATCATGGTTCGTAATCTGGAAAAAGCAGCTGCCAGAGTTGACGATCCCTCTGTACTTACCAACAACTGGGAGGAGATCCTGAACGATCCGGAGATTGATATCGTGATCGAACTGATGGGAGGAATCGAGCCGGCAAGAACCTGCATCCTGGCCGCTCTGGAAGCCGGCAAACATGTGGTGTCTGCAAACAAAGACCTGATCGCTGTTCATGGCAAGGAGCTTCTGGATATGGCAGAAGCACACCAGGTGGATTTCCTGTTTGAGGCGGCTGTTGCCGGAGGAATCCCCATCATCCGTCCGCTGAAGCAGTGCCTGGCCGGCAATCACATGAGAGAGGTCATGGGTATTGTAAATGGCACCACGAATTTTATCCTGACCAAAATGACACAGGAAGGAATGGAATTTAAGGAAGCCCTTGCTCTTGCCACAGAGCTTGGATATGCAGAGGCAGATCCTACGGCAGATATAGAAGGTCTGGATGCCGGACGCAAGGTTGCGATTCTTGCTTCTGTTGCATTTAATTCCAGGGTTGTTTTTGACGACGTTTATATCGAGGGAATCACCAAAATATCCGCCAAGGATATCCGCTACGCCAAGGAAATGGGATGCGACATCAAGCTTCTTGGTGTGGCAAAAAATACAGAAGAGGGAATTGAGGCCTACGTATGCCCTATGCTGATCCCAAGCTCTCATCCGCTGGCATCTGTTAATGACTCCTACAATGCAGTTTTTGTAAACGGAGACGCCGTAGAAAATGCCATGTTTTTTGGAAGAGGAGCAGGAGAACTCCCCACAGCCAGTGCAGTGGTGGGAGATGTTTTTGATATTGCGCGTAATATCAAGGCAGACTGCTGTGCAAGGATCGGATGTACCTGCTATAAAAATATTCCGGTGAAAAAAATGGCAGACACCTATAATCGCTATTTTCTGCGCCTTCATGTAGAAGACCGCTGTGGTGTACTGGCGGAGATGACTGCAGTTTTTGCCAAGTATCATGTCAGCGTTGCCCAGATCATCCAGAAACAGACTCGTCCAAACGACAGGGCAGAGGTGGTTGTGATCACGGGAAAAGTTCGGGAAGGAGATTTCCGCACCGCTATGGAGGAATTGTCCGGAAGAAGCTCTGTACATAAGATTTCCAGTATGCTTCGGGTATACGGAGAATAAGAAAGGGAAAGATCAGGAATTTTTCGGGGAAAATCCTTGAAAAATTCCTGATTTTTGGTACTATATAGTATGTGAACAGATGTTAGAAAATACTCCGCGGTTTTCGCGGGGAAATCATACAAAAAGGAGAACATTATGAGCAAAAAACCAACTGTTTTAATGATCCTTGACGGTTACGGACTGAATGAAAGACATGACGGAAACGCGGTATATGAAGCGAAAACTCCGGTTATGGACAGACTGATGGCTGAGTGTCCTTTTGTAGAGGGAAATGCAAGCGGACTGGCAGTCGGCCTTCCGGACGGTCAGATGGGAAACTCTGAGGTTGGACATATGAATATGGGCGCAGGCCGCATCGTATATCAGGAACTGACCAGAATCACCAAGGAGATCAATGACGGTGATTTCTTTAAAAATGAGGCTCTTCTTGCAGCAATGAAGAATGCAAAAGACAATGATTCCGCCATCCATTTTATGGGACTTCTTTCTGACGGCGGTGTCCACAGCCATATCACTCATCTTTACGGACTGCTTGAGATGGCTAAGAGAGAGGGTCTGAAAAAGGTTTATGTACACTGCTTCCTGGATGGCCGTGATACACCTCCGGCTTCCGGTAAGGGATATATCGAACAGCTTCAGGCTAAGATGCAGGAAATCGGCGTAGGCGAGATTGGGGTGGTTTCCGGCCGTTACTACGCAATGGACAGAGATAACCGCTGGGATCGTGTGGAACTGGCATACAATGCCCTGACAAAAGGCGAAGGTGTGAAGGGTACAGATGCGGCAGAGGCAGTTCAGGCATCCTATGACAACGAAAAGACCGATGAATTTGTTCTTCCGACCGTGATCGAGAAGGACGGCAGACCAGTGGCTTCTGTCCAGGATAAGGATTCCGTGGTATTCTTCAACTTCCGTCCGGACCGTGCCCGTGAGATCACCAGAGCATTCTGTGATGATGACTTCAAGGGATTCGCGCGCGAGAAAAAACTGGATGTGACTTTCGTATGCTTTACCAATTACGACGATACCATTCAGAATAAAATGGTGGCATTCAATAAAGTACAGCTTCACAATACCTTTGGCGAGTATCTGGCAGCACATGATATGACACAGGTGCGTATTGCAGAAACTGAAAAATATGCGCATGTTACTTTCTTCTTTAACGGCGGTGTGGAAGCGCCGAATAAGGGAGAGGACAGAATTCTTGTAAAATCCCCGAAGGTTGCTACTTATGACCTTCAGCCGGAAATGAGTGCACCACAGGTATGCGATAAGCTTGTGGAGGCGATCAAGTCCGATAAATATGATGTGGTGATCATCAACTTCGCCAACCCGGATATGGTTGGACACACCGGCGTGGAGGCAGCTGCAGTTAAGGCTGTGGAAACGGTAGACGAGTGTGTGGGAAGAGCTGTTGAGGCTGTGAAAGAAGTAAACGGTCAGATGTTTATCTGCGCGGACCATGGAAACGCAGAGCAGCTTGTAGATTATGAGACCGGAGAACCATTTACCGCTCATACTACAAATCCGGTTCCGTTTATCCTTGTAAATGCAGACCCGAAATATACTCTGAAAGAGGGCGGATGTCTTGCAGACATCATTCCAACTCTGATCGAACTGATGGGAATGGAAAAACCGGCAGAGATGACAGGAGAGTCACTTCTTATCGAAAAATAAATCTTAATGCTACTGTAAGCAGCAGATTCCGACAGAGAAGCCGGAATCTGCTGTTTTTGTATGAGAAATTGTATGCTCATCTGCCCTGGTTTTTCAGGATAAAATGTATTATGACGGATACAATAGAAGTAACGAAATCTGCTATTATAAGGTAGCACAAAATGACGAAAGTATGCTATAATGGAAACATTCCGGGAAAACGGAAATATACAGTGTTGGATGTTGCATTTGAGGAGAACAAAAATAGATGAGCAGTAAGGATAAAAGAAAAAACATGCCTGCCGGTTTCGGGGAGTCCGGTGAGACAGACCGGGATATTGAAAGAAAAATCAATGCAGCCATGGACAGGATTATGGAGGATACTGAAGAAAAGGATTACCCCACAGAAACGGAGGAAGATTACGAATCTGAAGAGGAGTATGAATCAGAGGAAGAGTATGAATCCGAGGAAGAGTATGAATCCGAGGAAGAGTGTGAACCCGAGAAAGAATATGAAGATGGGGGATATGACGAAGACGATGAGGAATCGGCAGCTCCACAACAAAAAAGAAGAAGTAAGTCAGCCAGACCACAGCCGGTCAAATATGTTCCCATGGATGACATAGAAGAAAAAATGACGTTTCCTTCAGAAAAAAGGCGGAGAAAGCATAAGGGGCTGAAAATCACCGGTATGATTGCGGCCATGGCGGTCGTTGCCGCCGGCTGTGCATATGGTGCGGTTTCCTATTATTATGCAGACCGGTTTTTTGAAGGGACATGGATCAATGGGATCAACTGTTCCGGTATGACGGCATACGAGGCGGAACAGGCACTTGCAGCCAAAGTACAGAATTATTCTCTGCAGGTGGCTGCCCGGAACCAGGAGCCCCAGACAATTTCGGGAGATCTGATCGATTATCAGTATTTGTCTTCCGGAGAGACGCTTCAGCTTTTGAAATCGCAAAAACCATATGAATGGATTCGGGGTTATTACGAACAGAAAAGTTATACGGTATCGGAACAGGTGTCTTATGACAGAACTCTTCTTCAGCAGCAGGTGCTTTCGCTGAACTGTGCAAAACCGGAGAATCAGACAGTAGCGGAAAATGCGTATGTGGCATTTAAGGATAATCAGTTTCAGATTGTTCCGGAGACTCAGGGAACACAGCTGAATGTAAAAGAGGCATACCGTATTCTGGATCAGGCAGTGTCCGAAAACAGAGATACGGTGGATCTGGGAAGTACCTCAGAGGCATATGTGGAAGCTTCTGTCACACAGAATGATCCGGAACTTCAGTCTGCACTTGAGGCATGTAAAAATTATACAAGAGCCAACATCACATATACCTTTGGAGATCAGACAGTAACTCTTGATGGAAATACCATTAAGGACTGGCTGCAGTTTGATGAAAGAGGTCAGCTGATCTGGGATGACAATACTTTTAACCAGCATATTGCAGACTATGTAGCACAGCTTGCCGCAAATTATAATACGGTTGGTACGGAAAGAGAGTTTTATACCACCAGTGGACGGACAGTTTATGTATCCAGTTCTGTATATGGGTGGGCCATCGACCAGGCGGCAGAGGCTGCTCAGCTTTCACAGGAGGTCCAGTCAGGAACTCAGACTACGAGAGAGCCTGTTTATAAGCAGACTGCAAATTCCCATGGGGTAAATGATCTTGGAAATACTTATATTGAAGTGGATTTGAGTAATCAGCATATGTACTATTATCAGTCTGGTTCCATTATATTTGAGTCGGATTTTGTATCCGGAAATATGAGCTATGCAGACAGACAGACACATGCAGGAATCTTTACTCTGTACTTTAAGAAAAGCCCGGATGTGCTTCGTGGAGAGAAAAAACCGGATGGAACTTATGAGTATGAAGAACCGGTAGAATACTGGATGCCTTTTGATGGCGGGATCGGCTTTCACGATGCTCCCTGGAGAGGAGAGTTTGGCGGAGATATTTATCTGACAAGCGGTTCTCATGGCTGCATAAATCTTCCGCCGGAAAATGCGGCTGTGCTTTACAGCCTGATCGACTATAATGTGCCGATCGTATGTTTTTACTAAAGAAAATGGAGGAATAAGAAAATATGAGCAGATCTTTTGATTTTATGCTTGCAGGAATATCCCTGATCGTAGGAATCATGCTTATGACAGGAAACGGATCATTCTTTATGAAAGGTGGAAATTCACAGCTTCGGAAGAAAAAGTATGATGAGAAAAGAATGGAGAAAGGGTCAGGACTTTCACTTGTTCTCATCGGTATTGCCACTTTTATCGATTCTTATACAACAACGGTTGCAGCAAAGATCGGCTATATTATAGTTCTGACAGTGATTCTGGGCGGACTGGTATGGTACATCAAAAATAAATGTATAAAGAAATAACAGCATTATGTATATAAATAAAAAAGCAGCATGGAGTTCGGGAAATCCGATTTCCATGCTGTTTTTCATCATTTATGAAGTACTGTTTAAAATAAGGTGGTAAGATCCGGGAGACTGGAGATCCGGAAATCAGGTTCCGGAACTTCTCCGAAGCCATAGGAAGCAAATACAAAAGGAACCTCAGCTTTTCGGCAGGCTAGAAAATCCCCCATAGTATCTCCTACATAGACCGGAGATTTCAGGTTATGAAGCTCAATCAGGCGAAGAAGAGTGTCATTTTTCTCAAGACCGGTATCTCCAAAGCACAGGTGTCCTTTGAAATATCTGCCAAGACCGGAGGTTTTTAAAAATACCTCAATATATCCTGCCTGGCAGTTGCTGACAATATAAAGAGGATATTTTTCAGAAAGATATTTGAGAGTTTCTTCCAGATCTTTATAAAGAGGTGCACAGGTTTCCAGAAGCGCCTCATGCTCTGCCTGACAGCAGCCGTCAATAAGACGAAGCTGTTCTGATTTCGGCATGTCAGGAAAGAGCTGGGCTGCAATAGCGGAAAGCGTCTGTCCGAAAAGTCCCATCAGTCTTTCGGAAGTGACTGATATATTCAGGTGCTCTTTCTGGCGCAGGTAAGCATCCCAGGATCTTGCAACAATTTCTGTGGAATCCCACAGGGTTCCGTCTACATCAAAAATAATACTGTCCATAAAATACCTTCCTATTATAATTATATGGTGTTTTAGATTCTGTTTTGACAGTTTGGATTATACACAGGGGAGACAAAAAAATCAACTGTTTCTGGAAAAAGCGAAAGACATGTGATACAATAGAGCCACTTGATGACAGGGTAGTGTCAAGTAATCTATGAAAAAACTGAGTTAAAAAAATAGGCTCAGATGAACCTTGAAAATTGCGGATATGTT
>PPYE01511058.1_pt1 | contig 95830 bp, 82 predicted proteins | sample 1559881 | NCBI WGS metagenome assembly PPYE01 (sample SAMN08240022, study PRJNA423297) | Human gut metagenome, whole genome shotgun sequencing project.
GGGCTTTGCCCCTAGACCCCACAAGCCCTCTAGCGCCGGGCTTGAGCGTGCGCTTTATCTCTCGCTTCGCTCGGTGCTTGGGGGCAGCTTTGCTCATTCCTCATTTCTCATTCCTCACTCCTCATTCCTCACTCCTCACTTCTCACTTAAACTTCGACCCTCACTCAAAAAAAACTTCCCCTTGATTATTCCCCAAAAAAGTGCTATACTATTGATAAGTAAAATTGCATGAAATCCTAACCCTAAGGAGGTAAATTTCTATGAATTGTACTCATTTCAAAAGCTACTATCCGTCCTCTGACGGACTTCATAAGATCGCGTATTACGTTCGTTTCCCTATCGGCACAGTAAGAGGTGTCGTTCAGATATCCCACGGTATGTGCGAATATTTCAGACGTTATGACGACCTCGCTGAGTTCCTCACAGGCTTGGGCTTCGCAGTATGCGGAAACGACCACCTCGGTCATGGCGACAGTGTGAACGACAGCTCCGAGCTTGGCTACTTCTCCCCTGAACATGGCTGGGAAAACGCTGTCGAGGATATGTATACCCTAACAAAAATGATGAAACACAACTACCCTGACAAGCCGTATTTTCTTCTCGGCCACAGCATGGGAAGCTTCCTTGCAAGAGCTTTTGTCACCAAGCATGGCAGAAACCTCACAGCGGCTATCTTCTGTGGAACAAGCGGTGGTATGGAGGGTATCCCTGCTTTGCTCACCCTTGTTGACAGCCTGAAAATACTCCATGGTGATAAATACAGGAGCAACGCTGTAAATAAGCTTGCTTTCGGTGCTTATACAAGAAAAATTACCGATAAAGTCAGCGAATATGATTGGATATCCCGTGACCCTGAAATAGTTTCCACCTACGAAAAAGACCCTAAATGCAACTTTATTTTCACCCTAAACGGCTTTGAAAATCTTGCAAAGCTTTTGTGGTATGTTTCAAACGAAAAGTGGTTCTCCACCTATCCGAAAACTTTGCCTACCTATCTTATAGCAGGCAGTGCCGACCCTGTGGGAAACTACGGAAAAGGCGTACTAAACGTGTTCAACAGGCTGTCCCTCAACGGCTGTGACGTTGAGATGAAGATATATGAAAATGCACGTCACGAGCTTGTGAACGAAACCAACCGCCGTGAGGTGTATAATGATATCGCAGATTTTCTGCTCGATATCATAAGCTCTGAAATGTGTTCAGATTAAGCCGTAAGGGAGAGAAGTCAACGTGTTTGCTTTAATAAACAGTGTAGGTCTGCTGGGGCTTAATGCCTTTGCGGTCAAGGTGGAGATAGAAGCTTCAAAGGGTCTGCCCTCTTTCGATATTGTGGGACTTGCGGACGCATCTGTAAAAGAAAGCCGTGAACGTGTGCGTTCTGCACTGCGTTCAAGCGAGATAACATTGCCTCTGAGAAAAATAATCATAAATCTTGCACCTGCCGATGTGAGAAAAACAGGCTCGGTCTATGACTTAGCCGTGGCAGTTGCACTCTTGCGAATGGCTGACCTTGTTGATGACAGTATGCTTTCTACCTCCGCTTTTATCGGCGAGCTTTCTCTCAGCGGAGAAGTAAGACCTGTTCAGGGCGTTTTGCCTATGACCATAATGGCGCAGAAAATGGGACTTTCTGAGATATATGTTCCTGCCGACAATGTTCGTGAAGCTTCCGTTGTAGAGGGTATAAAAGCCTATGGCGTAAGGTCTTTGCGAGAGCTTGTTTTTCACTTTGAGAAAAAGGCGGCAATAGTTCCTGCGGCACATTATAAGCCCACCGCTGAAAGTTATTTTGGAAGTCTTGATTTTGCCGACGTAAAAGGACAATCAGCAGCAAAAAAAGCATTGGAGGTCGCAGCGGCAGGCGGTCACAACGTTCTTATGATAGGTTCGCCTGGCTCAGGAAAATCAATGCTTGCAAAACGTATGCCGTCGATACTTCCTGCCATGACCTTTGAGGAGTCCATAGAAACCACAAATATCCATTCTGTGGCAGGACTTTTGGACAGCAACAGTCCTCTTATCACCGCCAGACCTTTCCGTTCACCGCATCATACAGTTTCACCGGCAGGACTTTCAGGCGGCGGCTCTGTGCCAAAGCCCGGTGAGATTTCCCTTGCACATAACGGCTTGCTTTTTCTTGACGAGCTTGCAGAGTTTTCACGCCCTGCCCTTGAGATCTTACGTCAGCCTTTGGAGGACAGGCAGGTGACCATATCCAGAGTGTCAGGGTCAATAACATACCCATGTTCGTTCATGCTTATCGCTGCAATGAATCCTTGTCCATGCGGATATTTTGGTCACCCAACAAGAAAGTGCATATGCTCTCCGAAACAAGTTTCAAGCTATCTTTCCAAAGTCAGCGGACCACTTCTCGACCGTTTTGACATTCATTTGGAAGTCGCACCTGTTGAGTTTGCAGATCTTTCTTCCACTGCCAAAGAGGAGTCCTCCGCCTCAATAAGAGAGCGTGTTCAAAAAGCCCGTGACATACAAAACGAGCGTTTCAAGGGCACGAACATAATCTGCAACGCACGAATAACCTCTGATATTCTTCACGAGGTCTGCCCTGTGACAGATGAGGCTTCAAAGCTTTTGGAGAACGTTTTTGACAGGCTGGGACTTTCAGCAAGAGCCTATGACCGCATACTTAAAGTCGCACGAACTGTTGCGGATATGGACGGTGCAAAGGTCATAGACAAAAAGCATATCGCAATGGCCGTTCAGTATCGAAGCCTTGACAGAAAATATTGGAATGGGTGATATGTGCGTCACATAAAAGCTGACAGGAAACGGGCGAACACTGTTCGCCCCTACTATGGTGTATTCAAATACAATGATAATTGCAGACGGTTTTTATGCCGTCTGTTTTTTTGTGCAAAAAAAAGTACGGGAACGCCCGAAACATTCCCGTACTGTCCTTATCACAATTCTATAATTATCCCTTAAAAATTCTATTCCAAAAAAATCAATCTGCCACTGCGTTCTTTGCGATAACGTCTGCAACAAGATTTGCAGGAAGCGGCTCGTAACGTGCCTTTTCAAAGGTGAACACGCCCTGACCCTGCGTCATTTGTCTCAGAAGCAGTGTGAAGTCTGCCATTTCAGCCATTGGAACTTCGGCAACTATCTCGGTCATGCCCTTCTTTTCCGCAGGATTCATGCCCAGAACTCTGCCTCTTCTCTTATTAAGCTCGCCCATCATGTCGCCAGTGTTATCGTCAGGTACGAAAACGCTCAAAGAGCCGATCGGTTCGAGTAGAACAGGCTCTGCCTGACGCATACCCTCTTTGTATGCGATAGAAGCTGCCATTTTGAATGCCATTTCTGAGCTGTCAACAGGGTGATATGAGCCGTCCACAAGGATAGCTTTCAGACCAACTACAGGGAAACCTGCGAGAACGCCTTTCTTTACGCTTTCCTGCAAGCCCTTTTCTACGGCTGGGAAGAAGTTCTTTGGAACTGCTCCGCCAAACACCTTTTCTTCAAATACAAGGTCGTCAGATACGCATGGCTCAAATTCTATCCAAACGTCACCATACTGACCGTGACCGCCTGACTGCTTCTTATGTCTGCCCTGCACCTTGACTTTCTTTCTGATAGTTTCACGATAGGAGATCTTAGGCACAGAAGTTTCTACTTCAACGCCGAATGTTCCTGCAAGTCTGCCCACAACAGAATCAAGGTGAAGTCCGCCCAAAGTGCTGAGTATCATTTCGTTTGTTGACTGGTCGAGCTTGTAATCTATAGTAAGGTCTTCTTCCATAAGTCTTGTCATTGCGGCGGATATCTTGCTTTCATCGCCCTGCTTTTTAGCTCTTACTGCCATTTTGTAGCATGGCTTAGGGAAGGTCATAGGTGCAAACTTAACAACTCTCGTGGAGTCACAGATAGTATCGTTGGTGTTCACGTTCATCTTCACTGCAACAACGATATCTCCACAGCCTGCTTCGGCAACGTCTATCTGCTTTTTGCCCTGAAGCGTAACAAGCTTTCCGACCTTTTCGGTGCTTCCTGTGGTAGCGTTCACAACCTCTTTGTTAGGTGTAAGCTTTCCTGAAAATACCTTTATGTATGACATCTTGCCAACAAATGGGTCAGCAACTGTCTTGAATACAAATGCGCTCAAAGGGTCGCTTTCAACGCAAGCGACCTCAACAGCTTCGCCGTCTGCTGTTTCGCCTATCATAGCGTCCTTTTCTGACGGAGGAGGGAGCAGTAGGTCTATCTCCTTAAGGAGCATATCAACACCTGAGAGGTCTGTGGAAGAAACGCAGGTAACAGGAGTTATAATGCCTGAGTTCATGCCGCTATGTATTCCGTCGATAAGCTCTTTCTGTGTGAATGCTTCGCCTGAGAAGAACTTTTCAAAAAGCGCCTCGTCAGTTTCTGCAACGGCTTCGGACACGGCTTCGATAAGTCCGTCGATACGATAACCCATTTTCTCTGATACATCAGCTGTAGGCATATCGGTTTCAACTGCCTTGCCGTCTTCATACTTATATGCTTTCATCTCAATGAGATTTACATAAGAAACTATCTTTCTGTCTGCGATAACAGGCACAACAACAGGGCAAACTGTAGGTCCGAACTCTGCTTTGAGCTGAGTAAGAACGTTATTGAAGTTTGCGTTATCGTCATCAAGCTTTGTTACAACGAACATTGTAGGCTTGCCCATTTCCTTTGCAAGGTCATAAGCCTTGTGAGTACCTACACGAACGCCTGATTTACCTGATACAGTAATGAGTACGCAACCGCTTGCGGCAATGCCCTCAACAGCTTCGCCCTCATAATCGAACATACCGGGAGTATCAAGAAGATTTACCTTGAACTCGCCAGTTTCCAAAGAAGAAAGAGATGTGTAAACAGAACATTTTCTCTTTATCTCATCAGGGGTATAATCAGAAACAGTGTTTCCGTCAGTTATCTTGCCGAGCCTGTCAGTAGCTCCGCTTTTATATAGCAGTGCCTCAGTCAGAGAGGTCTTTCCAGAACCTGCCTGACCTGCAATAGCAATATTTTTTATTTTTGTGCTGTCGTATTTTTTCAAGTTGATCGCTCCAATCTATGCCGTTGGACGGCTTAATGTGATATGCAGTATAATTATATGTATCATTTACACAAAATATATCAACCGCATAAGATAATTATATACTATTTTCACATAAATAGCAAGGGTGGAAAGAAAATTTTCTTTCGTGAATGTGAACAAAGTTTAGACTTGTTATAAAGCAGATTGCACAAGGGGAGGAAGAAGTGAGGAGTGAGGAGTGAGGAATTAGGAATGAGGAATGAGGAAAGCTGCCCCCAAGCGCCGAGCGAAGCGAGAGATAACGCGCACGGTCAAGCCCGGCGCTGGAGGGCTTGCAGGGTCAAGGGACAGAGTCCCTTGTGGAGTTTGAGGCAAAGCCTCAATCGGCGACAGCCGACCAAGCGGTGCAGAACAAAGTAAAAAAGCATATAGAAGTTAGATATCTGATAAAAGTGATATCGGAGAATTAAATCTGCACCGCTTTTCTATCCCATAGAGCAACGTATATCCGCAAAGAGCGAAGCGATTTTGCGGCGGCAGAACTTGCCCGAATATCTTTAGGGGTGCGGTTATCAGAGATGTGTGAATGCAAAAAAAAAAAGCTCCCCGAGCGTTTCGGAGAGCTTTGCGTTATTTTACCCTTATGATAGGCTGAAGCTGTATACCGTCAAGAGCCGACTGAATAGTTTCGGGTATGAGTTCAAACTCAGCCACTATGGAATTTGGCTTCTTTTCGCAGTTGTCCTGCGCATATGGTACGAAATAGTAGTTTCTCAGATTTTGCAGATAACCTATGTTTTTAGCACACCCTGCCAGTGCGTCATTTGTCGATATGGCGATGACCACGGGACGAGCATTTCTCAGGTGGCTTTTTACCGCCATGGTGGCTGGAGTGTCCGTCAAGCCAAGAGCAAGCTTTGCTGCCGTGTTTGAGGTGCAGGGTGCTACTACCATGATATCACACATCTTTTTCGGTCCGATCGGCTCGGCTTCTTCTATGGTGCGTATGACCTTGCAGCCTGCTATGGTTTCAAGACGTTTGATGTTTTCTTCCGCTGTGCCAAAACGTGTAGATATAGATGCGGCGTTGAAAGACATTATTGGCACAAGCTTTGCGCCCTGCTGCACAAGCCGTTCTGCGGCGGCAAATGCCTTTTCAAAGGTGCAGAAGGAGCCGGTCATGCAAAAGCCTATTCGTATGCCGTCAAGTGACATTCTTTGTTCCCCTTTCATTCAAAATGTCCGTGACTGTTCGGGCGATTATCTCTCCTGCAGTCATAGGTGCGGCTTTGGCTGGAAGTCCCAATGCCCATACCACACGCCTGTTCAGCTTTGCGGCAGTTTCAAAATCTACTCCGCCAGGTCGGGAGGCAAGGTCTATGATAAGAGAGTTTTTATCCATTACGCCCAAAAGCTTTTCATCAAGTATCATAGCAGGGACGGTGTTTATTATTATAGTATACCCCGAAATATTTTCCGCAAGAGCTGTGATAAGTTCTGCCTTATAACCTGCGCCCTCAGCCTCTGCAAGCGCAGAAAGCTTTCTTGCGGATATAGTCACATCTGCGCCGACAGCCCGAAAAAGCTTAGCGCAGGCTTTCGCTACTCTGCCATAGCCAATAACCAGGACGGTCGAACCGTTCACGGTAACAGCAAGCTCCTGCATGGCTATTTGCAAAGCGCCCTCCGCCGTGGGGATACAATTTCTTATAACAAGCTCCTCTCGCTTATAGTAATCCTTAACATCGAAGCCGAGAGAGGAGAAATATTCTATTTGATCACGGCGGAGCAGACCGCCTGCCACGAGTGCATTTTTCTTTAAATGCGTTGAAACGTCACTGCATGATACCTTTACATTACGGCTAGAAGAGATATCCAGCCCGTCAGCTTTCATGAGAGGAAGTACGAGAACGTCCGCCTTTTCGGTGAGCTGATCGAGATGAGCGAGGGGGATAGTGTCCTCGCCTTTATCGTCCATGCCGTAAGTATAGACCCTGCCGATTTTAGTGAGAGTCTGAGCTGTATATGTTTGTCTTGCGTCACCGCCGACGCAGAGGAAAACTGTTTTTTTCATATGGATACCTCCTGTTGGACTATGCCTGATAGAGTTATATATAATTATATGTATCGGTGGGCTAAATGTTACCGGCAAAACAAAACGCCCTATCCCTGCAAAGCAAGAATTGCGGCGCTTTGATATGATATCATATTTCTATCTTGATAAACTTCGGCTCGTGCTTTTTGAAATAGGTCAGATACTTAAAGCCTGCCGCCTGCGCCATTTCTACGCCTGCGGAAATATCTCTGCCGATATCTGCGGTGCAGTGGGCGTCTGAGCCTATGGTCAATATCTCGCCGCCGAGGGCTTTGTAGAGCTTCACATAGCCAAGGTCCGGAAGGGGCTTGCCGTATTTTTGCCTTAATCCCGACACATTTATCTCTATGCCCTTGCCTTTTTGGATAAGTGTACAAAAAATTTCTCTGATAATATCTTCATATGGAGAAAGATCTATTTGTATACCGCAATCTCCTTGGATATATCGCAGAGGATAGGTGAGGTGTCCTAAAACGTCTAACTTGCCCCATTTGCACATTTCAAGCATTTCTTTGAAATAGTCGTCAAGGAGAGCATAGATTTGCGACAAGTCCATATTTTTGTACTCTATCCAATAGAAATCGTCCTTGCCTTTATTCTGATGATGTGAGCCGATGATAAAATCAAGGCGTTTGTCTGAGGCTATCTCTTCGGCAAATTCTATATCCTGCAAAGGCTGACCAAGCTCTATTCCGCAGAGAAAATTTAAACCCTCCAGATGCTTGGCAGCTTCATACTGGGCGACTATGCTTGCGGGGGCATACTCCCCCGAGCCGTACATCATGCCGTCTTTCAGGGCTTCAGGATCACCATAATGGTCGGCTTTATAGCGGAAATTGCAATCGCAATGGTCAGTTATGGCAAATGCCGCCAAGCCAAGCTCTTTGGCTTTTGCTAAAGACTGTTCTACAGTTCCCTCACCATCTGGAGAAAAGCCTGTGTGGGTGTGCATATCTATAAGAGTTTTCATAGGTTCTCCTATCTGTACAAAAATTTGTGCTTATATAGAATTGTAAAGCTTTTCAAGCTGTTTTGCCGCTTCTGCCGCACGTCTTACAAAGATGTCAGGTGCAGCATTTCGGTACATGGTGGACTTTGACATATAAAGCTCTAATGACAATGGTGGCTGGTGGTCGAGGTTTTTGAGCTTTCTGAGAAAATTCTCAAAGTTCAGGTTGCCGTCAAACGGTATCATGTGTCCGTCGGTGTTGCCGTCGTTATCATGGATATGCAGGCAGGCAAGCTTGCTACCGAACTTCGTCAGGCAATCGGTATTCTTTGAGAAGCAATTCTCATGACCTGTGTCATAGCAAAATTTCACGTTATCATGGTTTCCAAACTGGTCAAACAGCACGTCAAGAAACTGCGGGAGCTGGATATTCTCAAAGGCGATATCGACGCCGTTTTCTTCTCCGCACTGTATTATCTTGGCGAAATTCTCTATACCGAAACGAGATACTTCTGGCGGAACAAGCCCGTCAGTGGGGTGGCATATCATGGTTTTTATGCCGTTTTCACCGCACACTCTTACACATTCAAGTGTTCGTTGGAGGATATATTCGCTCTCTGGGCATATTGTCCAAAGGGCGTTCATGCGGTCAAACTGTGAATGGACGTTTTCTATTTCCAGTCCAAAATTTCGTACAATATCATACTGTGTGTATTTTAGTCCGTCAGAAAAGCCAAGCATTACACCGTCAAAGCCGTTCTCTTTTATAAGTCTTATACGCTCCTCAAAGGGTATTTTAAAGGTGAAGTCTGCAAACATACAGCGTTTCAATCTGTTTTCCTCCTTACCAAAAACAGCGGCAGAATTGCTCTGCCGCCGTGTAAATTTAGTTTTTGAGAGAATGGAGTGGTGCAGGTATCTGTCCGCCACGATTGATGAACTTGGAAGGTGACTCTTTTTTGAGCGGCATAACAGGTCCGCAGCCAAAAAGTCCGCCCCAATCAAGTTCTTCGCCAACGCCCTTGCCAATAGCAGGGATAACTCTTACGGCGGTGGTCTTATTGTTTACCATACCGATAGCAGCTTCGTCTGCGATGATAGCGGAAATAGTATCGGCTGGGGTATCGCCCGGAATACATATCATATCAAGACCAACTGAACATACAGCAGTCATAGCTTCAAGTTTTTCAATGCAGAGCGCACCGCTCTTTGCGGCATCGATCATGCCTGCGTCCTCAGAAACAGGGATAAATGCACCTGAAAGTCCGCCTATTCTTGAGCAAGCCATTACGCCGCCCTTTTTAACTGCGTCATTGAGCAGGGCGAGGGCTGCTGTTGTGCCATGTGTACCGCACTTTTCAAGACCTATTTCCTCGAGGATATGGGCAACAGAGTCGCCTACGGCTGGAGTTGGTGCGAGTGAAAGGTCAACGATACCGAATGGAACGCCAAGACGCTTGGAAGCGATAGTTCCAACGAGCTGACCTACTCTTGTTATCTTATATGAGATCTCCTTGATAACGTCGGATATCTTTGTGATATCAGCGTCAGGATATTTTCTCAGGGCTGCTCTTACAACGCCAGGACCTGATACGCCCACGTTTATCATGCAATCAGGCTCGCCAACTCCGTGGAAAGCACCTGCCATGAACGGGTTATCCTCAACTGCGTTACAGAAAACAACGAGTTTTGCTGCGCCAAAGCAGGCAGAGTCAACTGTTCTTTCTGCACACTCTCTTACAACGCCACCCATCATTTTGCAGGCGTCCAGATTGATACCTGTTTTTGTTGAACCGATATTTACAGAGGAACATACTCTCTCAGTAGTAGCGAGTGCCTCTGGGATAGACTTGATAAGCTCGATATCGCCTGCGGAGAAGCCCTTTGGAACGAGGGCTGTATATCCACCGATAAGGTTTACGCCAACGTCCTTTGCGGCTCTGTCCATAGCGTGTGCAAATGGAACAGGTGAACACTTGCAGGCAGCAGACACGATAGCGATAGGGGTAACGGAAATTCTCTTATTTATGATCGGGATTCCAAGCTCCTTTTCTATCTGCTCGCCCACCTCAACAAGCCTTGCGGCTTTTGCGGTTATCTTCTTATAGACATTCTCGCAGGCAACGTTTATATCGCTGTCGATACAATCAAGCAGAGAAATGCCCATTGTGATAGTACGAATATCAAGACAATCGTCCTGTATCATTCGTATCGTTTCCAACACGTCATATGTATTAATCATTTTACAGAAATCTCCTCTTTAGATATGGTGCATACAGTTAAAAATATCCTCGTGCATCGTATGGATCTTTACGCCCATTGTCTGACCAAGCTCTGTAAGTCCGTCTGCCATGGTAGCAAAATCAGAATTGAGCTTTGTGATGTCAACAAGCATTATCATAGCAAAGAGGTCCTGCAAAACTGACTGAGTGACCTCGATAACATTCGCATTATATTCTGCACACTTTGTGCTTACCTTTGCAAGGATACCTACAGCGTCCTTACCTATAACCGTAACAACAGCTCTCATTAATAAGACCAGCCTTTCCAAATTCATTTATATATCTTCTATTATACCACACAGCGGAGATTTTGCCAAGAGTTTTAATTATAAATATTTTATTAACGTTGGAAAATACATGTTATGGGGCGACAATCAAGGCATGCAGGCGGGCGACCAGAGGTCGCCCCTACATGGTTTGTGAAACGCATGAGGCTATGTGATCAAAAACGGGTTTGCGTTGAACTAGACGGGCGAACGATGTTCGCCCCTACAGGTGTGGTTTTGACACCTACAGAAAAAGCCCTCGGGGTGAGGGCTTTTGGGAATTATTTTTCTGTTCTGAATGGTGCGAGCGGTATGCCTGTTTCGTTGAAGATAGTTACCTCGCAATAGTTGAACCAGTTATATCTTGCATACAGAGGTTTTTCAACGGCATCTGACTTGATGAAAATTTTACTGCCATTTATGGTGATATCGGCTTTTACGAACTCTTCGTCCTTGCCTGCTATCTCAAAGCCCTGTGCTTCGCCCTTTACTACAAAGCCATTTTCGGCATGGTCAAAGCTAAGCTCTATACCACCGTTTTTATACTCCAGCGACTTATAGATAGGTCCGAATGCTTTTACGTTCATGCCGTAGAAAAGCTTTTCTGCCTGCAAACAAAGTCTTTCGCCAACGGGAACTTTATCCTTTGGGTGTATCTCGTTGAACTCACCGCAATCCGAGATAACAGCTATTCCTGTATTTTTCACTGTCTTATATGCTCTCATCTGGGCTTCTCTTATTTTACACCAATGCTTATAATCAGGGTCGGCGGCATATTTGAACATTGGGAGCTGGACGATTATGAACGGAAGCTCATCGTCGCCCCACTTCTCTCTCCAAAGTCTGATAAGAGATGTGAGGAGGGTGTAATAGCTGTCCGGCTTATGGTCGTCAGACTCGCCCTGATAATAGAGAAAGCCTTTTATTGTATAAGGACAAACTCTTGACACCATGGTCTCAAAAAGTCCTGTTGGGCGGAATGGGTTTACGCAGTTTATTGGACCCGGCCAATTCTTATCGCCAAGGATCTCGTTGGCTTTTTCCCAGCTCATTGTTGGGTCTTTTTGCAGAAGCTCGCCGTATTTTTTATCCCACACACGCTCAAATTTCTGATAATCTCTGTATTCTTTTATCTGCTCCTCGACAGTTTTGCCCTCAATACGTTTTTCATACTCGTCTATGTAGCTTCTTATTTCAGCGTTGTTTTCAAGGGTCGGTCTGTCTACCCATGCGGAGGCTGATGTGCCGCCCCAGTTACAGCCGATAAGTCCTACTGTTACGCCAAGGTCTTTGGCAAGCTTTCTTCCAAAGAAAAAGCCGACTGCACTCCATGCCCTTGAATTATCCTTTGAAGCCTGCGACCATGCGGTATTGTTTTCGTCCTCATAGAACATTTCGTCAAGTGTGCCACGCTTCTGAGTATAATAAAATCTTACGTTGCAATCAGGGGTGAGGTTTTTGAGGACTTCTTTGCCGCCCTTTGCATTTTGAAGTTCAAGCTCCATATTTGACTGACCGCCGCAGAACCACACTTCGCCTATCATGATGCGGCAGAATTTTTTCTCTGTACAGCCGTCTGAAACTGTCATTTCATACTCTCCGCCTGCACTCATTGGAGGGAGGACTGCTGTCCACCTGCCGTCGCAGACCTGCGTCTGAACTGACACGCCGTTAAGAGTAACTGTGACAGTTCTTTCCTCGTCCCCAAGTCCCCAGACTGTTATGTTCTTGTCACGCTGGAGCACCATATCATTTGAAAAAATATTTGCTACCTTTAACATACTTTTTCTCCTTTCAATATCTATAAAAATTCAATATTCAAAAAAATATCATCGCCGCAGGCGATACCTTAATTCCTCACTCCTCACTTACAGTGTGTGGTAGAAAAGAATGATATTCTCCAAGACGCCCTCTTTGTTTTCAAAGCCCTGCGGTACAGTGCCAAGCTTAACAAAGCCGAGGTTTTCGTAAAGCTTTACCGCCTTGACGTTTGATGCAACAACGGCATTGAACTGGAGCACCTTAAAGCCTTTCTGCTTTGCTATGAAAAGGCAATGTTCGACTATGACCTTGCCTGCTCCTTTTCCACGGCAGGTGCTTTTTACGGCATAGCTTGCGTTTGCGATATGTCCGCATCTGCCAACGTTATTAGGGTGGAGGATATACATTCCAACGGTCTCGCCCTCATACTCTGCAACACCGCAGAATGTTTGTGAAGCAAAGAATTTTTTTGCCCCATCATAGTCGAGGGTCTCTTTCTGTGGGAAGGCATTGCCCTCTTTTACAACTTCGTTCCATATCTCTGCCATTGCAGGAACGTCATCAATATTGTAACCTCTTACGGTCACGTTTTTCATTTTTGCCATTTTGGATACTTCTCCATAATAAAATTACTCTATAAATGACTTCATGCCACGCTCACGTCGCCAATCAAGGAACTCCTCATATGTTCCCTGTCTGTCGATACAGCCGTCGGGGGTTATCTCGATTATTCTGTTTGCAACTGTCTGAACTATTTCGTGGTCATGAGATGCGAAAATTACGACGCCTTTGAAATCTCTAAGTCCGTTATTCACGGCTGTGATAGACTCAAGATCGAGGTGGTTGGTAGGTCTGTCAAACATTATAACGTTTGAGCCGAAGAGCATCATACGGCTGAACATACATCTTACCTTTTCACCGCCTGAGAGAACTTTTACAGGCTTATATATCTCGTCCCCTGAGAAGAGCATTTTGCCAAGGAAACCTCTGAGGTAGGTGTCTGTTACCTCGGAAGTGGAATATTTTCTTATCCAATCGACGATGCTTTCGTCATTATCGTTGAAGTAGGCTGAATTGTCAATAGGGAAATATGAACGTGATGTGGAAACGCCCCACTTAATGCTTCCCTCGTCTGGCTCTTCTTCCTCTGCAAGTATCTTGAAAAGCATTGTGATAGCCTGCTCGGACTCGCCGATGAAAGCGACCTTATCGGTACGGCTGAGGGTAAAGGAAACATTATTTAGGAGCTTTACGCCGTCAACTGTTTTGGATATGCCGTTGACTTTGAGGACGTCTTTTCCAAGCTCTCTATCCATATTAAAGCCTATGAAAGGATATTTTCTTGATGAGGCAGGCATTTCTTCGACTGTGAGCTTATCAAGAAGCTTTCTTCTTGCGGTAGCCTGCTTGGACTTTGATTTGTTTGCTGAGAAGCGGTTGATGAACTCCTGAAGTTCCTTGATCTTCTCCTCGGCTTTCTTGTTCTGGTTCTTTATCATTCTCTGCATGAGCTGTGAGGACTCATACCAGAACTCGTAGTTACCAACATACATTTTTATCTTTGTATAGTCGATATCCACGATATGGGTACAAACATTATTAAGGAAGTGTCTGTCATGAGATACAACGAGGACAGTTCCGAAATAGTCGGCAAGGAAGTCCTCAAGCCAGCTTATAGCGTCGATATCAAGGTGGTTTGTAGGCTCGTCCAGCATGATGATATCAGGATTGCCGAAAAGTGCCTGTGCAAGAAGCACCTTGACTTTTTCGTTACCTGAGAGGGTAGACATCTGTGAATAGAGGATATCCTCGGAAAGACCAAGACCCTGAATGAGCTTTGATGCGTCAGACTCAGCTTCCCAGCCGTTTAATTCTGCGAACTCGCTTTCAAGCTGACCTGCTCTGTCGCCGTCCTCCTCGGTGAAGTCCTCCTTGGCGTAAAGCTCGTCCTTTTCTTTCATTATCTCATAAAGTCGCTTATTGCCCATTATTACAGTTTCGAGAACTGTATACTCGTCAAATGCAAAGTGATCCTGACGGAGCACTGAAAGTCTGTCCTCTTTTGAGATAACTACCTCGCCTGTGGTAGGCTCTATATCACCGCAGAGGATCTTCAGAAATGTTGACTTTCCTGCACCGTTTGCACCGATTATGCCATAGCAGTTGCCGTTTGTAAATTTAAGGTCAACGTCCTTGAAAAGAAGCTGACCACCGAATGAAAGGCTTACGTTTGATACTGTTATCATTTTAACTCTCCTATATCTGATAATTATACTTTGACACTTTATTATACCACACAAAGCGGCTTATGTCTACTTTTAATTATTAATTTTTCATCATTGCGCTTTTATGGTGCAAACGAGGTTTTGCTCTTGACGTTTTCAACAAAAAGTGTTATAATTGTTATGTTCACATTGGCAATAGCGATAATTATTGCCATGAAAATTCAAGAAATTAAGTTGGAAAGGATAACTTGAATATGAAAAAAGTTTTGTTTGCTTCTTCGGAGTGTGTTCCGTTTATCAAGACAGGCGGTCTTGCTGACGTTGTTGGCTCTCTGCCTAAGTGCTTTGACAAGAGATATTATGATGTCAGAGTAATTCTTCCTAAATATTCCTGCATGAAACAGCAGTGGAAAGACATGATGCAGTACAAAACGCATTTCTACATGGACTTTGCAGGTCAGAGCCAATATGTGGGCGTGCTTGAATGCGTTTATGATGGCGTTACGTTCTATTTTATCGACAACGAACATTATTTCACCGGTGACAAGCCTTACACTGAGCATCACTGGGATATAGAAAAGTTCATGTACTTTGACAGAGCTGTGCTTTCTGCTCTGCCGCTTCTTGATTTCCGTCCTGACGTTATACACTGTCACGACTGGCAGACGGGTCTTATCCCTGTATATCTTCATGACAGCTTTGCAGGGGGAGATTTCTTCCGCGGCATAAAGACCGTTATGACTATACACAATCTGAAATTCCAGGGAAATGACGGAGTTGAGCAGTTCAAGAGGATATCCGGTCTGTCTGACTACTACTTCACTATCGACAAGCTGAGAACTGGCGTTGACGGAAATATGCTCAAGGGCGGTCTTGTTTATGCTAACGCTATCACAACTGTCAGCAACACATACGCCGAGGAGATAAAGACTCAGTTCTACGGCGAGGGTCTTGACGGACTTATGAGGGCAAGGGCTAACGATCTTCGTGGTATCGTAAATGGTATCGACTACGTTGATTACAACCCTGACACTGACAAGAACATTGTTGTAAGATACAATTATGACAACGTGCTTGAGAAGAAGATACACAACAAGAGAGCAATTCAGGCTGAGCTTGGTCTTGCGCAGGACGACAATCGCTTTATGATAGGCATTGTTAGCCGTTTGACAGATCAGAAGGGCTTTGACCTTATTGCATACATGATGGAAAGAATGTGCGAACAGGGCATACAGTTCGTTGTGCTTGGCACGGGCGAGCAGAAATATGAGGATATGTTCCGCTGGTTTGCAGGCAAGTATCCTGACAGGGTTTCCGCTAACATATACTACAGTGAGGAAATGAGCCACCGCATTTACGCTTCCGCTGACGCATTCCTTATGCCGTCCCTTTTCGAGCCATGCGGACTTTCACAGCTTATGTCACTGCGTTACGGCACGTTGCCTATCGTTCGTGAAACTGGCGGTTTGAGAGATACTGTTCAGCCGTTCAATCAGTTTGAGAGGACCGGCACTGGTTTCAGCTTTGCAAACTACAATGCACACGAGATGTACAACACTGTTATGTTCGCAAAGTACATATTTGATGACAGACGTGACGAATGGAACGGACTTATCAAATCTGCAATGGCACAGGATTTCTCATGGCAGGCTTCTGCTAACAAGTATCAGGAAATGTATGACTGGCTTATCGGCTAAGATAGATACAAGAAAAGCTCCGCAGGAAGGCGGAGCTTTTTTTATGTTATAGGTTTTGTGGCAAGCATATGATTTATCGGAGATCAGGTGGGCGACCTCAGATCGCCGCTACAGAAACAAACATAAAAAGCGGCACAGCATACACTGCGCCGCCTGTTTACGAATATTTTAGTCGCCGAATGCAACGCCCAGAGCCTTTGCGGTCTTGACGAGCTGGTGGTCGGCAGGGACGAATTTTGTTTTGCCTGCGACTTCTGAAAGTGGGTTTTCTGACACAACTTCATTTATCATTGCCACTGCATAGCCGTATTTATCGGCTGCGATAAGCTCTGCGGCATGGACGCCGAACTTTGTGGCAAGCACTCTATCGTAAGCTGACGGACTGCCGCCTCTGAGCATATGACCAGGAACGCAAACTCTTGTTTCTCTGCCTGTAAGCTCTTCTATCTGCTTTGCAATTCTAGGTGTAGCAGTTGTAAGGCCCTGCTCTGCACGGAGTCTTGCTCTTTCCTTCTTTTTAAGCTTTGCCTCTTCTTTATCAAAAGCACCCTCAGCTACGGCGAGGATAGAAAATCCCTTTGATTCTCTCTTTTCGCAGGCAGCGGCAAGCTTTTCGATATCATATGGTATTTCAGGAATGACTATCATATCTGCACCGCCTGCGATACCTGAATAGAGGGTGAGCCAGCCGGCTTTATTGCCCATTATTTCTGCAACGAGTATTCTTCCGTGGGAATTGGCTGTGGAATGAAGTCTGTCGATAACGTCTGTGGCTGTGTCAACAGCGGTATGGAAGCCGAATGTTACGCTTGTGCCCCAGATATCGTTGTCGATAGTTTTTGGCAGGCCGATAACGTTAAGTCCCTCGGTTGAAAGGAGGTTTGCGGTCTTATGAGTGCCGTTGCCGCCCAATGTAAGCAGGCAATCGAGCTTCTGCTTTTTATAGGTTTCTTTCATAGCCTTTACTTTATCCACGTTATCTTCTTCGATGACCTGCATTTTCTTGAAAGGCGTTCTCTTTGTGCCGAAAATAGTTCCGCCTGTGGTAAGGATACCAGAAAAGTCAGACTGTTTCATTTCTTTGCACATATTATTGATAAGTCCATAATAGCCGTCCTCGATACCTACTATCTGAACGTCCTCGCCGAACTTTTCATAGCAAGCCTTTGCAACGCCTCTGATAGTTGCGTTAAGTCCCGGACAATCTCCTCCGCTTGTGAGTATGCCTATTCTTTTCTTCATTTTACCAAGTCCTTTCAATGAAATTCTATCATTATCAACGATATCAATACTTATCGCTTGTGCTGAAATCTTCTATATCGGCTTCGTCGGAAGGAGTGATATCCTGCTGAGTTTCCTCAGGGGTGGCCTCGCTTTCCGGCTCATCGTCAATATATGTGAACCTTGAAGTCTGATGCTCTTTCTTATCCTTTTCACTGTTCTCGCTAAGTTTGAAACGTGCTATCATATTCTTTAGTATAAGCGACTGGCTTGAAAGCTCTTCACTTGCGGAAGCTGAACCGACTGCAGTTGAGGTATTGGCTGATACAACGGCTGATATTTGGTCTACTCCCGTATTTACCTGAACGATAGCTTCTGCCTGCGCCTCAGAAGCGTCTGAGATATTCTTTACGAGATCCTTTATAGTATTTGAATTATTTACGATATTGTTCAGTGAATCAGCAGTTTCTTCGGCTATCTTAGAGCCCTTTGAAACAGCGGCAGACTGGTTTTCGATAAGTGAAGCGGTCTGCTTTGCGGCTTCGGCTGATCTTGATGCCAGACGTCTTACCTCGTCTGCTACCACGCCAAAGCCCTTTGAACCCTCTCTTGCGGCCTCTACGGCGGCGTTAAGGGCAAGGATATTTGTTTGGAATGCGATCTCGTCAATGACCTTGATTATCTTTGAGATCTCATCGGAAGCAGTATGGATAGCATTCATAGCATTTACCATGTTGCCCATATCGCTGTTGCAGTTGTCAACGGCTTCGGTATTCTTAAGTACGATATTATAAGCGTTCTTAGAGTCCTCAGAGTTCTGAGTTATCTGCTTTGAAACATCACTGAGGGTAGCGGAAAGCTCCTCGATCGCGGAAGCCTGCTGTGTAGAACCCTGTGATACAGACTGTGCGATATTTGACACCTGAACCGCTCCTGAGTTCACCTGCTCAGCTGACATATTGATAGAAGCAAAGGTATCAGACAGAGAGTCGAGTATCTCGTTAAACGTACTCTTTATCTTATAGAAGTCGCCCTTAAAAGTGCCTTCCATTCTATGGCAAAGGTTACCCTCGGATATCTGGGTAAGAGCCACTGTAATAAGGTTGATATACTGTCTGAGGCAGACGATAGTTTCTTCCAGAGAGTTTGAAAGGACGCCAAGCTCGTCCTTGGAATACCACACGTCAACAGGGTCGGTAAGGTTGCCCTGTGCAAGAGAACGAAGTCTGTTTGTGGTAGAAATGATAGGCTTTGTTATCCTCTTTGCAAAAAGCAGAGAGAACAGCACCGTCAGGCACATAAGCACAACGCCCATTACAATGATATTAGTAAGTGCGCTGGAGCTTGCAGTGGTGAAGTCGGCAACATTTGTAACCATGACGACAGTACCGTCAAAATATGACGAACCATAATAGCCCACGATATAATTGTTATCCTTAAATTTATACTCTGTTGTACCGCTATTATTTGCAAGTATTTTCTCAACGGCATTTGTCACTTCCGTATATTCTTCATCTTTCTTACCGATCTCAAGGGCATTTTTACCTATCTGATCGGTATCCTTATGAAGAAGGATCTCTCCGTCTTTACCAACAAGATAAACATAGCCGGATTTTCCGAAGGTATATTCATTAAGAGCATTGACAAGCATATCGCTCTGAATGGTAATACAAGCGACTTTTTGTTCTGTGTTGCCAGACTTTGTTGAAGCAAGTATAGAAAAATAATTCTTACCGCCAAAGGAATATATATTGGTTATATAAGCCGAGCTTCTTTCGCAAGCGCTTATGATGTGCTCCTTTTCAACTGATGACGATACCATTTCATTATCTGTTGCAAGCACAATGCCATTGCCGTCAAAAACCGTAAAATTCAGATAGAAGCCTGTGTTGTCTGCAAAGCCACTTTTTACCGCCTTTAGTCTGTCAGCGTCAGTTTTTGCCCCTAAAAAAGAATCAGACTTTACGGTCGAAACTATATTATTCGTATAAGAGCTGATCGTCGAGTCAAAATTCTTAGCCGCCTGAACAGCCAGTGGTTCAGCGGTGCTTTTGAGCGTATCCTTTGCAGAAACGTTTATAAAATACACGGAAACCAAGCTAAGCAGCACCGTGATGATAAGTGCGATTGAAAGCATTGCCAAAAGCAGCTTTGAACGCAACGTTTTCATATACAGTTCCCCCTTATGAACTTGTTTTTAACGCAGCACACAACACTGCGATATTACGTGTTTATTATATCATAATTGCACAATTATTTCAAGTACCACAAGCATATTTTTTGTGAACTTATGATGCAATTAATGATATGGAGGTGAATAAGAATAGGTAAAAAAGGGGGTAAATAAAATATGTACATAAGTCTAAGGATAAGAAAAAGGGTGATGCTTTGCGTTATAGCTATACTTTCTATGCTGGCGGCGGTGGCTGTTATGCCGACCTTTGCAAAAGAAGAAAAAACAGATGGGATAAAGCTTCCAATCATAATGTATCACAGCATCGTAAAAAACGAAGATCGCAGCGGTGAATATGTCATAACGCCTATCGAGCTTGAAAAGGATCTGCTTTATCTGAAGCAGAACGGCTACACTACTGTTTTTGTAAATGACGTTATAAGATATGTTAAGCGTGGGGGCGAGTTGCCTGAGAAGCCTATTATACTGTCCTTTGATGACGGCACTTACAACTACAGAGAATATCTTCTGCCGCTTCTTGAAAAATACGATATGAAAGCCACTGTATCTATTGTGGGAGCTTACACTGACGCTGCCTGCGAGGAGGCTGAGCCTGATCCTGCTTACTCTTATCTTGACTGGCAGGACGTTTCGGTGCTTCGTGACAGCGGTCATGTGGAGATATGCAATCACTCTTACGATATGCACAATCTTGATGGCAGGCGTGGAGTCGGTCAGCTAGAGGGGGAAAGCTACGAGGATTACCGAAAGATATTTCTTAACGACACCACGAAGCTTCAAACGCTTTGCGATGAACACTGTGGCTTTCAGCCAAACGTTTACACCTATCCTTTCGGCATAACCTGCGAAAGTGCAAGTCGTCTCGTAAAGAACATGGGTTTTGAGGCTAGTCTTGGAGTAGAGGAAAAAATCAATATAATAAAAAAAGAAGATGAACACTGCCTTTTTGGTCTTTACAGATACAATCGCAGCGGGATCATCTCCACAGAAGAATTCATGAAAAAAGTTTTTGGAGCATAAAAAAAAGCAGCCCCTATTGGAGCCACTCTCTAAACTGAATCACCATCAGCATACTCACATTATACTCTGGCAGGTGTCGAAATTATACTTGTTTTTGTGTGATTTTTGTAAAAAAAATGTGTATTCGTGTAAGCAGAGTGAAAAATGCTGTCACAAGCAGCCAAAAGCACGTTGATACGCCACTTTTGGCTGTTTATCATCTCTTTACACAGAACTTATTTATCCTTTTTGCCGCCTTTGATCTTTCCTCTTATCCAGATAATTATTACGACAAGTGCAATAACAAGGACAATAAGGACGATAGCAAGGGCGGTATTGAGCATCTTTTTATACTGGTCCATAACATTTGCGTTTTTGGACACGGCAGATGAAGTATCGGAACCGTCTTTCTTTTGGGCGGTCTGGGTCTGCTGTTCATCTCCGCCTGCGGCTCTTATTATGGTGACAGTATAGGTGGCGGTATTGCCATCAACGTCTGTGACGGTTATGGTTCGTACATTTTCGCCCACCTGACACTCGCTTGTGCCTGTATACCATATGTAATCAGAGGGGCTTGCTGTTGTTCCCTCTATCTCAACATTAGTAACGGAATTGTCAACGTTCACTGTATAGTTATAGACATTATAGGCAAAGGCAGGAGAAAGCTCGCCGTTATCCACTGTCAGGGCTGTAAGAACGCCTTTATCTGGTATGCCGTTTGAAGGAGCGGTCTTAGTGGTAGTGGTGGTAGTGGTGGTCTTTTCGGTGGTGGTCGTGGTTTCTGTTTCGGTCTTGGTTTCCACCTTATCGCTTCCAACTGTTATGACACAATAGGCAGTAGGCGAGCCGATAAGCTCTGAATCAGGGGAATATATCTGACAGCTTTGCAGGCTTATATTTGCATTTCCTGCTGACAGACCTTTGAACGTAAAGCTGAAATCCACTTCTGAAGAGGGGGTATCAGGAAATCCGTTTACTGTAAGAACTCCTCCGCCGCCTGAGGCGTTGTCGCTTGACACAAATTCTATAACGGAATCGTCATAGGCGATATTTGCCTGAACGCTTCCTATCTCTGAATCTGCAGAAAATGTCACGGACACTTCAAACTGCTGATCGGTCATGACGGGGTTTTTAGGCGGATAGAAGAAAGCCTCCCCTGTTGCATGGGCAGTGAGAGCCGTCATTGGAACTGCAAGTGCGGCTGTCAAGAGCGATGAGAATATTCTTTTTACAAGCTTTGTTTTTGTGGTCATTGCTATCCCTCCCGATAACATGGATAATTATTTGGTATAAACTTTGGCTATATCAGACCACTGTCCGAAATAGGTCTTGTCCCCTGTGGCTGTATAGCTTCTCACACGGACGAAATATGTCTTTTGGCTTTTAAGATCTGTTACGGTCTTTTTGTCGGTCTTATTTGAAGTCACCTTAACTGTCTTTGCACCGCTGAAAGATATATTTTCAGCATAGGATATCTCATAGCCTGTAGCAGAGCCTTTCTGTGCATAGTCTATATAAAAGCCTTTTTTCACCGGCATGAGCTTTTGTATGGTCTGCCTTGCAGGGGTGATGACAAAAGACTTCGTTATCACTCCGCCATACGAGCCTTTTCCTGTTACTGTTACCTTAGCTGTGCCTATATTCTTATTGCGGGAATATTTCACTATATAGTCTGTACCGTTTTTAAGGGTCTTGCCCGAATATGTGACCGTTATGCTTTGGGTGATGTTCTTGCCTGTGAAAGACTTGTTTTTTATGCCTGCGACCTTAGCTTTGGCAATATCATATTTTGCGGTGGTCACGCTCTTTGTATCAGACCATGCGCCGTTATAACGCTTGCCGCTGACTATTGTATACGAACGCACTCTTACATAATATTTCTTTCCTGCCGTCAGGTTTGAAACTGTCTTTTTATCCGTTTTGTTTGAGGATATGATCAAGGTTTTTGCACCTGCGAAGTCAGAGCGTGTACTGTATTGCAGTTCATATCCTGTGGCTGAGCCTTTCTGAGCAAAGTCGATAAAAAAGCCTTTATATCTTGTTTGCAGAGATTGTATCTCCTGTTTTGCAGGATAAATGGTAAAAGTTTTTGTTATCGTACCCTGATAGTTGCCCATGAAGCTTATTATCATTTTTCCAACGCCTATTTTTGTATTTGAGCTATAGGAAACAGTATAATCATGTTCAGGAAGAAGAAATTTTCCTCCGTCCGTTACCATAACGTCAGGTCTTATAGGCTTGCCTGTGTAGGAGAGCGCATCAACATAATAGACGCTTGTCAATTGGGCGGACTTTGGAAGAATGTCGAATGCTTTGGCTATAGTGCCGCTGTATCCGCCAATGCCTGTTATTATCATTTTGCCCTTGCCTGCGGCTATATTATCGGCATAGTCAATGGTATAGTCTTTATTATTTGTCAAAGTGGTATCGCCATAGGAAAGCGTTATACTGCTTTGAGCAAGCTCATAGCCTGTGAATGTCATATGTGTTTTAAAGCCTGATATCTCGCAGTCTTTTATAAGCTTTCTGTCGGTATAGACCGCCTGCACTGTCATATGGGCTGTGACTTTTGAAAAGTCTTTATCCCAGCCTGCAAAGCGTTTGCCTTTTATGGCTGGTGCTTTGGGCGGATCGGCACTTTTGCCGTATTCTACGGTCTGAGATGACAAAACTGTGCCGTTTATATCGGTGAAATCGACCTTGCAGGTATTGGCTTTCCAGCCTGCATAAAGCGTCTTTGAGCCGTCTGAAAAGCTCACGGACGTTATAGGCTCACTCTCAAGCTGTGAGTCGGCATACCAGCCTGTAAACTGTGCGCCCTCTTTTGTGGGGGCGGAAAGCTGTGCGGTTTCGCCCTCGCCAAGCTCATCAGTGTTGAGGGGGCTGTTTTCGCCACCGTTCAGGATATAATCTATCTTTGCTTTGTCACTTGGGGTGACTTTTGCGGAAACTGTGGTGTTTTCTGTGAAAACTGTGTTACTGTTCACAGGTTCGCCTTTACGATACCAGCCAAGAGTGTAGCCCTGCTGAACGTTCACATTTGGGAACACGGCTTTGCCTGCATAATCTGTGCAGACTTCTATGGTCTGTGCCACAGCGGAGAATGTTATCTTATGGGAAGCCTGCTCGCTATATGAGGTCTGGCGCACAAGAGTGCCGTCCATTGTCCACTTTGCGCTGTCTTTGAACTTTTCACCGTAGGTGTTCATTGCATATGCCCCTTGAGAAAGTGCATTTTTTGCAGAAAGGCTTGAAACCAGGCTGTCGCTGTCATTGCTGTAACAGCCGTATGCGTTCACAACGGAAACGGCAATATCCCTGCCTCCTATAAAGGCATTTGTAATGGCGGAGCTGTTTTCCCTTAGGTTTGAAGAGCACTCTGTTATGATACCGCAGGATTGTCTTCCTATGACGCCACCTGAATAGACTTCTCCTGACACTGTGCCGTCAAAGGTGCAGGCTTTTATGGCTGTTCCTTGATAAAAGCCCACTATTCCACCTGCGTAATCGCCTTTCACCATACAGTTTTGCAGGGAAATGTTATTTATCTCTGCACCATTTTTTATGTATGCAAAAAGCCCTGAATACTCCCCCGAGGAGATAACTGCGTTTTTTATAAGGTGTCCGTTGCCGTCAAAATAGCCCATGAATGGGTTTTCCGAATCGCCTACGGGTGAGATAGTTTTTCCGCCAAAGTCAAGGTCAGCTTCAAGGGTGACTAGCTTGCCCTCGAAGCTTTCGCCACTGCTGACACGCTTTGCAAAGCTTTCCCACTGGGCTTCTGTAGTTATAACAAGGGCTTCGTCCTGTTCTTCTGCGGCGGAGATAAGGAGCTTTTGTGCGTTTGAGATATCGTTCTTGGAAGCGTTCTCGTCTGCAAGCACCTTTCGGGCGTTGTTTGCTTCCCTTTCACAGCCTGCAAGGGTGCCGTACTTTGCAAGGGTGGTTTCAAGTGAACTTTTATCGGGCTTTGCAATATCGTCAGTGTAAGCATAGATAAAAAGACTTCCTATGGAGTCGGTCTTATCTGCTCCAACGTCAGACCAATATTTGCCGTTAAGAGAAATATAGCTTTGCCCTGACTGTGCCTTTGATGTTCGGTCGCTTTCTGCAAGGAGATATCCCCTGCCGCTGTCGCCGCTGAATTTTACTGAAATGGAATATTTCTCGCCCTCTTCAAGGAGGACATCCTCGGGAAAGTCAACTGTATAAAAGCCGTTTGCGGACACTGAGCCGCTTATCTGCGTTTCAAGGACGCCTATAGGGTCGCTGTCGGAAACGTCGGTATAGACGCTTAGGGTGTAATCCGCACTGCCCGTTTTGCCCACATACATAAAGCCTGCTTTATCAAGCTTTTCATCGACTTTAGCGGTGAAAACATTTGCACCGTAAACAGAGTCGTCATTGCTGGCGTTCACAACATAGCCTGTCATTTTGCTGTAGTGATATGTATTATCACAGCTTTCTTCAAAGTCATAGCAGCAAAACTGTCCGAACTCGGCTTCGTCATAGGACACCCAATAGAAGCCGTCATTGTCCTGATCTGCGCCCCACGAGCCTTTCACAAGCCATGCGCCGTTATTGGCAGGCTTATATCTGAAATTATCCTTACTGTAGTTATCGTCCCAGCCCACCACTGTGACGGAATGATTTATGATAGTGTTTTTTGAGGCATCGGGATCATAGTAGGCAGTATTGTTATGATTCATATAGCCATTTCCTGCAAAATAGCTTGCGGAAACTGCTCCAAGCTCCATTATTTTACGCTTCACCTGCGTGGTGCTTGAAAGCTCCATGACATAATTCAGCCTGTATTCGCTGACGCTTTTCTTATTTTCGGAAACTATCATATTCTCTGTGCCGGATTCTAAAAACGGCTCGTAATCCTCATAGCATAGTCCCTGGCCATTTGCAAGAGTGGAGGCCGCAAAGAGCCAGTTTCCTCCTGATGAGAAATCGTCTTTACCTGTGGCTGTGCCTGAATTTGAGGACAGCACCAAGGCAGGCACGGAAAATTCTGCGGAGGGGTTTTCAAGCCCCTTTTTTATAAGATCCTGTTCTGCACAGGCAAGGGCTGAGAATGCCCAGCAAGCACCTGTTGAAGCCTGATCTTTTACTGTTGTGATCTCTCCTGAGCTTCTTGGGTCATAGGTGGATGGGAGCTTTCGGGCGGCTAGTCTTGCAGGGGACTTTATCTGATAGTCACCGTCTGTGCTTTTGGCCACGCCCTCTATCTCATAGCTATAGCCGTTATGGGTAAAGTTTACGGGAACGACTTTTATGCCGTTATCCTCGCTGGCAAGTGCAAAAGTCTGCGCCGAAAGCTGAAAAGCCAAGAGCAAAGCTGTCAAAAGCCCTGCCGCACCTTTCATTCTTCTCATTTTCCGCCCTCCTGTTTATCTCAGGTTATGGTTATCTTTCTTGTATACTCGTTTGAAATACATCTTCCGTATGCCGCTGTTTCTCTAAGTCTTACTGCGTTCTTTTCAAGGAAAGCAACACGCTTTGCATAGTCGGAGATATCCTCAAGCTTTTTCAGCGAGGTATCATACTCAAGAGTTCTGTTCTCAGCCTGCGCAAGTATGCGTGTGCCTGTGCGGTTAAAGGCAAGTATCCTGCCGTATGGCACTTGTCTGATATCGTCCTTTCTGATGCCGAGAACAAGGTGCAGGACCATTCTTCTTACTCTTGCCATGGTGATATTCTTTGACTTTATACGCTGTTCAAAGATATCCATAGTTTCAGGGCAGGAGCTTACGACAGACATAAATCTGTTGGCAAGGTGTTCGTCGCAGTCAGGGAGGGCTAGAAAATCTTCTCTTGAAGCTGTGCAGAGCTTGAAAAGCATTTCTCTGCCTGCCTGCCGGGTAAAGGATGGCTTACAGCCCTCAAAATCATATGGAACAAATTTCTGCCACTCACCGCCCTCTTTTATAAGCTCTCTTATATGAGAAGCCGAAGCAAAATCACCAGACTCTGCCTGAGAATCATGTGCGACAGCTTCACGCTTTACGGCATAAGGCACTAGCCATGGGGCTATACGCTTTGCCGCCTTTATATACTCCACTGCAAGAACGTTATTTGGTGTGGAGAATATCTCTTCGGCGGTTCTGCCATAAAGACCTATGGAGGCTTCATACATAGCCTGCGGGTAGGACTTTCCCTGAGATAAAAGTTCTCTTACCTGCTGTGAATTTTCAAGCATTGCGGATATTTCAGCTGCCTGTTCAAGGGCGTTCCTATCACCGCTTTCACAGCCGAAAGACAAGGTCGTTACCACGTCCTCCCCGAGACCTGCAAGAAGCCTTACTGCACTTCTTGCAAAGACCTCACTGTTTGAACATGAGAACGGGCATGGCAGTTCTATAACAAGGTCTGCACCGTTTCTTATAGCAGCCTGCGCTCTGTCATATTTTGAGAAAACAGCCGCTGAGCCACGCTGCACGCAATCGCCGCTCATTACTGCGACAATACCCTCTGCGCCAGCCTGTCTTGTGGCTTGTATCTGATATTTGTGTCCGTTATGGAACGGATTATATTCCGCAACTATTCCCGCAATTTTCATTTTTTACTCCTCTTTCTACCCTATGCTTATTTTATTCCGTCTTTCAAAAGCTTGCTGCGAATTATGATACTAATATGTTAAGCCCTAGTAAAAAAATTGTGCAATATGTATATTTATGAAAAAAGCTCTTGAAATTTATCATTAATATTGATATACTATAAGTATATGATATTATGGGCTTAAAGTCAAGCCCGTTATCTGACATATTATAATCGGGAGGAGATTTTTTCCAATGAAAATCTTAGTTGTAAACGCAGGTTCATCATCACTTAAATATCAGCTTCTGGATATGAAGGACGAGTCTGTTATCGCAAAGGGCAACTGCGACCGTATCGGTATCGACGGCCATGTGAGCGCAAAGACAGGCGACGGCAGACACATCGAGGAGGATTGCAGTTTCCCTACTCACACTGAGGCTTTTGAAAAGCTCGTTGAGGTACTCACATCAGGCGAAACAAAGGTCATCGACTCTATGTCTGAGATATCAGCCGTTGGTCACAGAATAGTTCAGGGTGCTGAGATATTCAAGGAGACCTGCCTTGTAACAGACGAAGTTATCGACCAGATCGACTCACTGGCTGAGCTTGCACCTGTACATAACCACCCACACGCTCTTGCACTGAGAGCCTGCAAGGCAGTTATCCCAGCAGGCACACCACAGGTAGTTGTATTCGACACTGCTTTCCACTCAACAATGCCAAGAAAGGCTTATCTCTACGGTCTGCCATATGAGTGCTACACTGATCTTCATGTAAGAAAATACGGCTTCCACGGAACATCACACAGATTTGTTTCAGGCGAGCTTGCAAGAGTAATGGGCAAGCCTATCGAGGAGCTTAAGATAGTTTCATGCCACCTTGGAAACGGTTCTTCTATCACAGCTATCAACGGCGGCAAGTCTGTTGACACATCAATGGGCTTCACTCCTCTTGACGGTCTTGTAATGGGCACACGCTGCGGTTCTGTTGACCCTTCTGCTGTTGACTATGTTGAGAAGAAAATGGGCTTTACACCTGACCAGATGACAGAATACATGAACAAGAAGTCAGGCTTCCTTGGTCTTTCTGGTATCGGCTCTGACAACAGAGATATTCAGGCTGCTGCAAGCGAGGGCAATGAGAGAGCGCTTATCGTAAGCGAGATATTCGCTTATCAGATCAAGAAGTTCATCGGTTCATACGCTGCTGCAATGAACGGCCTTGACGCTGTTATCTTCACAGGCGGTATCGGTGAGAACGCACCTGAGGTAAGAGCGGCTGCTTGCTCAAATCTCGATATCCTCGGTATCCACATTGACGCTGAGAAAAACCTCTGCCGTGGAATACTCAAGGAGATCTCCACAGACGATTCTAAGACAAAGGTTTACGTTATCCCAACAAACGAAGAGCTTCTCATTGCAAGAGATACTCTGGCACTTATTTCTAAGTAATATTTCAGATAACATTAAGGACGGCTTTCTTATGAGAGCCGTCCTTTTTTGGCGCATAAAAAAGGCGCAGGAGAGGTTTTCCTGTGCCTTGATTTGTTTGATAAGACCGCCAATTTTCATGTAGGGGCTGGCGCCCTCGACAGCCCGATTTTGAGAGTGTAAAAGTTTGAATTATCACGAAGTTTTGTGGGTTGACGAAATATCGAGAAGTGGGACGTCGTATTTGTTTGAATGTACGATATTGACTATATACGTTTTCCAAACACCATTGTATCAGGTCTTAACGCCTGAGAACTGCGTCTGATAAAGCCTGTAGTAACAGCCCTTGGCGGCGATAAGCTCCTCATGGCTACCCTGCTCTGCAACACGTCCACCGTCGATAACGACTATCTTATCGGCGTCACGGATAGTGGAAAGTCGGTGAGCGATGATAAGGGACGTTCTGTTTTTCATAAGAGCCACCATTGCGGACTGAATGTGCATCTCAGTTCTGGTATCAACTGAGGAAGTGGCTTCGTCAAGAATAAGTATCTTCGGGTCGGCAAGCACTGCTCTTGCTATGGAGAGAAGCTGACGCTGACCTTGTGAAAGGTTTGAGCCGCCCTCGGCAAGCACTGTGTCGTAACCCTCGGGAAGTCTTTCTATGAACTCGTCTGCGTTCGCAAACTTTGCCGCCGCCTTTATTTCATCAAGGGTGGCGTTTTCTCTGCCGTAGCGGATATTCTCCTCTATGGTGTCCTTAAAAAGCACTGTATCCTGCAAAACTATGGCTATGGAACGTCTGAGCTTGTCTTTCGGGATATCGTAAATGCTCTGACCGTCTATGGTTATCTCACCGCTGTCAACGGGATAAAATCTTGTGAGAAGATTTACTATGGTGGTCTTGCCAGAGCCTGTTGCACCGACTATGGCTATTTTCTGACCTGCTTTTACTTCAAGATCGAGGTCTTTCAGCACCTGCTTTTCAGGAACATACGAGAAGTCGATATGCTTGAAGTCGATATCGCCTTTGACGTTTTCCACCTCAAAGTCAGCCTTGCCCTCGTCAGTTTCCTTATCAGCGTCCATGACCTCAAAGATACGCTCTGCGCCTGCTATTGCGGTCTGGATATTTGCAAACTGATTTGCAATCTCATTGATAGGACGTGAGAACTGTTTTGAATAGAGTATAAAAGCCTGAATAGTTCCCACTGTTATAAAGTCTTTTATTGCGAACCAGCCGCCGAAGGCTGCGATAAGGATAAAGCCGAAATTGGATATTAAGTTCATGCAAGGGCCCATTACACCGCCGAATATCTGAGCTTTTATGCCGCATTTTTTCAGATTGTTGCTCATTTTCTCGAACTTGTCAACAGCGTCCTGCTCTTTGCCATAGGAAACGACCGTTCTATATCCGACTACCATTTCCTCAACTTCGCCGTTTATCTCGCCAAGAAGCACCTGCTGTTTGATGAAGTATTTCTTCATATACTTTGTGAGTACGCCTGAAACGAATATGGTAAGGAACACTGTAGACAGTGAGATAAGGGTAAGAAGCGGTGAATACAGAAGCATTATGACAACTGTTCCCACTATGGTCAGCACGCCTGAGATGAGCGAGCCTATAGACTGAGAGATAGTTGTGGAGATATTCTCGACGTCGTTTGTCATACGACTCATTATATCGCCATGGCTGTGGGTATCGAGATATTTTATAGGAAGTCTTACAAGGCTTGAGAACAAGTCTTTACGCATGGTCTTTACTGTGTACTGTGAAAGCTTTGCAGAGAATATTCCCTGCATATAGGTGAAAACAGAGGACAGGAGATAAACAGCACCAAGACCTATGAGCGTTTTGCCAAGTGAACCGAAGTCAACGCTTGTTTTCTTTTTGGTGAGGGTAATGCAGTCTATGGCTATCTGCTGTATTGACGGTGCGGCAAGATTGAGCAGAGTTATGATGAGCATTACTCCGATAAGTGCGAAAAACAGATATCTGTTTCTGCCTATGTAGCCGATAAGCTTTTTAAGGGTGTTCTTTGCGTCCTTTGGCTTTTCCATTGTGAGCCTTGCACCGTGAGGTCCGCCCGGTTTTCTTCCACCGGGTCCCATTGGAGGCATTGGAGGCATTACACTTCACCTCCTGACGTTTTTACCTGTGAAGCGTAAATATCCTGATATACCTCGCAGGTCTTTAATAGATTTTCATGAGTATCGCAGGCACAAAGCTTGCCGTGGTCAAGGACGGCTATCCTGTCGCATGATTTTACGCTCTGGATACGCTGTGCAATTATGATAAGGGTAGTGCCGTTCATTTTGCGGTCTATCTCCGCACGGAGCTTTGCTTCTGTGCCAAGGTCGAGGGCGGAGGTGGAATCATCAAGAATGAGGATCTCAGGTTTTTTAAGTACCGCTCTTGAGATAGAAAGCCTTTGCTTCTGACCGCCTGATAGTGAAGCACCCTTTTCAGCTATAATACCCTCATAGCCTGCAGGTATCTTCTGAATGAACTCGTCAGCCTGAGCTGCCTGTGCGGCGGAGAGGACCTCCTCATGGGTAGCGTTTTTGTCGCCCCACTTTATGTTGTCCTCAACTGTGCCTGAGAAAAGCTCACTCTTTTGCAGGACTATGCCAACTTTCTTTCTAAGCTCGTCAAGCTTACAGTCCTTGACGTTTACGCCGTCAACAAGGACTTCCCCTGCTGTGCAGTCATAAAATCTTGGAATAAGATTTACAAGGGAGGATTTTCCTGAACCTGTTGCACCTAGTATGGCGACGCTCTCACCTGACTTTATATCAAGGGTAAGGTCTGAGATAACAGGTCTGCCCTTGGTTTCAGGATAGGAAAATGAAACGTTTTTAAAGCTCACTGTGCCCCCTGTTTTATCTGAAAGGGAAACGCTGCCGCTTTTTATAACAGGGTCAGTTTCAAGGACTTCTCTCAGTCTGTTTGCAGATGCGGAAGCCTTTGCGAGGGTCTGGAACATCATAGACATCATCATTACGCCATGCAAGACCTGAGTAAGATATGTGATAGCCGCCATGACCTCGCCGACCTTCATAGCTTGCGCCTGCACCTGCCAGCCACCTATAACTATAACGGCAATAACAGACAGATTGAGTATTATCATAAGAAGCGGCTGAAGGATAGCCATAAGGGTCTGAACACGGAGGTTTGATTCCATAAGGCTTATATTTGCATCGTCAAAACGCTTTTCTTCTGTATCCTCTCTGACATAGGCTTTTACTACTCTTGCGCCTGTGACGTTCTCCTGAACCACAGAGTTTACGGTATCAAGACGTTTTGCAACGATAGAATAGTATGGGTTTGCCTTTTTGAGAATTACTATCATCATGATTATCTCGACAGGCAAGGCACATAGGATTATTATTCCAAAGCGAACGTTCAGAGTGAGCATCATGATTATTCCGCCGAAGAACAGCAGGCTGTCACGCACCAACATTCTCAGCATGAAGTCTACCATTTGCTGGATAGCGGTTATATCCGCTGTAAGACGTGTTACCAATGAGCCTGTAGTGAACTTGTCGGTCTGTTCAAAAGAAAGACCCATGACACGCTTAAAAACGTCCACACGCAGATCTCTTGAAAAGCTTTGGGAAGCTATCCCACCGAACGCAGACGCCGCAATTCCGCAAGCTCCGCCACCTATAAGAACAAGGAGCATGAGAAGTCCCGTTCTTATGATAAGATCCATATCCTGACCCAGCACGCCATCGTCAACTATTTTTGACATAAGCTTTGGCTGAAGCAGGTCGCCCAGCACTTCTCCCACCATGGATAGAGGTGTCAGCACCGCAAACAGTGCATAGGGCTTCAAGTATTTGCTTAGTTTTACTTTCAAAGCAGTTCCTCCTAAAATTTTATTTCAGGCTACTTATACGCAGGGGAACATTGACGGAAGATAGCAAATACAGAGCAGTGGGCTGTCAAGGACGCCAGCCACTACAAAATGTGTGATATAACTTTTTATGTAGTGGCGAACAGCGTTCGCACGCATTGCTTTTGTTTTGCTAATGATCGCATCGACTTTTCACTGCTGGTGACAAGGCAGAGCCTTTGAAATCACAGCCCTAATTGTGCATTATCTCAAGCTCCCCGGACAGCTCCTGCGCTGTCATTTTTCTGCTGAGGGAGGCTTTGTCTATCAATATGGTAACAGGCTCTTTTCCGTGGATATCGAACCAGTTGTCAGAGAAAACGCAATCTGCAGTTTTTAGGCTGAGGCAGACGCTTTTGGCGTAATTCTCGGCACAGAATGTCAGGGCGAATTTATCCTCGCTTTCTGATATGCCGTAGGTTATGGCAGGCTCTAAGAAGGTAAATTCTTTCGGGCGCACAAAGAGGGTTGTGCCAAAACTCAGTACTCTGCCGTTTTCCATAATGGAATATTCGAGATATTTTTCACGAGGGTCGGTGCGGTTTTTAAGCTCGTCTGAAAGGTCGATAGTAAGGACGTTTTGTGCGGTAAGAGCCGGAACGTTCACGGATTTTTCTCCACTTTGCAGAATTTCTGCTTTATTGTTTCTAAGCTTCCATCTTACTATGCCATCAAAGGCTGTCATGCGTTCGTTGGATATGTTAAGCACAGGCTTTTTTCTATGGGTATCGTCGCAGGAAATAAGGCATGGAGCGTAAAAACGCTTCGCATAATAATGCAGACCTTTCCACCTGCCGAAATAGTCGATACTTGACCACGAGATAACAGGGTTTGAATCGTTCACCTGCCAATAGGCAGAGCCCATACATCTGCCCCTTGCTCTTCTCATATGCTCAACATTCGAGCGTATGCAATCTGCCTGAACGAGCTGTGAGGAATAGATGAGCTTTTTGAAATCATATGGATATCTTACCATTTGAGCGAGATAGTACATTATCTTCTCGTTGCCCTGAACGCACTTCTGATGTGCCGCCATAACCGGTGAGCAAAGGTCAAAGTCGCCCTTTGTTTCGTCGGCAAAGGCACGGCAGGTCTTTATATCAGGCAGGCTCTCAAAGCCGTATTCTGAGCAGAAGCGGTAATAAAATTCTCTGAACGCTTCGATAGGCTTGAAGTTGTGCCAAACGTCCCAATAGTGCATATCCCCTGCATGGTTTGAGGAAGCATCCTTGAAGCCTCCCCCTGAGGACGGTGAGGAAGGCCAATAGAAGGTGTTTTCGCAGGGGTCATAGGCTTTAAGCACCTGTGGGATAATATCCTCAAAAATGATAAGATAGTCACGCTTTGCTTCCTCGTCCTCGGGAAGACCCCAATATTCCCATGCGGATTCTATCTCGTTGTTGCCGCACCACAGACCAAGGGACGGGTGGTTTCTCAGGCGGACAACGTTGTCACGAACTTCCCCACGGACAGTTTCTTCAAACTCCTCTGTGAGCAGATATGCAGAGCAGGCGAACATAAAGTCCTGCCATACTATGATACCGTTCTCGTCGCAGTAGTCATAGAAATACTCGTCAGGATAATAACCGCCGCCCCACACTCTTATAAAGTTATAGTTTGCGGCCTTGCAGTCTGCAAGGAGCTTTCTTGTTTTCTCCTCGTTACAGCGTGTGACTATCTGGTCTTCGGGGATATAGTTTGCGCCCATGGCAAATATCTTCACGCCGTTGTTTATAAAGCAGAACTCCTCGCCCCACTGATCTTTTTCACGGCTGACAGTTAAAGTTCTAAGACCTATGCGCTGTGTATTTTTATCAGCGCAAGCGTCATTTTCATCATACAAAGTCACGAAACAGCTATAGAGCGGCTGTTCGCCATAGCCGTTCACCCACCAAAGCTGAGGGTCGTTTATCACAAGCTCTGTTTCATAATATTCTGAACTTTCCTCCAGGCTTATGTCGGCTTTTGCGGCGATATTGCCCTGCGGGTCGGATATTTCCACCATAGCTTTTTTACAGCCGTGGTTTTCTATATGCAAAAGGGCTTTCAAAGTCACTTTGTTATCGGTGTGCTTTTGGCTGTAGTAAACGTCAAGTATACGTCCTGCATCTGGGACGATAAGGGATACACTGCGCCATATTCCCATATCAGGGAGCATTGGACCCCAATCCCAGCCGAACATACAATGGGCTTTTCTTATATGTGTATAGCCTGTCATGGTGGAGTCAACGCCCCAAAGGTGACGTTTTTCGTCCATTTCTTTTATGTATCTGTTTGGCGAGGTTATTTTCACTGTGAGAGTGTTGTCCCCCTCTTTGATAATACCATGGACAGGAAACTCCCACACTCTGTGCATATTGTTCACTCTGCCAAGGTGAATGCCGTTGAGACAGACGTTTGCTATGGTATCAATGCCGTCAAAGTGCAGGACAGTATGTTTGCACTCCACTGCGGACTTGTCTGCGATGAATGTAGTTTCAAAATCGTAATCATCATCACATATCTGTGTTGAGATATACTCGTTCTCACGATAATATGGGTCGGGTATCTTTTTATAGTCAAGCAGGGTCTTATATACAGAGCATGGAACTTTGCAATCAAAGCTCTCCTGCGAGCCTGCTTTTTTCATTTTCCAGTTATCGTTAAGGCTTACTGTTATACTCATTATTTTTCTCCTTATTTGTCATGAACGCAGAAAAGGTTTGTTTCCCATGCGGGGTAATATCTTTCCTGACGGATATAGAATTTGTATCCTTTGCAAAGGCTGTTTATATACAGAGGCAGGGTGATGTAATCATATGGTCTGTGATACAACGCACTGCATATTTTGGGGGCATAGCGTGAAATGGTATATTCACTGCCTTTGATAGCTTCTAGGTCTGCTCCCTCAACGTCATATTTTATATAGGTGCATTTTTTGCCTGCAAGAACGCTGTCCAGACTTCTTGCACGAACCTTTTTTCCTGCGGCATCTACTCTGCCCTGTCTGCCTGCGCCGCCTGCGAAATAAAGCTCTGTATCAATGCTCCATGCGGCGGCATTGTAAAGACTTATATTGTCATTGGCTTTTAGATTTTTCAGGCATTTCTGAAAGTTTTTTCTCTCAGGTTCGAGGGCATATATTCTCTCATACTTTCCCCCTGTGCGTAAGATAAGCTCTGCGGCAGTGTCGCCTGTGTATGCTCCCAAGTCGCAGTATATCTCGTTTTCTCCAAGGGGAAGTATCTCGGTTATCTTGTCCTTATCCGTAAATATCTCACGGAGATAAGAAAGCTTGCCTGTTATCTTGAACGCTGTCAGCTTTTCAAAGGTAAGCTTTGAAATATCGTCGTCAAAAAGGCGGTAAGCTTTTTCAGCCTGAGAATACATTGAGAGAAGCTTTTCCTTGCTGAAATTTTCATCGCCTGCAACGCACATTTCCGGCACTATGACCTCGCAGCTTTTTTCAATATTGTCAATACGCTCCATTATCTCAGGCAGGCTCGTGCCAAAGCCAAGCACAACTGTGATATCCCCAAACTGCGCTTGCACCTGTGAGAAAGTCTGCACCTTAAACCCTCTGAAGCTTTGTCCACGGACAAAATCGTCGCTTGCAAAAACACCTGTGCATTTTATGCCAAGTCTATCAAATTCATCAAGAAGCTTTTCCGCTCCATCGCCCATGCCGTATATGAATATCGGCTTTTCACAGGCTTTGAGCCTGTCCCACGAGCTTTCAAGGGACTGAAAATATTCTTTTGAAAACATTCACACTTTCCTTTCCAAAAAAGGCTCTCACAGAAAGATCTGCGAAAGCCCCTTATTCTTATAGAACTCTATATGATATCGTCATGGATATCAAAATCATCATGATCATGGCAATGACCGCCGTCACCGCCGACCATATCTCTGCCCCTTACACGGTATCTATCACGATTTATATTGATATACTTATCAAGCTGTGCCAGCACATCTCTTGGTGCTTTTATGGACTTGACTTCCTTAACAGGCGTATCAACGTCTTTGACATTCATTACTATTGTGCCACAGCCGAACATTCTTTGTCCGAACGGCAGGACAAGCTTTTTGTCGATGACCCTATAAAGGTCAAGCTCGTCTTCCTCTATGCTAAGAAAACCCTTGCGTGTTATAAACTTATCTTCTGTGAGAAAATATCTTGTAAATGATATAGGCAGACCAAAAATCGTTCTTTTCTTATCTGTCCAAATGTAATTGATAACGTCTTTTTTCATAAAACGACGTCGCCTCCCTCAACATGATCTATAATTTTTTACAAAGACATCATTGCAAACTGGTGGCACAAAAAAGCTGCTGACCATGTTTTTGCAACGATCCTCCCGTATATTTTACCACGCAATAAAGCTTTTGTCAAGAAATTATCCTTTGTAAAAGCTATGTAAAAATACCGCTCATTTATATATTTCTATATCATTTCGCAAATGTTAATGAATATAATTTCATGCATTTATATTAATATTTTATTAACTATACAGCAACTTTTACTGACATTTTCGACTTATTTCTACATAAAAAATGCTTTCACGACAATGTAAAGTCAGTGTAAAATATAGCGAATTGTCAGTTTGTTCATATAATATATTGATTTAAACGACACAAAAGCATATTTTCTCTGTGTAAATTACAATATTTGCACAATTATCTCATTTAAAATTTGGTCATAACCGACATTTGTTTATTTACTATGTATAGATTGTTGCGTGTTTCTTAAAACGCAGTACAAAAAGCAAGAAAATTAAGTAAAAAACTTGAAATTATATTGTAAAAATGTTATACTGCAAGTGTAGTATAAAGTTAAAAAAATAAAAAAACCGGAGGAAGATTTAAAATGTGTAAAAAAGACGTGATCAAAATCCTTGTCGGAAGCCTCAATCAGGCCGGCATGAAGGTGGCAGACTATCTGAAAAAACAGGGGTACAATGTTGCGCAGTCAGACTACAATCCACTGGAGATACAGCTTGAGGTGCTTAAAAGCAAACCTGATTTTCTGATAATTTCAGAAATAACTGAGTTTCCCTACGAGCTGTGCAAAAATCTCAAAGGGGCTTGTCCTAAGCTGAAAATAATCATGCTTTCCGACAGAAAAACCAACAATGGACTTGCAAAATACGCAGACATGATAATAAAAAGTCCTCTAAGCTGTGCGGATATCAAAAACGCACTCAGAGTGCTTCAGTGTCCTGACGATTCTGCAGATCTGAACATCACAATAACACGAAGCTCTGACGAGGGGTACACCAATGGCGACATACAATCTGCTATATCCACCGTGATGAAGCGGTTGTGCATAACTCCGAATTATAACGGCTATGGCTACATCAAAGAGGCAATAAAAATGGCTCTTACGACAGACAAAGCCAACAGACGTGTTACAAAGGTCATTTACCCGGAGATAGCGGCGGCACATGGAGTAACCACAGTAAGCGTTGAAAGAAACATGCGCACCGCCATAAGGATCGGTTGGGAAAAGGCTCAGGACAAAGACAAAGCCGAGATATTCGGAAATTTCGCCATAAGACCTGACCACTACCCCACGAACAGCGAATTTATTTTCGTTGCCGCCGAATACATAAAAAGCAAATATCCAGCGGAAAAGGCATTATCAGCCACCGCTGAACATACTAGCGAAAGTAATTTATTTATCTGACAAGAAGAAAGCCGTTATGCCCACAGGCACAGCGGCTTTTTTCTATATAAACGAAACGTCCTGCAGTAAATGACAACGGGCTGCCCTGCGGACGCAGATCTTCGGCTGCGTCACCCACTGTCATACGATCACTGCAGACGCTCCGTTATCTCATTTTATGCCGACATGGTTTTTATGACACAAAAAAGCGTACCGAAAAATCGGTACGCTCAGTGTTTAAGTAAAAGCCGCCTTGCCGTCGCACAGCCGATAAACCCGCTATAAAAGCAGGGTGGGTAAAACAGCCTGAAAGCTTCACGCTCCCTTCGTCCGTTTCCGAAACGGCAAATGCGGTTTCGTTCGGGAGGTCTGCAATCCATTCCCAGAGTCTGAATCCCTTTTTAGAAGTGTTGGATTTATAATAACTGTGCTTGTTCGCACAAGGCAGGAAACTTTTTCTGTTACTTAGTATATCACAACATATCCATAATATCAATAGGTAATTTCAGCAAATCAAAGTACATAAAATTGTACATTTTACATATTGACAAGCCTATATGCTGAGATATTTTTCTTATGACAGGTGATCGTGACAACCGCAGCCACAGCCGCAATCATCGTCTTCGTCCTCATCGTCAAACTCGAACATTTCATCGATACGCTCCATGAACATCTGACCGATCTTCTCATACTCGTCATCATCTTCGATAGAAGCAAGTATCTCGTCATTGTTCTCGTCATACTCAGCCTTGAGTATCACAACGTCGCCTGAATCTTCAAGGGATTCGTCACCGTTCTCATAATAAGGAGTGAGAGCATAATACTTCTCGTCACCATATTCCATTGCGTCCAACAGCTCAAAAGTCTGCTTATTACCATTTTCGTCCTCCAGCTCGTAGAGGTCCGGCAGAAACTCGTTATCCATAATTATCCTCCTAACATGATCTTGTGCGGTATATCGGCACTTTCTGAGTGGGATATATCGAAAAAATCAGAACAGAAAGACTGTTTCTGACCACCGCAACACTTTAATTATACTACACTGCAAAATCAAAGTCAAGCGCATTTTGTAAAAGTAATATTAAATATAAAAATCACAAAAAAGTTGAGAAAAACTATTGACAAGTAACAAAAGATGTGGTATAGTATAGTCAAGGAAAAACAAAGAGCCAAACAAAAGCAGACAACAGGGTTCGCTGAAACGGTCAACGGTCTGACGATACAGTAACGATTTCAGAGGGCACGGCAAAGCGAAGTAAGGCGAGAGGTTTTCCTTATATATCACAGGCAGATCGGTGGACACAGCATATACCCGACACTAGGTACACTACAGTTCAGCAGGCGGGCAGGCTCATCGGATGCCTAATAAGATATGAAAGGAGCGAGTCCAATGGACGCATCAGAGATCCAGGAGAGTATCCATAGGCTCGGCAATTTCTTAAAGTAAAAAAGGATCAAGACTCAGACGAATGAGCTGACAGGAATCCAGACATATATGATTTACACAGGAAGAAATTGCAGAGCCTCATGGATTAATCACAGCACAGAGTTACTGCAATTTAAGGATACTCTCAAATTTACAATTGAATATTTTGCAACTTTTATATAAGGAGTGATCGACATGATCGGTTACAGGAGGTTTGCAAATAAAATTTAGACAGGAGTGTTTCCAATGCACAATTTCAGCTTTTCAGAGGTAAAGAAATAAACTGAAAGAGTGATTCCAATGTAAAATTTAGCTTCTGAACATAAAAAGCTCACAGAGCTATAAAAATCAAATAAATTTCGAGGAGTGGTGCATATGAAAATGCACAAAAGGAACTTGAACATGAAATAGAATGGAGTGAGTCCGCCAAGAAATTTACGAGCTTAATGCTCTTACTGATTTGATTTACTGACTAAGATTTTTCTAAAGATCATATAAAATACTGAAGGAGTGGTGCGTTATGAAAATGCACTCAAGGCTTTTGAACATCTGATATTTGGAGGTGAATCCGCCAGTTACTTCAGCGAGGCTTATCTGATATGATGAGCATAAGATCTTGAAATTATGCGAAAGGCGATAATTCCAATGGAAATGTAATAAGTTTCATTGACAATAAATTTTCACGAAAGGTGTTAAGTCCGATGGCACGTTAAGTTTTATCCACTGAGGCATAACTTAATATTTTGAAAGGAAATAAATCCAATGGAAAGGTAATTTGCACTTAGAGATTATTTTTACCGAAAGGAAATAGATCCAATGGAATAGCTTATATTATGCGGACAGAATTTTACTGAAAGGCGTGAGTCCAAAGTACAATTTAGCATGAGTTTACGACTAGAATTTTCAGAAGGGCGTAATACCAAAGGCATAATCAATATGAACGTACATACTTAACTATGTGGTGTATTCAGATATCACATAGTTAAGTTTTTTTGTGTAAGGGGTTGGACGTCGAGGACGCCGTCCCCTACAATATTCAAAAAAACAAGAAAGCACCCTGCGGTCAATGCAGAGTGCTTTTATTTTATATCATATTTTCAAGGAAAGCCACTGTCTTTGGATCGTATGTAAGATCCTGCGCTTCCATATCCTCGTCAAGCTGCCACAGCTTTGTTACTGCGAAAACTGACGATACAAAAAACGGCTGGCTGTTCAGATAGCCGAGGGTTATCTTTGCCGGAGTGTCCCCCGTCTGCTCGCTGAGCTGTTTTACCTTTGCAAGTCTTGCAAGATTAGCAGGGCCTGCATACTGTCCCTCAGGGAGATTGTTTGCAGCGTCGCCCTTTGCAAGCTTTGCAAAAAAGCCCTTTGCCTGCGGGGAGAACGCCATAACAGGAAAATCATGCTTCTTGTACCAGCGAAACTCCTTTGTATCCATACAAACAAGAGTATTGTCACCGAAAGTTTCAACGCTCGAATGTGCAAGGCTGTAGTTTATCTGACTGATCCTGATAGGCTCCATACCGTTTTCCTTTGCAAACTTATTCGCTTCCTCTATCCTTTGAGTTGTCCAGTTTGAAACGCCTATAAAATGTATCTTTCCGCTCTCATAAAAATCATTGAGAACTGGCATTATCTCTTCCACAGGTATCTTCGGGTCGTCACGATGAAGAAAATAAATATCCACATAGTCAACGCCCAGCACTCTCAGGCTTGCTTCAAGATCCTTTGTAAGCTCTTCCCTGCTAAGACGGCTTTCGTCCATATGACCCATTTCAGGGTGACCGCCCTTTGTGGCAATACAAATTTTATCACGATTGTTTCTGGCTTTGAGCCATCTGCCTATTACGCCCTCGCTGGAATTGTGACCATTTTCCAGCCAGTCGCAGTAAACTCTTGCGGTATCGATACACCAGCCGCCAAGCTCTACATATTTGTCGAGAAACTCAAAATACACATCGTCACAATCGTTTCTCTCAAAACCTGCCGCACCAAAAGTCAGGGCAGGGACTTTCATTTCATATCTGTCGTTTTTCAACACATAGCTTATCATGTACTCTTCCCCCTTGGCATACAATTTCCTATACTATTTATAATCACTATGTCTAGTAATATACTATTATACCATATAAAAAGGACTTTTTCCACAGAATTTTGTTAAATTTTATTTTTTCATAAAAACCCCTTGACAAGTCGGTAAACTTGATATATAATTGTAAAGGTTTATGACTTTACAGAAATCCATTAGGAGGTAAGCGGTATGAGTAAAAATTTGCAAAACAGCGTTTTGCTCGACTTGTATGGCTGCCTGCTCACTGATAAACAAAACGAGATCATGGATCTTTATTACAATGACGATCTGTCGTTGGGAGAGATCGCCGCTCAGCTAGATATCTCAAGGCAGGGCGTTCATGACGCTATAAAAAAATGTGAAACTGCAATGGCTGATTATGAAGAAAAGCTAGGTCTGCTAAAACAGCAGGAAGCTTATCTGGCAGAGCTTAAAGAGTTCAAGGCTCAGGCTATGGACGTTTTTAACGAGTGTAAGAAAAAGAATTATGCGAGAGATATTGCCGAAAAAGTGATAGTGCTTCTTGAAAATCTCGATTCTAAGCTAGATGAATTTGACAACGCAGAATATACCGAAGAAGAATAGATATAGATAAAAAAAATTATACGGAGGACAGCTTATGGCGTTTGAAGGACTTTCAGAAAAACTAAACGGCGTGTTCAAGCGTCTTAAATCAAGAGGTAAACTTAGCGAAGCCGATGTAAAAGAGGCGATGCGTGAAGTTAAAATGGCTCTGCTTGAGGCTGACGTTAGCTACAAGGTAGTAAAAGATTTTATTGCCAAGGTAACAGAGAGAAGCGTTGGTGAGGAAGTGCTAAAGAGCCTTACTCCTGGTCAGCAGGTCATAAAGATAGTTAATGACGAGCTTATAAAGCTCATGGGCGAGGCTAACTCGAAAATAAACTTCCCTAACAAGCCGCCTTGCATCATAATGATGTGCGGTCTTCAGGGTTCAGGTAAAACAACACACGCTGCAAAGCTTGCGAAGATGTTCAAGAAAGAGGGCAAGCGTCCTCTGCTTATAGCAGCCGACGTTTACAGACCTGCGGCTATTGAACAGCTAAAGGTTGTGGGCGAGAGAGCCGAAGTCGCAGTATTTGAAATGGGTCAGATAGACCCACGAAAGATAGTAAAAGAGGGTATCAAGCACGCCAAGGATTACGGCAATGACCTTGTTATCATAGATACAGCAGGACGTCTTCACATTGATGAGGAGCTTATGAACGAGCTTAAAGACATCAAGAAGATCGCTGAGCCGAACGAGATAATGCTCGTTGTTGACGCTATGATCGGTCAGGACGCTGTAAAGGTAGCTTCAAGCTTTGACGAGGCTCTTGGTATCGACAGCGTTATCCTTACAAAGCTCGACTCTGACACAAGAGGCGGTGCGGCGCTTTCAGTGCTTGCTGTAACAGGTAAGCCTATCAAGTTCGTTGGTATGGGCGAAAAGCTTGACGAGTTTGAGGCTTTCCACCCTGAGAGAATGGCTTCAAGAATACTTGGCATGGGCGATATGCTCACACTTATCGAGAAAGCTACTCAGACAGTTGACGAAAAGGACGCCAAAAAGCTTGCAGAAAAAATGCAGGAAAAGGGCTTTGACCTTAACGACTTGCTTGAGCAGATGAAGCAGATACAGAAAATGGGCTCTATGAAGTCTATTATCAGAATGCTTCCGGGTGCTAACAAGGTAACAGACGAGCAGGTGGAGCAGGGCGAGGTTCAACTGAAAAAGACTGAGGCTATGATAAATTCAATGACAAGGGCTGAAAGAGAAAAGCCTGCGATCATTGACCCTAAGAGAAAAAGACGTATCGCTGCCGGAAGCGGCACGCAGGTATCTGACGTAAATCAGCTTCTTAAGCAGTTTGAACAGATGCAGAAAATGATGAAGCAGTTCGGTATCGGCGGAAATCTTCACGGAAAGAAATCAAGAAGAAACAGAGCGGCGCTTCTCAAAGGACTTGGCGGCGGAATGCCACAATAGTTGATAAGCTATCAGCAATCAAGTGATTGATTTGATATATGAAGTTTTTTATGGAGGTGAAAATACAATGGCAGTAAAGATCAGACTCAGAAGAATGGGTGCTAAGAAGGCTCCTTTCTACAGAATCGTAGTTGCTGATTCAAGATATCCAAGAGACGGACGTTTCATCGAAGAGCTGGGCTACTATGACCCAACTAAGGAACCTTCTGTACTCAAGGTTGACGACGAAAAGGCAAAGTCTTGGATCGCTAACGGTGCACAGCCAACTGATACAGTTAAGGCTCTTCTCAAGAAGAATGGCACTATCTAATAGCTGACAAGACAATTCAGACGGTGAGCCACCTATCCCACCACTTCGCTTGCCGTTTTCGGCGGGGAAAACGCTTCCCTGCCGCATTTTCGTGGGAGAATGGAGATATTTTTATGAAAGAATTACTCGAAACTATAGTTTCTGAGCTTGTTGAAAACAAGGACGCTGTTGAGGTCGTTGTTGACGAGCCTAACGCAGAGGGTATCGTGGTTTATCATCTTCACGTTGCTCCGGACGACATGGGCAGAGTTATCGGCAAGCAGGGCAGGATCGCAAAGGCTATAAGAGTCGTAATGCGTGCCGGTGCTTCCCGTGTGGATCAGAAAATAATGGTAGAGATAGACTGATAGTTCAGTGAATAAATCATCACCCTGTACAGATAATAGTATGGGGTGATTTTTTTGCGTATAAATAAAAAATGCTTCAATGCGCTCACAGGTATAGCCGTGGGGATATGCAACGGTTTTTTCGGTTCGGGCGGTGGAATGATAGCAGTGCCTATGCTTGAAAAAGGCGGCAGTGAGGCGAAAAAAGCTCATGCCACGTCAATTGCCATAACGCTTCCATTGTCTATTATAAGCGGACTTGTATATTTCAAGGGCGGAAGTCTTGACTTTTCGCAGGCAGTGAAATTCATACCACTTGGGATAGTTGGTGCGGCAGTGGGTGCAATGCTCATGAAAAAGCTTTCAAACAGTCTGCTAAAACGTATTTTCGGCGCACTTATGATAGTAGCTGGAGTGCGGATATTTATGAAATAGGGTGATATTACGGCTTGGTATACAATATGTGCGGTGGCTTTTCTCACAGGCGTTTTCGCCTCCATGGGTCTTGGGGGCGGAATGGTGCTTATAGTTTATCTGACGGTCTTTGCAGGCTTTTCGCAACTAGCGGCGCAGGGGATAAACCTTGTGTTTTTTATCCCTATCGCAATAATAAGCCTTGTGCTTCACACGAAAAACAAGCTTGTGGAATGGAAAAAAGCCGTTCCCGCAGTTTTGTGGGGAACGGCCGCTGTTATCATATCAGCATGGCTTGCAAACAGGACAGAGCAAAGCCTGCTTTCAAAAGCTTTCGGTATTTTCCTTATCCTAATGGGACTGAAAGAGTTATTTTTCAAGAGTGAAAAGCACAAGTTCAAAAGGGTCTGAAAAACGCTGTGTCCAGCCACTATTGCCTACTCCTCTTGACACCACAAGGGTTGTATCGTTCACGCTGTAAGTGCCGTCGGTGTATTTCGGGAACAGACCCTGACCAGGTGCATAAAGACCATTCACAAGGGGTAGCCTTATAAGTCCGCCATGTGCGTGACCTGTGAAGTCGATATCGATATGCGTTCCATACTGCACTGCGGTCTTGCTGAAATAGTTGCAATCCTCAGGATAGTGATTTAGCAGTATGACAAAATCCTCTGTGACCTGAGAAAAAGCCTCGCTGTCATTTTCCATATTGTCAAAGCCCAACAGGCTTATAGTATCACCATTTCGTGTAAGTGTGGTATGCTCGTTATAGAGGACGTTTACACCATAGCTTTCACAGCCTGAAACGAACTGCTCTCTTTCCTCCTGAGAAAGATTATATTCATGGTTGCCCATAACAAGATAGACAGGACATATGTCAGGAAGCTTTTTCATAAACTCAAGGGAACGGTCAACATCGGGGAAGATCTGATCTACGCTGTCCCCTGTGACAAAGATATAGTCAGGCTCACAGTCTTTGACCTTTTCCGTCAGCCTATCTATATAGCCCTTGCCCCACTCGTTGTGGAAGTCAGATATCTGAACTATCTTACAGCCCTCGAAGCCCTCAGGTAAGTTATCAAAATGCGCTGACAGCTTTTTGACCTCGATATAGGTATTAGACCACACGAAATCGGCTAATACCATTACTGCAAGCACTATTATCACTATGATGATATTTCTTTTCTGCTTTTTAGTCAGCCTGCTTTGCTTTTTTTCTTCTGTATTCAAGATAGCCCTCCAAAATTATCGTTGCGGCAACTGTATCTACAACAGCCTTTCTTGCCTTTCCCCTGACGTTTGTTTCGTTAAGGATATTGTGTGCTGTGACAGTTGTGGAACGCTCGTCCCACATTCTCACCGGCAGGTCGGTACGCTCTTTCAAAAGTTCGGCAAACGCCCTGCACTTCTCTGCTCTTGGTCCTTCCGTGCCGTTCATGTTTATAGGCAGACCTACTATTATCTCACCTGCACCGTATTCAGCAGCTGTCTGAGCCGCCTTATCTGCAAGCCTTTCGGCGTTTCTCTCAGGAACAGTGCCGATAGGAGAAGCAAGAAACTCCGAGCGGTCGCTTATTGCGAAGCCTGTTCTTGCGTCACCATAATCTATTGCCATTATTTTCATTTTGCACACCTCTATATCAAGACTTTTCTTATCATTATATCATACCACTGTCTGTAAAACAAGTCCCAAAGCAGGATTTTGGGAATTAAACTGCAAAAAGCGCAATGTAGAAGAGCTCTCTACATACCATTTGCTTAAAAAAGTAAAATAGTTCCTTAAATACTGTGATTATTTGTGCATTATGGTTATTGATTTTTACTTTTAATTATGTTATAATGCTTTATTATCAGAGGGTATGCACAAATATCAGGGTTAAGTTTTGTGCAAATTATATTATATAAGAATTGGAAAGGAAAAAGAAAAATGAAGAAATTTTTATCAGTAGCAATGTCTGCTATCATCGCCTGCGCTTCAATATTCTCATGCACACTGACAGCTTTTGCCGAAAATGCAGAAACAGAAGACGTTACTATCGACTGCTCTTCCGCAGAGGCTTGTAACAATTGGAGTCAGTCTATCACTGTCGATCAGGCAACTTTCAACGCAACAAGGCTTACAAAGGATTCAGAGATAATCGTCACATTCAAGAGCGAGGAAATAAACGAAAAGGCAGGAAACAAATACAATGCTGAGCTTATTTTCCAGAGCTGGGACAACACCACTACACCAGCCGCTCAGGACGGTGCGGTATGGGCAAAGATAGCACCTGTGAAGTTTGACGATTCATCAGCTACATATGATTTTGAATCTATCGCAACTGCATACGGCACGGACGATTTCAGTCAGGTATACAACATCATAATCGGCGCAACTGACAGGGCAAAGATAACAGTAACAGGCATAACGGTAACGAACTGCAAGACAAAGACTTATGCAGAAAAGGAAGAAAAAGACTCAAAGGGAACAAACCCTATTATCATAGTTATTGCGGTCATCGCAGGAATTGCTATCGCAGTTGTGGTAATTGTGATAATCATGAACAAGAAGTCAAGCGAGGCCTTTGACGTAAGCACCGGCAAGTTCGTTGACAAGAAAAATCTTTTTGACGAGCCTAAGAACTATGAGGACGAGAAGAAATAAAAATAACGCTATCAGCAGGAGAACGAGCAGTTCGTTCTCCTGCTTTTTTCGTCAAAATACGTCGCAATATTGCTTGACAACATGGTTTGATGTGGTATAATAAAAGCAAGAACGAAACAATTAGTCAGATATTTAAGGAGGCAGAGCTATGAGTACAAAAGAACTTGCATACAGTATGATAGACAATCTCACAGAAGAACAGCTCAATGCTCTTATTGTTATCTTGCAAGGACTTCAGAAAGAAGAGCCTAACGAAGAAACAAAGAAAGTCCTTGACGAAGCCAAAGAGGGTAAAAATCTCGTTGGCCCATTTGATTCGGTAGACGAGCTTTGGGAGAGTCTGAAGGCTTAGGATAACAACGTTTAAAATAATTATATATATCCACAGTAGGAGAACGAGCAGTTCGTTCTCCTGCTTTTTTTATACCAGAAATATTGACTTATAGACGGAGTTATGGTATTATATTAAAAGGTATATTTAATAATTGGAGGCTATATAAAATGTCAATATTTAAACTTGATCCAGCATTTAAGGACTACATCTGGGGCGGTACCAGACTTAGAGATGAGTACGGCAAAAAGTGCGATTATGATAAGGTCGCAGAGAGCTGGGAGCTTTCTTGTCATAAGGACGGTCCAAGCGTTGTGGCTGACGGCGAATACAAGGGTCTGACACTCAATGAGTATATCGAAAAGGCAGGCAAGGGTGTTCTTGGCAAGAACTGCGAAAGATTTGAGAACTTCCCTATCCTTATTAAGCTCATTGACGCTAAGGACAATCTTTCTGTACAGGTACACCCTGACAACGATTATGCAATGAGAGTTGAAGGCGAATACGGCAAGACAGAAATGTGGTATGTTGTTGACTGTGACGAGGGTGCAACTCTTCTCTACGGTTTCAAACACGAGATAACAAAGGAAGAATTTGCAAGAAGAATCGCTGACAACACGCTTCTTGAAGTAACAAACGCTGTACCTGTTAAGAAGGGCGACGTTTTCTTCATCAAGTCAGGCACGCTCCATGCTATCGGCAAGGGTATCCTTATTGCTGAGATACAGCAGAACTCAAACACTACATACAGAATTTATGACTATGGCAGAGTTGGCAAGGACGGCAAGCCTAGAGAGCTTCACGTTAACAAGGCTCTTGACGTAACAAAGCTTGCTCCTGCTGAGCAGTATCCTGAGACACCTGTTGAGAAGAAGGACGGCTATGACATAAAGCTTCTTTCAAAATGCGAATACTTCACAACATACAGAGTGAACGTTGAAACAAAGGCTGAGCTTGACGCTGACGAAAACAGCTTCAACAGTATTCTCGTTCTCGAGGGTGAGCCTGTTATCAGCGGTGGCGAAACTGTTTCTGCAAAGAAGGGCGAAAGCGTATTCATTTCAGCAGGCACAGGCAAGTATACTGTTGAGGGCAAATGCACATTCGTGCTTACAAAGATAGACTAAGGTGAGTAAATGCTTAAACTTGACCTGAAAAAGGAGATAGGTGAGCTTGGCGCACTTGTGATCGCTCTTATTATCGGATTTGTGGCAAGCTCATTTTGGATAGGTCTTATCAGCTTTGTAGTGCTGGAGCTTGTGTATCTTCTGGTATATGACGCCATAGCAAAAAAGGCTGAAGCCCAAAAGCCAAAAGAGGAAAAGGAAGAGATAAACTTTCACGAATATGACGATGACACTGAGAGCGATAACGCTCAGTAAGCTCAGAAAATAAAAGGGAGAAATTATTATGAAGTATTACATTGGTATTGATCTTGGCGGCACTAACATCAAAGCAGGTGTTGTAAATGAAGAATTCGAGATAATCGCAAAGGCTACCTGCAAGACCAATCTGCCAAGACCTGCGGAGGAGATATGCGAGGACATGGCTAAGGTCGCTTTGGAGGCTGTAAAGAACGCAGGGCTGGAGATAGAACAGATAGAGTCTGTAGGTATCGGCACACCCGGCACTGCAAATTCTGACACGGGCGTTATTGAGTATTCAAACAACCTTGGTTTCCTTAACTTCCACGTTGTTGACCTTATGAAGAAGTTTATCGACAAGCCTTGCTATGTTGAGAACGACGCTAACGCTGCGGCATACGGCGAGTATGTTGCAGGTGCAGCAAAGGGTGCTAACGACGCTGTTTGCATCACTCTCGGCACAGGCGTTGGCGGAGGAATAATCATTAACGGAAAGATATATTCAGGCTTCAACTTTGCAGGTGCTGAGATAGGTCACACTGTTATCGACCCTAATGGTCCGCAGTGTACTTGCGGCAGACACGGCTGCTTTGAGGTATTCTCTTCTGCAACAGGTCTTGTAAGAATGACAAAAGAGGCTATGTTTGAGGACAAGGACTCTATCATGTGGAAAATGAACGAAGAGGACGGCAAGGTCTCAGCAAGAACTGCGTTCAACGCCATGAGAGCCGGCGATAAGGCAGGCAAGGAAGTTGTTGACAAATACATAAAGTATCTTGCCTGCGGAATCACAAACACAATAAACATCTTCCAGCCTGATATTCTCTGTATCGGCGGCGGCGTATGCAACGAGGGCGACCCTCTGCTTTTGCCTCTGAAAGAGCTTGTGGCTAAGGAAGTTTACACAAAGAACTCAGCAAAGAACACTGAGATAGTTATTGCAAAGCTTGGAAATGACGCAGGCATAATCGGTGCGGCATTCCTTGGACTTTCACACAAGAAATAAAAATTATTCACTGACAAAAGAAAAGGGGTAACTACAATGGGATTATTTGATAAGCTTTTAAAGGGTGCGGTTGACGCAATAGACAACGCTGCGGCAAAGAACGGCAATGGTCCGACAGGACTTAAAGACCTGTTTGATCAGGCTATGGACAAGAAAAACGAGGCTATAAACGGCTCTTCAAGCACCACAACTTCAAGCAAACCAAGCACTGCCACTTCAAGCACAAGTTCAAGCAAGAGAAGCAATTGTGCTTATACAAGACCGACATATACCACACCGCAGGAAGTTCTTGACACAGCGAGCATTCCTGCAAAGCCGTCAAGGAAAATAGAATTTGAGGTTTTTGACGGTGAAAACGCTGAGATAAGAGTGAAGGTAACATTCAACCTGAGCGGAGATTTTCTTGAAACGGCCGGAGATGTACACTATCTGGCGTCATATCTTCCGACCATTGATGATGATTATGATGCAGATTACTCTGACTCAAATACTCCGCTTTTTGGAGTTTATGATGCAGATGAAGAAATAATCTATAACATGGCAGAGAAATTTGATAATGGCGGCGTGCCTGACGATGCAATGATGTTCCTGCCTATCCATGACATGGATCCAAGAGTGCGTTTTAAGGCAAAGATAGAAAACAGAGGTGTGGTGAAATATTTCTATTATTGCCGACTTTACGACTATATCCCTAACTCCAAGACCTGTTTCTCTGTAAGCTACCCTAAAAATGTTGTTGGTACTCCACTTGAGAAAAAGCTTATGGCGGCTGTTGATGAGACTGTCCGCACAATGAAGAGAGAAGTATTAGAAGTGGAGGACAGACCTTTCCGATAAGGAGGACAAAACAAAATGAAGTTCAATATAGGATTTATACCTACTTTGTTTTTGCTGATACCTGTGATATTCGCCTGCTTCAAGACACCTGCCGACAAGCCTGAGCTTGAGGACGAGAACATTATCGTTTTTATCGCAAAGTGTGTGGGCAGATTTGGCTGCATAGGCTATATGTGCCTTGCTATCGGAGATTACGAGATAGGCTTTTCAAGCAAGCTGCTTTTCATAATATGGGCTGTTGTTGCACTGCTCGTTATCGCACTTTATTGGGTGCTTTGGATAAGGCATTATAAAAAAGGCAATCATTTTGAAGATATTTACGGCACTGGGATCCCGCTTTTCATTATCCCTGCGGCATTCGTGCTTGTAACAGGTATCTTCTCAATGAATTTTATGCTTATCATATTCTCAGTGCTGGATATCGTTTGCGAATACTGCTCTGCATACGGTGCAAGAAAGCGTCTGCACCCTGCAAAGGCAGAGGAAAGCTCAGACGAGGCTGAAACAAAAGAAAATGAGGACGGAGAATAATACCGCTCTCGGTAATATATTTTTCAAAAGAGGTAATAAAAAATGGCGTGTAATTATTTTTGTGACGGAGTAGACAAAGCTCCACAGAGATCACTTTTCAATGCTCTTGGCATGACAAAGGAAGAAATGGACAGACCTCTCGTTGGTATCGTATCTTCATATAATGAGATAGTTCCCGGTCACATGAACATTGATAAGATAGTTGAAGCTGTTAAAATGGGCGTTGCAATGGCAGGCGGAACACCTGTTGTATTCCCTGCTATCGCTGTTTGCGACGGTATCGCTATGGGTCACATGGGAATGAAATATTCTCTCGTTACCCGTGACCTTATCGCAGACTCAACAGAGTGCATGGCTTTGGCTCATCACTTTGACGCTCTTGTTATGATACCAAACTGCGACAAGAACGTTCCCGGTCTGCTCATGGCAGCCGCAAGAGTAAACGTTCCTACTATCTTCGTTTCAGGCGGCCCAATGCTCGCCGGTCACGTTAAGGGCAAAAAGACTTCCCTTTCAAGTATGTTCGAGGCTGTTGGTACTTACAACGCAGGCAAGTTTACTCTTGATGACGTTGAGGAATTTGAGAACAAAGCCTGTCCGACTTGCGGAAGCTGTTCAGGTATGTACACTGCAAACTCTATGAACTGCCTTACAGAAGTTCTTGGCATGGGTCTTAGAGGAAACGGCACTATCCCTGCTGTATATTCTGAAAGACTCAAGCTTGCAAAACACGCAGGTATGCAGGTAATGGAGCTTTACAAGAAGAACATCAGACCAAGAGATATCATGACAAAGGACGCTTTCATCAACGCTATCACAGCTGATATGGCGCTTGGCTGTTCAACAAACTCAATGCTTCACCTCCCTGCTATCGCTCACGAATGCGGAGTAGAGCTTGACCTTGACTTTGTAAACGAAATATCAAAGAGAACGCCAAACCTCTGTCACCTTGCTCCTGCCGGTCACACATACATGGAAGACCTCAACGAAGCAGGCGGAGTTTATGCAGTTCTCAGTGAGCTTAACAAGAAAAATCTTATCAACACAGACTGCATGACTTGCACAGGCAAAACTGTCGGTGAGAACATCAGCGGCGTTGTAAACAAGAACCCTGAGCTTATCAGACCTATCGACAATCCATATTCTCAGACAGGCGGAATCGCAGTTCTGAGAGGCAACCTTGCTCCTGACACCTGCGTTGTTAAGCGTTCAGCCGTTGCACCTGAAATGCTGGCTCATGAAGGCCCTGCAAGAGTATTCGACTGCGAGGAGGACGCTATCGCTGCTATCAGAGGCGGCAAGATAGTTGAGGGCGACGTTGTCGTTATCCGTTACGAGGGACCAAAGGGCGGTCCTGGAATGAGAGAGATGCTCAATCCTACATCTGCTATCGCAGGCATGGGTCTTGGCTCAACTGTTGCACTTATCACTGACGGACGTTTCAGCGGTGCTTCAAGAGGTGCTTCTATCGGTCACGTTTCACCTGAGGCAGCTGTAGGCGGCCCTATCGCACTTGTTGAAGAAGGAGATATGATAGCAATAGATATTGACAACTGCTCTATCACACTTAAAGTATCTGACGAGGAGCTTGCTGAAAGAAGAAAGAACTGGAAGCCAAGACAGCCAAAGGTAACAACAGGCTATCTTGCAAGATACGCTTCACTTGTAACTTCGGCAAACAGAGGTGCTATACTTCAGATAAAGGACTAATATCCGACACAAAATAGTAAGGGAGAAAGGCGGAATAATATGAAAAAATTCATTTCAGGCTTGCTTGGAATACTCTTTGTAGTTCTTGTAGTAGTAGGTGTTTTCATCTGCACATATGTATTCAATCAGCCGTCAAGATCAGGCGATTCAAGAGAGCTTATCTCTGGAACATGGACAGATAAGGACGCAAACATTACTTTTGAGTTCTCTGACGAGGGCGATTTCACTATCACTCGCGCTGATGACAGCTCAGTTATCGCAAAGGGCTGGTTTAAAATTCAGGAGGACGGGGGAAGCGGAAAGATACAGCTTCTTGTAAATCCGTCTGACAGAGATACAACAGTTGATATCGGTCTGAGAATGAAGTTCTTCTCGACTATTTCCTACAAAAACCTTTCTGTACCGTCTGAGGACGAGGGCGACAAGGTCGCTACCTGCAAGTTCATTTTCCAGAACTCTGACGGAGTTTACTCATGCGAGAGAAAAGACTCTGACGGCTCGTTCTATGATGGCAAATAACGAATTTTCAAGGGCTACGGCTGAACGATATGTTTAGCCGCAGCTTTTGTGCAGTAAAGACTTGATTAAGATAAAAAAAGGAGTAAAAATGGAGCTACTGATCAAAAATATCCGTGCCTGCGACCCGCAGACAGGGCTTGACGGTATAACGGACATAGGCATTGACGGAGGAAAGATAGTCAGCCTTGGAAAAACTGACGAGCAGGCTCAGAGAGTTATCGACGCAAAGGGCAAGCTTTGTGCATTGCCTGGGCTTTTTGATATGCACGTTCACTTCCGTGACCCAGGTCTTACCTACAAGGAGGACATCATCACAGGTGCGAACGCCGCAAAGGCTGGCGGTTTCACGGGCGTCGCTTGTATGCCGAACACAAAGCCGCCTATCGACTCCCCTGAGGGCGTGAAATACGTTTTTGAAAAGGCAAAGAAAACAGGTATCGACGTTTTCCCTATTGCCTGCGTTACAAAGGGCATGAAAGGTCAGGAGCTTTGCGACTATGACGCACTCAAAGCCGCAGGAGTTACCGCCATTTCAGATGACGGCAGACCTGTTGAGAACGCTGAGCTTATGCGTCAGGCTATCGAAAAGACTAACGAGAACGGTCTTATCGTTACTTCTCACTGCGAGGACCTGAAGATAATAAACGGTGGTATCATCAACAAGGGCGAGATATCCGAAAAGCTTGGAGTAAAGGGCATGGACAGAGCCTCTGAGGACTATATCACAGCCCGTGAGATATGCCTTGCAATGAGCTGCAATGCGAGAGTTCACATATGCCACGTTTCCACCAAAGGCTCTGTGAACATCATAAGAGCGGCGAAAAAGGACGGTGTTAAGGTCACCTGTGAAACTGCGCCGCACTATTTCACATTCACAGACGAAAAGCTTTTAGCCCGTGACGCAGATTTCAGAATGTCGCCTCCACTTAGAACTGAGGAGGACAGGGCGGCTGTTGAGAAAGCTGTTCTTGACGGCACTATCGACTGCATCATCACCGACCACGCTCCACACTCCGCAGAGGAAAAGGCTGACTTTGAGAAAGCTCCAAACGGTGTTGTGGGACTTGAAACTTCACTTGCAGCTACGCTTACAAAGCTTTATCACAGCGGCAAGTGCGGTCTTGACAAGATAGCAGAGATAATGTCGGTAAATCCGAGAAAGATAATGGGGCTTGAGCCTATCAAGATAGCAGTGGGCGAAAGATGCGATCTTTGTATCTTTGACCCTGACTATGAATGGGAAGTTATCCCTGCGGAGCTTAATTCAAAGAGCAAAAACAGCGTGTTCAAAGGCACAAGGCTCAAAGGCAAGGTAATGTACACAATATGCAGAGGAAAGCTCGTTTTTGAGCTTTAATATAAAAATATCCGAAAGGAAGATAAAAATGGCATTTGACAGACTTATTGAAAATATCGTAAAGACACAAAACCCGTCAGTAGTGGGACTTGACCCAAAGCTTGACTATGTTCCTGAATACATCAAGGAAAAGAAGTTCAAGAAATACGGCAAGACGCTCAAGGGTGCGGCAAAGGCTATATGGGAATTCAACAAGACTATAATCGACGAGATACACGATATCTGCCCTGCTATCAAGCCACAGGCTGCATACTATGAAATGTATGGCTACGAGGGCGTAAAGACCCTTTACAAGACTATACAGTATGCAAAAGAAAAAGGTATGTTCGTCATGACAGACGGAAAGAGAAACGATATCGGCGCAACTATGGAAGCTTACGCAACCGCACATCTTGGTCTTACTGACGTTGGCGGTGAGCTTGTGGAAGCTTTCGGTGCAGACGCTCTCACTGTAAACGGCTATCTCGGCTCAGACGGAATCAACCCTCTTCTTGACCAGTGCAGAAAATATGACAAGGGCATTTTCGTTCTTGTAAAGACATCAAACAAGTCAAGCGGTGAGCTTCAGGATCTTATGATAGGCAACAAGACAGTTTATGCCACAATGGGCTCAATGTGCGAGTTGTGGGGCAAGGACGTTATGGGCAAGTATGGCTACAGCGGTGTTGGCGCAGTTGTGGGTGCAACTTATCCTGAGCAGCTTGCTGAAATGAGAAAGGCTCTGCCGCACACATTCTTCCTTGTACCGGGCTACGGTGCACAGGGCGGCGGTGCTGAGGGCGTATCAAAGGCATTTGACGATCACGGACTTGGTGCTATCGTAAACTCCTCCCGTGGCGTAATGTGTGCTTACAAGAAAGAGGATAACTGCGATGAGCATGATTTTGCAAAGGCTGCAAGACGTGAAGTTATCAGAATGAAAGAGGATATAATCTCATATCTGCCAAAGATCACACTTGAATAAACACTAAAGGAGTGACTGAGTATGACAGCAAAGGGCGTTATATTGTTTACAGCGGCGGCGGGAGCTTTGCTTTTATGCTCCTGCGCAAAGAACGAGGATACAAGCTCTTTGGCGGAAAGTCAGCAGGAGCAAAGCGATTTTCCAAGATGTATCGTAGGCGAGTGGAAATGCCGTGAAACGCCCCTTGACAACAGCGAGCTTTATTCGGGCTATCTCAGCCTTATTATCCGTTCAGACGGCAACTATCTCATGTATGACGCAGAAGCAGGCAACCCCTGCATAAAAGGCACTATCGAAATGGACAGCGACGATCTTGATCTTATCTTTGTTGATGACAGCGGAGTGGATTTTGCACCGCCTGCCGGTTGGGAGAATATGTCCAAAAGGCAGGAGATAGGCTATTTTGCTGACTCTTACACGCTAAAGCTTACATATACTGATAATGATAACTCGGTCACTCTCGTTTTTGATGCGGTGAACGCTCCGAATGAGGTAAAGAACTAAGTACAGGGAGGATTTTTAATGTACAAGCAGGGTAAATACCCAATAGTTTCAAAAAAGACCCTTGCAAAAGGAATTTTTGACATTGAGATATACTGTCCGCACATTGCAAAGGCGGCAAAGGCAGGACAGTTTGCACAGGTGCAGGCAGAGGGCTTTTTCCTCCGCAGACCTATCTCCATTTGCGATATCGACAAGGACAAGGGTACTATCCGCCTTGTTTTTGAGGTAAGAGGTCACGGCACTGACAAGATAAGCGAGCTTAACAAGGGCGACCTTGTTGACATTATCGCACCGCTGGGTAACGGCTTCAAGGTGCTTGAAAAGGGCAAAAAAGCTGTCTGTATCGGTGGCGGCATAGGCACACCTCCAATGGTGGGCATTGCAAAGGAATACGGCGAAAACGCCACTGTTATAAGCGGTTTCAGAAACGCTGCGGCTGTTATTTTGCAGGAGGACTTCAAGGCTATGGGCTGTGACGTCAAGCTTTGCACTGACGACGGCTCGGCAGGAAGAAAGGGCTTTGTTACTGACGCACTTCTTGACGTGCTTAAAAGCGAAAAGCCTGATATCGTTTATGCCTGCGGTCCAATGATAATGCTGAAAAATATCACAAAAATATGTGAGGAAAACGGCATTTACTGTCAGGTATCTCTTGAGCAGAGAATGGCTTGCGGCGTAGGTGCGTGTCTTGTATGCGTATGCCGCACTGTCAAGGACGGTCAGGAGTTCAATTCTCACGTTTGCAAGGACGGTCCTGTATTCGACAGCGAGGAGGTAGTGTTTGATGAATAGGATAAATGTGAATTTCTGCGGAGTTGAGTTCAAAAACCCTGTTATCCCTGCAAGCGGAACATTTGGCTACGGCAGAGAATACGAGCAGTTCTATCCCCTTTCAAAGCTGGGCGGAATATCCGTAAAAGGCACTACGCTTCACCGCCGTGAGGGCAACCCCGGTCCGAGAGTTGCGGAAACTCCAAGCGGTATGCTCAATTCTGTTGGACTTCAAAACGGCGGCGTTGACAAGTTCATAAACTACGAGCTTCCAAACCTTGTAACAAAGGACACAAGGATAATAGCCAACATAGCAGGCTCAACTATCGAAGAATGTGCAGAGCTTGCAAAAAAGCTCAACGGCACGGCAGTTGACATGATAGAGCTTAACATATCCTGCCCTAACGTAAAACAGGGCGGAGCGGCTTTCGGCACTGACTGCAACGTTGCAGGTGCGGTCACAAAGGCTGTAAAGGACGTTACAGAGAAGCCTCTTATGGTAAAGCTTTCACCGAACGTTACAAGCATTGTGGACATTGCAAAGTCTGTTGAAGCAAACGGCGCGGACGCCGTTTCCCTTATAAACACGCTTCTCGGTATGCGTATCGACATAAAGACACGCCGTCCTATACTGAAAAACAACGTGGGCGGACTTTCCGGTCCTGCGGTGTTCCCTGTTGCCGTAAGAATGGTATGGCAGGTGGCAAACGCTGTTAAAATACCTGTTATGGGCATGGGCGGTATCGCCACATGGGAAGACGCCATTGAAATGATGATGGCAGGCGCAGGTGCTGTTCAGGTAGGTGCGGCAATATTTGCTGACCCTTATGCACCTGTGAAGATAGCCGAGGGTATGCAGAAATTCTGCGAAGACAACGGTATAAACAACATCTCTGAGATAGTCGGCACTGTTAAGCCTTGGTAATAACATAGTAAAATATCCGCCTTTTTACAGGGCGGATATTTTTATGGTATTTTTTCTTATGAATTTCTTAAATCCATTGAAAACAGCTTGCAAAAGTGCTATAATTTAAGTCGTCAGGAAAGGCTGACAGAGAAAGGGGAAAGATATGTTTCTTAGAGTACTTTGCGTGATAACATCTGTACTTACAGTTCTTACCACGCTTTCAATGACATCATGCGGAGCAGACAACGCCATTTCGTCTGAGGCTTCCGAAAGTGCTGTTACATCTACGGCAGACAGCGGTAAAACTGCAAAGGATATCCTTTCGGCAATAGAGGGCGACCACATGGACGCTTCGACTTTTTACGGTGAGGACAGCTTCACAAAGAATACCGAAAAGCTTTATGGTATAGAAGCCGACAAGCTCAGCGACGGAGGAATACTTTACTCCTCTGACGGCAATTATGCAGACGAGATATCAATGCTCAAAATGGCTGACGGAAGCAGTGCAAAAAGCCAGCTTTCAGACAGGCTGAGCTACAGACTTAATCAATATGAAAACTACAAGCCTGAAGAAACAAAGAAAATACAGGCGTCAAAGATATTTCAGGCCGGAGATTACTGGGTGCTTGTTATCTCTGACAATGCTGACGAGATATCTGACGAGATAACAGACATGATAAATTAAAAAACGGAGGAAAGAAAATGACAACAGCGAAAAAAATACTTACCCTTGCACTTTGTCTGACCTGCCTTACAGCGGGTATGACAGGCTGTGCAAAAGATAAAAGCAGTTCTGATACTAAAATTGCTAAAAGCACATCATCACAATCAGAAAGCAGCGACAGCGAGAAGATAAAAGAGCTTAGCGACAAGCTTGAAAAGCTGGAAAAAACTCTTTCTAACATTCTGGGTGAGGATATATTTGATCCCGCAGACGGTGACGGCAACGTAAACGGTGAGATACACCCTATCTATGATGATACGGCAGTGGTTGAAGCTTACAAGTCGGGTGACGATTCAAAGCTTACTGACGATAAAGACAAATACATACTCAAAGAGCTTAAAAAGGCTGTAGGTGAGATAATCAAAGACGGCATGAGCGAATATGACAAGGAAAAGGCTGTTTATGATTATGTGTTCTCTCAAACCCACTTTAATGACGATTCTCTTGTGGCGATATCTGATGAAAGTGAAGATGACGAGTCATACAATCCTTACGGATTTTTTCATGACCACTCTACTATCTGTGTAGGAAACGCAACAACAATAAAGCTGTTTTTTGACGTTCTGGGTATCGACAGCAAGATAATACACTCAACAGAAAACGGCGAACACGCTTGGAACGTTGTGAAGATAGATGGCAAATGGTATCACCTTGATGTGACATTTGACGGCGGCAATGAAGCTCCTGACTACGCATACTTCAACGTACCTGACACTGCAAAGGACGACGGCTCTTATCCTTGGAACAAAGAGGACTTCCCTGAATGCACTGCCACTGACGATTGCTACATATGCAAGAATGCCAAGAAGCTTGACAGCGTTTATGATATACCAGAGCGCATAAAGGAAGCAATGTCAGACAAAGAAAAAACTGTATATATGTCACTGGACGTACCGGATGGTGCAGGCAGCACTGCTGTTGCGGAGCAGGTCACAAACATAATATCAAACTTTTACATTGACGATTACAACGTCTCTTCCACACCTGTTATTGACGCTGGGGACAAGGTTTGCTTTGGAATTTCTTTAAACTCGGCAGATGATGACGATTCGGATAATTCTTATGACACAGACAATGCACTCGGCATTGATTACGACAAGCTTTCAAAGGCATTCTCAGATGCTCTCGGAATAGATTATGAGTATGAGCCTGATCATTCTGATAATAACATAATGGGTTAAAGCTTATAAGGGGATTCTTTAATAAAAGCCGCAGGGCATACAGCGTAAAAACTGTATGCCCTGCGGCTTTTTATATCGGATTTGATCGAAGAAAGCTTGTTCATTGGGTCACACGTCAGCTTGCCTGACTGTCTGCCCTTTTCCGATTTTGTATGTTTGAGAAATCAGTTCTCGAAAAGTGCTGTTGAAAGATATCTCTCACCTGTATCAGGGAGAAGTGCAACAATAGTCTTGCCCTTGTTCTCGGGTCTCTTTGAAAGTATCTCGGCTGCTTTAAGTGCTGCACCTGATGAAATACCAACGAGGATACCCTCTGTTTTAGCGAACTTGTTGCCTGTCTTGAAAGCGTCCTCATTCTCGATAGGGAGGATCTCGTCATAAACCTTTGTATCGAGGACGTCAGGAACAAAGCCTGCGCCGATACCCTGAATTTTGTGTGGACCTGATTTGCCCTGTGAAAGAACAGGTGAAGTTGCAGGCTCTACTGCAACTATCTTAACGTCAGGGTTCTTAGACTTGAGATACTGACCAACGCCTGTTACTGTTCCGCCTGTGCCAACGCCTGCAATAAAGATGTCTACCTTGCCGTCTGTATCTTCCCAGATCTCAGGACCTGTTGTTGCAAAGTGAGCGGCTGGGTTTGCCGGGTTTACGAACTGACCGAGAATAACTGAGTTCTCGATCTCGCCCTTAAGCTCGTCAGCCTTCTTGATAGCACCTGTCATGCCCTTTGCGCCTTCTGTGAGAACTATCTGAGCGCCATATGCCTTAAGAAGATTTCTTCTTTCGATACTCATTGTTTCAGGCATTGTAAGAATTACTTTGTAGCCCTTTGATACGCCCACAGCCGCAAGACCGATACCTGTGTTTCCTGATGTAGGCTCTATAATAGTTGCGCCTTTCTTGAGAACGCCCTTCTTCTCAGCTTCCTCGATCATTGCAAGTGCAACTCTGTCCTTAACGCTTCCTGCCGGGTTGAAATATTCAAGCTTTGCAAGGATAGTTGCGTCAGCCTCTACTGCCTTTTCAAAATTAACTGCTTCGATTATTGGAGTTTTTCCGATAAGCTCCGAAACGCCCTTATAGATCTTTGACATTTTAATCTACCTCCGATATGAAAATTATTTTATGCGGTTTTCTGTACCGCTTATGTTTGCTATGGTTATACTATATCACTTTATTCCTACTATGTCAATAGGATTAATATGCTTTCTGCGTTTTATACAACAAAGTCAGCTTATTGCGAGTTTCGATTTGTGCATTATGACCTATAATCATACTCAGTAATGCAATATGGCTTATTATTTTCATCGCAAAGCTCCACAAATTTTCTGCCCTCATCGGTATAAACAAGAGCCTTTATGGCTTTACCACGCTTCAAGGGATTTTTATATTCCACACGGATACGCTTCACAGCAGACTCGTTTTCCACAAACTCGTCTGTTATGTCAAGATATCTCGCATTATTGACGTGTTCGTTCATGTCGATATAGCATTTCAGCACTGGGATATCCTCATACACCTGTGGCTCAGTATCAGGTAGGGCTATCTTTCTTGGAAGATACTCCATATCAAGCTTTGGATAGAGCTTCACCCTATCAACAAGCTCTTGTGGAGCTTTTATAGGCCGCTGAGAGGTTTTATCCATGAAAGCGCCAGAAGCTATAGACTTCACGCAGATATCACCGTTTTCGTCATATATAACTGTGTTTCTGTAGCCATACATTCTTTTTAGCTCATATGTCCATGTTTTGACGGTGAGCTTTTCGTTTTGCTCAGGTCTGCGGACTATATCAAGCTGTCTTGACACAAGAAACATGACGCAGTTTTCTTTCTCAAAAAAAGGCGACATAACAGGGTGAGTGTCAAGGTGGATAACAGAGCAATCCTGCAAAAGGTCAACAAGGCAGCTATTTCTTATTATGCCATGTGAACCTATCTGGCTGCAATTTACAGTGCGTTTCATTTCATACATATTGCTTTCCTCCATTCTGCTATATGATAATTATACAACTTATTGTCGCTTTTTTCAACAGCACATAGGTACAAATGTTAACAGGGGTAAAGAAATGTTAAAAAAAACTTGTTGAAATTAGTCCGCTTTGCTACTTATAATGATATTACAGCAATTTTACAGGAGGCAAAATATGTTTTTATGGTTAATGATAGCTATTCTTGTGGCGGTCTGCTCTGTGGCTGGCTTTATTTATCTCACAAGAAGAATATCAGCTTTTGGCTTTATAAAAAAGCTTTCAAAGGATAAAAAGGTACTTAAATACGCCATAAGTGCAGGTCTTATAGTGCTCACAGGCGGCATAATATGGCTTATATGGGACTGGATAAATGCGATAATCTGTTTGCTGCATCTTGTTTTATTCTGGCTTTTGTGCGACTTGTTTGTGTTCATTGGAAAGAAGATATCAAAGAAACAGGCAAGCAAATGCCTTGCAGGCTTTGTCGCCGTGCCGCTGACGGTGATTTATCTTGCGGTGGGCTGGTATCTTTGCAATAATATATGGGAAACTGACTACACTCTCAAGACAGACAAGAAGTCGGGGGATATAAGGATAGTTCAGTTTGCAGACTCTCACGTTGGCACAACGTTCCATGGGGACGGCTTCGCAAAGTACATGGAAGAGATACAGAAGCTTGACCCCGATGTGGTGCTTATAACAGGCGACTTTGTTGATGATGACACATCAAAAGAGGACATGATACAGTGCTGTGAAGCTCTTGGCAAGCTGAAAACAAAATACGGCGTTTATTTCTCATTTGGCAACCATGACAAGGGATACTATGACCCTTCGTATCGTGGCTACAGCGGTGACGATCTTATTGCGGAGCTTGAAAAGAACAATGTCAACGTATTACAGGACGACACCGTGCTTATCGACGATCGTTTCTACATAATAGGCAGACAGGACAGGTCTGAGGAAATGGAAAAGGGCGGTCACAGAGCATCTATGGAAGAGCTCACAAAGGATCTTGACAGCTCGAAGTTCACAGTTGTAATGGATCACCAGCCTTGTGATTATGACGCTCAGGCGGCGTCAAAGGTAGACCTTGTTTTGTCAGGTCACACACACGGCGGTCAGCTCATACCAATAAACTTCCTTGGCACTCTCATCGGCGGCAATGACCGCACATACGGCTATGAAAAGCGTGAGGACACCAACTTTATCGTAACGTCAGGCATTTCAGACTGGGCAATAAAATTCAAAACAGGCTGCAAGTCTGAGTATGTTGTTATTGATGTTTCGGAGAATTAAATAACAGGGCAAAGCAAAAGGGTCAGCAAAAATGCTGACCCTTCAGTCTGTTTCAGGGCTTTGAATGCTTTTCTATCGTGATTTTTTCCAAAATGTTCATCTGCCTTTCGGGCGTTCGCTGTGTCGAAAAACGCTGTGTATAAAAGTTTAGCACAATGTTTACCCGTAGTCAAGCACCGAACTATTGACAAATCGTACTTGTGGATATATAATTTACCAAGAAACTACACTTTGAAAAGGAGGTGTGGCAGTGACAAAGGTCATATATCCTGTTATCGGCAGGCAGACTTCCCTGCCCTTTTATCTCACCGGAATAGGCATTTCCGACCCTGAATATCACGTCACAAGGGACAAAGGGCTTGTTTCACATCAGCTTCTTTTTACCTCAGGGGGCGAGGGCAGACTAATTGTCGGAGGAGAAGAATTTGTGCAGACAAAAGGCTCGGCATTTTATCTGCCCCCTAGCGTTCCGCATGAATATTATCCCTCAAATGGAAATTGGATAACAAACTGGATAGTTTTTCGTGGTGAATTTGCGGGGCAAATGCTTGCAAACCTTGGCTTTGACAGCTTTAGATTCTCCCCTGAGATAAACACCCAAAAACCTGCTCAGCTTTTTGAGCGAATTTTAGTTGCCGCTGCCGACCCTGTGAATTGTGGCGAAAAAACTTCCGCACTTGTGTATGAATATATCCTCGCCATGAGAACTGCAATGCTTTTCCCTGACAGCCGAAACAACGTGGGAAGCATTACAAGGCAGGCGCTTTTGTATATTGACAGCCGATACATGGAGGATATCACCGCAGAAACACTTGCAGGACTTTCAGGAGTGTCAGTACAACATTTCTGCCGTGTTTTTAAAGCAGAAACTTCAATGCGTCCCCTTGAATATATTGCAAAACGACGTATCTCTCAGGCAAAATCTCTGCTTCTTAACACCGACTCTGACATAGGCGACATAGGCAAGCAGGTGGGCTATGAGGACAGAAACTATTTCAGCATCGTTTTTAAAAAACTGGAGGGAGTTTCGCCAAGAGAATACCGTCGTTCAAGAGGAACAGGTTTGTAATAATATTTTAAGCTTTATTAGAGTTTTCTTAGCATATTTCAAAGCAAAATGTTCGTATCTTAATAATATGCAAAATATTTCAGATTGACCATACACTTCTTTAAGCTTATAATTGTCATAAGAAAGCAAGAAGCCATGCTTTATGCAAGGAGGATAACTTATGACGATACTAAAAAGGAGCGCGTCAATGGTGTCAGCATTGGTCATGATGATATCTGGCGCAGGCGCTTACAATTGCAGTGCGGAGGGAACAACGGTGAACGATAGCAATACAAATAATACAAGAGAGATAGTTATTGACGGAACTACGGCTCAGCTCAAAGAAAATATGCGCTACAGAGGGGCAGGCATGGTGAGCGCAAACAACTCATCAAGGCTTCTGTTGGATTACAAGGCTGAACACCCTGATGTATATGAGCAGATAATGGAGTATATGTTTGGCAAAGATGGTATCGGCATTACTCACCTTAAGTTGGAAATGGGTGCGGATATAAACTCATCATCAGGCACAGAACCGTCTGTAATGAGAACAGAGGACGAAAAGGCTGACGTAACAAGAGGTGCGGCATACCAGCTTGCCGCTGACGCAAAGAAGATAAACCCTGACCTCACCTTGGATATGCTTTGGTGGAGTGAACCAAAGTGGGTATCTGACGCTTCCGATGTTTATGCTGCAAGATACAAATGGTATAAAAACACCCTTGACGCCGCTTATGAAACATATGGACTTGAATTTGACTATGTAAGTGCTGTGCAGAATGAGCGTGGAGCTGACCTTGAATGGGTGAAATATCTTTCCTCACATCTCAAAAGTGAAAAAGGCACCCCTTATGACTACTCAAAGATAAAGATAGTCGGTGGAGAAGAGGTCTGCACATGGGGCTTTGCTGACAGAATGTATGAGGACAGCGAACTTATGAACGTTGTTGACGTGGTGGGAAGCCATTACACAAGCGAGTCCACCGAGAACGCACAGAAGCTTGCTTATAAAGAAAACAAAGAACTTTGGTTCAGCGAAGCAAGCTCGCCAATGGCATATGCGCAGGGTACATACAGATATGACGGCTCAGGTCTGGCAGGCATAAACGGCACACTGGATATTGCAAACAGAATAATCGGAATGTATCCAAACGGCAAAATGACACTTTATGAGTATCAGCCTGTTGTATCGGCATACTATGACGGCGCTTGCTACTGTCAGAAACAGCTTATCTCAGCCTGCGACCCTTGGAGCGGTTATTATATGCTTGACAGCGGATTTTATATGTCTCTGCATTTTTCGCAGTTCATTGAAAAAGGCTGGGCGTTCGTTGACAGCGGCTGCTACAGCGACGGCCAAAAAGGCGGTGACGGCCACGCTATCGTCGACGCAGTTTACAGCTATATGACCGCCACAGACACAGAAACAGGCGATTACAGCACTGTTATCACAAACACTACCAGCGAGCCTATACAGTATGACCTCAAGGTATCAGGACTTGACAAGGCGTCAAGCAACGTGAGCGTATGGGAAACAAGAGGTCCTGACAGCATTGACGGCAGCTATGACGAGAATTATTTCAAGAAAACTGAGGATATAACCCCTACAGAGAACGGCGGAGCTTATACATACTCTGTGACAGTGAAGCCAAATTCTATTGTGACAATTTCTACTGTTACACCTGAGCGCACAGAATACAAAAACGCTGACGAGAGCGATCGCACTGTTTTGAAGCTTCCATATTCAGATGATTTTGAGTATGCAGGCTATCCTGAGAATTATCTTTCATCAAGGGGCAATGCGCCAAGATACACAACAGATCAGGGCGGTGCTTTCGAGGTGGAAAAGACCGACAAGGGCAATATGCTAGTTCAGCAGATAACGGCTGACATGAAAGCCAACGAGTGGGGCTACACCCCCGAACCTGTGACTACATTTGGTGACGACAGGTGGTATAACTACTCTGTGAACGTTGACGCTGCTTTTGCGACTTCGCAGGACGCAGGATCAAACTATGTGGGCGTTGGTCTGAGATACACGCTTGGCTGCAATTCATACAGTGGTTATTGGATAAAGCTTTATGAGAACGGAAGCTGGGAGCTTAAAGCAAATGACGGCACTCTTAGCAGTGGAAGCATAGACGGCTTTGACGGCACAGCTTCTCACAAGCTTAAAGTTGAGGCTGTAAACAACGTTATCCGTGGATATATTGACGGAAACATGGTGGCTGAATACACTGTGAACGAGGGTGAATCTCTTATAAGTGCAGGCAGAGCGTCACTTTTCAGCTCATACAACAAAAACAGCTTTGACAACTTCTCTGCTGAACCTGTGGAGGACAGTGACACATATGTAACTCGCTTTGACGAAACAGACTCTTGCTTCACTTTTGAGGGCAACTGGGAACACAACCTTATGAGCAGCTTCAAAAACTACAAACGAACCATATCAGATGGCACAGAGGGCGACTCTTTCACAGTAAGCTTTGAGGGAACAGGCTTTGCGCTTTCAGGTGAAACAAGAGAAAACGCTATACTCGGGGTATCAATAGACGGAGGTGATGAACAGCTCGTGACAGTTTCAAGGACAGGTCAGCGTGAGATATCATGCCATTTTGAAGGCTTGTCTGAGGACGCTCACACCGCAAAGGTAACCATAAAATCAGGCAAATATACAATTGACGCTATGCAGGTAACAGGCGGAAAGATACCATTCGAGAAGAAAAAGCCTGCGAAGTCTGAAAGCACCAAGTCAAGCAAAAGCAAGCTTCCTATAGCCGTAGGCGCGGGCGTTTGCGCTGCTGCGGCAGTTGGTGCAGTGATATACGGCATAGCCAGAAAGAAGCGTAAGGAAAATAATGACTAAAATAAGCAGAACAACAGACATGACACAAGGCAGTGAAATGCGGCACATAATAATGTTTTCACTGCCCTTGCTTGCAGGAAATCTTTTGCAGCAGACATACAATATAGTGGACACTATGGTGGTGGGGCGTTATCTGGGCGATGACGCCCTTGCCGCTGTTGGTGCTACAGGCTCTATCACTTATCTTTTTTACACCCTTTGCATAGGGCTGTCGGTGGGTGCAGGAATAATTGTCGCACAGTATTTCGGTGCAGGCAGACAAAAAGCCTTGCGGTCGGCAGTATTCAACTCAGCGCTTGTTACGGCTATCTTCGGCATTATAATAAGCCTTTTATCCGTGCCTGCCGCAAGACCTATACTGGAGCTTTTGAAAGTTCCTGACAGGCTCATTGGAGATTCTGCGGCGTATATGCAGATAGCCTGCGGCGGAACGATAGCGGTGGCAGCATACAACTGGATAAACGCCATAATGAGGGCTTTGGGCGACTCAAAAACACCGCTGATATTCTTAGGTGCAGCAAGCTTGCTAAACGCCCTCCTTGACCTGCTTTTTGTGGTGGTATTCAAATTCGGCATAGCGGGTGCGGCTTGGGCGACAGTACTTACACAGGCACTTTCCGCCATTTCTTGTATTGTGTACTGCTTTGCAGTGAGCGGAGAGATAAAGCTCACCGCCGACGATCTGCACACCGACAAGGACATGATGAGCCGCTGTGTGAAAACAGGCGTGCCTATCGCCATACAAAACGGACTTATCTCGGTATCAATGGTGGCTCTACAGCGTGTGACAAACGGCTTTGGCGAAACGGTCATGGCGGCATACACAGTTTCAATGCGTATCGAACAGTTCGTTCAACAGCCGTTTTCTTCACTTAATGCGGCGGTTTCAACATTCACAGGACAGAATATCGGTGCAGGAAAAGAAAAACGTGCGCAGAAAGGTCTTGCTTGTGCAATAAAAATATCGGTGATATTCTCGGCAGTGGTGCTTGTGCTGTTCACTCTGTTCGGTGGAGCGATAACATCTTGGTTTGTCAAGGGCAAGACTGTTATAAGCATATCGGCAAAAGCGCTTATCATAACCTCACTTTTCTACTGGTCGCTGGGTATTATCCACACCACAAGGGGCTTTTTGAATGGTGCAGGCGATACAAACTATGCCCTTGCAAACGGCATGGCAGAGGTAATATGCAGGATAGGTCTTTCACTTATCCTTACAAGGATAGCTTTCATAGGCTATTGGGGCATATGGTACACCACCGCCGCAACGTGGTTTGTGACCGCTATGGTGAGCCTTATAAGATACAAGGGTGGAAAATGGAAGCTTCATGCCATAGTGAAATAGATTATCATAACTGCTGTACCGATTGGGTGCGGCAGTTTTTTTATATCAAGTTTAAACGGTTTCACATTATATATGAAATATTCATATGAAACCACATTGATTTTTCATAGTGCTGTGGTATAATAAAATAAAAGGAGTGACGAGGAATGAACATTACCGAATTTGCAAAAGTCGCAGGAGTATCAAAATCTGCTGTGAGCAGATATTTCAACGACGGCTATGTGAGCGAAGAAAAGCGCAGGCTTATTGAAGCTGCCATAGAATCCACAGGCTATGCCCCAAGCGTTCAGGCGCAGAACGTGAGAACAAGGGTGACAAAGCTTGTGGGAGTTATTATACCGAAGCTTTCAAGCGAGAGCTGTGCAAGAGAGGTGGAGGGAATAAGTCAGGTACTCAGTGAGCAGGGCTATCAGCTTTTGCTTGTGAACTCTGCCAACGGCCCAAAGAAAGAAGTGGAATATCTGGAGCTTTTCCGAAGCAATCGTGTTGACGGAGTTATCTTTTTGGCTTCTGTTTTCACTCCGCTCCATGACGCTGTGCTGAAAAAAATGCGTGTGCCGGTGGTAATTGTGGGACAGGAATACAAGGGTGCAAACTGCGTTTGTCATGACGATTACAGAGCCGCCTATACCGCAGAGAAGCTTATGCTTGACAAAGGCTGCAAAAAGCCCGCTTTTATCGGTGTTACCGAGCAGGACAAGGCGGCAGGTCAGGCAAGAAAAGACGGGTTTCTCCACGCCCTTTCTGATAACGGCATCAACATTGAAAAGTCTGATATGCAGACGGCTGAATTTAAAATGGACTCAGGCTACAAAAAGGCTTTGACACTACTTAGAAGCGGCAGAATGTACGACCACATTTTCTGTGCCACCGACAATCTTGCCGCAGGCGCGCTCCTTGCCTGCCGTGAGCAGGGATTGAAAGTACCGGAGGATATAATGATAGCAGGTATTGGCGACTCTCAGCTTTGTAAGGTCACGTCCACTCCCCTGACCTCTGTGCATTTTCATTATCGCACCGCAGGCATAGAAGCGGCACAAATGCTGCTCAATTCACTTAAACGAGAAAGCTCTATACCAAGAACGCTGACGCTTGATTTCGAGCTGGAAGAACGTGAGTCTACAGAGAAAAAATATGAAACTGTGTGAAACCTTGTAATACCGCCTTGTAAGTTTATATTATTTGTCAATAGACAAATGCACTGCCATAGGTTATAATATAGTTAATGAAATCGGTATCACATAAATGATGAAACTGATAAAATAACATAGTTCGGACAAAATAATAAAAAAGCAAGCAAAGGACGGGATATTATGGATCACAGAAGTTCAGCTCGTGAGATACTTTCTGCTATAGGCGGAAAGGAAAATCTGGTCAGTGCCGCACACTGTGCCACAAGATTAAGACTTATAATCGCAGACAACTCAAAGATACAAAAGGATACCCTGGAGAACATTGATGTTGTAAAGGGCGTTTTTGAAGCTTCAGGACAGCTTCAGATCATCATAGGCACCGGAACGGTAAACAAGGTCTATGACGAATTTATCGCAGAGGCAGGCGTGGAAGCCTCTTCAAAGGACGAAGTCAAGGCTCAGGTGGCTCAGAAGCAGAACTGGTTCAAAAGACTTATCAAAACTCTCGGCGACGTATTCGTACCTATAATCCCTGCTATTGTTGCAGGCGGTCTTATCATGGGAATAATGGAAGCCTTGAACTTCATGGCTGCGAACGGCTTTATCTCTCTTGACACAAATGGATATGTTTTCACCATATTCAAACTGCTTTCAAATGCAGCGTTCACATTCCTGCCGATACTTATCGGCTACTCGGCAACTAAGGTGTTCGGTGGCAACCCTTATCTTGGTGCGGTAATAGGAATGTTCCTTATCCACCCTGACCTGCAAAACGCCTGGACAGTTTCCACAAACGGATATGAGCAGACGTTCTCCATATTTGGTCTGTTCAACGTTCACATGGTAGGTTATCAGGGTCATGTAATACCTATCATCATCGCTTCATTCATTCTTGCGAACATCGAGAAAAAGCTTCACAAAAAAGTGCCTGACATTGTCGACCTTTTCGTTACACCTCTTGTGAGCCTTACAGTAACAGCTTTTCTCGTTTACACCTTTATCGGTCCTGTATTCGTTGCCCTTGAAAATGGCATTATCACAGGCGTTCAGAAGCTTATCACTATCCCATTCGGCATTGGTTCGTTCATAATGGGCGGTTTCTATTCAACAACAGTTGTTGGCGGTATACACCATATGTACACTGTTATCGACATTGGTCAGCTTGCTAAATATGGTGCGACATATTGGCTGCCTCTGGCATCTGCCGCAAACATGGCTCAGGGAGCTGCCTGCCTTGCAGTGGCAGTAAGAAGCAAGAACAATAAGATCAGATCAATGGCTTATCCTTCTGCTCTGTCTTGTATGCTTGGCATCACAGAGCCTGCAATATTCGGTGTAAACCTTAGATTTGTAAAACCTTTCATATTCGGTTCTATCGGCGGCGCTTGTGGAGCAATGGTCGCTTCTATCCTCCACCTTGGCGCAACTGCAACAGGTGTAACAGGAATATTTGCAATACTTCTTACACTCAATCACCCAGTGAAGTATATAATCTCAATGGCTGTAGCAATGGGCGTTGCATTCACTCTTACTTGGCTTTTCGGCACGAACAACGAGCAGATAAAAAACGAGAACAAGCCTTCCGAAAACAAGACAGAAAAGGCTGAACAGCCTGCACAGGCTATGGAAACAAAGGCTGAAAATGCAGACGTAGCAGATGACGGCATTATCACAGCTCCGCTTAGCGGCAAGGCTGTAAAGCTTGAAAACGTTCCTGACCAGACCTTTGCGCAGGGCATACTTGGTCTTGGTGCGGCAATAGAACCTACCGAGGGCAAGGTCGTTGCACCTGGCGACGGCAAGGTCGAAACGCTTTTTGACACTTTCCATGCAGTTGGTTTGACACTTGACAACGGCAAGGAACTTCTTATCCACGTTGGAATAAACACTGTTGAGCTTAAAGGCGAGGGCTTCAAGGCTTACGTTTCTGAGGGCGACAGAGTAACAAAGGGACAGACGCTTATCACTTTCGATATGGACTTTATAAAGAGTAAGGGCTATCAGACTATCACACCTGTTCTTGTGGGCAATTCAGACGAATTTGCCTCCGTTGAGGAGCTTGCAGAAGAAGGCACAGAAGTGACTATAGGAGATAGGCTAATAAAGGTAAACGCATAAAGTACAGACAAATCGTCAATAATTATAGTCAACGCATAAAAAGGAGAGGATATAAATGGATAACAAAGAAAAACTGGAAAACAGGGAAAGAATAAAGAACGCAAAATGGCGTCAGAGATTTCATATCGAACCGCCTGACGGCTGGCTCAATGATCCGAACGGTCTGAGCTTTTACAAGGGCGAATATCATGTTTATTTTCAGTACAGCCCAATTGCCGCTGACGGTCACACGCCAAGAGGCTGGGGACATTATCACGGCAGCGACCTTATGCACATGACTTATGACAGAGCAGTTATGATGCCTGACATTCCTGAGGACAGCCATGGTGTTTACTCAGGAAGTGCCATTGAAAGTGACGGTGTTCTGCATATTTTCTACACAGGTAATGTGAAGATGATAGGCAATTATGATTATGTCAAAGCCGGCAGAGGTGCGAACGTTATCCACGTCACCACCACAGACGGAAGCAAAATGAGTGAAAAGCAAGTACTTCTCAGAAACAGCGACTACCCTGATTTCTGCTCATGCCATGTGAGAGATCCAAAGGTGTGGAAAGAGGGCGACATATGGAAAATGGTGCTGGGTGCAAGAACTCTTGACGATGAGGGCTGTGTGCTTGTATACGAATCTGATGACCTTATAAACTGGAAATACACCGGCAAGGTATACAAAGAGGGCTACGGCTATATGTGGGAATGCCCTGACTATTTCGAGATGGACGGCAAGGGCTTTTTAAGCACCTGCCCGCAGGGTATGCCTCACTATGAAACAAAGTGGCAGAACCTTAACGAATCAGGCTACTTCCCTGTTCAGGGCAAGCTTGAGGACAGCGTTCTCGGTGACTTCACCGAGTGGGACATGGGCTTTGACTTCTATGCACCGCAGACATTTCTTGACCCACAGGGCAGGAGAATACTCATAGGCTGGCTTGGCATGGATAACAAGGTCTACGGCAATGCCACAACTGAGCTTGGCTGGCAGCACTGCCTTACCATACCGAGAGTTGTAACTGTTGCACCCAACGGCAAGCTCAGACAGCAGCCTATAGCTGAATTTGACGAGCTTAAAAGCAACGCACGCCGTCAGAGCAGCGGTCAAACTGCAGAATATCCTCTGCCATTTGAGCTTGACGGCGAGCCTGCGGATAGCTTCAGCATATCTCTTGACGGCAAGCTGGAGCTTAGCTTTGATAAAGAGAAAAAGCTCTTTACAATGAAATTTACTGACGAAAAATACGGCTGCGGCAGAACAGTAAGAAAGGCAGAGATAGACAGCGTGAGAAACATAAGAGTTATCGCAGATATGTCAAGCATTGAGGTATATATCAATGACGGCGAAACTGTAATGTCAACAAGAATATATCCCGATAATGACAGCGTAAAGCTTAAAGTAAACGGCTTTGAAGCACAGGTCTGGGACATCTGAGAGGAGGAACTGCAATGGGAAACACACTTTTTGCCATAGGCGAAGCACTGATAGATTTTATTCCTGCACAGACAGGCTGTGCCTTTGAAGAAGTAACGGCTTTCAGCCCTAAAAGCGGCGGAGCGCCTGCAAACGTCTGCGGAGCGTTCACTATCCTTGGTGGAAGCTCGAAATTTATCACTCAGCTTGGTGATGACCCATTTGGAAGAAAGATAGCAGGCGACCTTGCAAGGGCTGGAATCGACACTACCCTTGTGAGCTTCACCGACAAGGCGAACACAGCTTTGGCTTTTGTGAGCCTTGAAAATGACGGCAACAGGACGTTCTCATTCTACAGAAAGCCCTCCGCAGATATGCTTTTTTCAGCGGAGCAGGTAAAAGAGGAATGGTTTGAGGACGCATACGCACTGCATTTTTGCAGTGTTTCCCTTGGAGATTTTCCGATGAAAGACGCACACCAAAAGGCTATCGCCTATGCACGTCAAAAAGGCGCAATGATAAGCTTTGACCCTAATCTGCGTTTTCCTCTTTGGAACGACAAGAAAGCTCTGCATGATACCGTGAATGAGTTTATACCAATGGCTGACATTGTGAAGATATCAGACGAAGAGCTTGGATTTATCACAGGTGAAAGCGACATCAAATCCGCTCTGCCAAAGCTTTTCACAGGCAATGTGAAGCTTGTGATATACACCTGCGGCTCAGAGGGGGCATATGCTTTCACAAAGAACGCTCAGGCATTTGCAGAGAGCGAAAAGGTGAAAGCCGTTGACACAACAGGTGCAGGAGACGGATTTATAGGCTCGTTCCTATATGCACTAAAAACTCTCAGCGTGACCGCCGAAAGCCTTTGTGACCTTGACGATGCACAGCTAGAACGCTGTATAGCGTTTTCAAATAAATTCTGCGGTGAAAGCGTTAAACATCAGGGCGCTATCGACTCCTACAGAAAAATAGAATTTATATAAATTTGCATAATAATTATCCTTTAATAATACATTTCCTTAAAACAAAGCCTTCCCCTTTTGGGAGGGTTTTTGTTTTCTGCAAAATTTCACAAAACATTTTGCAGTATATGTAGGGGACGGCGCCCTCGACGTCCCGCTTTTGCGTTTTTGAAAGGCTTGTTTTTAACACGTTTTAGCATAGTAATATGATACTTTGTGAAAGTTTGACAAAAGCCACGATATACTATATAATAGAGATTGTATGACTATTTTTACAGGAGAATTATTATGAACGAAAATAAAAACAGAGCAACCTTTCAATCACGATTGGGATTTATACTTGTATCCGCAGGGTGTGCCATTGGTCTTGGCAACGTGTGGAAATTTCCATACATTTGCGGACAAAACGGCGGCGGAGCTTTTCTGTTCCTATACCTTATCTGCCTTGTGCTGTTGGGTCTTCCAATACTCATATGTGAATTTGCCATAGGCAGAGGAAGCAACCGAAGCCTTTCTCAGGCTTTCAACCGACTTGAAAAGCCCGGTAGCCGATATCACTGCACAAAATACACGAGCATTGCAGGAAACTATCTGCTCATGATGTTCTACACCATGGTCACAGGCTGGATGTTATACTACGCTTTCAAATACGCCACTGGCTCGTTGGACGCTTCAAGCACAGCGGCAACGGCTGAGGCTTTTAAGGATATGCAGGCTTCCCCGTGGCTCATGCTCATATTCTCGGCTATCGTTATCATACTTTGTATTGGTGTTTGCGCACTGGGATTGCAAAACGGCATTGAAAAGGTAACGAAAATTATGATGATACTGCTTATGGCGCTCATGGTGGTGCTGGCGGTGAACTCTATCAGGCTGAAAGGCGCTTCTGAAGGGCTTAAATTCTTTCTTGTGCCGGACTTTGACGTCTTTAAAGAAAAAGGCTTCACATCAGTGCTTTTCGCCGCAATGACTCAGGCGTTTTTCACACTAAGCATAGGCATAGGCACAATGGAGATATTCGGAAGCTATTTGAAAAAGGACCGCACTCTTGTAGGCGAGTCTGTGAACGTTATCGTTCTTGACACTGCCGTGGCTGTCGTTGCGGGACTTATCATAATCCCTGCCTGCTTTGCATACGGCATCGAGCCTGACTCAGGACCGTCACTGCTTTTCATCACTCTGCCTAACGTTTTCCACCATATGGCTTCAAGCCGCTTGTGGGGAATATTCTTCTTCATCTTCATGTCATTTGCGGCGCTTTCCACCGTTATCGCAGTGTTTGAGAACATTATCACAATGTCGGTGGAACTTTGGGATTGGAGCAGAAAAAAATCACTTATTGTAAACCTTGTGATGATACTTGTGCTTACAATGCCTGCTGTGTTTGGATTTAACCTGATGAAAAATATCCAGCCAATGGGCGCAGGTTCGACTATCATGGACCTTGAAGACTTCTTGGTATCATCAAATCTTCTGCCACTTGGCTCTCTTGTGGGAGTGCTTTTCTGCGTTCGCAAAAACGGCTGGGGATGGGAGAACTTCATCAAGGAAGCCAACACTGGCAAGGGCAAGCATATCCCTGACGGACTTCGCAGCTACATGTCCTACGTTGTGCCTGCACTTATATGCTTCATCTATCTTAAAGGCTACTATGACACATTCTCAAACAGAAGTCTGCCGGTCCTTATAGGCTGGATGTGCTTTGCGGTGATACTTCTTGTGCTGATATTCTGGGCAACTTTCTCAAAAAGCAAAAAAAATTTGGAAAATCCTATTGACAAATAGAAAGTTTGGCTATATAATAAACCTTGCGTGATGTTTCACGAAAATTCGTGTAATTATAAACGCTATAAAAATAAACTAAAAGGTGGTGGGTGAAATGAGAAATATTCTTTTTGATCTTCTAAAGACTAACGAGAATATAAGCCTTACAAATAATGTAAGTTCAATATGCCTTTCAGATGTCATTTTGCCTGCCCTTATTGCCAAAAGCTAATGAGATTTTTATCAGCTTTCTGGATATTATACTGCAGATCTATTGCGACCTCTGATATCAGGTATCAGAGGTCTTTTTTTGACCTGTTATAGGCAGTTACATTATGCGAATTTACAGAATTATATCGGAAGAATATGAAATTTATCCCGAAAAGGAGGGAATACATGAAGTTTTTTGATGTTTTGCCACAGCTTGCAGAAAACGAACTGCTAAAGCGTGGAGTTATGACTGACGAGCTGCTTTACTGCGTAAAAGCTGACCTTGACGGTGAGGGCGGATATGTGGACGTATACATAACTTTCACAAAAGACACCCTTTGCATACTCCGTGGCTATGAAGAATACGGAAAAATGAAGCGTGGGCAGAAGAGAAAAAATCTCGTAAGCTTCACAGTATCAGGCTATGATGAATACCCCATAGACAGCATTGAAGAAATGTATGTTGACCGCTATGCAAATTCCGCAAGACTTATGATAAAGGACAAGTCAGGCAAGGAATTCCCTATAGCGAGGTTCTCACTTGGCTTTGCTGACAAATTCGAGAAATTCAGCCAGCGTGTGAACTGCACAGCCAAGAACGAGCCTATCGACGACCGCCTGTTGGAAGGAGTAAAGACCCACTGTCCTACCTGCGGTGAGCCTTATCCTGACCCTAACCGCCCTGTCTGTCCGAGATGTGTAGACAGACGCTCGGTGTTCAAACGCCTGCTTTCTATGTTCGGTGAATTTAAGGGTGCGGTATTTCTCATACTGCTCACCATAGTTTTAAGCAACGTTTTCGCAGTACTTTCGCCGATATTCGGCTCTCAGATGCTCTATGATGATGTGCTTGCGGAAAACGGAAAATACTATGGCAAGATACTCATGATAGTAATGCTCATCGTGGGCATAAACATTGCAGGAATGATAATGCGTATCATTTCAGGCATTATAACCTCAAAGGTCGTGCCTGTTGTTACGCACCGGCTTAGGGTGAAGATATTCTCCTCAATGCAGCGGCTTTCCCTTGACTTTTTCACAAGCAAACAGACAGGCTCGCTTATGTCGAGGGTCGACAGAGATAGTCAGAACATCTACTGGTTTTTCACGGATATAGTGCCGTATGGACTTACAAACGTGGTAAAGATAGTGGGCATTGCGGTGATAATGCTCACAATTTCGCCACTTCTGTCACTTGGTATAATCCTCACTATCTCGGTGATAGAGATAGTTCAGCACCAATTTTACAAAAGCCAGCGCAAGCTTTATCGCAAATATGACGTTGCAATGCGTTCTGCAAACTCGGTGCTGTCTGACGTTATGAACGGTCAGCGTGTGGTAAAGGCTTTCGCCCGTGAGGACAGAGAGATAGAACGCTATAGGGTAAAAAACACTGACGCATTTTTGATAAACTCAAGGATAAACTCACGAATAGCAAACACTATCCCTGTTATATGGACGTTCTATAGGATAGTGAACAAGCTTGTTTTCTGCCTTGGCGCAGTGCTTGTTATAAAAGGTCACATACTATTCGGCGCACTTTCAGCACTTATTTCCTATACCGAAATGGCGATGGATCCTATCAACTTTTTCACATGGATAGGCGACCGCTGGGCAAAATGTATGGACGCCGCATCAAGAATGTTTGAGATAATGGACGCTCTGCCTACTGTAAAAGAGGACGAACACCCTGTTCATATGGAAAACATGAAGGGGGATATCGAGCTTAAAAATGTATCCTTTGAATATGAAGCAGGACACCCTATCATAAAAAACGTTTCTTTCAAGGTGCAGGCTGGGCATATGTTTGGAATCGTTGGTAAAACAGGCGCAGGAAAATCCACTATCATAAACCTTATGGCAAGGCTTTATGACGTAACAGGTGGTGAGATAACCATTGACGGTGTGCCTATCAGGAAGATAGCTTTTGACGATCTGCGCAGAAATATCGGTATAGTTTCTCAGGAAACTTTCCTTTTCATAGGGTCGATAGCTGACAATATCCGCTATGCAAACCCTGACGCAACCATGGAAGAAGTTATCGAAGCGGCAAAGTCCGCAAACGCACATGAGTTTATAACAAAGCTCCCTGAGGGCTATAACACTAAGGTCGGCGAGGGCGGAATATCCTTGTCAGGCGGTGAAAAGCAGAGAATATCTATCGCAAGGGCTATCATTCAGAAGCCTAACATACTTATCCTTGACGAGGCGACCGCTTCCATGGACACAAGGACAGAGCGAAAGATACAAGCCGCTATCGACAATCTGAAACAGGGCAGGACGATTATTTCTATCGCACACCGCCTTTCGACGCTCCGTGACGCTGATATGCTCTGCGTTATCGAAAATGGTGAGCTTAAAGAAATGGGAACACATGACAAGCTCATAAAAGAAAAAGGCAAATATTTCGAGCTTTACAAGCTGCAATCTGAAGCATTGCAGTTCATAAACGAATAGTAAGGAGATGAACACAATGGCTGAAAATATTACCGCTGAGCAGGAGGTTTATGAGGTCGATAAGCTGACCTTGCTTGACTGCAAAAAGATACGCCTTGCAAAGGAAGAAAGCGGTTTTCTTACCCTCGATTATGAGGGCAGGACTTATCACAAGGTAAACCCCACAAGGCTCATACCATTTTACTCAAAGACCACCTACATAAGCCTTTCATACGAAAATTCCGAAAAAGAGTTCCGTGAGATAGGCGTTATAAAAGATATGGCGGAGCTTGACAGTAAGCAATACAAACTTCTTGACAGCTATCTTGAATACAAATACTATATGCCTGAGATAACAAAGGTCTACAGCATAAAGGACAATATGCGTGGTGCGATCTTTGTAAAAGCTGACACCACTTCGGGACAGAAAACTATCTGTATCCGTGACTGGTATCAGAATTTCAGAATGATAGGCTATGATTATCTTTACGTCAACGACGCAGACGGCAACAAATATTTCTGTCCTGACATTCACAAGCTTGACAGAAAAAGCCGTCAGGTGCTTGAAATGTACACCTAAAAGGTGTTAGACCACACTGAAAGGAGTGTGAAAAATGGATCTAAAAACTTCCCTGCCGAAGAATGCCCCGGCAGACATTGTTTACTCCCTGCCTGCGAACTTCACCCGTGAGGGCGACAAAATGGACGGACATTTCTGCGTGACAAAAGAAAAGATATATGTCTACAACGGCAGTGAGATAACACTTGAATACAGCATAAACGATTTCTCCGAGTTTGAGTGCAAACAGCAGATAGGCACTTCAATGGCTCAGGGAACGCTGAAAAGCGGTGAAACTATCTGCTTCTGCGGTTTTTCGCAGGATCAGTTTCTCAGATACGCCGAGCTTATGAAGCTTCTTGACCACTGTTTGCGTACAGGCGAGCTTATGGAGATAACTGACACGGAAGAGCCTGTCTGCCCCAAATGCGGTCTGCCGCTGGAGGGCGCAAAGGAATGTATCTACTGCACAGGCAAGGGCAAGACAATGGTCAAGCTCATAAAACGCATTGCGCCATACAAGAAATATTTTGCGATCGCAGTTATATGCACGATACTTTCCGAGCTTATATGGGTGCTTGCGCCATATCTTGACAGAGTTATAATCGACAAGTATGTTACCCCGAAAAACACCCATTGGGCAGGCCTTGCAGGAGTTATCATCACTATCGTCACCCTGCTGCTTTTGGCAGGAGTATTCGAGTTTTTCAACATGAAAAACAGCTTCAAGGTCGCACTCAATTTGGGACGTGACCTTAGGCAGGAGATATTTGAAAAGTCACAGCAGCTTTCCATGAACTCCATATCAAAGCGAACAGCAGGCGAGCTTATCAACCGTGTTTCAAGCGACGCCGCAAAGCTTGAGGACTTCATCACTGCAAACGGCAAGGACGCCATAGTAAAAATACTTTCCCTTGTAATAATAGGCATACTGCTTTTTATCATGGACTGGCGGCTTGCGCTTATGACAGTTTTGCCTGTGCCGATAGTTTTCATAATAGTGCAAAAGCTTTTTGACGCCATGGCGATACGTTACACAAAGGTATGGAAAAACGGCGTTTCTCATGGAGAAACTTTGCATGATATTTTAAACGGCATAAGGGTTGTAAAGTCCTACGGCAACGAGGTAAGGGAGATACAGCGCTACACAGAATGTTCCGAACGCTGGGCGAAAAGCTGTGTTCGTGCGGAAATGATGTGGTATCTCACCATTCCTGCCTCAGAATTTATCCTCACCATTGGTAACTTCTTCGTACTGTATTTCGGTGGAAACATGATTCTCGACCACACCATGACATTAGGTCAGCTTATACAGTTCACCACCTACGTTGCAATGCTTTACGAACCTATACGCTGGCTCATACAGATACCGAGAAATCTTGCGGACACCTCAGTTTCCGCAGGCAAGGTCTTTGAGATACTTGACGAGGACACTGACGTTCGTGATTGTGATGACCCTATTGACCTTGACATTCAAGGCGATATCGAATTTGACGGCGTTTATTTCGGCTACAAGGTATACAATCCTGTGCTGAAAGACATAACCTGCAAGATAAACAAAGGCGAAATGATAGGCATTGTGGGACACTCAGGTGTGGGAAAATCCACAATGATAAATCTTATTCTCAGACTTTATGACTGCACGCAGGGAGAGATACGCATTGATGGTGTGAACATAAAGGATATTGCACAGCACAGCCTGCGTTCACAGGTGGGCGTGGTGTTGCAGGAAACTTTTCTTTTTGACGGAAACGTACTTGAAAATATAGCATATGCAAAGCCTGACGCTACCTTTGAGGAAGTAATAAGGGCAGCGAAAATTGCGAATGCACATGACTTTATCACAAAGCTCCCTGACGGCTACAACACCCGAGTGGGCAACAAGGGCTATCAGCTTTCGGGCGGCGAACGTCAGAGAATTGCCATTGCAAGAGCGATACTCCATGACCCTAAGATAATAATACTTGACGAGGCGACGGCTTCTCTTGACACTCAGACGGAAAAGCAGATACAAGACGCTTTGGGCAATCTCACAAAGGGCAGGACGACAATTGCCATTGCTCACAGACTTTCCACCCTCAGCAACGCCGACAGACTTATCGTCCTTGACAAGGGCAGACTTGCAGAGTTTGGCACTCACGCTGAACTTATGCAGAAAAAAGGCGTATACTACAAGCTTGTTATGGCTCAGCGCCAGACCACAAAAATGAAAAAAGCCCAACCGCAGACCTGCTAGGGTCTTGACAATACCACAGTGATGTGGTAGAATACAATAGTAAAATCTCATATTGGGGAATGATGTTCTCCCCTGGGAAACCTAAACCGCTTATTCAGCTGATGACTTCTGTTTTTTACGCAGGAGTTATCAGCTTTTTTTGATTTTTGGGAGGTATAATTATGTTATTTTCACTGGCTGTGATCTTTCTTGTGGGGCTGTCAGCCGCCGCCATTTTTCAGGCTATCGGTCTGCCGAGGATAATCGGTATGCTTGCAACGGGCATTTTCACAGGCACTTACGTTCTCGATCTGCTGGATCCTGAGATACTTGGCATATCCTCAGAGCTGCGGCAGATCGCACTTATCATAATCCTTATAAAAGCAGGACTTTCCCTGAACCTGTCTGACCTGAAAAAGGTGGGCAGACCTGCGGTCATGATGTCATTTCTGCCTGCAAGCTTTGAAATACTGGGATATTTTATCCTTGCTCCGCTGCTTCTTGGGATAAACCACACGGAAGCCGCTGTTATGGGTGCGGTGCTTGGTGCGGTATCCCCTGCGGTGGTAGTGCCGAGAATGGTGAAGCTTATGGAAGAAAAATACGGCACTGAAAAAAGCATACCGCAAATGATACTTGCGGGAGCTTCATGCGACGATATTTTCGTTATCGTGCTGTTCTCCACATTCGTAACAATGGCGCAGGGCGGCTCTGCAAAGGCGACAGATTTTCTCAATATCCCTGTGTCAATAATCCTCGGAGTGCTTCTCGGCTCGCTGTCAGGGTTTGTGCTTTTCTATATTTTTGAGATATCCTACCGCAAAGGTAACAAAATAAGAAACAGCACAAAGGTCATCGCTATCTTGGGCTTGGCGTTCCTGCTCATGTCAGTGGAAACATTTTTGAAGCCTTATGTGGCTGTATCGGGACTTCTTGCAGTTGTGGCAATGGCTTGCGTGATAAAAATAAAAGCTGACAAAAGCGTGTCTGCAAGGCTTTCAGAAAAGTTCGGCAAGCTTTGGATAGCCGCTGAGGCTGTGCTTTTTGTCCTTGTTGGTGCGGCAGTGGACATACGCTACACCCTTATGGCAGGTGTGGCGGCTGTGCTTCTTATTTTCGGAGCGATTATTTTCAGAGCCGTGGGAGTATGGATATGTCTTCTCGGCACGAAGCTGACCCTTAAAGAAAAGCTTTTCTGTGTAACGGCATATATGCCAAAGGCGACAGTTCAGGCGGCTATCGGCTCAGTGCCGATGTCCCTTGGTCTGCCCTGCGGAAAGATAGTGCTTTCTGTGGCTGTGCTTGCGATCCTTATCACAGCACCCCTTGGTGCAATAGGCATTGACCGCAGCTATAAAAGGCTCCTTTTACATGAGGAGTAAAAGGGCGTAGAATAGACGTTTGCGGTGGTCTCTGCACATTTCATGAGGGAATGTTTTATGATTTCACACATTTTATGAGGGAATAATTTGAGCATTTGCACATTTTACGAAATATTCTGATGACATTGCATAAAAAAAACGGCACGACCAAATCAAGGTCATGCCGTTTTTCATATCCCTACCCTATCTACAGTTGATGCAAGGTGGTAATAAGAATTTGTTACGATACGCATGTTACGTTGCTGGCAATGCGTTGTCAAATGAGGACTTGAACCTCTGAAACCTGCCCGAAGTTTCTGTCCATAATCAGCACATTCTCTGCTGATAGAGATACATCCACCCTGTAGATATCCCACCCACTTTATTACACTAGCTCTGTTGTCCAGTTCAGCTCCTGAATTTTCTCGTCCACAGTTCTCAGTTCTTTTGCAAGACCGTCAACCGTTTTCTGTATCTCTGACACAGGAACAGTGCTGACTATTTTTATCTCTGTTCTTGTCATTCTTGTGACACGGTCGCTTGCGGTATTCAGAAAATCCCGCAATACCCTTACCTTCTTTTTCAGGCAATCCCTGTGTGCAAGAAACTCTGTGATAGTCTTGCCCTCATATACTGTTCCGCTGTTGGTAAGATTTATCCGTGCCACCAGATCTTCAAGACGGACTATCAGCCTGTCAAGCTCCTCCATAAGAGCCTTTGGGTCTTCCGCAGGAACATCGCCCTCCTGCACCTTTGCGTTATTGTCAAGTCTGGCTGAGATCGTGTTTATTCTGTTCTGGATATCAGAACGCTCTGCCAATGCAGTTGCAAGTTTCATATAAATTACCTCCTATCCTTTGACAACGCCCACTGTGAAAAGTTTCTTTATAGGCGTGGTCAGGTCACTTTGATTTTTCATAACAACATCTATATCCTTGTAAGCAAAGCGGCACTCCTCGGCCACGTCTTTCTTACTGGTCTTTCCAAGCACCACGTTTCTTTGCCTCAGGTCTACCATAACAGACTCAACGGAGAATTTCTCCTTTGCGCCTGTGCGTGAATAGTTTCTGCCTGCACCATGAGAAGAAGTCAAAAAGCTTTCAGCCTTGCCCATGCCCTTGACTATATAGCTGTTTGAGCCCATAGATCCTGGGATTATAGCGACTTCGCCCTCTGCCGCATAGATAGCGCCTTTGCGGTGTACCCACACGTTCTCACCGTAGTGATTTTCCAGTGCGGCATAGTTATGGTGACAGTTTATCTCGTCACTATAGTTCGGTGTGATACCCGTATACTTCTCAACCTGCTCTGTGAAAATATGCTTTACCTTTTCAAGCATTACCTCTCTGTTTTCAAAAGCAAAGTCCATTGCAAGCTTCATCCAATTAAGATATCTCTGACCCTCGTCTGTATCCACAGGAAGAAACGGCAAATTATACTCTGAGGGAACAGTTGAAAAATACTTGTCATTCATCTCATGGGCTATCTTGTTGAAATACTGCCCTATCATGTTGCCGAACATTCGGCTTCCCGAATGGAGCATTATACAAGCCATGCCGTTTTCGTCTTCCTGTATCTCGATAAAATGGTTTCCACCACCCAGTGAGCCAACGGAATAATATCCCTGCTCGATAAATTTCAGCAATTCGCTGTCAGCATTGTATCTTTCTATCTCGCTTTGCGCCTTATCAAGCACGGCGGAAGTCTGCGGCTTGCCATAATGACTAAAGCCCACTGGGATAGTACGGAGTATATTTCCTACTATCACCTTTATAAGCTCGCCGCTCCCTGTTACAGTGTCACGAAGAATGTTCACAGGGATATCTGTCTGCACGAATGCCATTCCACAGCCGATGTCAACGCCAACTGCATTTGGGATCACCGTATTTTTGCAGGCTATCACACCGCCTATAGGCATTCCCTTTCCTGTATGAGTATCAGGCATCAATGCGATATGGTCATGGGCGAATGGAAGATTTGCAAGGTTTATCGCCTGCTCAAGACAGCTTTCCTCGATATCGTCTATAGACTCTGTCCATATCTTGATCGGTACTAGCATTTTATCTTTATCGTAATATTCAAACATTTTGTGTACCTCCTACTTTTGCTGTTGTATGTATTATAGCAGATAGATACAAAATAATCATATAAAAAAAGGTGCGAGGTTTTGTTATGTATTGCAATGGGAGTATAGATTTGGTATAATGTTATCAAAGGAGGTGTTCTGAATGGCGGTATATTCTGAGCTTATAAAAAATTTTGAAAAGATAAGAGAATATGTGCGTGATTTCTATATCTTTGGATTTCACACAAGAGAAAGCTTTGACGCAAAAAGCAAGCGCACCTATGACAACGAAAAGCGCAGGATAGAAAGCTGGCTTTCAGACCACGTTCACACCTCTTTGGAGGGTCACAAAAAGAAAGTATCTGTGCAGGTGGATTCGGGGAACATTTTTCAAAACCCACTGTATCAGTGCTATCGTTCAAAGACCTTTACGGACAATGATATCCGTCTGCACTTTATTTTAATGGACGCTCTTGAAGATAACGCCATGTCAGTGTCGGAGATAGCAGACTATATTTCTGCAAACTACGGCATGATAATAGACGTACAGATAATCCGTATCAAGCTAAAGGAATATGTAAAAGAGGGCTTGGTGTCGGAGGTCAAAAGCGGAAGAAATATCCTATACACAAAGACCAACTGTTATGCTGACGATATCGTAAGTCAGTATAAAGGCTTGGGGGATATGATAAAATTCTTCTCTGAGGAAAACCCTTTTGGCGTGGTGGGCAGCTTTATCATGGATAAGCTGGGTGCGAAAAATAATATTTTTGTGAGTAAGCACGCTTACATGGTGCATACTCTTGATGATGAGATACTCATTGATATCATGGGGGCAATGGAGCAGAAAAAGGCTGTTCTGCTATCCTGCGTAAGCCGAAAGAACGACAAAAAGCACGAGATAACAGCCGTTGTGCTGAAGATACATTGCTCGGTGCAGACAGGAAGAAATTATCTTATCATGTATTTCACAAAGCAGAAACGTTTGATGTCTGTAAGGGTGGATTCCATAGTGAAAGTGACTCCCCTTGATGTGGTAGCTGACTATGATACATATTACAGATATTATGAGGACAACCGCAGATTTTTATGGGGAACGAGCTTCGGAAAATCACGCAGATACGGACAAAAAGAGCATATCCACATGGAAATAGCGGTAAACGAAGCAAAAGAAATGTATGTTGTGAAGCGTTTGGAACGTGAAAAAAGAAGCGGTACGGTAACAAAGAAATCCGACGGGCTTTATGCCTTTGACATTGACCTTTTTGACGCAAACGAAGCCTTCCCTTGGATAAAAACGTTCATCGGCAGGATAGTGGCATTTGAAACAACAAATGAGGAATTGCAGGATAAATTTGATTCGGATATCGCAAGGCTTTATGAAATATACGGAGGTGCTTACGAATGAAACTGTTTTCGGAAATTTACAGCACCTATTACAGCATAACGGAGAAAATACTGAAAAAGCGCACTGTCACAAAGGCTGAGATAACAGATATCATCAGGCAGAACGGCTTTTCTGAAAGCGTTCTTTTCCTCGAACCTAAGCTCACAGGCGAGGGCGGATATGGTCTGCTGAAAAAAGAGGACAGCGTATACAGATCTATACTGAAAAAAGAGCCTCATATCCCGCTGACGGCACTTGAAAAAGCGTGGCTTTGTGCGGTGCTAAGCGACCCGAGAAGCGGTCTGTTTCTTGACACTGATCAAAAGTCGCAGTTAGCGGAACTGCTTGGTGCGAAAAAGCTATATCAGAGAAACTTTTTGACCTGCTTTGACCAATATTCTGACGGCGATGATTTTCATGGCCCACAATACATACAGCATTTTCGGGATATACTCTCGGCTATCCATGGCAAAAAGCTTATCAGAATAAGCTTTCAGACAAGAAAAGACAACCGCATCACACACTATTTTCTGCCCACAAAAATCGAATACTCTGCCAAAAACAACAAGTTTAGGGTATATGTAAACCGATACCAAAAGTGCAGAATGGTTGACAGCGGAATTATAAACCTGTCGCAGGTCTCGCTAACTAAGCTGACAGATATAACGCCTGAGAGCTTTTTAGCTGTCACAGACAAGAAAAAGCAGGCAAAAATAAAGATACTCAACGAGCGAAATGCGGTAAATCGTTTTATGCTTGAATTTGCAGAGCTTGAAAAAGAGTCGGTCTTTGATGAGGACAGCGGTGAATGTATGGTATCTATTAAATATGATGAGCAGAATGAAAATGAGATAATAATACGTTTATTGTCATTCGGACCTATGGTGGAGGTGCTTTCGCCATGTGATTTTCGCAGGAAAATCAAGGAGAGGGTGGACAGGCAGTTGGCTTTGATGAAAGAAACAAAGTGTGAATAGCGTTTGACTTAGCACAACAGAGTGTGCTATACTGAAAATAGCTAATAAATAATTTGTGAAATATATCAGAAAAGCACTAAAAAAAATTATAGGAGGTGTCTTATGACAAATAAAGCAGACAGACCATTTTCAGAGGTTGCAGCAACCCCTGAAAATGCAAATTGGGAAAAATTAATTGCTCGTCCCTCAGCGTTATACAACAGAGCAGATGATGTAAGAAGTCCTTTTGCACGAGATTACACAAGGATACTTCATTCCACAGCGTATAGACGGTTGAAGCATAAAACCCAAGTGTTTTATAATATAGATAACGACCACATCTGCACAAGAATGGAACACGTTGCTCATGTTGAATCTGTCAGCAGCACTATTGCAAGTAATCTCGGTTTAAATACGGAGCTTACAAAGGCGATAGCAATGGGGCATGATCTGGGTCACGCTCCATTTGGGCATCATGGTGAAACTATTCTAACAAAGCTTTGCCAGAATTATATTTCTAAAGATATGAAATTCTGGCATGAAAAAAACGGATTATATTTTGTAGATAAAGTTGAACTGCTGGCTGACAATTACAACGATTACAAAAATCTTGATCTGACATATGCGGTCCGTGACGGAATAATCTCGCATTGCGGTGAGGTCGATGAAAACGGAACAAAGCCAAGGACAGAATTTATATCATTAGAAGAAGATTTTAAGGAAGCAGGTCAGTATGCACCTATAACATGGGAGGGGTGCGTTGTAAAATTATCTGACAAAATAGCTTATGTCGGTCGGGATATCGAGGACGCAATTCAGTTAGGCTTTATTGACGACGAAGCGAAGCATACTCTGAAAAAAATGGCACAGGCAAACGATATAAACGCTATCAACACAACAGTAATAATGCATAATCTTATTATTGACGTATGTCAGAACAGCTCTCCCGAAAAAGGAATATGCCTTAGCGATAAATTTCTTGCGCAGTTGAATACCATAAAGAAATTCAACTACGATAAGATATATAACAACGAGCGTTTTGATGCGTTCAAAAAGTATTCTGAGCTGGTTTTGTCGCAGATCTTTGAAACGTTGTACAAACTATATGACGGAAAGCATTCTTTTGAATCACTTGATACGGCAAAAAGATATTACCCTTTGCTTATATCTTCTTTTGAAAAATGGCTTGCAAAATATTGTGTTACTGATATTGTACCCGCTGAAGAATTAAGATCCGAAGCTTTGAATTGTGAAAACATAAAAATATATGGAAGCCTAGAAACAAATTTGATCTATGCACAGGCAATAATAGATTTCATTGCAGGAATGACAGACAGATTTGCTGTAAAGCTTTTTAATGAACTTATCTCTTATTAACATTGCATAAAAAAATGATGCCTTGATCTAATGACCAAAGCATCATTTTTATTGATGTTATTAAAGGAAAGGCGCTTATATTCTCTTTGCAAGAAATTCCTTTCCTGCCTTATCGGTATCAAGTATCGCCTTGATAAACTTTTCTTCTGTAGGCTCACCAGGAACATAAGTCCACTCAACAACGCTTGCCGCCTTATGTGCAATGGCTGGGACATCTTCTTCTGTCAGAGCTATCTCTCCTAATGTGCATGGCAGACCTATACTGCGGTTGAACTCAAAAATGCGCTGACGTTCTTCAAACTGCTCGTCATATGTAAGCAGGCAAAGCACGCCGAATGAAACTATCTCTCCGTGGAGGTGGTCATGTTCGCACTTTGGAAACAGCGAAGCGCCATAGTAAACGCAGTGGGCAAGAGATGAATTATAATAGTAATCGTCCTTTGGGTCGGGGTTGTTCTGATGAACTGTGAAGTTTGAAACAAGACCTGTTGTAATGATGATATCAAGAGCTATCTGCTCGATATTCTTTGAAAAAACGTTATTTCTGCAATCCTCAAGTGCTTTTTTTCCGTAGGATACAAGCGGTTCTGTGCATGCCTCTGCAAGAACTTTACCAAGCAAAGGCGTATGGGTCATATCCTTATCACGGCAAGCAAAGACCACCTCATACTCTTTGCTGAGGGCGTCGCCGATACCAGCCCAGAAAAGCTTTTCAGGTGATTCTGCGATTATTTTTGTGTTGATGAAAGTATGAAGTGCAGGTGCTTTGAGGTAAGCATATTCCTTGAAAGTGCCGTCAGCGTTGTAGATAACAGATATTGCCGTGCAGGAAGCGCAGTTTGAAGCAAGGGTCGGGAAAGTGAAAAACGGCTTGTCCATTCTGTCGCAAAGGGTCTTTACAGTATCAACGGCACGTCCGCCGCCAACGCCAAAGACCATATCCGCATTTTGCACTTTCGGCATAGCTTTAAGCATTTCAATGTTCTCATAATTTGAGTCGCCGCCATACCATATGAAGTCGGTTATCTCAAGGTCAGAACCCTTGAGAGCCGCAAGCAGTTCAGGCTTAGCCTTTTCCATAGCGGTCTTTCCACCAATAACAACAGCGGTTTTTCCATAACGTCGGGTAACATAAGGTATTTCTTTGTAGCAATCGTCGCCAATAGAGTAGCTTGGTAAAAATTCGTTGTAAGACATATTCTTTCCTCCGTTATTTTTAACGGCATTTTCTACCGTCATAATTATATGATTTAATAATACAACTATTTATAGAGTAATTTTACGACATTTTGTTAATAATTATTAAAAACATATCAAAAAGCGGCACTGCCACTGTTCTGCCTGCGGCCTCGTCACGAAGCACTTTGAGTATCACCGCTTCATTAAGGCTGTCAAGATTGCTTGTCGGTTCGTCAAGTGTAGCGAACATCTTGTCCCTTACCGCCATGCCGTTCATAGCAACGTGAAAAAGAAAGCTGCCTAACCTTCTCATTTGTATGAAAAAAATCAGCCGAGAGTATCAAACACACAGTACAGCTTTTATAGCTATTTAGGAAAATATAGAGTAAATTCTGCACCCTTGTCAACCTCGCCATATGCTTCTATCCTGCCCCCATGACGTTTTATAATGCGGTCTGCTGTGGCAAGTCCAATGCCGCTTCCCTCGTATTCTTCGTCAAGATGAAGCCGCTGAAAAACGCCGAAAAGCTTGTCAGCATATGCCATGTCAAACCCTGCGCCATTATCTTTGAAGGATATTACCACATAGCTTTCGTCAGGTATCGCAGACACTGTTATAACAGCGTTCTGCCTGTGACGAGTGAATTTGAAAGCGTTCGTCATAAGATTTTTCACAAGCATTCTCACCAGCACATCATCACCGTTTATTTGCGACAAACTGCCCTCGATAAGTGTTATATTTCTCTCAGGCTCGGCAGATCTGCACTCATCGAATATATCCCTTACTAATACATTCATATCAAGCGTTTCATACTCAGGCTCGATACTGCACATTTTTGAGAAACTCAGAAGCCGTTCTATCATTGAAGCTATCTTCAATGCGTCCTCTGTGTTGCCTGCTCTTATGTCTTCTTTCAGCGTGTCCGCCAACATCTGCGTAACATTCAGTGGTGAACGCAGGTCGTGAGATATTGCCGAGCAGAACAGACTAAGCTCATTGTTTGCCGCCTCAAGCTTTCTGCGCTTGCTATATATTTCAAGGTGAGTTTTCACTCGTGCCAAAAGCTCCCCCTTTGTGAACGGCTTCACAACATAGTCACAGCACCCAAGCTCAAAGCCTTTTTTTTCATAGCAGTGTCTGATTCAGAAGTCATGAATATAACAGGTATCTCCTTTGTTTCCTCATCAGATTTGAAATGCCTGCAAAGCTCCAGACCGTCCATGCCCTCCATTTTGATATCCAAAAGAACAAGGTGTGGCTTGCTCTTTTCCATCATTTTTAGAGTCGCCTTTCCACTCGTTTATTTTCTGTATCGCCGCTCCGATATCCTGAATTATCGACGGCTGTATACCTTCTGTAGGCTCGTCAAGAATGAGTATCTTCGGCTCTGCTGCAAGGGCTTTTGCAATGGCTAACTGCTGTTGCTGGCCGTCTGAAAGGTCGCCACCCTTACGCTTTGCAAACTTCGGCAGTATTGGAAAAAGGTCATAGATGACGAAAGCGTTCTATAGGCGACATTATCATAGTTTTGGAGTCGTTATAAAAGCTGTCATAAAGTATCTCACGGGAACGTTCCTTCATTTCATCAGGGCTAAGATCACTGTATTCCTCAGGCAGGGTCGTATTCTCCACAATGGAAACATACTCAGCCAATCTGCCGTCCTTGCTGTCACCAAACTGTTTTGCTGTTATCCCTTTTGCAGTGAACATAAGATTCATTGACACTGTTTCGGTCTTTATGAGAGTATCAGAATACTTTTTTGCTTCCGCAAGAAGCGCAGTTTCGTTCTCAGGAGGGACAATGGCGGAAAGGCTGTTTATAACACGATCACGAGTCTTTTCCTCATAGACCTCATACCAATAATTATAAAGGTGTTCGATATCCCCTGTTACGGAGAATTTTCTAGCTTCATCGGTAAGATAATCGGAAGCGTCCGCAAGCTCCTGTCCAAGGTCAGAAAGCTCTCCCCTGTTCGATTGTGCGGTATTTTCTCTGTCGATACACTGGGTCATATATCTGCTGCTCATTAAAGTAAGAGCCGTAATAAGAAGAAACACCACAACTGCACAAATGGTGACATTGCGGCTTTTGAGCGCACTTCTGCCCTTATTTTCATTGACTTTCACAGAAAACACCGCCACAAAAAATAAAAAACGCCCCGTGAAAATTACACGGAGAGTCATTGCCCTTAAATTATTACCTGAAAATTACATCATATTTTTGCAGTTTTGTCAACTGTTGTGGAATTCAGGCCACGGGAATCAATTTTCAAAACAGAAGTATAAAATAATCACATTTTTATTACAAACTGTACAACAGGAGAAATTTGTGGAATGGTAAAAGTATAAAAATAGCAAATTGTTGTTATAATGAGCCTTGAGCAATACAATCAGATTATGAAGGCAGCACACAATGAGTAATATCTTGCTATGATCGACAGGTCTATGGATCAGCTTTCAAGCTGAAACGGCAAGCAGCACAAGCTTATCGAGGTGAACGATGAATAAACTATGATCTGACAGGGCTTGGGACGATTGCCTCCGCTTTGTTTATAATGCTCTTTTTGAGCTGGATATATGCTTCATATGAAGGAGCAGTATTGCCTATGAGTCCACTTTTAAACGATTGTACTTTATTTTCATCATTTCTCTGCATTCGTTCATTTAATGGAGTTATTGTGATTTTATCCTTGTTTTCCACAATATAAATGCAGTCATTTCTTTTTATGTGTTCAAGGAGTTCTGAGTAATGTGTGGAGAAAATAAGGGTTGCTCCATGCGGGTTTACTCTTTTGTCCGTGAAAAATCTTATCAACGTTGATACGATCTCATGATTGAAGTGGTTCTCTAGGTCATCGATTATAAGATATCCACCAGTTTCAAAAAGAGATATGGCTCTTCCAAAGACATTTATTCCTTTTATTGTTCCTGAAGATAAATAGGTATTGAGTTCCGCAAGATCATATAATATTCTCTCTTTTTCGCCTCGAAACTTAAGATATATAACCGTTTTTCCGTTGTTTTCCTTGGTATTTATATATTCTATCTTGGGATCAAAATAAGATAGAACACTTAGAGGATATTCCTTTAAGAGTTTGAGTCTGTTTATATTCGTGATTTCAATCATATCAGTAAATACGATCGTTGTTTTTTCTGCTTTTTTGTATCCTACGATAATGCTCATATCGTCTACTAGGTATTGTTCATCATCTTTTCTTTTCATAATCGTTGTTGCCGAAGAAAAGTCAAAAATGTTTGTTTTGTTGTCAGATGCGAGCAACTTCCTGGATTTAATATATTCCTCTATTATTGTATAGCGTTCATCTGCATATTTAATAACAGTGTGTAGCAGATTTACAGTATTGCAATTTACAAATACAATGTTAAAAACAATCTCATTCTGCTCGTTGCCTTCCCCAAGTATTCCGCAGTATTTTATATTATTTATTTGCTCGTTGTTTAAAACAGAAAAAACAAAAGAAATAAGCCTTAAAATTGTGGTCTTTCCGGAAGCATTGATTCCAAAAAAACTTTCTATATTATTTGTATACAGCCTGTTAGCGTTTGAAGAAGAAAGCTTAAACATTCCTTCGGTATCACCTGAGGTTGTTCTTTGTGTGTTAATAAAGTTGATTTCACATTTACCATCGTATAGTGGAAGGCCTTCGGCAGATATTTTTAAAACTTTAATCATCGATTATCAGCTCCTTTCAATGCTATTATAATACAATCGCTCGAAAAAATCAAGCATAAAAACGCATTCTTTGTTTTTATATCCTGCTGTTTTATCCCTTATAGTATTCCCATTATATATACAAACGATCCTATTAGAGAAAAAAATGCAGGTCTGACGTATAATTTTTTTGGGTGCTAAAAAAATTCGACGATTCTGACAAAATATCCACCTACTTTTGGTCATTATACTGCTCCATTTTCTTCGTGTTCAGCGAAATAAGTATTTATACACTTTCTGAACGTCCCCCAGGTCAATTTTCAAATCACTGGTATATGTACGATATCATCCTTAATAGTAACACTGCCAGGAAAGACCGCATAGTCTATGGCCGGGTATCTGTCGTCCGATAATGCGGCCGACACTGTGCATTTCCTAACAGGTTCGCCTTTACACGCTATCTCTACTACACTGCTGGGGTCAAAACAATCCAAAAAATCTCCTAATCGCATTGCATTTTTCCTTCTTTCTTTTCTGCCGTAAGGGTTTTTATTGCGTCTATTATTTCTCCAGTCCTCGTGTACCAATTTACAAGCTCATTCTTTTCAATAAGGTCTCGTATGATCGGTTCGACCACAGGATAATAATCGTTTCGTATGCATATGTGATTGCCAAAGCCCTCATATAAGTGCGTATAATTTTCCGGTGACTTTGTGTGCTTGAAGTTTCTTTCGTCTCTATCAGCATAGAACACGAACTCAGTTCTGCAGGATTCATCTGATTCAGGACCATTCCAATAGCAATCATCTAACGCAGGAAAATACTCCTTGACCTTTGAATATGGCATTTCTTCAGAAAAGAAAAGCGAGAACTTCTCACCTTCGGCTGTGATAAATTCCATAAGATTGCCGTCCCCCATAGCACCAGGCTCGGCAAGAGTAAAGAACGCTATGTCTTTAAACATTTCTTTTGTATATTCTTGATTTTTTACGTTAGCCAATTTCATATCCACCTTTCATATCACTATTCATAATCATATGGTTCTAATGGCATTTGCCAGCTTTTTGGATAGAGTGCCTCCTCATCATTAAAAGCTTTGATAGTATTCTGTATCTGTTTCTCAGAAAAGCCAAAATACGTCATCTCATATAAAACCAACGCTGTGAATTTAACATCACCATACTTTGCAATGCTTGCTTCATCGACTGCATAACCTAAGACCTCATCCCAAGGAACCGCCTCTATGCTGTAAGTTTCGTTATTTGATCTATCGAGCAGATAAACATTATAAAAATTTTCGCCCTCTTCCTGTGCTTCTTTAAGCTCCTCAATATATAAAACTTCATTGTCCGATTTGTTGGGAGTTATCTGAGGCAACGCCTTTATAGTCTCTCTTATCCTCTGATTGGCAGAGCATTTTTCAGAGCTTTTGATCATCGCTAAAAATTCGCTGACAACCTTAAATTCATCGCAGCTTTGGAGCACTTGATAAAAGTACATCATATCTCCCCCATTATCATTCTGAATCATTCATGTCAATAACATAATCATTTATCGAAAGCCACGCCACTATTTTTTCTTTACCCATATAGAAACACCCCTGCTTGAAATATCCTCTTTCCTCCCCTAGTCTGTATGCGTCCGAATACCAAGTTGCTACGTCTAACCCGCCATTCTTATATAGCACGACACAGCCTGTCATATCCTCTGGTTTTTTCTCATTTAAATTTATAAACTCCGATAGTGGAATATTCAACTTCTTCTTTGACATAAAAATAACCTCTCCTCTTATAATCACATATCCTACAACTCATTCATATAATTTTCTGTGTATTTACCCCAATAGCTTAGCATTTCATCATCTGAAAACTTCCCGTCATATAGATAGTCCTTCAATTTCCTTTCCGCCTTTACAATCTCATCTAGGTTCGTTATATTCTTTGGGTCGCACTTTATTACTTCAAATATTCTTTTCAAAGCGTGTGTGTAGCCCTTTTGACCATAGGCTTCTCTACCTTCTTCCCTTATCTTTGGTTGTAAATTATGTGTAACTATATGTGAGACAGTTTCATCTATCCAGGACATCTGGTGATTAAAAGACATTCCAAAAAAGCTATCCTGAACACGACCGCTTTCCATGTTGCCCACTCCTCGTCTTTCATACGCATCTTCTCTATATTTATAGTATAACACGCTTTCACCGTTACGTCTAGTACGTTATTTGTCACATACCAAACTATTTATAATTCAACAAACGGCACTTATAGTGCCGTAATAATGATCACGGTATAATCAAAACAAGGCGCTGTAAAAAAACGCGCAATAAAAAAAGACTGCAACCACCCTTAAAAGGGTAGGAAAGCAGTCTTTTTTGTGG
>PPYE01337926.1_pt1 | contig 95708 bp, 115 predicted proteins | sample 1559881 | NCBI WGS metagenome assembly PPYE01 (sample SAMN08240022, study PRJNA423297) | Human gut metagenome, whole genome shotgun sequencing project.
TTGCTGGTGGCATACGAGCCACCGCCTCCCGCCTGAGAAGCGGGCGACTTTCCCTTGTCCAAGCAACCATAAATGGTGACCTCTGGTGGTATGCGAACCACCGCTTTCTATCGGAGAGATAGACGACTTTCCCTTGTCCAAGAGGCCATATTGGTGACAGGTATGTGATTCGAACACATGTTTCCGCCTTGAGAGGGCGGCGACCTAGACCGCTAGTCGAACCTGCCATATAAAACTCCATAGAATCCACCGCGTTCACGATGCTATTGTTCGCCCGTCCGCTATGCTCAATCGTGTATAGTGGAGTTGCCGTCAATCCTATGGAGTTTGAAACACTGAAACAAGTTAGCATAAAAGGTGAGAAATTTATTTTTGATTTGCTTCCCTGTTCCAGTGTTATTATTATAACATACTGAACTCAACGCTGTCAAATAAAAACGATGTTTTATTCGTTGTTCCTCAGTATCTATATTATATCACTTCATCGTGATATGTGTCAAATAAAAACATGTTTTTCTATGCTTGACACTCCCCACGGCTAAAGTCGGGGGCTTTACGGCACTCATGCGTAAACACCAATGACTTCTACTTCTTCATCCATACTTCCACCAATCGAATACATCTTTTCAATTTTGCGTGGAGTGGTCGGCCATGAATATAGAATACACAAGTCTCCGTTTGACTGCCTAGAGAATCCGCGAAGGATAACACGAACAAAATTGCCCTTTTCACCGAACTCAACTTTTGCTACTGAATACGGCAGAACCTCTCGATATGGGACAACTTTTGATTTTTCAAACTCCCTTACTTCTTTTCTTCCCATCTTTAGAACTCCCCTTTTTCCTGAATACACTGTATTCGGGTTTTATATTTACCCATGCTGTAATGACATAAATACATGGATATCTATATCTTGGATGATTAAACCCTATAACAACGATTAGGTTTTTAGTATCACCATAAGGAACTCTAAGAACCGCCTTATCTATTCTCCCCTGTCTTACTTCGACACGAACTATTTCGCCGCAAAGCAACAGTTCTTTGTCGATGTCAGTCAAATTATATCTGCGTTTAAAACAATTCTTGTGTTCCAAATAGTTTTCTACTATTTTTTCAGAACAGTGTCTAGAATGAAATATTTGACGATTCTTTTCGCCAATCATTTCCATGGTTTTATCACAAATAAAATGCGGGAGATATGTGCCTTGACAAATTCCATCTTGGAACATTTAGTAATCACTCCCTTATCATGTTTATATTATATCACTATTATGTGGTTCTGTCAAGCAGAACCGAGGTTTTAGTAATAGACTTTCCAAAGCTCCTCGATTCTGCTCAACTCCACCGGGGCCATCCCCCAACGCTCAACGCATACACAGACACTTCTCTTTGTAAGCGTCTTATACATTTCACTACCATGGACGTGTCCATAAGCAAAATAGTATGGTGTAGCGTCGCTCATATAATCGGGCGGTTCATGTCCAAGGATAAGGAATCCATTATACATGATGGGATAACGGTACACTTCGTCGAATCCTTTATCCATCCACCACGAAATAGAGCGTCCTCTGTCATGGTTGCCCATGATAAGGATTTTCTTTCCCTGTAATTGACTTACACACTCTTTGGTCATTTCTGCGCCGCCAAAAGAAACATCTCCAAGGCAGAATACCATATCATCATTTGAAACAACCTTGTTCCAGTTTTTGATGATACCAGCGTTCATATCTTCGACGTTCCTAAATGGGCGCTTTTCATATTCGATGATGTTTTTGTGCCCAAAATGTAAATCAGACGTCAAAAATACTCTCATTTTGTTTGTTCTCCTTTCTATGTAAATATGATTCTTCCATTGCTATCTATTCGTAGATTTAGAGTGCTGCTAGTTGAGGTTATTGTATTAACACGGCTCAGCATTCCTGTGCTACGCGGAGAATAAATATATGTTAGATATGGACTAGATGAACGTCCGCCTATTATGACTGAGGCATCAACAGTAAATGGGCGTATATCTCCAAGCGACGAAAAAACACCTTTCACTTTACCGTCTTTAAACGGGTTGTACTTACGAGCCTTATAAAACTCGAAAAACCAATCATCAGTCACAACAATTATTTTGTCTCCATAGCCTCTTGTTTCAGCGCCGTCCATATCAATCCATCTACCAATTTTAGGTACGAATAGTTCGTCCCCATCAATAAATGTAGTCGTATGAACATCAATATTATATAAGACACATTCGTCAGAACTAATTGGAAACGCATCGAACTTGTGCGTTTCTCTAAATGTTATATCGTCTAACAGCAATTTAAACTCGTCATAAGACATATTTCTCACCACAACTTTGAACTTCGATGTATAACGCTCCCGTTCAAAGGATTTTTAAGCTCAGGCACTCCCATTTTGATTTCAATAGTATCTCTGTCAACGTCGTTTGGAATAAGAATATGTTGAGCATCGTCGTGTACATGGCCATATCTGGACTCTTTCGGCGTATAGTGCCAAGAATTGTTTTGATAGTAAGTGCTTGAATATCTGTCGATTTTGGTGTATTCAACATCAGTACCGCCCATAATTTCCTTTGCTACGGCATCGACAGCATCATAATATAAACTATCTGGACTACCCTGTCCTCTAAAGCCCATAATGCTCTTACTGGCTTCGTCGAAACAAACAGCGCTACGACACTGTTTGCTGTTCCATTGAAATTGAAAATTACCGCCCCTAACCTTAAGCGTATAATCATGTTTTTTGTCGTTATGTTTAAACGCAATCGCTGTAAAGGCATCTTGCATTATAGAAAATGCGCAGTTTGAAAAACTACCTTTCCCAATATCAAAACATGACACCCATTTGTGTTTTGTGATTGACATTGTAAAATAGTCCATTGGGTCAATGGAAATTTCAATAACAGCATCAATCTTGGTGTTCTGCATGATTTTAGACAAAGCGATATCAAACATATCGTCATTCAAGAGCTGTGAAAAGAACTTTGATACTTTCATTCCGGTTCGACATATATCACAATACTTAGAGTAAAGGCGGGGAACTCTATAAATCTTGTTATCAAGAATTTCCCTAGTCGAAAACTGTCTTACATGAAATCCATATACTGGAAACTCACTGACAAAATTATCAATCAAAGCCTCCATTTCACATTCTGTTTTGTTGACTTGGAATGTTTTCTTAACTGACAGATTGCGCCCCATTAAGAGATAAAGCCACTTCTTATTGGTTGCCCAATTCGTCAACATCTTTTTTACATAGTCCATTGGGATTTCCTCTGGTGAAGCATTCTCCCATGTACCATGAGCAATCATTTTTCTTGCCATGTCAAAATCAACTTTTGACAGCATTTCTTCAATAATTGCTTTGTCAAAGTCTCCAGCGCCATTAATAACAATGGCGTCCTCTACACGTTCACACAGCTCTTTTTTATTGGGCTTCAGCATTGCCGCCGAAAAACAAAACCCGTCTTTTTGGAAAAGGCGAATTGAGATAAATTCGTTTGTCTTTACGATTCTATCTTTTACTTCTGGTGTTACACGAAATTTGTGTCCACAATATATGCGCATGTGTGTGGTAAAACCACCGGGCACTCCCTCTAAACTGCCGAACTCTTTTGTAAGTTCATCCATACTTTTTACAGTCAAAACCATGCCACTACGCAATGCGCCGGGCAACTGCCACTTATACAATATCATCAATCCTGCCTTTCTCTTAGTATACTTATATTATATCACACTTATGATTGTTTTGTCAAACGTGACATAATACAATATTCTTCATAATTTATCTTTGTGCGCTCTTTGCCTTTGAGATAGAAATAAAGGATATTGTCTTTTTCGATATACCCTCTATTAGCAATAGCATCACACTTCTGCCAGTCTTTAGAGGCTTTGAATGCTTCAACGAACTTCTCTCTTGAACCCAAAGAGTATTTATCTTTCACCAAAATAACCATCCTCCATAAGTGCGTTTACTATGCTTGAAATGGCTGATTCTTTTGTATCATCTTTCTCGTCGTAACAGTCGATGGGCCACACAGCATATCCGTCGTCATTATAAAAATATTCGAGCGGATTATCTTGTTCCATATAGATTGCAAATTGTTCATCTCCAAAATACAATCTATTAAGTACAAGACAAAGTTCATTTGCCCAATCTTCATTAGGCATAATAAACTCAATTTGAACCATCCCGTCATAGACTTGGCCTACGCCATACTTAGTAGTCATAGTGCCCTCTCAGACAAAAGTCTTTTACTTTACCGTTGTTAAATCGGATATAATCACCATATGGCGTTGTTGCTCCATCGTCAACAATAATATATCCGCCATCAAACAGGCAATATAAATCTCCGTCATGCATGAGGCTCCAATCGACAAAATCTCCTAGGTTCTTAATCCATGAACCAAAGTGCGGCTTCATGTTAAAATTCACAAGGCCAATTCCATCAGTATTACCAGAGCCTACGATGTCTTGGTCAGCAAACCGCGCAATTTCAACGGTTTTAGACATCATAATACTACCAGCGCTTTCGCCGATAAGAATACCGCCATTAGACACAAACCTGTTCAATATATTAAGCATACCATGTGTGCGCAACAGCCACTGAAAAAGGAATGTATTGCCACCACCAAGGATGATAACATCGTTGTTCATCAGTGAATCGACTTTTGTTTCATCCCATAAATAGCCAACGTCGAACATAGATATGTTTTCGTGATTGAATCCCATTTTTACAAGAGCGCGATATTCTCCTGTGGATGTAACACCATAAAAATTTGTAAATGACGGGATTACACAAATTTTAGGGTCACAATTTTTCGACTTTTCCATGATGAAATCATGTACCTTTTTATCCCCAAAGAAACTGCTAAACAGTATGAGGTTCATAAGAACGCCCCCTTTTTGTTATTATCAAAAATTGAAGCTGGGGCGGAATCTCCGCCCCAGCTTGTGATTCAGTTATAGCCTTGATTAGCTATAACGTGCGATTTCTGCGCGTGCCGCCGCCAGAGCTTTTTCAGCTTCTGCGGCCTTTGCCTTTGCGGCAGTCAGACGCGGGTCCTCTGCCGTCCAAACCGTAGAAAGACACTCGGTGAAGCAACGTCCCGTCATGTACTTGAGAGCTTCGGACAGGCGGTTACGGGTGGGAACAGCCTCAAACTCCTCAACCTTTACAACGTCACGGCTACCCTTGGTGCCGCCGCACACGGCAATCTTGTCCGTACCAACTTCGATGCCGTTGGACTTGCCGTTCATAAGATTGATAACGTCGTGATGGCCGTTATCGTCTGCCACGACAACATACTTGTCGCCGTTCTTGACGGTCAGAATCATAGCCACCTTGAGGTCGTTGTTCGTCTTAATCGTCTTTGCCATAAATGTTTGTCTCCTTGTTTAATAAAATTTATGTGAATATAACGGACACTAATTTGTGTTTCCCCATCCACTACATATATTATACCATAATGTCGGGAAACTTGTCAAGTGAACCACCACGAATCTAAAGACTTCGTGGATTCCTACTTCATCGACTCTGCTTATTTCTAAGTCTTACTTAATCTCCATAGGCGTTAATTCCCGTAGTTCCTACGGTATTTAAATAAAAACGATGTTATTTTTTATCTCCAAACATGGCAATCAGCAGAGCATCATCCGTATTAGGAGCATCAGGAAACGTACCGCTGGGAAACGAGTCCAAATCTTCATCGTCTGTGAGGAGCTTCGACACGTTACTTTTTGCGCCGACGCCCTTTTCTTCTTTTGTTTTTGTGGCAGATTTTACCACGAAAGGGAAATGTTTCTTATTACCCTCGTCGTCCAGAATTTTTTCAATCATGTTGATTGTCTGGAACATGTCTTTGACGTTTACAATCTCTTTTTCGGTGTGATTATGGATATATCCACAAGAGAAATTCACGCCAGCAATGTCCCATTCTGGACAAATTTCGCAAATATCTGTCCGAGAACCCGGAGTTTCTTTATATCCAAACGAACAGATATAGTCGATGAACTCACGGTTCTTACACTGATAGAAAACCGCATCAGTAGAACCCTGTCTGTCGATTTGGATTGCGAAATTGATTTCTCCAACCTTTGCTTTCAAAGGTTTCGCCGCTCTTCTTGCGCCGATACAGCCTTTTTCTTCCTGTGTCGTAAACAACACAGACGGAAGTTTATCTTTCTCACGTCCAGAAATGATTTTCAGAATAGTATAAATACCATTCCTATCATCTCCGCCGATACCCTCTGGCGACCAAATAAGCTCCTGCTTTGGGTCATACAGAACAGTTTCGGGCGGTTTGCTGAATACTGTGTCCATGTGAGCACACAGAATAACGGGAACTGTGCCTTTTGCGAAAATATAGTCCTGTGTTACAATACAGTTATCTTCGCCATAAATCTTTGGAATCTGACGTCCAAGATATTCAACGAGGTCGTTTTCACGACATTCTACAATGAGCCTATACCCATCGAAGTTAAAACCTTTCATTTTTGCTCTCCTTTATCTCCTGCGGCCATTTCTTCTACGCCAAAGTCAACGCCACGAATATACTTCTCGAAAGTATCGTTCTTGATTTCACCGAGTGCGTCTCGATATTCGATGTATCTGCTCATAAGCATATCAAGTTGTGGAGTTTTGGCGAAGAAGTAAATGAAACGATGTGGCTTTACGAGGTCTTTTCGAGTATGGTTCAGCTTACACCCGTTCAAGAGCAGAAAAGCCGCCATTTTCATGCTCAAAATTTCCTTTTCGGGGCCATAATATGCTTCAAAATTCTTCTTACCCATATCATTTCCCTCTCTTAAACGATTTTGGAAATGTCGGGGTCGTCTTTGTTGAGCTTGCTTTTGGCCGGAGGAGTTGCCGGAGTCGAATAACTATGCGACGAATAACCACTTGTACCGTAGTACGTCGTGCCGCCGTATGTCGATGTTTTGGTTTTACAAAATCGTTTAACCTCAGACTCAATTTCTTTCTGGTCGTAATAACCATAAGAACTACGTTTCCATTGCCCGTCAAATCCGTCTACGGTTTTTATGCCGGGGTCAGAATATCCATATGCGATTCTGTTTTCCAAATCCATGTACCAAAGATGCAACGACGCTTCGCTTCCGTCAGACGGTTTTGTGATTTCTCCAACCAATAACCAGTCTGTAACCTCACACAACTTTTCAAAGTATGTAAAGTCCTTTTCTTCAAAAGCATCGTGTGTCGCGCCCAATGTATTGCGAATCATACACTGAGCAAATATCGTACCGTAGTTTTTATCCTCACGGTATCCGATATACTGGTTGATTTCCTCATACTTCGAGGAGTTTTTGAGATAATCCACTGTCTGTTCGACAATATTTGCCTCGATAACTTGAACTGTACCCGCAACATCATCTACGATACAATCGCAAACGATAGTTGCTCTCTGTGTAAGTGCCAAAGCATATTTCGACAACTTATCGAAAACGGTATCGTCTACATAAACTGCTGGGTGGCTTGCGCCAGATAAAATTTTCATATTGAACTCCTATCTAAGTCTTACAAAACCGAAGAATCGAAAACGACTCTACTGGAATTTGTAAGGAGCTTTCCAGAAATCGGACACGCCGGGCAGGAACCAATTACGATAGGCCCAGAAATATCCATATTCATCTTATGACGAATCAGAACCGTCTGATTTCTCGGAATATCATCGTAATGCTTTGCGTTCTTAGCATTCGTATAGATAGTCCCCATGCTGTTCTTTGCGCCGTTGTTCTTTTTCACCCAAACGCTCGGAATATCACAGAACTCAGCAATAGTATGCTCAAGCATCGTGCGAACCTCAGTTGTAATTGCGTCGTTCTGATAATGCTGAGGATATTCTCGGCTAAAGATGAACATGTTATCCTTGATAGAACCATACACCATCTGACGCCAAGATTTACTATTCCAAGCGAACGGTTTACCCTTACCATCGAGGTCGTATGTGTATTCACGGTCAGACGCCATGAACGCAATCAAACTTCCCTCGTCGAACATATAACTCAGACTTCCAAGAGCGTATTCTCCATCATGCAGAGCATGACAAGAGTGCCAATCGTGTTTTGTTACACTGGCAGTCATAAAGTCCATGGGGTTGATGCTGATATGAGCGACAGAATGAACTTCTTTATTCTGGATGAACTTTGAAAGTTCAACATCAAACTCTTTATCATCGAAGAAACTGGAAAGATACCTAGATAGTTTCTCTCCGCTCTTTACCGGCCTATACTTTGTAAGCTGTTCGTGTGAGCGGACAGTGTTGCTCAAAAACTCTTGCGTGCTGAACATGTCTAGAATCGGAGCATACTTGATGAACTTGCGCTTGAAGTCACCAAGCATAGATTTGATAAGAACTTCATCCTTATCGGGACGCAGAGCGATGTGTATATCGTGAGAAATTGAGAACTGATGGCCGAACAGAACATAATACGGCCACTTCTTTTCTGCCCAAGGCAGAAGCCACTTTCTTACCTGCTCTTTTGTCACAAAGATTACCTTACTGCTACGCCGTGCGTTTTGAGTGTTCTTACAGTTGGCAACCTGATTCAAGAACAACGTAATTTCTTTTACAGGAGCTTTGTCAATCATTTCCTCAATGACTGCTTTTTCTCCATCTTTTCCAACAACCTGTCGCGCCTTGTCAGAAATTGAAGTAAACGTTCTGCCAACAAGACGTTTATCCTGTTTGCCCTCTAACACCATTTCACCATACTTTTCGAGGAAAACTCCTGCCGCGAACTGGTTGATGGCGAACGGAAGAATTTCCTTTTTCCATTCAGAAACAGCTGAATCTGAAGTTACATGGAAAGCATCCCACAGAAAATACAGAACTGAATAACCCTTGTCTGTGATTCTCCATGTTGCCAACGTAACACCGTTCTTATTCTTGAACGCATACTCGTTGGGTTTCAAATCCTTTCCAGAGAATGAAACAGCATCACTGTTACACAGACGCAACGAGTCCATGTAAGGACGGATGTTAGCACCACCATCGTTCCTATGATGCCAACCCCAGTTGACGATAAACACCTTGTTTCTGTTTTCATCCACATTGGCCGAAATAAAATCCCTGAAGCACACTTCGAGCGTTTCGTCCGTGACTTCCATCTCAGGAAGATGATGGTTGTAAAGCACAACCAACGTATCGTCCTTGAAGAACTCACGACACACTGGCTCTAAGAGTTTTTCAGAGAATCGGTCATATTTTTCCGGTGTACCGTCCCATTCTCCTACGAGTCTTAAATCCATTTTTTGACCTCCAATAAGTTTCTCACCACATATATTATAACACAATCTACTCTACCGTGTCAAACAATTTCGCATGTTCAGCTACACGATTATCAGCGATAGAATAAATAGTATTATCCATCTCAATACCAATAAAATGCCTATTCGTATTTAGACAAGCTACTGGTGTTGTTCCACTCCCCATAAATGTGTCTAATACAACCATTTCTGGATTTGTGTACAACTTAATTATATACTCAAATAATGCCACTGGTTTCTGTGTTGGATGAAGTCCTCTCTCTTGTTTAAACTCAAACACATTTGTTGGATAACGTTGCCCTGTGTTTATGATTTCTTTGTCCTGTTTATAAGCTATTTGTGTAGCTTCTCCGCCACTACGCTTGCTTTTCCAAACGTATGGTTTACCCTCAGACATTACAGGATTGTAGATGTTCTTCTTCTTATAAAAGACCATGATGTCCTCATACCTACGCATAGGTTGAGTTTTAGCTAGGTTAGGTGATGTTGCGTTCGGTTTTACCCAAACGCAACTATACCTATAAATATCTTGGTTCCTCACAATTACATTTGCGGAGAAAGGATTGTTTCCAAACATGACTATTGTGCCATTATCTTTTATAATCCTTTTGTAATGTGTGAATAAACCGTCAATATCAATTTCGCACTCCCACTCACAATTTGTTGTATTGTAAGGCGGGTCAGTAAGAATCAAATCAATGCTACAATCCTCAATGTCTGGCAAAACTTTGAAACAATCTCCATTTACCAGACAATCGAGGAATCGTTCATTCATACATGTTTACCGTCCTTGACTTGATGAATCTATTATATCACAAAACCAAGAACTTGTCAAACATTTTTGACTGTCTCAACACACTTCAATTTATACACACTATTCAGTGTTGTAACAATGATATACCATCCATCAGCCGTTGAAACAATTTCAGTAACAGTAGACGTATGTAAAAACCTAGTATATTCTGGCACATATGGCAAAACAGCTCGTTTTCCAACTTCCAGCTCACCGATAATTACTTTACGTCCAATTCTTGCCAATGCTCTTTCATCTGTTTTTGCTGTACCGTCTACATTTGTGATTTCTACAATCTCATAGATGTCGTCTACAATAGGGAAAGTGTTACCACAGTTTTCGCAGTATGCTTTATACTCTGGGCCACCAGCAACTGCTCCAATGAGATTCATAACATTTAAAACTTCTTCATTTCTTTCGGTTCCTTGGGTATGATACCCACATACAGGGCAAATAAATTCTTTCATCGCATTACCGTCCTATTTCTTTTGTTATATTTGCCCTCCTCGTTTTTATACAACGAAACAGAAATAGGCTTAGAATAAGACTAAGCCTAATATTTGAACATCCTTTTCGTCTTTACTCAACAACCACACAACCCCACGAGGACTCGAACCTCGTTCGACGATGGCATCTACCCCAAATGCTTTACGGCTGTGCTACGTTGAGTGTGGAGCATCAGACGGGACTTGAACCCGCAATATCCTGCTTGGAGGGCAGGTGCCCTACCAATTGAGCTACTGATGCATACCTATATTATACCACAATGTATCAGTTTTGTCAAATTCCCTTTGATTTTGACGGAGCAGTATACATCACAAAATCACGTCCGTCACATGAAATCGTTAGAGGTTCTTTATTCTTTATATGAACAGTATGGAGATACCATATAGGCATACTGGTTCTTTTACCTATTGGCTTTATGACTACAAATCTGCTTCCATCTTTATCCAAACGGCAATTATACTCTCCATAATTTTTCTTGTCAACATCATCCAAAAGGATTTTGTTTATATCATTGTACTTTTCTATTAAATCAGCAAATTCTGAACCATAATATTCGTCTTTTCTACCACGAAATAATACCGACATATAAATCCCTCCCTAAAATGGTGCGGGTGGCGGGATTTGAACCCGCACGACGTTTCCATCAAGAGGGCTTAAACCTCTTGTGTCTGCCAATTTCACCACACCCGCATAAATGGCGTGCCAAGAGGGACTCGAACCCCCACTCTACTGCTTAGAAGGCAGTTGCATCATCCGATTATGCTATTGGCACAAGTTTGCGCCATTATTTTGGCGCATTTTTAATTCTGCTATGACGTTTTACAAAGTAACCAGCAAAGGTTATACCATCTTGTCCGATGGCAAGAGGTTCTAAACTTATAAGACTTGGATGGCCGATGGCCCAAAAGCCTCTACGGTCGTATCTAGAAGTTATTTTTGAAAAGCATTGTTTGCCGTTTATTATTGAACCGTATGGTTTCGCGTCAAATTCTGGGTAACATGTATCTTTATAGAAAAACTCAAAACGCAAATCAGACATTGCCATCTTATTTGCCTTACAATATTCTCTTACGATATGGTCAAAAGAATATCTGTGTCCTACTACTAGATTCATCTTTTTCTCTCCAAATATGGTATAAACTTCATTCTGTCGGCTGTGAAAATAAACGGTTTTGTGCTAACGATTCTAAAATCGTATAGACACCACTCAAATCCATCTTCACCATCTTCGTCGTTGGCAAAAGCCGATTCAAAATCATGCTTGAAATGCCCATGATATTGACGTATGTCCACTGTCTCGCCATCCATATCAACGCTGATTTTATATCCGTCTTTGATGTATCCATCAAAAATTTCAGCCAATAACCTGCCTGTCTGCTCACTATAATCACAGGAAAACCCGGTGTATTTTTTATCAATATCTAACATTCCATATTTTCTGCTCATTGTTCACACCCTCAGCTTACGAATATTTACAAGATGGTGTTCCCGGTGGGATTTGAACCCACAAAACTACGGTTCTTAGCCGCATATGTCTGCCAATTCCATCACGGGAACAAAATGTGGGCAGAGTTACCGCCCACGATTTATACTCATATTTTACAATAAAATGCGGATTTTATCAAGTGATAAAAACATCACTTTTACCATATTCTGGTATTCCTACCAACTCAGTAGGAAATAGATACACCAAACAAGAAAATTTAGTAATCACACCCCAAAAATATTGTAACCAAATTGTAATAATTGTGTCCAAAATCACACACTTGTTTTCGTGCTATTTTTGTGTAAAAAACGATGTTTTCGAGCCGTTTTTGTGTAAATATTGCCTGTTTAGAACCATTTTTACGTCAAATTTTGCCACTTATTTTTGATGCTGAAATTCATAGTAAAAACAAGAAATTTTGTGTAACACAATCCAACAGGCGTGTGATTTTTGTTAGACACTTTCGTTTTCCATTGTATATATTATAACACAACAAACAGTGAATTGTCAAATAAAACCGTTATTTTATGTAGTAACAAAAATAGGGTTTATCACTCAAAATCCTTCACTTTAACTTTCACAATGACTCTTTTACCAGTTCTATCTTTTAACTCAACCATCGGACGCCCAACAACACCTTCCATATTTGCCGTACCAATGGTAGATTTTGGATGTGTTTTTACAAAATCAACAGCGTCTTGAAGTGTGCCAATAAGGACAATCGGAACGACATCAATTCCAAAAGCCCTAGCGATATCTTCAACCGACTCTCTTTTGAGCCATATATTACCAATTAATACATCAAACAGAATAAAAGACACGTCTTTTCTATATGATTCCCCGCGTTGAATCTTTGCGCCGTATCCCTCACCATAAAGAATCACTTCGGTTTCGCCAAATTTTTGTTCAAACAACTGCTCGGTATCATTGCTACCAAACAGTTCAATCAGCTTATTCATAAGGTGTGATGGTATAGATGCTCGCTCTGTTCTTCCTCCATACCATACTTTATGGCCGTCCCATCTAATCTGTATATTTGTTCCATCAATTTTCTCGCTAAACTGCCAAGGTAAATCCTTAAGAAACTCAACGGTTTCGTTTCGGAAGTCTCCCTCTATTAGTTTTTTACTTCCATCTTCGCGTCGATTGAATAATGTTTCAATCTTTATATATTCTCTCATGTTTCGTTCTCCTTTGTACAGTCTAAAAACACCAAATCATCGGCATATGGCAGAGTTTTCACCCAATTGATGAATCTCTCCCATTCCACCAACTTGTGCCCTTTACGTTGACGCACAATTGAATAAAGATTCTCATAATTCATAGTTACAGTACGCCGCTGAATCCATGATTCTGGAAGAATACGAATCAATTCTTTCCAGTATCGCTTGTCTTTGGTTACAAGATATTTGTCCCTTAACATATTACATACACTTAAAATATCCGTCCAAGCATCATTTATAGTGAACGATGATTCTCCACCATGCGTGATATTTGTGGTGCTAAGTTCCAAATAATTGTTATAATCGTCAAATTCAAAACATGACAAAGTAATTGGCCTTGACATAATGCGATGCATAGTGCTGGTGCTATTGGCCGTTGTTCCGATTTTGTAGGTATCAAATTCCTTCCAATAATATAAGGCCGCGCTTATATCAACACTCACCATAATTTGACGCATAAATTTTCTATGCTCAGAACCGCCGCGAATAAGACGTTTCATCAAATCCAAGTCGTTATCCCCAATAACAACTTTTCCGTCTGTATCAAGCCAGCTATCGCTTTTAACGTGTGATTCAAGAGGATTTCTCATTCCACGAATTGCGTGTTCAAAACCCCAAACATCTGTATTGCTAAAATCCATTACCAAACTACCTCGTCTATATCGTTATCTCGCAAAAACTGATTTGCTAGCCTAAAATGATTACATCCAAAGAATCCATTATATGCTGAAAATGGGCTTGGATGCGCCGCTTCAAGCACTAAATGACGCTCATTTGTTATGAGATTCCGCTTATCTTTTGCGTTTCTTCCCCATAACATAAACACTTTTGGAACGTTGTCGGCATTTAAAAGTGAAATCACTTCGTTTGTGAATCTTTCCCAACCTCTACCAAAGTGAGAAGCTGGTTTCCCCTGTCTTACCGTTAAAGTAGTATTGAGCAGAAAAACACCTTGTTGCGCCCACGGTGTTAAATCACCGTTCTTTAGACAATGTTCACCATATTCATTATCAATTTCTTGATAAATATTCCGCAAAGATGGCGGTATTACGCAATGCGGTTTCACAGAAAACGCCAAACCCATTGCGGTATTTGGCGTGTGGTAAGGGTCTTGCCCCAAGACAACAACCTTTATTTTCTCAAAAGGTGTTATCTTAAAAGCATTAAATATTTCCTCTGGCGGTGGATATATTGTTTGTGTTTTGTACTCCTGTGACAAAAATCTTCTAAGATTCTGATAATACTCTTTCTCGGTTTCAGAATCAAAAAATTCTTGCCAACTGTTTCCAACATCAACCAACGTCTCCACCAGTTACCGTGTATGTCTCTACGCCAGACGCTTCAAGTGCTTCTTCGATATTGTCCAAAACATCATCCACGTCAATATCTTCTTCAATTTCAACAACAAAACGATACATATACTTTAATCCCTTTCGCGCCTCATAAGCACTATAAAAATTTCAAAAATAAAAAGTATAATTGTTACTCCCCAAAATGGAAGCGGAGAAAATGCAGGTACAAAGAAGGCGTTCCAAGCAAGGCATATGAGCCAAGAGAAAAACGCCGATACCCCAAAATAAAATGCCAATACAAGTGCTATAATAAATAGCACAGCAAAAAATATTAGTATAGATTCCATTAGCTCACCCTTCTAAATCTTTTGGATTTCTGCTTTTACCTTTATCTTTTACGAGTTTCCCATCTACTATATTATACCGCCAATACCAAGTTGTGTCAAGTATGTGGGTAGCTATGACATACTGTACTTCCCCACCAATATGGTAGGTTAGTACAGCACGTTCACCACAAGGAAGTTTTACATCTTCAATTTTCATCAATCAATAATAAAATCTTTCAGTGGCTCATACAACGACGGGTCACACTTAATCCACTTCTCCGGCCACTCGCACAACGCCAGAGTAAAACCGAGTAGACTCTTTGCGTTTACACGGAACTCCGTTCCATCTTCGTTGGCCTGATTCAGCAGAAACACATCGCCGTCAGATTTATCAATGACACCCATGATTCCTGTAATATCGCTTTTTGTGTCTACACGGACTTTATACTTTGTCATATTATACCTCACTTAATTCAAACATAATGTAAAATGGACACTTGATATATTTCTTTTCAAACTCGTCCATAGAGCGAGTCTCAACCTTGCTCTCTACGTTATGGAAAACAAAATTAAACCCGTTGTTTTCAAACATAACATAATGGAATGAATGTCCAGTAAAATAATAAATGATTCCGAACCTTGGAATATTTGCCGAACGGTATCTCCGCATAACCCTCATTTTACAGTCCACATATTTAGAGTTATACTTCTCTTTTAAATGACGTAACATGTCAAAAATAGAAGTGCCAAGGACACCTTTAATGTCAACTGTTTTCTCAAACGAGTTTAAAGTTTCAGATGCTACTTTTACAAAATCCTTGTCATTGAAAATCAGTCGCGTCAAGTTGTAAAAAGCAATCCACCCGCATCCATTGTATGAAGATGGAAACTTTCCGTACTTCCAATCGCATCTTGACTGATATTCAATGAACCCTGTCGTTTCTATAAAGTTCACGAGCTTACACCCCATCCATCTACTGGCCCGAACGTCAACTGCTCAGAAATCGTCTCAAAGTGCCTTTCGCGCACTCTTTGGCCGCAAAAAGGACAATAAAATTGGACTTTTATGATGTGTTCACAACTAGGACATTTTTGCCATTTTTGGGGCAAAAACGCGCATTTTTTGGGCTTTTCGGGCTGATTTTTCGCAAAAAGTGCCTTTAAAAACACCTTAATTTTCACCAGTTCATTTTCGTCCAATTTTTCATCTGAATTTGCGTTCAGTTGTTCAATTTTCTGAAAATAGTCGTCCAACTCAAATTCTGTTACCACTCAACCACTCCTATCTTTTAGAAAGTATAAAACAGAGCCAATGGCATATATTGGCAGGATAACAAGAGAAATTTCTGGATATCTGTCTAGTCCAACAAGGATACAACCAAACATGAGTATCCCAGAAAATGCCATAAGAAAATATTTCATAGATAACACACCAATATATTTCTATCAGTATCCTTGAAGTTCTCCTCAAGAATTATTCTAACTTTATCCCATTCCAATTTGTCTAGCCCGCACCCAATCTTTGGGATTGCCAACGGCAACAAACATTCTGGGTCGAACACGTCTAAATTTTGTTTGAGAAACTCTATTCCACCATTGAGCGTCATATATGTTGGTTTCTCAAAATATCTTTTCTTAGTTACAATGTTGTGTATAATTCTCTTATCTTCTAACACAAGAGACATACAAGCAGGAACTTCTGTTTTAGAACCATCGAGGCGCGACTTGATATGATATCGACGTTCAAACTCTTTTGCTATACCAGCACCAAGAGTAAAATCAGCACTTACACAGTGAGCAAGCATAAAACGATTAGGTGTATCGAACAAATTCATTTTCTTTTCTACGATTTTCATATCAGACGCGCCCCCTATATAATAATGTATTATATATATATTATAACACAAACCATATAATGTGTCAACTAGGAACACGAAATTATTTAGCGCTTATAATCCGTTATAATATCTAAAAACTTGAAAGCGACATAGACGAACAACGCAAAACATATACCAAAACAAACTAACAACATAATCTTATCACCTAAATATCAAGAGGCAAGAAGCAATGATATAAAAACTCTATACCTCTATATTCTTCATCAATATGATAATGCCCACAATACCACTTTTTGAATTGAAGCCCATCGTCACATAATGATTCAAACCATATTTCTGTCGATTTATCTACCGTGTTTTGGTCGATTCCGGGAAGAAATGTATATTCTGGTATAGCAAAATATGGGCATGTATGCGTTAAAACAATATCTACTTTATAATCATTGTTTTGTAGATTACGATACGCATTTTTCTTATTGCTATCCGTAGGCTGTTCGTCCTCGAACCATATATAACGATGTCTCAAACGATAGAATTTGTCTACTGAATACGCTCCACCACAACAGAATATCTTTTTGTCATTGATTGTATATATCTCTCCGTCTTTGACAAAGAAAATGTTTGAATATTTTTTCTCACGGTATACATCTCCGCCCCACATCTTTTCAACGGAGTATATATCTGTAAGATTCTCATGGTTTGCGTCATGGTTTCCACGCAAACATATAATTTTAGCGTTGAGCTTTGAAAGATATCTCTTTTTCTCGTCGTCTAATCCATACTTTAGATGCCAGTTCAAACCAACATCTCCAAGTATAAATATATAAAGTTCATCATCTGGATTTTGCTGTGAAATGAAAAACTTTATTTTTTCATACTGCCCATGACAGTCGCCAGTAACAAAATATTTTGTCATAACTACCTCATATATTCAGGCGTTCCTATATTTAAATAACTTTTCTATCTTTTTGGGGCGATTTTGTAAGTTTTTATCTAGGGTTCTAACAACTTCTTTTTGCCATACACACTCAAAATCATCTGGCGCGTGTTCTTCGCTAATAAATACGATGTTATTTTTACTGATTTCTCTCATGTAATCCCAAAAATCATCGTAATCAATCTTGAACTCGCTCCCATATGCTGTCGTATTGGCATACGGTGGGTCGGCATATACTACGCTCCCGTTTGGGATAATAACATCCTTATAATCCATACTTATAAATGTGGCGTTTTGTAAACCAGCCATCTTTTTTATAAGTCCACGCTTTCCTGTTTGCGTATAGTTTCTGCCCCTCTTATCGTCTCGTGCGTATCCGCCAAACCACTTTCCTCCGAAAGAGCAAGCAAATCCAACGAAACCAGACAGTGCCTTATCTTCGTCTAAGTTGTTTCTAATGTATTCGTATTGTTCTTTTGTAATCTCGTCAGGCAATTCATAACCATTTTGTAGCGCTTTAAACATTTCTATAAGATACTCATGTTTATCATTTAATATCTTTGTATCTGCTTTTATTTTGCTCTCAATTGAACATGCTCCACAAAATAAGCTGACGAATGTCGCCCCCCCCCTAATTCTGCTAATTTCGTGATTAATTACTTCAGAAATTCGGGTACTTATCAATTGCTTACCGCCCATATACTGCATTTTTACGTCACCCTTAAAACAGTCTTTTAAAGTCGTATACTTATTTCTATAACCCATACAGTCCCCGTTACCATTCCCTTTAACATTCTTTTTACAAACCATATACCACATCTTTGGATTTGTGAATTTGTCGTCGAAATGTATACATCTAGTACATAATCCATCAAATTCGTATTCTGGACACTTAGAGATGGCAAAACTTTCAATTCCGTTTGGTAAAACTGTATTTTCAGCTATCCATCCATCGACTGGAATAAGTTGTGAACTCCAAGAGCAGTTTCCACACGCTTTAGCGCAACTGAAACAGAGTTGGTCATTACTATACATATATGTCTCCCGTTCTCACCTTGCTACTATTATACCATAGAACGAATGATTTGTCAAGCGGGAGACATATCCAACGATTACATGATTATTTGTTCATATTTATTGAGATACCAACTTTTTCTGCCATTATATTCCTTTACAGACAGCGAACGTGGGTTTACTTTTATAACATTATTTTTTACAACACGGCAGGATTCATAAACATTTGGATAAACAAGAATTTCTGCTTTCTTTCCTGTTCCGATGGATAATGTTTCAAATGAGTATGCCCACACTTTACCAGTCTTTTTGCTATTAAGTTGTCTAACATCTAGGAGCAATAACTTGGTTCTATCAGCTTCTTCATTTGTTCTAAAATCTATATATCCAACATATTCTTGTTGCCATACGATTTTTTCAATAATGGAGAAATCACTGTTGTGTATAACTTGTAGATATTCTTCAACCTCTTTTAGTATTGCTTTCATATCTAAGTCAACATACTTTTTAGCTGTTTCTCGGCTGTGTCTTTTGAATATTCCCTCAAATACATCAGCACCATCGAACTTATCTTTCCCAATCATTTTTGATTTCCCAAATTGCTCATAGAATCTGTATACGTTTAATAAATATCTAGAATTTCCAAATTCTTTGAAGAAATCAAGTTTGATAAGGATTTCTATTTGCCTAGAGTTTATATACTTGCTATCAAGCGAAGCCAATAAATCTATGAATCCATCATACTTTTCGTTTCTTAGACTAAACAGATATTCTGCTGTATCTGGGCTAAGATATTTGATAGAGGCTATTCCTTTATATATGGCGTTATTATCTTTGTCCATATAATAATCAGAGCGAGAATATCTAAATTTAGCAGGATATATTGATACTCTCATTTGTTTCGCCAGTTGAGTACATTCAGATATATCTTTTTCGCTTTCTATTGTATTAAATGAAGCCGTTAAGAACTCTATTGGATAATAATACCTAAGATACGCGCACATATAGCCCAACATACAATATGCTATTGAATGGTTGTCGGTTATTCCACTATTTCTAATGGCCCGGACTATATTATACCTAACATTACTTTTACCACAATATTAGGCCCATGTCTTTCGGGGTTCACCCTACTCTACTCGTTTACTCATTTATACATTTCTGTATAAATTACACTTTCGATAGTCTCTACGCATTTACCAAAACAAAATCACTTTCTGTAAAATTTCCATTCATTAAAAAATGGATTTTTAGTTCTGCCATTTATCTTATGACAAATAGTAGATGGCGATACACCAATACTCTTTGCGAATCTAGTTATATTATCTACAACAAATATTTCTCCGCTTTTAGTATTTTCTGCGTAAACTGTACCTTCCCTATGTCCGTTGAACTTCTTTCTTCCATAATTTGCCTTAGCTGAGTTCTCACTCAAACTTATCCATTGGCAATTATTAGGTTCATAGTCGCCATCACTGTTTATTCTATCTATACTTATTCCTTTCAATTCTTCGTTATAACCATGTGCGTATGACCACTCCTTGAAACTGTCATAATTGTCAAGCCATTCATCACACATTTTTATATTGTTTCCGCCGTATAGATAGTATTTTTTATTATTTTTATTATAACAACGCTGTTTTATTCCGTGATATAAATGGTATAATCTTTCATTTCTTCGTGATATTATATATTACCTTTATTTTGTTTTGGATTTAGCACGGTATTGCCATATCCCAATGGGACTTAGGTTCTCTTACCACTTTAGCCTTTCGACTTAGTTGACCGTATTAGCATGGTTTTACTTGGACAAATCGTTTATCCAAACATGTAGGAGCTTGCATCTTCAATAACTTTTAAGAAAGCCTTGGCTTCTTCTTCAGCAACTTCTCTTGGTTTTTTTGAGTTTTTACAATACCCTTCAAGAATACTCGGCATGGCCTTTTCAAGTCTGTCTATATCTTTTCTGCCAATTGCTCGTCTTATATTATCAGCTTCGCCGCCACTTAGTCCACATATATTTTGTAGGAATGCGATAACATCTTCTTGATATACTAAGAATCCATAGTTATTCTTTAAAAGTTCGTCAATTTCTTCTGATGGATTTTTATTAAACTCTCTTTTTATTAGTCTGTCTCTATATGAAGCGCCGCTTGGCCTAATCATTGCCGTGACAAGAGACATATCAAATATATTCTTTGGTTTGAACTCATTTATCATCTGAAATGCGAACGGAGATTCCATTTGGAATATACCAAAAGGCGAACGTAACATATCAGCCCACACCTTTTGGTCGTCCCAATCTATTTCATGTGCTCTAGGATATTCTTTGCCTATTAATTGGTATGCTTTATAAAGTGTATGAATCGTTCTAAGTCCAAGTAAGTCATACTTAGCTAATCCAACCTCATGTACGGCCTCCATATCCAACTGTAACACTCTATTTCCATCGGAATCTACCAACGTTCCATAATTATCATCAAGCGTTATCGGAGAAATAACAATTCCTGCTGGGTGTCTAGACTGTGAAACACAAGTGTTGATTATTCCATCAAAATACTTGAATATCTCTGGATGCTTCTTTTGTGCTTTTTCTGGATTTTCTACATATTCTTTCTTTATTTCTTTAACTTCATCAAGCGGATATTTTAAGGCTCTACCAATTTCATCTATTGTACCCTTATCCACTACCGTTCCAAGAGCAAGAACGAAAGCTGTTTTATCTTTTCCAAATGTCTCAATACAGTGTTCAAATACCTTATCTCTATATTCTCCCGGTATGTCAACGTCTATATCACCAATTTCAACACGAAATTCGTTACAAAATCTTGAGAATATAGTATTCCATCTCAATGGATTTAAGTCGATAATATCAAGTATATATGCTGTTGTAGAACCACCTACACTACCACGAGCCGGGCCGATTGGTATTCCTTGTTCTCTACACCAACATATTAAGTCAGACATAGATAACATAAACGTTATCATATTTACTTTTTTGAACACCTTATATTCTTCATTAAGATTTTTACGACACTTCTCTATTTCATCTGGATTTATTATACCAAGTTTTATTTTTTCATCAAGTTTTTCTTTTACTTTATTTATAAATAATTCTTCATCATTATCACTAATTTTAGGATATTTAATCGAAGTGTCAAGCTCATAATTATCTATACTATCCGCTATTTCAACAGTTGATAATAATGAATTTTCTATTATTTCATCACTTAGAACCCCTTGACGCTTTAGCAACTTTTTCATTTCGTCATATGATTTGAATGTCAAATCAAAATCATATTCTCCATCGTCACCAAAGTTTATCTTTTTGCTATCCATTAATATTTTTCTACACTCTTGTTTATATGCCGTTGAGCTATGTACGTCATTCGTGGCAACAAGTTTTTTATTATGCTTACTCGCTTCACTTAACAACATACAATTAAGTCTGAGTTGTTCATCTATATTATGTGGTTGTATCTCATAATAATCATACTTTTCAAACAAAGACTCTCTATAATTTATCAAAATAGAGAGTCTTTGTTTAGACAATTCATCGTCAAGCCCAGATAAATATTCGATATCTTTATCTATTCTTGATAAGACACCAGCAAGACACGCAGATAAGGATATAATATTATTTGACATTCCTAGAAATTCGTCAAATGTAATTCTAGGTTTATAGTAAATATGAGATTCTGTACTAGAAATTGAAACAAGACTATTAAGCTCTTTTATTCCATCATTATTCTTTGCCAACAATATAGTATGATAATTGTCTTTTACCCTTTTACGAACACCATCTACTTCAAACGATTCTTTTGCGGTTAAATATACTTCGCACCCATGTATATATTTTATCCCCAAAGAATCACAGAGCCTTTTCTTATCAGTCCAGTTTATTATTCTGCCATGATTAGTACAAGCTATTGCTTTTTGCTCATATTTTATTGCTAAGTCAACATATTCACTGAACTTTGTACAACTATCTAATAACGAGTGGTCGTCATGTACATGCAGATTAACAAAATTACTCATATATTATATCCTTAGATTATTTTTTCTCAACTTCTCCAAGCACTTCTACGGTTTTATCTGGATGCTTTATATTGCTCACCAGTCTACTCCTAACATCCTCGGGATATGTGATTGTACTTCTTCGTTCCCATTCATAAGTATAATCATGTTCTTTGGAATCTGAATACACTCGATAACTCTTTTTGTCGAAATACAGTTTAACTTCTTTATCAATAAGTCCTGTTTCTCTGTCTTTGATACATCTTATTAATGTATTATACCCATCTGGGTCGTACCACAGAATTTCGACACTAAAAGCTCTATTACAACATTTAAGAATATCACTTGAACCAGCAATATCGTCTCCACCAATTTCCTTTACGCCAGCGGCAAGTTTTCTACTATGGGCGACTAAAGCAACTCTAACAGGAAAATTATTTGTAAATGTTTTTAGATTTATTACGAAATTCTTCTGCTTTTCGTATTTATCATCGCCATATTCTTGTGAACAATCAACAGTTAAGAGAGAGTCAACGATAAAATTCTTTACACCATATCGTTTGTAAGAATACTCCATTGCTTGTAAGATTGACTTCGAGTTTGTGTCAAACTCATTATTATCGTTATACACATATACGGAGTCTCTATAAAACTCTTTAATTGCTTTAGCAGCTTGTTTTGATACGGCATATCCATTTGGACGTCCCTCTTTACTGTTGTCAAACTCCACTATATGTCTGCTAGATGCCAACGGCTTAATCACATTTCCGAGAAGAATACCGCTTGGTATTTCACCACTATATATGAACACCTTTTCTCCTGCTTCTAATGGAGCGGCAACAAACATTGTATTAAGAATACTTGATTTACCATTGCCAGATTTACCCGTCAATATTGTAAGTGAGTTTTCAAAACTTCCAGAAAATACTTTGTCCATAGCGGAAAATCCACTTGATATTCTCGGCATGTCTTGTAGCTGTACTTCTTCAACGTCCATCAGACGTTTAACTTGTGGGTTATCTTCAAGTTTAGCACTGGCAATCATGTCAATGACTGCCGATGGGCCACATGCTACAAGCACATTATTGGCATCTACTTTTTTATAGTCTTTATTTTCGTCTAAATCTATATTTTTTACTACTTTTCTAAAATAAGACTCTACTTCAGCCTGTACTACATCATTTTTTGGTACTACTTTTGTTCTATAAACTCCAAGCCTTTGTACGCACTCTTTTATTGCGTCTTGTCCGGCCTTATCATCATCAAACCAAAGTATTATTTCTTTACATTTTTCAAGAACATCAAAATTGAAGTCAATCCAGTTTTTATCTCCAGCACCACCGGGAATCGAAACTGTATTTATATATCCTGCTTCTACGCAAGCAAGTCTATCATTTAAACCCTCAACTATAACAAGTGGTGTATCGTAGTTTATTCTATTAACACCATATAGCAAAGCACATACGCCAGCGTTTTGTTGCCAAAACCATTTTGCGCCTTTATCAGAGTTTCTGTGTGCGCTAGATACCCTATACTTAGTCTGTATAAGTTTTCCTGTCGTATTATAAAACTGATAAGCGATGTTACCATGAGAATCTTGTTTTACATTACAAAGGTCTAATGTGTTTTCTGATATTCCTCTTGATTTTAGATATTTTTCAGCAATACTTCTGTCGGTATTTACTTCATCTTTAGAGAATTTAAAGTCTTTGAAAACATCTTTATCTTCTTCGTCAAATTCAAAGTCACTTGGGTCATATTTCATACCGGCGACCATAAATAATTCTTCAACTGCTTCTAAAAATGATTTATTTTTATACTTCATACTGAAATCTATGTAATCCATAGTTAATCCAGTAGCGAAACATTTTAGACAATTTCCCTCTTTGAACCAATGAGCCGATGCTGTTCTTTCCTGTTTGAACGGCGATTTACACACCAATTTTTCTTTATCGACATCTTCAAGAGGAATCTCGTCGGCCATTAGTTCAAACGCGGTTATGCCTAACATTTCCTTTGCTTGTTCTATTTTCTCTCTGCTTATCATACTTCATCCGTCCTTATTATATCACAAAGGTTGAAAAATGTCAAATTGTATCAGTAATACATGTATCTCTCGCTGAACACAAATACGAACAAAAGAAATCGTTTTGTGTTTTTGGAAAATCTATTTCGTCATATATAAGTCTTATTGTATTTCTAATCCAATCATATGTTTCCTCTAAATCTTTTTCATTGAAACATATTTCTTGTGTTATATTCTCTTTGAATTGCTCAAAAACAAGTTTATAAGGATACTCTCCATACATTTCTTTCAATGCTATGGCATAGATGTATAATTGTCTTGTGTAATCTTGTAATTCTTCCTTGTTTTTGAATTTGCCCTTAGATTTATAATCAGTAACTACAAATCCGTTCTTATCTCTTGATACTTTATCAATATATCCAATAAACTTTCTAGGTTTATCCATAACGTCGATTGTAAATTCAAACTTTACTTCGGCCCCAATTATTTCTTCATCGGGATTATCTTTGATATTTACGAAATAATCGTACCCTTTATTGAAATATGATTCATTTAAGTCAACATATTTATTTGGTGGCGCTTCTTCAGTTACATTCGCGTAATAGTTGGCGTTATAATAACTTGCTAATTCATATATTTCTAGCTCTCCTTTGTTATACTTCTCAAATACTGAATGAGCAAATGTACCATACTGTGAAAAAAAGTTCTCTCGTTCACTCCTTTTCATTATATATGTGTAGTACCACGCTCTCTTACATGTATAAAATCCATTTAGCCTTGAAAACGACCAAACCATATCGTCTATAATATCATGTCTTATTTCCTGTTCAAGTAGAATCACTTAATCACTCCTTGTGAGGAGGCCGAGAAGTGGTTAAACCTCTCGGCCATATATTATCAACACATTTTAGAACGGCAAATCAGGCTGTTCACTGTCCAAATTATCGCCTGTCGGCTTTGATGCCGCCGCAGTAGCGCTTGCCACAGTTTCAAAATCAAAAACGGTTACGTTATAGAAATATCTCGCGTTACCATTAGCATCAGTCTTATCACTTTTTTCATGTGTGATAGTACCAGAAACAATTTTGATTCTGTCTTTTTCTTTTAACGCTTTAGCACCAGCAAGAGCGTTTCCAACAAAAGTAGCTCTCCAAGAAGAATTGGCATACTTAGGACGCCCATAATCGTCCACTTCCTTGAGCTTTCTACCTGTACTCAAATTACAGGCTACAAACTTTTCATGGACTTCCGGCTCGAAAATTGTTGCGTAACTATCTTTAATCTGCAGACTCATAAATTATTTAACCTCTTTCAGTTCATTAATAATCGTATTTGCCACATCAACATCTTTTATTGATGTAAAGTTTTTATTTGTATGATGCTTAGAAACAACAGCATACAGGAGTTCCTTGTCTATACCAGCCTCAATTTTATTCGCAAAGATTGAGTTGATTTCTCTAAGAGCCGAGTCAATATCTGATTTTGGAGCTTCAACAGGAGTTGGTGCCTTTACGGGTTCTTTTGGCATTTCTCCCTCACCAGTATTAGCCCAATCAATCAGTCTCTTACCATCTTTTTCTGTCAGTTTTTCATATTTGCCTTCAAATAAGTGGGTGTTGTCTTTAGACGCTGTTGCGATGTGTGTTTCTTGGTCGATGTTGAAAGTTACAGTGTAGTTATATTCAATATCTTTTTCCTGCTGTGAACCAACTCCAACCTTTTTAGGTACTTGCTTACCATTCTTATCTTCAAGCACATAATCATCTCTACCACGAGAGGTAGCAATAATATGAATTGGAGACTGAAGAATCTTTTCCATAAAGAGTGCATGTCTGGGTTTCAACTTACCCCATGCGGCCCACGAGTTACCCGGAATCTTATCGTGTGTCTCATTCAACCACTTCCATTCATGGCTGATACTATCAATTACAAGAACCTTGAATCCATTGTCAACCGCCGCATTAATAGCCTCAATATAAGATTCCGAAGTATACGGCTCAGTCAACTGTAAATCGAAGAAATCAAATTCGTTAGCATAGTAACGAATACGTCCGTTTTCCGTGTCAATAGCGGCTACACCAGCACCGCCCACTTTATCGAACATACCAGTCGCTAACCTAAGCGCGGTGTACGTTTTACCACTACCAGATGGGCCATTAAGAAGAACTTTTACCCAAATTTTCTCTCGTTTTGCTTTTTGAAAACTAAATCCTACTGCCATTATTATTACCTCGTACTATAAAATAAATTACTTACTCAAAAACTTATTAAGTTCCTCTTGCGCTTCTTCAAGCGCGGATACTGCTGACTTATATTTTTCAATCGCCTCTGCTTCCTTACGTCTTTGAGAGAATAATCTTGCTGTATCAATATCCTTTACAAGTCTTTCGACACGTTTCATTTTTACACATGCGTTCTTGTACCACTGTTTGATAGCTGAATCTTTTGCTCGATAGTATTTTTCCATACAACGTGCTTTCGCTATCTTCTTGCCCTCGTCAATAGAAAATTCATCACGAGGGTCGCATTTCGCTTTTCCCACGAAACAATCGGGAATCAGCGTCGTCCAATTGCTGTTAAATCCGAAAAAACTTTCTTCTGCTTCTCCAACCTGCCGGACAATAGCTTTATGAGCATCAAGCTCTGTGCCCTTTAGGATGGCAACAACAGTCCGCTTTTCGGAATTAACAATGTACTCTACTGCCATTCGTTTTGTCTCCTTGTTTTAGTCGTTTTAAAATGTCAAGCGTTTTGACTGTGAAACTATTATACCACACTTCTTTCCGTTTGTCAACACCCCATTTGTGAACTTTCCGTGAACAATTTGTTAATATTTATTCATAATTCACTGTATCTCTCTTGCTCTGAACGTATTATAACATATCCGAATCCAAATGTCAACACCCCCCTATATATTATATAATTATATTAATATATTATAATATATTAATTTATATATCTATACGCTTATTATTATAAATTTATAGATATATAATCTAGTTATATAAATTTATATATCTATACAAGTGTTAATATCTATAAATTTATATAATTAAAAAATAAAATAATCTTTTTATATATAAATTTATATATCTATAAATTTGTTAAAAGCGTATATATCTATAAATTTATATACAAGCGTATAGATATATAGATTTATATTAAAAGTTAGTATTTTTATTTTATATTTATAAATTTATAGATATATACAAGTGTTAAGATATATAAATTTATATAACTTGTTTATAGATATATAAATTTATATAAAAATATTTAATTTTATTTTTTTTAGTTATATAGATTTATATAACTATACAAGTGTTAAGATATATAAATTTATATAGATAGTCTATATATCTATAAATTTACATACAAGCATATAGATATATAAATTTAAAAATAGGGTATTGACAAATAAATTCATATATGTTATAATACAATCATAGCAAGAAATACTAGACAAATATTATTACGTTCATAAATTGTTTACAATTAGTACATATATTGTTTACAGATAGGGTATTGACTTTTGATTCAAAATGTGGTATAATAGCCTTACTTCACACGAAAGGAGAGAAAACAATGGAGTTTGATAATGGCACATTTGATATTGACATTTATTGTAACATGTGCGATTCAAACAAGTATGAGTTAGAATATGACGCTGAAGAAAATTGTGTAATTGTTACTTGTTCAGACTGTGGTAATATAGATAGATTATATTTTGACAAATGATTCGATTGGAGCGTTTAAATGTATCCTAGATTTGAAAAAGTAAGCTATGAACAGTTCTATGATGCTATGTCAAAAATCATAGACACTGAATACAAGGATGAATTTATTAAATCATCTTATGAATCACTTTCAATTCCTCAACGAGCTACAAAAGGTTCTGCTGGATATGATTTCAAAGCACCATTTACATTTACACTAGAACCCGGTAAAGAAATCAAAATTCCAACTGGAATTAGATGTTATATGCCAGAGAACATGGTGTTGTTTATTGTTCCAAGAAGTGGACTTGGCACTAAAAACAGACTTCAATTAAATAACACTATTGGAATAGTGGACGCTAGGTGATTGAGTGAAACCATTAGCGATTATAAAGTGTGAAAACTGTGGAAAAGATGTAGAGATATTCCATAAAGCAAGATTATCAGCAAAACATATATTTTGTAGTAGAAAATGTAATTCTGAGTTTATAAAAGCACATACTCCAAGATATCAATGTGAGGTATGTGGTAAAATGGTTTATAAGAAACCACGCGATGTAAGGAAAAATAAGCACATAACATGCTCTTATGAGTGTTCAAATAAAATCAAAAAGATTGAATACGCTGGTATAAATAATCATCAGTATGGATTAAAAGGAAAATTAAACGCATCGTGGAAGTCAGATGAAAAAATTACAAGTTATGGTTATAGAAAAATAAGAGTTCTTGACCATCCATTTAGAGATTCTGATGATATGGTTTTTGAACATAGGTTAGTAGCAGAAAAATATCTTTTAAATGATGAAAACAGCATAGAAATAGACGGAAAAAGATTTTTAAGAAAAGATTTTATTGTTCATCATAAAGACCATAACAGGCTGAATAACTCTATTGATAATCTTGAAGTAATGTCTCTTGGAGAACACACGACTAAGCATCGCAAAGGTGAAATTTAATTGGCGTCTTTAAATCGGGAGAATTGCTGGGAACCCATTAGAGCCTATTAGACTACAACATAGTGCGAAAGTACAAGTGTGAATGTACGAAAACAAATAGGATTTGGCAATCAGCAGCCGACGCCCTAAATTTGACTTATAGTATGGGCAAGGTTCAACGACTAATCAGTGAGGTAGTCAAGGCCAATAATCTGGACACGAGTACCCGAATAGCATAATAATGCTATAAGATATAGTCTGAACTATATAGAAATATATAGATAAAACATCTAAATAATGTTTTGGTAACAAATTGGATTATTACTATTCTTCAAACGAAGGCCATATTATGGCTACTCTAATCAATGACAGTAGAACAAATAAAACTCTAACTGTTGAAGCTGGTAAAGGATTTTGTCAAGGTATTTTTCTGAACTATTTTACTACCGCTGATGATTCTTCTAACGGAATTAGAGATGGAGGGTTTGGTAGTACAGATGGTAATATTGTATAACGATGATTCTTTGATGTACAAGGATATAAAAGCATTTCTTGACATTAAACATGTGGAGTACACAGAAGTTCCAGCCGCTGATAGTTCATATGTATTGAGTGTTGATGGTACTTTGTATAATTATCATGCGGCGTTGGCTTGGGTTGACAAGCAATAAGGTGGTGAAGATGATAGATAATTGTGATTGTTTCATGGCTGGACACAAAGTTATAACAAATCGTGGAATTGTGAATATTGAAGAAATAAAAGTCGGAGATATGGTTCTTTCGCATGATTTGACTTATAACATGGTAAATAAAGTTAATAGCCATATACACAGCGGTGACTTACTTACTTTCACAATAAAGAATATTGATGAATCTGTAACATGTACACCAGAACATAAATTTCTTACTTTTGAATCTGGATGGTTAGAAGCTAAAAACATTACGTTTGACCACCACATTCTGTTGGCGAATATGAAAGACGACGATGTAAATAGTTATAGTGAAATAGTAAGTATAAGCGCTTCGTATGATGTTGTTGAAATGGTGTATAATTTGTGTGTTGATAAGACACATTCTTATGCTGTAAACAATATTATCGCCTATGGTGACGAATAAATTACAAACACAAAATGGAGATTTTATGGATATAATTCTATACTCAAATCATTGTCCGCAATGTATGATATTGGAAAACATTCTAAAGACAAAGAAACTTGAATATACGATTTTCACAGACGAAGATGAAATGATTAAGATGGGTTTTAAAAGCATGCCTATGCTTTCAGTTGATGGGGTTATATACAATTTTAGGGATGCTTACAATTTAATTGAAAAGATTGGGGATTGATTTTCTTGAGCATTGAAAAATACAAAAATCAGTATACTAAGTATTTGAACTTCATTGATAGATACAGGAAAGCAGTAAATGCCTCTACTGGTAGTGAGGTCGATTCAAATGCTAACGTTGAACATAAAAATGTAACTACATGTACTGGTGAAATGTATAAAAAAGAAGCAATCGGAACAAATCGGCTTCTTATGATAAATAAAATCACTGAGTTGTATGGGCAAGAGTTGGCTGAAGAATATATTAGGCAGTTAGATTCGCATGAGATATATAGGCACGATGAAACAAACCCAATGTTGCCATATTGCGTAAGTATCACAATGTATCCATTTTTGTTTAGTGGGACAACAAATATTGGAGGAAATTCAGAAGCCCCAAAGCATCTTGATTCATTCTGTGGAAGTTTTATAAACTTGGTATATGCGGTTGCTTCGCAGTTCGCTGGTGCTGTTGCCACACCAGAATTTCTGATGTATATGGATTACTTTATTAGAAAGGACTTCGGTGATGATTATTATAATCATGTAAATGAAAATGTAATCCTTGGAAAAGAGCCTAAAACATTAGAGAACCTTATAGAAAATAAATTTCAGCAAGTTGTATACACGATTAACGACCCTGCTGGTGCTAGAAACTTTCAATCTGTATTTTGGAATATAGCGTATTTTGATAAGCCATATTTTGATGGTATGTTTAGTGAGTTTATGTTTCCAGATGGTTCAGCTCCTAAATGGGAAAGTGTTAATTGGCTTCAGAAAAAGTTTATGAAATGGTTTAACGCCGAAAGACTGAAGAAGATTTTGACGTTCCCCGTTGAAACTGTTAATCTCCTAAATGATGGAAAAGAATATGTCGATAAAGAGTGGTATGATTTTACCGCTGAAATGTGGAGTGAGGGTCATTCATTCTTCTGTTATACGAGTAATAGTGTTGACGCGCTCGCATCTTGTTGTAGAGTTCGTAATGAAGTAACAGAGAACACATTTTCATATACGCTTGGTGCTGGCGGAATAAGTACAGGCAGTAAAGGCGTTATGACTATCAACCTTAACAGACTTATTCAAAATTTAGTAAAAGAAAAAGGAAAGATTACGCTTGAAGATATTAGCGAAAGAGTAGCGGAACAGGTAGAGAAAATCCATAAATATATGATTTCGTATAACGAAATTGTGAAAGACAACCTCAAAAACCATATGCTTCCAGTATATGATGCTGGATATATTTCAATGGGAAAACAATATCTTACTATTGGAATTAATGGGTTTGTAGAGGGGGCAGAATTTTTAGGGATTCAACCTACTGTAAATGACGAATATTTCAAATACGGAGAAGCTATTCTCAAGCCTATTTATACTATAAACAAAAGAGACAGAACATCCGAAATAATGTTTAATACCGAATTTGTGCCTAAAATGTGTGGGCACTTGGCAGCATAATACATAAACTGTCATATAAAAACTTCTTCTAATTGACTTGGAGTTCCAATTGTCTTTACAGTTGGATAACAGGGCGCAAGCGTAATGGCAGCGTGAACGACTAAATGAAGAAGCAGCACTTAGGTGCTGGTGCGATAGTCTGAACACTATGGTAACATAGTGAGTGATGGTCGAGTGTAAAGACACTCTTGGAAGAACCATCACCGCCTACATCATAAAACGTGCTATTAAATTACAGAAAGGAGTATAAATTATAGAGTGTGACGTATGTGGAATAACAAGTGACAAGAAACGCATAAGAACGATTAGGGGCATGAACTTATGTCCTCGCCATATAACACAATTATATAGACATGGCGGCTTCTTAGATAAAACCATTTATGATAAAAACGATTATATTATATTTGATGATTATTCAGAAATTATAATTAATGATAAGAATTGTAAAGAGATTGGCAGAGCTATAATAGACACAGATGATTTACAACGTTGCTTAGAGCGTAAATGGCACATAAAAAGAAGCAAAAATACAAATTATGCTATGACTAATATAAATGGGAAACAAACGTTCTTACATAGATTTATTCTCAATTATTATGGTGACAAAGATATAGACCATATAAATAGGAACGGAATGGATAACCGTAAAAATAATCTTAGGATAATAGAACATTCTGATAACATTAGGAACCAATCAATTGATAGAAAAGGGATAAAAAGAGTTCCTTCAGGTAAATATCAAGTCACAATCACAAAAAATTATAAAACGCACTACTTAGGTACGTTTGAAACTTATGAGTTGGCATTAGAAGCACGTACTAATGCTGAAAAAGAATTGATGTAGGTCATAAAAGTAACAGAATGGCGGAAAATCTAGGCGTTAAAAATTCAGGTTGGGATAAGAAAGACGGACTGTATGTTCCGAGAGAATGCTACAATAGCTATTTTTATCGCGTAGAAGATGATAGTGTAAATCTTATTGATAAGTTTATATTACACGGAGAAAAGCTAACAAAATATCTTGATGGTGGTAGCGCCCTTCATGCCAATCTGAACGAACATCTTACCAAAGAACAGTATAAACATTTGCTCGATACCGCAATGTCAACAGGATGTTCATATTTTACATTCAACGTTCCAAATACAATCTGTAACGAATGCGGCCATATTAGTAAACACCGTTTGAATAAGTGTGAAAAGTGCGGTAGTGAAAATCTTGATTATGCTACAAGAGTAATTGGATATCTTAAAAGAATTTCAAATTTCTCTGAGGCACGTCAAAAAGAGGCTTTTATTAGACATTATGAATGATTTAAAATATATAAACTATGATATTGTTTTTCAAGAAGTGCCAAATGAGATTTCTTTAGTGTTCAATATTAGTGGTTGCCCTCACAAATGTGAGGGTTGCCACTCAAAATATCTATGGGAATACACTGGTAATTATATGAAAGATGATTATATAAAAATAATTGATTCGTATAAAAACTATATTACCTGTGTTTGTTTCATGGGTGGCGACCAAAACATAGCAGAACTTTATACTATGTGTAGAACAATTAAAGATATGATTCCTAATATGAAGATATGTATTTACAGTGGGCTACAAAGTATAACATCATTTTCAGAAATCATATCCGATAATCTTATTGACTATTTGAAGATTGGCCCATATGTTAAGTCTCTTGGTGGTTTAGACTCTTGCGAAACGAATCAAAAGATGTATAAGATACACGGTAATGATATGACAGATATAACATATTTGTTTAGAAAGAAAGGTTAATCATGCTACAAATATTTGTTACACAAGATAAAGAACACGAAGAAAAAATAAGGGCCGCTTTGAAAAACAATGATGGGTATTGTCCTTGTAAACTTGGCAAACTACAATAGAATATTTGCCAATGCGAGGAGTTCTTAAACCAAGATAGTGAGGGTTTTTGCCATTGTAAACTATACTTTAAAGCAGAGGTATAATAATGAGGTCAATTAAATTTGTAAAAGAGCTTTATGGAAACGCTGAGAATATGCCAGATGATTCATTTTTTATAAAAGATTTTGATTTGGCATACGAAAAGCGTGACACACTATCTATGTTGGAGAGCGCAATACATTCCGAATTACCATTTGAGGGCATTCAAACTACGAACGACGAATCAATACAACGCTCTTTGACTATTAAATTCAACAATGATGCCGAATTCAACGCCACGAGATGCGCAGTAATTTATAATGATGGCGATTGTGATGATTTCATAGTGAGCAATTTGCTTGAAACATTTTGGAAAAATCTTGATATACCTGATGGTATAGCGCCAGAAAATTATGCTGATGATTTCTGGAAATATGATTTGGAATTTGAAATTGGGAACTGTATTGTTTACAGCGAAAATGGAGAATTTGAATCATCTTATGAGAATGAAAATGGAGAAAAAGTTCCAGTAAAAACGAATAAGAAAACGATTGGTGTCCTACCGTATAAAGTATCATTCTCAAAAAGAGAAGAAGAAGTACCATTTGGTATGTAAAATTACGACGTGTAAAAAAGGCTAACCCGTATGGGTTAGCCTTTTATTTTTACGCTAAAGCCGCCTGTGCTTCGGCAATTTTGTCTTTTAGACGCTCATTTTCTTCTAATAAGTTCTTGTTTTCAGCCTCTATTCCCTCAATATATTTCTTGAGAGCTTCATTTTCAGCAACTAATTCTTTATTCTTTTCTTCTAAGACATTGACTTTGGCCAGCGCTTCATCAACCTGTTTCATCAAATCTTCAAGCTGTTTCATAAGTTCTTCAATTTGCTTTACAAGTTCACTCGTTGGAGTTTCTGGTTCTGGTTCAGGCGTAGGCTCTGGTTTAGGAGTCGGTTCCGGTTCGGGTTCCGGGGTTGGCTCCGGTGTAGGTTCCGGGTCAACCGGAGTGTCAATTATTTCACATCTTCCATCTGGTAAATTATATACAGCATAGTAAGAATTACCGTTTGTATATCTAAACTGACACCAGTAAAGTTCTTCCTCGTGGGCTTCGGTATCCATCGTAATAAGAGGATAGATTCCAACTGGGATATAATCGCTATCTCCAAATTTTACAACGTCACTTGTGTTTCGAGACATGAAAGCCTGATTCTTATTTGGAGTTATAATCTTCAAAGACTTATTATCAACAGCTACATCAATAGTAGCATCAATAATTTCACATCTATCATCTGGAAGATTGTACACAGCATAACAAGAATCTCCGTCTGGAAGTCTAATTTCACACCAATAGAATCCCTGTTCTCCTACTGTGTTCTCTTTGCTGATAATCTTATAATCACCAATTGGAAGATAATCAGAATCTCCAATCTTTATAACATCATTTACGTTCTTTGAGCCGAAGCCTTGACACTTATTTTCTATTTTTACTCTATATCTTAGAACAGACAAATTTTCCACGTCTCCACCACCTGTCGAACCTCCGCTAATTATAGACGGATAATCTTTATAAGCAATGTTCATATCAACATTACCAGATATTCCCGATACTGAACCTTTAGAACTATACTGCCATATTGTATATGGGCCTGTATATGACGGATTCCCTGTGTAATCAGCAAGCCACAAATCATATGCGCTCAATTGGCTCATATCTAAAAGTGTTTTAGCGAAGTTTGTGTATGTATATAATATAGGATAGTATCCAAGATTTTTCGTTTCGCTCAAAAATGCCTTACATATGTCTGTATTTGTTTGTTTACCTATCTGTGAATACAAAGCACTATCTTCACAATCGAAAGCAATAGGCATTGTAATAGTATAAGGCTTTACCTTTTCAGCAACGGCTTGCGCACACACCTTTGCGGAACTAACAGTTTTAGCATATGAATACACATATACACCAACATTTATTCCTGCGGCTATTGCGCCAGCCATATTCGTCTGATAATATGGGTCATATCCATCGTTTATTGTACCATCATAGTTACAATACCCGACTCTGATAAAGGCAAAATTGTATCCAGCCGCTTTTACTTGTGGCCAGTTTATAGTGCCTTGATATTTTGATACATCAATACCTTTTATTTCGGAGCTTATATTAGAGTTATCGTTTGAATAATTATATATTCCAACAGAGTTAGAACATCCGGCATATTTTGTTGGGTCAAGCCCTTTTCCACTTCTTGTTGCTCTCACTTCAAGATGGCAATGTTTGATTGGTGGATTAGCCAATGCGGCGTTTCCGCTGTTTCCCATAATAGCAATAGCGTCACCAGTTTTCACTTTTTGTCCAACTGATACTAAGTTTTTTTCGTTATGGCAAAAATAGATAAAGTTCACAGCGTCAGGAGTTTGGTTAGCGTCTAGCTGTACGCACACATACCAACCCCACTCCCAAGTCAAATCTCCTGTGCTTTTATCTACTTTACGAGAGGAAACAACTGTGCCACTAATTGATTTTCCGTCATAATCTGGCATATGTATCGTTGTGGTGTCAAGCCCCACAACATCTATTCCGCCATGCCATGTTTTTCCGCCACCCCTAGTATATCCATAACAACTATAATAGAACGGCACTTGTGTTCTGCCTACATAAATAGACATGTTATCACCTTTTGACTTTCTTTAAGCCTGTTTACTCATTTTTTCAAGTAATTCTTTCATTGCTCTAACATCGGCCTCTTGATGTGTCAGTTGCTCAAGGCTAGCAACTAAATGATACTCAGTTACAACGGCACCAGTAGCAACGTCTACGGAATCACTTCTTCTAATGCCAATAGAAACAGGCTCATTATATCCATCGTAAGTAATATCAGCACCGGACTCTGTATTGATAATATGAATTGTTTTTGTTAATTCTTTATCAGAGAATAGAGTAATAAATTCAGTATCTGTCATAGCCTCAGTTGTCATGTGAATTTCCATGCGGTTTCTCACGGTGGAAGAATAGCTTGGATAAACTGCTGTTACAGGCAATACTTCATATTCGGCGCCATTAGAAAGTTTAATCTTAATCATTTCATTTATCTCCTTATGCTGTACACCAACATTTGTTTAGTACGAGATGAATCGTAGCTTGGACCGTACTAGAGCTACGACAGAATATGCCACAGGCCCAAGTGTTTTGGAAGCCTGACACATCTAGAGTAAGCGTAAATCTTTTTGATACCGCCCCATTACCCCATCCCTGCCCATTTGGGTCTGTGTGGTATGTATTGATTGAGTTATCCCATCCAATGCCAGTAACGTTTGGCCAACTACCATTTACACTATATGTATCAAAGTTGCCAATTCCAACCATCCCTGCTGCGTATGGGCTTACATAATAAACAGAATAATCAAAATATATTTTCTTGTATGGAGTAAGATTAACAACGGCATATACAGCAGCGTCATTAGCAACGTTTCCAGATACTTCTCTTTCAATTATAGTTGGAGGAGCAGTATTTGTTTCATTTGTTTTACTTCCACGCACATACCATGTAGAGCCGGGATATACTTGTGAGTCTCTTTTCCACACCAATGTATTATTATAAAACACTTGGTCAGACGCTTGGCTATTTAAATATATGTTCTGGGAAGTAGCAACATTTGTGTTATTATAAAATAATCCCATGTATACACCGCCTTACGAGTAGGAAATCCACAGGTTTCCATTATAAGACATAACTATATTAGACGCTCGTGCTGAATCAGCTTGGTCAGCATGTACACATGCAAAATATTTCCTTGCTCCGCCATAACTACCAGTTCCACTGTAATTAAGCCACCAAGCATAGTGGTCGTTGGTCGCTTTTGATATAGTTTCGCCTTTAATATTGCCTGTAACACCAGTAGCATTGGTGGCGGTTCCAGCAGAGGTAGCATATGGCGCTGTAATAGTAGCGGCCACATCACCGTTTTTATATTTAAGCCTTATTGTGTTCCCACTTGTGTCAAGTGCTGCGGCATAGGATGATACAATAGGATTCCCAGCAGAATCTTGAGTCGCTTTCAAACTCTCATTAGCATAATTAACCTTGCTTACTACTTCGTCAGAACTATTTCCAGTATATATAACCCCGTCTTTATCAATGGCAATTTGTCCGTAGCTCAATAGGGGGGGGGCAGCCGTTACCGTAGCATCGGTACTCTGCCTAAGAACTTTTATTGACATAGATATTCACCCTTTTGGCAAATTAGTTTTCGCCAACTATTTGTTTATATTCGGACTCCGAAATCCACAAAGGCACATAAGAATATAATTGTTCCTTTGTTATATTTCCCATAGTATATTGAATTTTTAAGAAATCAAACATTTGAAACACCCCTAGACAACATTACAAGCATTGCTTCTTCTAAAGCAGCAACTCTATCGTTATAACTCGGCATTGGAGCTGGGCGGTTTGCTATTTCGGCTTCTTTTTCTTCATCGCTACGCTCTACTGGAATGTTGTTTTCAAGTTTATAGTTGGCGCATCCTCGAACATCATAGAGTGGCTGTGGGAAATAGTTTCCTTGTGCGTGATGGTGTTTGTCTCCATACCCGCTGTCAATTTCTATCCATCCAGTAGTATCGCTTATAAAAGCACTACTATTTATCTCTATTATATATCCAAGTTCATTTACACGAACATATACAATATATTTATCTTCCATTTTATATACCTCGTTATATTTCGGCACTGAGTTCTAGTTGGGTACCTTGCGTGACCAAACAACATGTTTGGTTTAGTTGCGTAAACGAGCCATCGAATTGAAGAGAAACCCAACCCGGCCTTGTTATTGCTGGCGGGGCACCCGGTCCCCACGATATGATACTGCCATTGCCACAACAAAGCTCACATGAAATAGTAGACGCTGTTGGATTTGTCCTCATTTGCTGACCAACAGGAATAAGCACATGGGCTTGTTTACCTTCCCAATTGATATATCCACTTCCGAGCATTTGCCAAGATGGATATTTTATATAATACCTTCTACACTCACTTAGTTCGTCCAAATAACTCTTTGGTGTGTAGTTTGTGGCTTGTGCGCCCTTTTCAAGTTTTACCCATTCAATAGTTACACTTCCCGGAGATGTAGTTCCGGGCACCACACCAATACCAAACCACCATGTTGATACACCAGCAAACTTTTCGTATATAAAATAGAATGAACCCATATTATATGCTGAACTGCTTACGCTATTTCCAACTGGAATCCTTTGAGAATATATTACACCATCAACTTTCGCTGACAATGTATAATCCCCTAAATCTTTAGAATCTATGTCAACAATGGCCTGTCTCATATATGAGATAGCGTCCAATCCAAAACGTGCTATATTATTTGAAGCATCAAAAGTAAGTGTTTTTGTGTTAGCGTTAAAGTTGCCAATTAAAACCCATCCGTCAATAGAATAACCCACGACTGTAAATAACTAGTTTGTCCCCTTTGATTTACTGATAGACTTCCGTTATGAAGTAGATTTGGATTTCCCACTTCATGGTTGGCAACAGAACTTAATTGTTTTGTTACGACATTTGAACCATTCCCCGTATATATATTGCCAACAACATCAACAGCAATTTGTCCATAACTTAAAGAAGTCGGAGGTTCGTAATCATAAAAACTAGACGGAGGGTTTTGTCTTTTCATTTGAATCGCTATAATAATCACCCCTTTTTTGACGTAAATTTTGCCGTTTTTGGGGCATTTTTACGCAAATTTTGCCCTTTTTGGCCTGTTTTTACGTCAAAAACGCCCTTTAAACGACTCATAAAACTCATATTTTATAATTCTGCTTCTAAAACAATTACAGCTGTGAAAGCACCACCGGGATTGGAGGCAGTTGCATTTACAGCGAGCTGTAACGTCCTATCGTTATAAACCCCGTCTGTCTGTGGAATAGAACATGTTAATCCAGAAAATCCACCCCAATAATGTGCACTAGCAATAGTAATTGTTGGCACTACCCTCATTGGATAAAATGAAATCGTTGTAAAATACTTTTCTCCATCGCCAACATTAAATGCTTCCCCTCTAAAATTCATATTAAGGCGCTGGTAATATCTCAGACAGGCAGTTAGTTCTTCGTTGTATCCTTTAGCCACATATGGCGTAGCGAAACTTCCAAACTCCATCTTTATCCAGTCAACAGTTATAGATTGTGATACATTTACGACTAATGATAAAAGCGTAGCATTTCTATTTTCTTGTGATATCATTTTAAAGCCGCCCCATGTAGTTTCTAATAGAAACGGAGCATTTGTTACAGTAGTTCCATATTCTGGTACTGTTGTTGTGAATACATATTTAATATTATTTATAACTGAACTTACAGTTATAGTATCACCAATTGATATATCTCCTAGCGGTATATATTGTCTGAACTGATTACCATACCCCGCCAACGTATCATTCGATGTGTAAGTCCTAGTTGCAACATTAAATGTCCCACCTAGTACTTGCCATCTGTCAACCGAGTTTTCAACAACATTTGTTGTGTTATCATAACGGGTTTGATTGCGCTGATTCACAAGATTAAAGAAGTTTGTGTTGTCCAATAAGTTCGGATTGGATGTTTGAGAATATTTTTTAACACTCATTTGCTCGACTGGACTGTTAGAGCTGTCACCCACGTACATACTTCCGGCCCTGTCACACGCAATTATTCCATATTCTGTGGTGGGGGGGCAACGGCTCTGTGGATGTTGATGATATTGTTTGTCTTAATATTTTAATTCCCATAGTAGTCACCCATCATAAAAACCATCATCATATGTTATGCTTCCAGCGGTGCTAAGCGTCACAGTGTCACTAAATGTAGTCGCGCCAGACACTGTGCCGCCTGTAATTGGAAGGGCACCAATATTAGCGGCTGTTAGGTTTACCTGTCCTTCTCGATAGGCAGTTTCTGCATTTCCTTTTACGCCATATACCCTTCCTATTGGAGCGCTCCATGTTCCATTAGCGTTTAGATAGTACGATGGGTGGCTAGAGTCTAATTTTGGGCATAATCCTGGTGCAGAGCTGCTAGCCAATGCCCCGCTAAGAATCATACTCCTATTCGCTAATGCTGTGATTCTGCCATATTGGTCTATCGTTATATGTGGCACATTAAAAGCAGAGCCAAAATTAATTGTTCCTGAAGCGCTTGGTCCAACGCTTTTGCTTGTAGTGCCCGGAAATAACGCAACTAAATATATATTGTATTCTCCATCAGTCGTAGACGGTTTAACGGATATTGCTGTGCTTCCTTTGTAAATACTTCCAGTAGGTATGCTCCATTCTCCGTCTGAACAAAGATACCTTGTTGATTGGCCAGAAGTCGGAGCGGGAACCAATCCGCTTGTACCTGCTGCTGTTGTTGTAGCGCCTGTGAATACGGAATATGTCGTATCCTCCCAAGGCACATTAACATACGCTTGCCCAGAAGTATTAAGTTCAATAGGGTAATTCTTCCCACTTTCAGTGTACCCTATCTTAATTAATCCAAGTGTGCTAGATGTAGCTTGAGAATATGTTGTATTTGTATCTGTCCATGGAACATTTACAAACATCTTATCATCAGCATCAAGTTCTACTGGATAGTTTCTGCCACTTTCCGTATATCCAACCTTAACAAGTCCCAACGCTGTTGATGTCGCTGCGGAATATGTTGTGTCTGTGAACTTAGCGCCAGATGGTACAGACGAAGCTATTGTAAACCCTGTTGATTTAATTTTACCAGTCGTTCCATCAAAAACCGCCACTTGTCCAGATGTTGGGGCTGTACCGATAACTCCGACTTCAGTTGGGGTATATGTCGGTTTATTCGGCTTTTTTGCCCATGCTGATACGTCAGATGCTGGACGAGCATTAGATAGTCTGGAATCATTTCCCTGACATACAGTGCCAGCGGCACTTCCGAAATTCTTGTTGAACGCCGTATTCTTAGCAAATGCTGGTTCAGCTCCTATGGAAGTAGGAGTGGGTTCGGATGGTAGTGTTATACTTCTACTATCAGCCGATGTTATCTGTCCCCTGCTATTCACACTTATATATGGTACATCAATAGAATCTCCGAACCCCACACTACTATCTTGTGATGGGCCGTAAGAACCAGCAGTTACGCCGCTATTGCTTATTGAAAAAGAGGTGCCATTAAGGGATAATCCAGTACCAGCCGTATAAGTTGTGTCAGTGAATTTAGCTCCCTCTGGCACTCTTGTTCCTATTGTGTATGGCAAAGATTTATAGCTTAATGTTCCATCGCCAATCTTCACCTTGCCAGTATCAGTCTCAACCAAAAACTCGCCCTCAAGGTAAAGTTTGTTGGCATTATTAAAGTTAGTGGAAGTATCATGCTTTTGTTGCTGTCTGGCATTTAAGGTTATATTAGCCATTTAATACCTCCCCTTTCTTAATGGTAATTAAGCATTTCCGCCATTAAGAATCAAGGTATCAGTTGTTCTTAAAAGCGTATCAGAGTCTGTCAATTCAGTAGAAGCATGAGTAATCCAGTTTGCGTTTGCTCTCGCGGTTGTAAAGTACAAGTTACTACCCTCAGCAACTTCGGACGTTGTAAGCGTAACAGCACCAGTAAGTCCGTTCACGCTCGTAACAGCGTCAGTCGGTGTTTCAAGTTCTACCCAGTTCGCAAGAGTAGAAGCGGGAGCAACTTTAAGAATAAATGTCTTATTTACATCAGTACGAACAGCTACGTCTCCCTGCTGTGCTTCAAGAGCGAGCATTGCTGCTTGACTATCAACAACAAACGTATCCGTAATAGCAATGGCCGGGATAACAGCTTCGCTAAGTTTACCACCAGCCCCAAGAACAGGTACATTACCCTCGGCAGTACCAAAGTCCTTTGCCGCCGCTGTTCCAGCATCAGAAATCTTAGAAAGAGTAAGCTCAGGAATGTCAGCCGCTGTAAGATTTGCAACACCCTCTGTTACTCGTCCTTTGGCATCAACTGTAACCTTTGTGAAAGTACCAGCCACAACACCGCTGTTAGCAAGCACAAGAGGAATTGTTACGTTAGCACTACCGTCAAACACAGGAGATGTACCAGTAGCATCACCAGCAACAGAAATTGTACGTCCAGTAGCCAATGTGGTAGCAGTATCAGCCGCCACAGCCTCTGATGCCTTACCGATTGTCATTGTGCCGTCAGCACCGATTGTTACTGTATCTGTACCCTTGGCAGTAGACTTAACAACACCGCCAGTTTCTGCTGTGCCATAATCAGTATTCTTTACATATTCACTAGGAACGGTTGTAAGAGCACCTAAATCATCTGCTGTAACCGTAACATTGGCAGAACCATTAAATGTCTTAGAACCAGCAGTAAGCGTGCCTGTGGTAGCATTTGCTGTGTCGGCTACAATTGCCGCGTTTACATATCCCTGTTCGGCCTTTGGGTTGTTGGCAAACTGCGACTTCAACATGTCGCCAGCGCCAAGGTCGCTCAAATCATCGGGGGTGACAACCCGTTTCCATACAGCCTGATTTGCTGTGTTATTGAATAACAGATATGCTTTGTTTGCGGCTGTATCAATCCACATTGCGCCGACATCATACCCGGAATCCGTAGGTGTCGGAGCCTTATTCATAATAATTGCGCCAGTAGCGCTCGCATATTCAAGCGTTTTCCAATCGCTCACTCCGTCACCGAATTTAAATTTTCTAGTATCTGTTTCTACACCCATTTCACCCTTTAAAAGAACGGGGTTTTGTGTAGTCCAGTTATTTTTAGTATCATTTCTTATTTGAATTTTTACATCTAATGTTGTATTAGCCACGAGCTTTCCCTCCTGATATAATATCTATCTCACTATAATCAGAGCCTACACAATAATACTTTAAATCGGTATCTGACCATCTATAAGTCCTATTTGTAGAAGTTTCGATATATATATTCTTTTCGCTTCCTATGTTTGGGAACTCAATAGCGGTCTCTTTTGTAATTGTTTCGGTCTTTGTATCTTTCAGCTCTTGATATTGAGCATCGGCTTGTTCTTTATATTCATTTACAAGTTTGACGTATGCTTCATAGTCGGTTGGTGTAGGCGGAGAACTTGGAATATTCTCGGCATTATATGGTGCTGGTTTAACCGGAACCATTACTTCATTTGTCGTAATTCGCTTAGTATCTGTAAACCCATACAATGATACTGTGAAATTAGGAGAAGTAATAACCTCCCATGGAACCAAACACACATTGCCAACAATTGGAACTGTAAAGTTTTTGTCCTCAGTCGTATTATTGAATACGGCATTCTGCGCTACTTCTTCCCAATCATATGAAAAGTCAAACATAGCATATAAATAATTATATGTACCCCCAACTACCTTTTGACAATCATTCCTAGTAAGTCTTTGTTTGTTTACAGAAAAACTAAGCATAAGTCACGTCCCTCTCTGTTCCCAGCCCTCGGCTTTATCAATCACGACTATATCTTCGTCTTTCAAATTACCAAGACTTTTGATTTTGTCAAGCGCCTGTTTGCCATAAACCGTGTATGACAATGTGATAATGATTGCTACTATGGCTAATACGCTAACACCTTGTATACTCTCAGAATATTGTGGAGCAACATTGTATATTTCTATGAGTTTTGTAATTCCAGAAAGCCCAGCGGCAAGAATATCGACGCCGAGAACAACGCCGATATTCCTAACAACGCCAGTAAGAAGTGTTTTCCACTGGAACTCATTTGTCTTAGACGCGATAACCGAACCTAAGATACTATTGGAAAAAGCACAAAACAACATAAAGATTCCAAAAGATGATACCATTACTAAGCTATCTAATACAGCGTTTAAAATTTCATTCAACATAGCTAGGCATCCTTTCTATATGTCATTTAGGAGACACCCATTTCATACAGTTTCTGCTCAACATATGTCCTCTGTTCCAGAGTAACATACAGACACATTACTTCTGTGGTTTCTCCTGTTTCGTGACTTGTAGTTGAAACGAGTTTCTTACCAATACTAGTCACAATGCAATAGTGACGATATAAACACTCATAAGCGACATCTCCGCCGTCTCCTGTTTTGGTGATGCGGAGTTCATCCGTTGCGGACTCGTCCGAAAACACCTTTTCGAGCGCTTCTAATGTCATTGCGCTTTCATCAATGTAAATTTCCATTTTGCTACGAATATTCGGCAATCCGCTTGGATATACCGTAGTAGGTTCAAGAACTTCATATTCTTTGCCATTTTTAAGTGTTACTTTTATCATAATTGTCTCTCCTTTAAACCAGATAACAACCGTTCATTAATATTGTTGCGTTTTTACCCAAGTGAGTAGCGCCAGATTCAACCTCTAACATCAAATAATAATTCCCATTTGGGGAGTTTATATTGAATTTAGTGCTTGCGGTATATGTTGCGTCGAATCCGTTTGCTTCGGAATAGATAAGTTGTTGAACAACATTGCCGTTTATATCACTCAGTGCCACCTTAATATGTGAAAAGCTGTTTGTAATGTATGCCCGGAGATTACCAAAGTATATTTGTGAATATCCTATTGTGCTAAATCCACCAAGCATAACACGCCCATATCCGCGTTCTGTGCCGCCGAATGCGTCAACTTTAATATCTGTGCCACTATTTGTAACGGTAAAATATGCGGCATATCCAAGGTTCTGTGTATTAGCAACAGGAGCGCCTGGATATACAGTATATTCTTTTTTCCAAACCTCAGTACCATTGTACGTTACAGTTTTACAATGGGTTCCATTAAATATAACATTACCAGACGGAGGGATATTTGTGTTGTTAAAAGATAACGCCATCTATATCCCTCCCATCGTGTCAGCTTTTATAGGGGGGGGGGCAACTAACCCAGCGATTTTATTTAGCTTCATATCTTATACTCCGTATCATATATTAGAAATTACACTTTAGACTATAAATATAACCAGTGAAACTACGATAGTTATTATTTGAAAAACCCATCAATACATAGTAGCTTCTGCTAAGACTCGAAGTATTTAGAGTTACGCTGGTTATATTTGAAACGCCAGTTACCATAGTTGCCGCTACGCTTGTATTATCAGCATTTATCGTTGGCCATGAATTAAGTATATGTATATAGAAATACGAATACGTTTCGTATTGGTCAAAAACATTAATACTTGCGGTCAATGATGAAATTGCCGATAAATCAACTTTCCAGTTGGTAATAACACTACCACCACCAAGATAATTGCCAGTACACGTTACTGAAATATTTGATGCGTTGAATGCCGGAGTAGACGCAGTTTGGTTTCTGTAATAGTTTGTACCAGCAGAGCCACCTAAATAATAGGCAGCTTGAGCATTCCAACCACCAGTAAATTCAGTATATTGATTTCCGCTGTTATACAACCATTCTGGTGCCCGTTTCCAAACTTGAGTTCCATTGTATGTCACAGTGCTACAACCAATTCCATTATAGGTTACGTTCCCGCTTACTGGTACATTTGTGCCGTTAAAACTTAAAGCCATAATAACACATCCTTAACTATAACTAATACTAAGGTTTGTTCCAGACAAACTCATACTAATATTAGACGAACGACGAGCATTAGATAGTCTGCCATCGTTACCTTGACATACAGTACCAGCAGAACTACCAAAGTTTTTATTGAATGCTGTATTTTTGGTGAATGCTGGTTCGGCACCTACATTGGATGGACTAAGTGTCATATTTGCCGTGGCACTTCCGTCATAGTTTACGAGGGCAGTTCCACTATTGCTCATAATAACCAGAGCGTTAGTTACCTTGTTGGCTTGCGCTACAACAGTAGTGCCATCGGTTATATCAGAAATATCGCTTTCTATTTGTGTAATACTATTATCTACCGTTGTAAACTTAGAGGTAATAGTGGAGAATCGTTTGAGTATTTTGCCAAATAAAATAGACAATTTATCGCCAGAAGCTATGTCGGTATCGGTAGCAGCCTCTGTGAAAGTAACAGTAACGTCAGAACCATCACCAGTTTTGTCAAGTTTATTGAGAAATGCTGGTGTTCTATCGGTTACAAAATCTGTCATTTTGACTTCAACTTGGCCGCCTGTTACAACAGTGAGAGGCCCGGCGGCGTTGTCGAAGTCAACAGGGTCGGTGGCGTAGGTTTCGGGTGTGAAGAGCTGGTAGGCTATCTGTACATGATTTTCCGCAAGCTTCGCCTTCCACGCTTCCACCGTGGCACAAGATGTGTCTTTAAATGCCGTGCGAACAATCTTATTACCAGGCGTACCGATGGCAAATTCGCCATTTGCAAGCACTACCACATTTACATAAGCATTCTGTTGTGCGCTATTGCATATTGCAAAGTCTTTTTTGGCGTTGTCTATAAAAACGCCGGGCGCAATATTATCGCAGTAAAAAGCATTTGCGATTGTGGAGTGTAGCGACCAGTTTTCCGTCCCATCTAGCTCCACAAAGCCCACATTGTACGTCACAACGAGCTTTTCAGCGCTTTCGTAGTCCTGCCGCGTGACGCACTTATCCTTGACATCGCCAACACGCCGCAGCGGGCGCGGGATAGGAAGAGGTGTCACGCTGCCTTGATAGGGCTCGTATGGCATGGCTGTGTTGCCGAGATTGAGCATGGGGTAAATAGTCAGATTAGGGGTATCTCCGATCTGGACTTGCAGTGTAGCATAAAGGATATTCTCCTCTTTCTGCTTAGTGAGAGTTCCAGATATCCCTTGTCCTCTATCAACAAGCACATTGCGCACAAACGCTCCACTGGGTGTTTTTTCGTTGATAACAACTTTCACCAGCTGCGACGCTCCAGATAGACACACCACTTGATTGGGCGAGATGGGAATGAGATTGTCCGCATAATTATAAGTTGCTATACCACCAGCGCAAGTACCAGACACAGAAACGCTGCCGTCGGGATTAGGCGTAAAGGTCACGCCGTAGATCGTTTGTGTTTTCGTCGCTTTCGGTAGCAAATTCCGTCCGCCCACAAATACGCTATCCACACCCGTGAGCGCCATGGGGGCCTCTGTTGTGCCGCCCTGTGCGTTTTCGCCGTAGGCTGTGATGGACGCGATGCGCTGCGCGCCAGCATATTCAACTGTCACAGGCTCTCCACTATACACAGCGGCGGCACTATTTGCCATATTAGCCACCTGTACAACGTTGCCGTTTTCATCAAGAGTAGCAATACCATTGGGCTGTGCGGCTTTTTTGCCAGAGCTTTCAATCGTTCCATCGTCAGCTATTTGTAAAATATCACCAGCTTCACCCGTTACAGTGATGGAAGAAGCACTGGTAATTCCGATAACGACAAATCGTGTACCATCATATAAACACAACACAGGGCTATTGGCAACAAAATCACCAGCATCTACTGCTTTAAGTACACCGTCAGAACCATATTTCATAACATCTTTATTCGTGGTTCCATTAATATTGATTTGCACAGCACCAGTATTCTTTTGATTCAACGAAAGAACAATAAGCTGTTCGTTTTTATATCCGGGATAGTTCGCTACACTAGCAGTATATAACGAACCAGAAGAATATGTGCCTTTTACAACAAATGCTGATGGTGTAGCATTTATGCTATCAATAGCATCAGAATGTTGTTTAAGCACAGTATCTATAACATAAAAGTTGCTTGTACTCTGACTGCCAGCGGTGGCAACACGGAAATCCAAGAACCTTACATCAGTGTCAGTGCTGCTATACACTGAAAAGCTATAATTCGGCGTTGTAGCCATTTAACCACTCCTTTTTTATTTCTTTACCATGTCGCCTTTATTTGTGGCAATAACAAGGTGCGGCTTTTATAATTGTGAAGATTATGACATAATAAAATCCAATTCTCCAAGCGTGCTACCGTCCATCTCACCAAGCGTTTTTGGGTCTAGTTCACCAAGTAATCTAAATCTACCAACTAATGGCTGTGCTGTTATTTTCAACATTACTGGTATGGTTGTGGTAGCCTTGACAAGCATTTTCATACTTGCTACAATATTGCTTGTCATGGTAATAGTAATGAGATTTGATACTATCGACTTGAAAGAGACAATTAAATTGGTTTTTATCGGGGTAACTTTATTTGCCATTAACATTCTAAGTTTGACACGATTAGCTACTACTGAAAACAAATATTGTGTCTTAATAGTAACCTTTGACAGCAACTTAGCTTTCAAAGAAGATATAATCTTTATTGTGTTGATGTTGTTGAACAGCAAAGTTACCAGTCTAGGAAACGTAGCTGCTATTATTGTGAATGAACGCTTGGCATTGGCATATATTTTGAACGGCTTCATAAAATCGCCTCCGTTCTAGAATTACACAAGCTGAATCTTCATTGAATTAATAGCAAACAAAAGAATCGTAGCTGTCTGAACCGTTCTAGGAGTAGTCAAAGCATCGTAATAAAGTATGTTGCCACCGCCTGTTGTAGCTGAATCAGCAATAAATACATGTGTGATAGTTCCCCACGCCGTTGTGCTTTCTGGGAACTCAAACTGTACCTTATTCTGTACGATACCGCCAGTAGAATCTGTGAAGTTTGTTTTGTTATTTGTGACTGCTACTCTCCGGTATCCGCCACCAGTCGGCTCTGTAACACCAGTACCAGCCGCATTTATAGCAGTTGTAGAAAGCCCAATATAATATGTACCATTTGGCGTAAACGATGTAGCGCCAAATAGATAGTTATTGAGTCTATTGGCCTGATAAGTTGTAATAGCCAAAGAAATCACTCCTTAGTTTATTTATAGGTTGTAGTATATGGGTTAGAGTAATACTAACCCATATACTGTGGAATATTTATCTTCCTGCTCTGATTTTTGGAATAATTGTGATAACGCCCTGCTGATATACATACTCGTCGCCTTTGTAGTCTACAAGAACAGGCTGTTGTATGAATTTACCAGACAGGTTTTCAGTATTTGAACTACTAAGTTTTACAACGAAGTTATTACCGCCAAATATTTCTCCCGGCAAATCTAAAACGGCCACGTCGGGTTGTCCTACATAACACAATCTCCAACGCGCTGTTGAACTGCTCAAATCCAAAGGAGTTCCATCCTTATAGAAATAAGAAAATTCAAGCGTTTCAGAGTCGCCAGCAATCATGGCAAATTCACCTAGCTGATTAACTTCTATGCAGAATACGCCATTAGCCATTAATATTCTCCCTCTTTCAAGTCTGGCTCCTTTAGTTGATAGTTGTCGCATTCGACAAACAGTTCTTCAATAACATTCATAACACCAGCGACAATAGCGCAATTCTGTTTGCCGCTTACTTGAATAGTGTTAAGAGCATTATATATAGATTGCAATTTTTCTTTCATTTTCCGGTTCCTCCGTTATAATATAGTCAATAAAATTGAAATTTCAAGGACGTGCGGCCAGCTGGACACAAACACCAATTGTATATGATTTGAATGTAACAAACACATTAGTCATAACATCTGTTGATTTTGACAATAAAACGTATACTGCTGCTAATATAACAGGCATACGAAACTTCTATAAGACAAGTGGCATGTGGGTTGTAACAGGATAATGGTATATTATCCAGAAACTACCCACCCAGAACCTCCATAAGTAAGTCCAACAACGACTTTTTCTTCAGAATAAGTTGGCGTTCCACTAGAACTTATGTTGGAAACATATCGAATTGTGTGCGTTTGTATGCCAGTAACGAATGTTGTAAAGCTCCATCCTGCAACTCTACCTTGAAATTTCAAATTTGTGAGGTCAAGGTTAGCAATAGTAGCATTCGTAGCATTAAGTTGTTGAATCGTAGCAGCGTTTGCAGCTAATGTGTGTACGTTTGCTAATTCCACATTCATTTCGTCCACAAACGCCTTTGTGGCGTATAACGTATCCAGCTTTGCCGATGTAACAGAGCCATCTTGGATGTTATTTGTTTTAATTTGGTCGCCAAGGTTTGAAGCATAAATACGTCCATTAAACGTAGCAGAACTTGGTGTCCAAGAAAGTAAACTCAATTTACCATATCCATTAGACGCAATATAGTCGCCACTAGCTGTATTATACAGTCTATCAGTACCTATTTGCCATCCGCCAATAGAACCACTTGTAGCAGTTATTTGGCCATTAATCACGAGGTTTCCATTCGTGTCAACATAGAACTGATTAGCCCAGTTAGAACTCGTATTTGGCCTTGTCTGTATGCTAATTCCATCAGTTGGGTTTAACTTAATTTGGCTTTTACCATTGTCTGATACAATAGTAAAAGAAGCATTATTGAGTACAGCACCGTTGGAATCCAATACGAAGTTGTTGTTGTCATTGGCTATAATAAGCTGATTACCAGCAAGTATTTTACCGACCAGTGCGTCGCCAGCAACGCCAAAAATCTTCTGCCCATTCAAATCAATCTCGCCCAACGCCAGTCTAACCGTTTGCCAGTTATCAGACGTAAAAGCAAGCGTGTTTGATGTAAGCCATACTTGATTCGGGTTGTAACTACCATTGTCCATCATGGTGCGTCCACGCAAACCATTTTGGTTTATCAGTATCTCTTGGTTTGTAGCATTAATAACGTTATTCTTTGAAGTATCAAGCGCCGAATTAATGAAGTCCGAAACAGTGTTGTTCATTCCACTGTTTACATATTCGCCCCATTTACCAGCATCGAATTTGACGCTAGAACCCGCCTTAATAGCATCACCAAATAAATCTCTAAACGTATACGCACCAGAATCCAGTCTATAACGATTACCGAATACTAATGAGAAGTTTGTGGGGTCGTCAAGTTGAACATTGAGTTCAAGTAAAACTGGTGTTATACGTTGTCCCTCGTCTTTTTCAATATTGACAATACACCCAAGTTCAAGTTGTGAGCTGAACTTCTGAAATTCTTTTAAGAATAAGAAGTTTACACTGTCGACTGTGAATTCAAAACGTGGCTGTGCTACTCTTGAAAGTACATATTGTCCTTGTGTATACAAAGACATCGCTACGTCTTGAATTTCACTATTATCCATTTCAGTCGTTGTAATGAAACTCTCATTTTGATATGTGTTTTCAATAGTATATGTTTTGAGTTCATTGTATTGTGCTTCTGTGAAGTTATTTGCGAAAGACAAAGAGTCGTTAATTTGCTTTAAGGAGTTGTTTATGGTTTCAAGTTCGCCATTTATACCAGTAATCTTGTTCTCTTGCGCTGTTACAGCCGCGTTAGCTGCGTTTAACTCATTAACTTTGGCAGTATATTCAGGTGTATTCTTGAGGTCGCCCTCAATCATAACCTTTACAACGCCCTCAATTGTATCTCGCTCTGTTTTTAAGTCCGCTAAATCAGATTTTGCCGTTACTAACTCATTGTTTTTATCTTTATATTGAGTCAATAGGGTGGCATATTGTGGTTGCTTTGCTGTTATAGCAGCCTCCCACGCTTTAATAGCATCTATTAAATCTTGATTCATCCACTCAGTCGTAGCAAAATAACTATAATCATATATTGTGTTGCTACCAAGTGGGTTCACCGCTGATATACCAAGATTATTGCCACCATACACACTCAAAGCAGTAACAATTTCGTCTGATTTTTCAGATATATCAATGTTTTGAATAAGGTTGTTGTAGCTTAATATAATATCAGTGTTCTTTATCAGATTCTGTAATGTGTATGCGGATACTGTTCTGGTAAAAGAATCAAACAAGAACACACATTCATATGAGTTTTCGACGTCATTCATCAAAAATTCATATACCGTACTATCTGGAATCTCAAATGTACGATACAGATTCCACAAATCAGCATCAATTTGTCCGATTTTCCAGTTAGACGTCGAAAGAATCTTGCCCATCAATGTATTTTCGACGTTGAGTGGGTCATAGAATTTATAAGTTCCATCAAATAGATTTAACTTTTTAAACGCAAGTTCTGTTTCCAAAGAATATGCTGTTACAGTTTTCTGTTTAACGATACCATCGTCAGTTTCATTTACTTCTGTGATTAAGAAATAACCAATATCATCAATCAGAATAAGTTTCTTACTTAGAACTCTGTCATAATACGGAAACACTTCTCCATCAATCAAATATGGAATGGTTATATGAAACTCCGACATTTCGTTGAATCTAAGTGAGAGTTCATGCGTATGACTTTGGTTCAAAAAACAGATTTGTTCTTTATTTGGATTACACAGCCTTATCACATAATTCTCGTGTTCTCCAAAATAATTGAATTTTTGTAACATGATATCCTCCTTTCTGGTTATTATCCGCTTACTTTCCTTGCGTTCTGATAGTCTATTTTTATATCGTCTACACTTCCGATAACTTGTAGCTTATTGAGGCCGGGAACCAGTCTTGGAAGTATACCAGTCATATTCCCAACCCTCAATAGTCCTGTACTAGATGTAATCAAATACCTACTACTATCTATTGTAAGCGTTTCTTTGGGAGAGAGTCCCGTAAAAGTACATCCTTTGTTATCGTCAGTTTGATTAAGTAGCTGAAATTCATCTTCAGAACTAGATAATGTTACTGTGAATGTAGGTAACATATAATAATTATCGTCTGATATATTATTGAATGTAAAAGTACCTTCAACATCAAACGGGCCATAGGTGGCCGACTTTGGATATTCCCAAGCCCATGGAGCATCACATGTAACATCGCATTTAAAAGTATAAGCAAAGTTTCCCACAGTTGTAATTGTGGGGTTATTCAATATACAATTGAAATATACAGATTCCATGTCGCATTGCATTATTTGTAACTTTTTATATGAGTTATGTCCAAACAACCATTTTTGTATAGATTGTTGCTGCAATGCGTCAACGGGTGTTAAACTAGCAAAACTTAGGCTGAATGTTAGAACGGGCGTCTGTTGTACACCAAAGAAATAGGGTTTTGCTCTCCTGTATATTTCTTGCGTGTATGGCTCAACAGAGTTAGAGCCGGTATTTTGTAACACACCGGCTCCTCCCTCACTAATCAAAAACAGGCCGTAAGTTTCACTTGGGATTCCGTCAAAAACAAATGACCTAGCCCAAAATGACATTAACCCACCACCTTAGATTGGAACAACACTTGTGTTCCTCTTGTATCCTCCTCTAAACATCGTCTGGTTAATTTGCTTGACAACATCTTTAGTAATATCCTCAATTCTTGGAACAACAGAAGAATCAAGATTTCCCTGTACTTCAATGTTGAGAAGATTTCCAAAAGACATTGAGCCAAGACTACTCGCACCAGTCGATACAATATCTGGAAGAATTTTATTCATAAATCTATTTTGCTGTTCTTTTGTTATGAACGCCTCACCTTTGAGCGCCTTTATAAACTCCTCATTGCCTTTAAGTCCGCCAACAAATCCAGCGTCTAAACCAGTGTGATAAGGTTTAACACCATATACCAGATTTTTCTTTGTAATGCCCTCAAATTTTTGCCAGTAATAGTTTTTAGGGTCCGGAATATACCCCCATACTCTTTGCGCTTCTTCAAGGCTTAAAGCACCGCTAATAGGAGTTGTTGTACCAGTTTTATAAATATAATATTTAGGAGTTCTATCAACAACTGGACTGTTTCCCGGACGCATAGCGGCCATACCGACGCCAGAATTTCCAGAGCTAGGGCTAGACGGTGTATAGCTACTGCCACCGCCCAAAGAAGCGGCTCTGCTTGCTGATTCATATGCTCTGTCACACGCTTCTTTATACTCGTTGACTTTCCCTATCGCACCGTTCCATGCATCAATCACGGTCTGGTCCAGACTATCGCCGTAGGCTCTATTGTATTGAATAAGGTCATTGAACAACGCTTCGCTGCGTTCATTGATAAGACGAATTGCTTCCGCTGTGATTTCGCCAGTCTTATCGAGGTATCTATCAATTTCGTCAATTTGCCCGTTGATATATTCCTCAAAACGCCGTTCTTCTCTATCAAGAGCGTCTTTTTGCTGGTCGATAGAGTAATCGTGCTGGTAATCCTCTAAATCACGTTTAGCTTCGGCCAGTTCTTCTTCAAGTTCAAGGCGCTTCTTTGTTCCCTCAGCGCTTGTGTCGAATTGAAGTTCTGCTATTTGAGCCTCAAGAGAAGAAATATTCTTATTTTGGTCCTCTACTTCGCGTTTATGGTTGTATTCGTCGTCTTGTAAATCAAGCAAATCTTTCTGGGCATCAATAACCTTTTTATAACCATCAAGCTGCTCTTTAAGAGCTTCTTTTTCTAGCTCTTTTTTCTTTTTGAGCATTTTGATTGTCATTTGCAATAAGTCATTATATGCTTTTTCGGCTTCGCTTTGTTGCTTAGATGCAGAACCACCAGATTTTGCTGCGTCTTTAGCAGCAGAACTTATTTGTTTATATCCGTCAAGCCTTAATTTTATTGATTCATCATATACGTTATTAAGTCCCTGAATAGCATTGTTATAAGAGTTTACAACATTCTTCAAAGCATTAAGTTCTGAGGTGGGCAGAAGTGAACCACCATCTGGTTTCAATGCCCCATTAGCAGCCTTAATAACGTTGTCCATCGTCAATGCCTGTGATTTATAGAACTGTGCCCACATTGACGAAATTCTCTGAAGTAAATCAGTTTCTATCTTTTCTTTTGACTGAGCATATGTGCCATGATTGCCAATATCAATACCGTAATCAGCGGCAAATTGTTGCATTAAAGCCGAATCCATTGTAGACAACAAACTATAATAGTTTTGTTGCATTTTCAATTTGTTTATGATATTAGCATAGGCATTTGCTTCGTCATCCTGATAGGCCAACTGTAATTCCGACAACACATCTTCTGTTGAAGCAAGCCCAAGAAGATAGTTTGTTACAGCTTCATTAAGCGTAGGATATCTTGAAACAAGTTCATCTAGGGTTTCAATTGAAATAACTCCAGTGTTTGCTACTTCTTCATTGACAGATATAAGGTTATCATATGCGGATTGTAAGCCAGAAACCTCCGATGTAATTCTGATTAAGTCATCTCCGGTTTCACCAAGCTCATTGGCAACATTACCCATTGCTTCTGACAGAGCTTCTGCTGTGATTCCAGCTTTCTCCATCATTTCAGCGAGTTGTTTATCAGTGTCAGTTAGTTCTAGCCCGTAAGTGTTCGCTTCAGATATACGCTTGATGTGTTCAAGAAATACTTGACTTAACTCTTGTTGTCTCTCTTGTAATGCCTCGTATTCTTCAAGAGACTTGCCATTTGAGTTATTAAGTTGGTCTGTGACTTCCTTATATTCCTCAATATTGCCAGTAAGTTCCTCAATAGCTACGTTGTATTCAACAACCGGAGCTTTGTTTGGAATTGGCAGGCCCAATTCGTTGACAGGGTTTTGAGATGACATAAATGCCGCCTCTTTGGCTCTCGCCCAGAACCCTTCGCCGCCACGCTCAACATCTTTTGCCGCAGAATTATAGACGTTCTGTCTATCACGCTTTTCACGCGCTTCAAGAATACCTTCTTCAGCCTTTAATACTTCTAAATACTCTTTTTCAGCTTCTGTAAGTTGCTCAACTTCGGCTTTTTGCTCAAGAGCATTTCGTTTATCACTTACTTCTTGAAGCTTAGACTGTGTTTCAGCAAGTATATCTTCGTATTCTTCTGTTGTCGTTATTAAAGCGTCAAACGCAGCAACAATAGCTGTAATCCCAGCCAATACAACTGCCACTTTGACAAACGGAGAAGCCCAAAGGGCTGCACCAGCTATATTTATAGCATCTTTACCTGCTAATACTCCGTCTTTAAACGCCGAAAATGTTGAAGTTAATACTTTTATGGTTTTATTTCCGCTACCAGCAATTTCAGAAAAAACTTTTAAAGCGCCCGACACTTTTTCAGTGTCTTTAGCTATATTTATGGCACTTTTAAGTTTTAAGAAAATAGCAACAGTAGCCAAAACAGCCGAATTGACTCCTCCAAGCTTATCTATAAGCCAAGATATTCCCTCTACAAGCCGTGTTATTGCTTTAATAACGAGGTTGATTACGTTTACAATTTCTTCGCTATACAACAAGTCCTCAACAGCGGCTTTTAGCTTGTTCAGGTTCGCTTCGATGCTTTCGAGATAAATCGACATCTTGTCCATAGCCATGCCTTCGGAATTCAAAGCCGTAGTTGACAATGTAACCGCTCTATCCCAGTTTTCCATCAACGTCAAGAATGTCTCACGCTGGCGCGTACCGGCGACACTTGTAGCAACCCAGTTTTGTTCTACGTTGTCAAGTTTCGTCCACTTATTAGCGAGTTCACTAATAACATCATACATATTACGGAACTCGCCACTAGAATCTCTAAGCTTTATATTAAGCCCGTTAAATACTTGTTCAACGTCGTTAAGAGGCTCGCCTAAGTCGTCTGTCATTTTACCAGCAGCAACGTTGGTAAGACGAGAAAAAATTGTTTTGAAGCTGTTACCGACAACACTAGCGCTACGCCTTGAAGCCTCAGAAACAGCGCCAACCATGCCAAGAAGTTGTTCAAACCCAACACCATTAACACGAGCCATGTTAGCGGTACTTTGGAGGGCAACAGCAAGTTCTTCAACGGAAGTAGCTGCAGCCAAGTCAACCGCCGACATAGCGTCAACAACATGCATTGCTTCATTTGCTTCTTTTTTGTACCCGTTAAGTGTAGAAGTAAGAAGCTCTGTCGCCTGTGAAGATTCGATAGCGCCAACTTTTGACAGAATCATTGAAGATTCAAGAAGCTGGTTTGTTTCGGCTACGCTCTTGCCCTGTCTCCATTATATTACTCAAATAAATCGCTAGTTTATTTGAGATTCAAATTCACATAAATCATATATCACAAAATCTTTTTCTGATAAATCGGATAATATTTTATCTTTTAATTTCAATAAAGTGTTTTTGGCTGGCAAACTTTCCCTGTTATGGACAATTCTCGCAATCTTGTACCCGCTCGATAACAGATATTCGTTCCTTCTATTTTCTCTTTCAGTAAACTCTTTTCGAGAAATTGTTCCTAGACGCACACTTAAATCATGTCCTGTGCCATCATACTCTATTATAATATTATCGTTCAACATCATATCGGCAAAATATTTTCCTATTGGAACATTTAGTTTTGCTCCGTACAATTCGGAAATTTTATTTTGATTTTTGCTAGTAAAAACTTCTTCACCAGAATGATTCTGAACATAAGAATCATGGGCTTTATTCCATATTCCCTTGTTCTGTAACGGAAAATCACATCCGAATTTTTTGTTGTTATTTTCAATCATTTTCCGTTCTACTTCTGGATTTCTTAATGAACATTTATTGCCATACTTCAATAACGACGATTTAATCATTTTATACGTTTTACATTCTGAACAACAAATATCGTCTTTTGTCTCTAGATATCTGCGATATGGCTTTTCAAAAATCTTACCACAATAATTACACTGAACCTTTATTTTTGTACCAGCACCATACGGCAACTCTTTAGCAGTTATGTTTATATAAGTGTTCAGCGGGACATCATATCCAAGAGATTTAAAATGTTCATAATTAAAATTATTAACTCTAATTCTAATTGGCTGATTATCTATGTCCATATTTCCTCATGTTGTGAATTTGAATTTGCTTATAGTTTCCTATAAGAATAGACTATATCATTTAGCAACAATTTGCTGCTAACCTACTTTTTCGGGGTAAGCGATTCCCCTACTCTACTCGGTTATATCTTTCGATACCCTTTCGATAGTCGTTGAACGTTCTGCTTATAAAGCAGCTTCGCTGCGGATTATCCAATGTTTAACGTTTTTACTTTACCAAACACATTACTGTTTGCCAATATAATATCACTATTATATTTTAGTAGTTAAACCTCTAAGGAACTTCCCGCAATTTAGTAGGTTTATAGTGGTCTTGACATATAAGTTAAACCACTCCGCCGCTCCATTGGCAACTTCAGTAGTGGTTGCCCCAAGCTCTTTGGCCATTTGGCTATATTGATGTGCTAATTCAGCCGTTTGTTCAGCGCTTTCACCAGTAACCATCTGAACGTCAGTCATTGCTGTGTTCAATTCAATCACGGTATCAATAGATTGACGAATGGCTGTCGTCATGGCATTCATAGCATTATTAACCAAACCATAGCTCATAAAGTTATTAAAATAATCTTTAAAGCTAGATTTAAGTTTATCAACAAGCGTTAATTGCTCTTGGCCTTTGGCATTTGATTCAGCAATGGCTGTTTTTACACGCTGTTCCGCCAATGCTCTATTATTAGTTGCCTCTGTGAGAGCGTCTGTGCCAGTCATTCCTTTTTCGAGCAAGTCGAGCTTTGTTGTGAGCATTAATATTTCTTGTTTAAGCTCATTCACATAGCTTTCAACGGCCTGATTGGACTTTTGTGTGCTTGATTCAACAGATTTTTCTGCGTCGGCTAATTCAATCTTACGCTTTGTAATCTGTTTTAATACTCTTGAATGTTCTTCTAAATCTTTAATACCCTGTTTTTCAGAAGCGACAGAACCTGCGGCCTTTGCTGTTGTAGATGATTCTTGAAGCCCAGAGGCCGCTTTCTTTTTAAGCTCATCAGTAGCGTTCGCCGCATTTGTAATTTCTGTTACTTGCTGTTTCCACAAGTTTACCTGCTCTTGAAGTGCGGTAATTGTTTCGCTACTGCTATGATAAGCCTGTGCTTTTTCAAGTTTTGTCTCAGCGACAGTTAAGTTTGACAATGCAACTTCAAGGTCGTCAAACGCTTTCTTTTGCTCAATAGCGCCCTGTTCTGTTTTGGCATTATCTAATTTATCAGAAAGACGTTGTATTGTTCTGTCGTCTGTGACATTTACACCAAAAGAAGATAAGGAGCTTTCAGTCTTTTTAATTTCTTCTTCAATAGAATTTAAAGACGCTTCCCAATACTTCTTATATGTGTCAGCACCTGTCTTAGTGGCGTTATTTATATTAGTCTGCGTCTCAATGGCTGTCCTGTAAAGACTCTTTAGCTTTTTCTCAAGAGTGTCCATAGATTCTATATAGTCTATTGACACGGTTGGCTTAGACCACTGATTAGCAGAGGACTCTTTCTGCGTAACACTATATTTTACGCCATTCTGCGTAAAACCGGAAGTGAGAGTCTTTAATTTAGTAGCTTCGTCTATGGTTACTTTTAAGTTTCTTTGGAACTCCTTTAGAACACTATTATCAATTTGCGGAACAATTTTTAAATCAGAACTTTTGAATATTGTTTTGATTCTTTGTATATCCTTTTTAGCGCCGCTCTCGTCAATTCGAGAACCGAAAAGAATATCAATCCTTTTTGCCATTAACTCTCACCACCTTTACCTATTTAATTTAACTGATATTGTATTCTCAATAGTATCAAAATCTGGCACTTCTCTGTCGATTCCATCCAATGCCGCTTCTACTTCGTCAATTGTAGTTTGAATCATTCCAACAGGCTCGCGTTCATAGAGAAGTCGGCCATTAACATATGTATGGAAACCTGTTTCTTCAAAGCCCTCAATAAGTTCTTCAATAAACTTTTCGCCTGACCAAGTAGCATGTTTGCCCCACATACCACCGGATGGAGGATACGCCGTAATCTTATCTAAATCGAAACCAACTTCTGCTTCAAAACCATCAATGGTTTTTCTTGTAGACGCTCCTCCGTTAAAACCGGGGCCAACGACAGAATTCAACAACTCCATTGTCCTGTCATAAACTTTTGGAGTGAAATCTCTATATATCAGTTCTGCGGTGTTCTTTTTTAGTCTTTTAGCTGTATCTTTGGCAATTGCCGTGGTAAAACCTTTGGCTCCTTTTTCGAGATAAGCTATAAGTTTATCTTCGTCGTCTATAAAAGTTTTACCACCAGTAGATATATATTTAGCCAAAAGAACACCCCTTTCTAACTCTTTTTACTTCTTCCCATCTTCCGCACTAAGTTTCTTTACTTTGCGAATCAATGCTTCCGCTTTTTCTTTTTCGATAGCTTCATTCATAATTGGGTCGTTGAAAGCAAGGAGTTTAGTAAGTCCCTCAACAATACTTTTATCCCCAACAACCTCTTTGAGTTCATTAATGGCACTCTTAATTTCATCGCCATTAGCACTTCTAAGAATCTGTGTAACAACAGTCATATCATTAATGCCCATTGCCGATTTGATAAATTCGCCCATCTTTGTACAGTCCCAATCGCACTTTTTACGAATGAAATCAAATACGCCAAGGCTCATTAGCGTGTCATAGTTGTCAAACGTTTTATCATCATCTTCGACTTCTATGTTCGTATATTCAAACAATACTTCAAACTTCCACTTAATCTCACACTCTGTTTCCAAAAGCACAGGGTCAAGAAGCGAAGCGTCAAGCATACTTACGCCAAACATATATTTACGGCAAATTGTTCCTTTTTCAAGAATGGGAATATATGTGCGCACTTTTATCTTTTTGCTGAAATCCTTTCCAGATTTTACATCTTCAAGAATTTCTTTGAGCTTAATATTTTTGTCCATAAAATTCACCTTTTATACCTCAACGGCTCGTTTGAGCTTTTCTAGCCCTTTCCATTTTTTGTCTTTGGCGGTCATATCATTATAAATATTAAACATATCCGAAGAACTCCAACCGAATATTTCAACAACTAGCTCTTGTTCAAGCCCTATCTTTGCTAAATATGTACAAAGATAGTGCCTGAAAGCGTGTGCGTATAAATCGACTGGACTATGTGATGTGTTGCTCGGCTCTTCCTCCGTCAAATACTTTTCCCAGTTCCTAATCCAAACCCTCGCGGTATCAGGAGTGGCTGGACTACCATCCCTTTTAATGAATAAATGATTATGAGAAACACCAAGTTCTTTCATAATCTTTTCACGTTCCTCAAGCCATTTTACATAATATGGTTCAAATGGTGCCTTGAGTATATATTTATATAATCCCTTACCGAGTTTTCCCCTGCCCTTAGTTTTTATTTCTTCGGATGTTTCAATAAACAAATCTTCATATGCCAAATTATTCAAATCAATTAAATCGGTTGTAAATCTAAATAATTCACTTATTCTAGCACCTGAGAAACAAGCAAGAGCAAGCAAGCATGCTTGTTGAGGATTCTTCTTAGATAAACAATCTAACAAATTCTGAATTTGAGTATCGGTAAGAATTGTTTTCTTCCTTACATTTGCCTTTGGTTGCTTTTCTATTTTTCTTACCTGATTTCTAAAATCAGGATAATCGTCGTCCAATACATTTTCAATAAATGTACTTAGACTGTTGAGTGAACTCCAAACGTTAGCATATCTATTTGGACTCCACTTCAGTTCCGAAGAACCATAGTCAAAGAAATCCATCATTTCAGATTTTCTAATATCTGTGAAGAATTTGTTGTCGTTGTTCAGAAGATTCCAGCAAAAGAATATATTAAAGTTTGACTGATATACTTTTACTGACGCCTCTGACCTTTTCGTGGCAAAGTTTCTCAAGAATCTTTCTACAAGCCGTTTGTTTTTATCATTTATCTGTGAGATAAGGTCGTCGTTTGTAATAACCTTTTTAAATGTCTTTCTGGCCATGGTTTCACCACCTTTTCCTTTTATTTCCGTAAAAATAAGGGAACACGTTAGACGTGTCCCCTTATTACCATTAAAATCTTGTTGGTAATGCCAAAAGTTCTTCTACTTCTTCTTTCGCATAGCTGTTGCCGCCCATTGCGACGTAAAGCTCCCACGCTTTGGCTACGTCACTCTTTGCTCTGGCTGTGATATACCCAAGTGGCATAAATTTATGATATATGTTATCTATTTGCGCTCTAAGGAAGAATATGTCTCTTTCAGCAGCTTTCTCTGTGTATTCTTTGTACCGTTGTATATGAGCATCAAGAGACTTACTTATATTCTCTATTGCCTTTTCTCTGTCGTGGCTTTTCTCTATTTCAACTTCTAGAGATTTATTTACCTTGTCAATCTCAAGATTTTTCTTCAACCATTTAACTAGGAAATTTCTTGACTTTGGAATTATAAGAGCAAAAAACGCCATTAAACCAGTCAAGTAACCAGCAATTTGAGAAAACTCTTTCAAAATATCTATCACCGGAACCACCCCCTATATTGTTGATAAAACATAACGATTATTACGTTACTTCAGATGTACCAACAATAGCGGTTCCAATGCTTGGAGAAACATATCCAACAACCGCCGAGCCAACGATAGCGCGTCCAACAACTGCATCGTCTCCCGGCCCCTCTCCACCGCCTGATTCGGTGTTGAGATTATTAAATCCTCGAATAATGTTATAATAAATTACACGGAAACCATATTGAGGTAACATAATATCACCCCATTAATATGAAATAGTAATATTATATGCTACTGCTGTATCAAACACTACCGAGAAAACTCCGCGAGCATCAAAAGTAAGACCAATATCTGGCTCTACCAGCACAGGATTTCGTCCATTAATACTAACCTTTGTTGCTGCTTTAACCTGAATAGCCATTGTGCCAACCGAAATTGGCGCGCCCAAATCTTTGTTAATGTCATTTGCCCTAATCTCGGCCACCATTGCCGGGATGATATTTTCATTGGGAGTTGCTGTAATATCAAAATATCCGTATCCAGCAGGTGTTCCCGCCACAGTAATAAACATCTAATCCCTCCTTATTTAACCCTTACAATTTTGCTATTATCAAAAGCGTCGCCTATATATTCAATTTCTACTATACCAGTATAAATTCCTTTTATAAAAACAGAACAGATAGCGCCATTGCTTTCATATGACACAGAAGTTAAGTTTTTAGAGGGCTTTGAGTAATTTACCTTAGCAATAATTTTCTTAGTTTTTGGAGTTGCTTTTCTAGGCTTCTCGACTACCTCAACATCCTCCAAAACAACCTTATCTTTGTCCATTCTTATCACCATCTTTCTGACTATTTTCAAATTCATTTTTTGTACGACAACCGTACTTATTGTAATTATCACTCATAATTGGTTTCTTGAGTGTTGGACAATATCTCCACAATCCACAAGTTTTGTTATCCAATGTACAAACTAAGTTCTTATGTAAAAAATCAGATTTATCTACCGCATATGGGCACATGTTAATCACCCTTATGTAAAAATATGGGACTACTCATATTGAGTAGTCCCATAAACAATTAAACCGTTGGAGTAGTTGTAACAGTGATAGTAATTTCACTCGCATCAGACAAAGTGGCCTTACCACCAGTGATAGCGCCAGACTCGTCCTTATAAAGCTCAATTGCTGTTACAGAGGCACCAGTCGCACCAGTCGCACCAGTAGCACCTGTTGCACCCGGTTCACCCTTGGCACCAGCAGCACCCGGTTCACCCTTTAAATTGCTAAACGCAAAAGCAAACACCTTTGCTGTATCGTCACCTGTTGCTGTAATTTCAACAGCAGGCGTACCAACATTAGCATCTACCGTAGCGGTAGGCGTACCAAAACCAGCCGCCGCACCAGTAGGGCCTGCTGGGCCTTCTGGCCCAACTTGCTCGTTTTGTACACCAGTTTCAAGATGATTTAAAAGTTCGGCGGTAATGACATCACCGTTTTTCCAAACAGTAGGTGTATATGCCATAATTATCAGCTCCTAACTATCAATTAGCCACCAGCAACAGTCACATTGGCAACTGCTTCAATACCGGCCTTATTCTTGATAGCAACTGTAATTGTGGTATTGCCAGCAGTCTTACCCGTAACAACACCTTCAGCAGTAACCGAAGCAGTAGCATCGGCGGCAGAAGTAAACGTTAAATCCTCATAAGGCGGTTTAAACGCGGCACCAGCAACAGGCAGAGCGTATACGCTAAGTGTCTGTGTTCCAGATGGGGCTGTAAGCTCAACATCACTGTCCTCAATTGCCAGAGCGAACACGTTGTCATACCAAGAAGCACCCGCGATTTGCTCTGTAATAATAGCATAGTATCCACCCTCAGAGCAATCCGCCGACGGATTATCAAGAGCAGAACCAGCAATCGGAGAGTTGGCAACACCAGTCGCTGACATAGAGATTTCCATAGAGCCATTAAACTGGAAGCGAGGAACAAGAATCTGAACATTGCCCACCTTAGAAGAACTGTTTACATCATTCTTGTCACGTCCGCCACCACGATACAGACTTGCTTTCATAACAAGCGTAACTTCGCTCGGAATAAAAGACGAAGAAACCGTAATCTGACGAGCTGCATTGTCAGTGTTGACATACTTAACACAATAAACATCACCCTCAGCGGCACCGGGAACGGTGAAAGCCTTGTCAGTAAATGTCACTTTTGTATAAGCGTCGGAACCGGGCTTTGCAGCCCAGCCGATTGTGCCGTATCCCTGATAGTCAGCAGGTGTATCAGCAATAGTACCAGCACCACCAGCAGCCAGTGTAACCTGCTCTGATGTAAATACATCAGAAATCTGCTGAATCGCAGAACCAGTTTGGAACGCAAGGTACTCAAGTTTGAACATTGTGTCCGTAAGGCTAATATCAAACGTGCTTGTATGATAGTATTTACCTAACAACTTAGCACCGGGGCCACCACGAACATCTTCTGCTGTCGAACCTATTGTGATAGAAGAATCGAGCAGAGTATTAGCAGTGGCTACAATCTGGTCGCCCACAAGCATATCGACTGTTGCGGCACCAGCGAGAAAATATCTTGCCATATAAGTTTCCTCCTTATTTATTTGCACTATTTAACTTATCTTTAAATTGAGAATAATCAATAACGCTATCTTCAATACCTCTATTATCCTCAATCAAATAGTGTGTTATCTCTTGTTTGAACTCAACAAAGCCAGATAGACTAGCTTGTTTAGCAATAGTATAATGAAGTTTCTTGTCGATTAACTCTAAAGCAATATGGAACTTCCTTATTGTCATGTTTTTAACATCTTCTAATGTTAATGAACTTCCGATAACTACTGCCATTTCTTGTTTTTCTATGTCACTTGGAGTTTTCCCTTTATTCCTAATTTCATCCGCCTTTTTTAAGTCCTCGGCCAATTCCGGGTTTATATATTCTTCTTTATAATCGGGGATGTTTTGACAAAGTACAAATTTTCTGAACTTTTCAAATTCTTTTTTATATAGCCTAACTCCGTCTATTTCGATGAAACTCTTTTTCTTTTCATCTACACCATATCCAAAGCTCATACCGTCTTTGTTTGTAACCAACAAAAAGAGTTCTTGTAAAAACAACTCTGTTAAATTTGGTCGTCCCGGTTCTTTTTCTTCCTCGTCTTTTTGAGCTAAATACAGGATATAATCTAAATATGACATAGAAATTACTTTTGGGTCGTTTGTCGCATTTTTATTCATTTTAAGAATAGAAGAACAAACATTAAATGTAATATAATCACGCATTTTAACGGGGTATAAAGTCAGCCCATCAAAAAGCTCAACTGGCTCATCATTCAAAACTTGTTGTCTATACGGAAGAAGAATATCGTCAACCATAAGTGTTTGGCTCCAATTCTCCGTAGTGGACAGACATGGTTATTTGACAACCATAGAAATATCTATTATTAAAAATGCTAAATCTGGCACCATCATACATAGCCTCTCTAGCATCGAAAAATAATTTACCTACTCCGTCTATCTCCTGTCCGTTGAGTGTCTTTAATACTTCTTCAACCATCAACTCAACCCGGCTTTTACCTCCATCTATATTAACCAACTTAGTGTGTGTGATACAATCAATATTCAAATCAATTGTAGCCAAACTTCTATTTTTGGGGTTTATAGTAAGCGCATAAATCCTTAATTGACTGGTTTGTTCGGTAAATGCTTCATCTACAAACGGACTTCTATACACATTATAGTGTTCAGAATCTCCGTTTCCGTCATAAATCATTTTCCTTTTTTCTTCCAGCGTAAGGTTGGGTTTCGATAGAGCATCGGGGGTGTCATATTTCAAGAGCTTCCAGATATCTTCATTTTGTACCATTAAATAAGCCAGTATGTTATAGCACAAGTTTGAAAATTCTGTGAATTTGTTATAGGCCAACCTTTCCATATCAAAAACTGGCATCAGTATAGCCCCCTCAAATCTATGGTAATTTCTTTTTCTAATTTACCTACGATTCCATCGTTACCAACAGAAGCTGTGCCTACAACAGCTTCGCCCACTATGGCGCTATCTGATGAAATAATATCACCAATACAATTAACAACCAATAGATTTGTTGATTTTCCAAGACATGTTACGGTGAATGTATTGCCGTCTATAACAGTAAGCGAATATAGATTTGGATGCGCACCTTTCGGTTCAAATATAAACTCATTTGGTTGCTTTATATTATTGATATAATAGTAACATGTATAGGTTCGAGTTTCTCCTTGATAAAGTTTGCTAAATTCTGGCTCCACTATCACTTCGTTTAGAACTTTGGGTTTCGGAGGATAGATGCCAATATACTTATTCATATTGGCCACACCAAGTTCAAAGTTATCGTCTGGTGATTTGGCATCAATATACAATTCAAACTCTATCAGAGGCACAGAAGAACCCAACGATGTATCGCTGCGCAAATAGTCTTTAATAGATTTTATCTTAAACACTTGATTGTTCAATATAAACCTATCGTTAATATTCATGCCTTGCGTATTGCTGTTATTCTGGGCTGTTATAATTATTGTACCCTGCGGTATTTCCACAGACGTATTATAATAGATATTAGCATACTTGACTGAATACCCAACAATACAAGGTTCTCGTATTATCTTGCCATTGGTATCTATATAGTTCAGTGTATTGTTACACCTACGCACAATAGCTGACTGTGTATTATAATGATAGTTGTCTGTGTTTGTAGTAATCCAAACCGAACCGTTGAACTCATATCTCTCACCCATAGTTCTATGAGAGAACACGTCAAAAAACTTTAAATCTTTAAAGTCGTCTCCAAGATTCAATCCGGTTTTTGGATTTATAGCGTGACAAACCCTACAAACCAAAGGACAAAAATCTAATGTACCAGCGACGATTTCCTGCCCTATTTCATATGTATCACTAGCATACTGATAGGTGTCATTTATTTTATCTTGTAAATTTTGCTCGTAGTATCGTACACTTTCGACATAATTGGTTGGAGTGTTAAATGTAGCCGCTTTTATTCCTCGTAAATCAAGGGCCATATTATCACTCCTTCCAGTTACTTAATATTCTATCCAAGATACTGATTGATTTCAATACACTTCTTCTAACATCAGAATGACAAATGTCATTTAAAAGTAGAGCATTAAGTTTGAATCGTATCTGTTGTATCTCTGAAAAGTCCTCATTTCCACTAAGCTCAAATGTTAGCGACTTCACATATTCTTCAAAGGCGGACATGTCATTTTCATAAATGTACAATACGTTAAAGACTCTATTTACAAGGTCAGCATAATATTTTTTTATCATGGGTATAACCTCTGGATAGCTGCGTCCCACGCATATTTTGTCATACGCTTTGTAACAGTCTCTCTATTTACAACATACCAACTCGACTTTGAAGTAGTAGCAGATGATACCGATGTCAATTTGAAGTCGGTGTCTCCAAGAAGCCTCACTATATCAAGTTTGTCATTCTGGATATACTCCGACCATGCCGCCATGATAAACTCGGCAAGAATATACTCCTCCATCGGATAGAGATTAACGTTCCAGTTACCAACATAATAAATGTTAATTACAATTTCAGAATCTTCGTGTGGAGTTGGTTCAAGAGTTACTGTTGGTGTTCCCTCAGTATGTGTACTACCCACAATAGCTTCTCCAACCACACCGCCCGGAATAGCACTATATGTTCCATCTACTTTGTTTCCATCAACTGTATATTCAAAAAGACAATCATCTATTAGACTAGCCTCTGGCGCGTCGGTCAATGTAAATTGATTTGTACTACCATCACCTTTGAAAGTCTGTGTGTAGAATTTAGGAGGTACTCGGTCGTTTACACGTTTTTGCGCCGGAATCGGATTGGTAAAAAGAGAAATAGCATTCTCTAGGAAGTTATACATAACTTGGCTAAACATAACAGTATCATTGTCTAAAAGATTTTTTAAAGTAGGGTCTTTAAACTCTGTTATGGCTCTTTTATATATAGTGAAATATGATGTTCCGGCCACAAACTGTTCCCCCTTATTATTCTGTATCGTCGCTTAACAAATCAGACATAAATTGTTTCATAAAGCCTTTTGTTTTCTTATTTAAAATCTTGACCTTCTCAAGATTTGAATAACCCGGCATGTTTGCTTCGTAACGCTTAATCCACGTTTGAGCAAGACGCAGAGCCTGCGGATGTGATAATCCATCAACAATGCGCTTATACTCCGACAAAGGTAACGTTGCGATTTTGGCATACTGCTCAACAGACATTGGAACGTCCATGATATCAAGTCCAAAATCATTTACCATTTCGTCACAATCTTCACCAAGAGTAAACACACCGCGCTCAAACCAATCTCTATAACGTGACGTAATATCCTGCATTTCTGCAAATCTAAAAGTACGTCTCTCGCCAAACTTCGTAAAACGGATTTCGTTGCCGTTTACACGAATTGTTGATGGGAGCATAGGATTGCATTCACACAGATGAATCAGAGTACACGGCCTATCCATCTTTGAAACCATAACGCTCTCGCCGCCATGCTGGGAATTGAGTTTATTAACCTGAGCCGTAAGATTTGCTATCATAGCAAGCATATCTTCAACGCTCATTCCAGTGGCTTCTTTTACCGTCTGAGTATCATTAGAAACTTCGTTCTGCGATACAGATTGTTTTTTAGTAGCAGGCATAACCATTCTCCTTTTGTTCCATTTATTCCATTATTATATATAGGGGACTCAAAAGAGTCCCCTATAACAATTATCACTGGTTAATTACGCGCCAACGCCCGTAATAGCACCATACTTAGAAGCAGCCACGAACGTGCTACCCATTCTAAGCGTAAGGCTCATGCCCATTTCCTTGTCAGGAGCTTCCGTCGGAACGATGTCGTGCGTAAACGCGCTACCCTCGAACACGAGCTTAACGGGCTTATAGCCACCATCTGCGAACAGATAGATTGTAGAATCGGGAATACCAGTCAACGGAGTGGTGTTGACAGTATTCGGCAGAAGAATCTGCGGAATACGCACAAGGTCAACATCCATGTACGTTGCCAGATGGCCGATACGCGCCCATTCCTCGCCAAGGCCCATCTGCAGGTTAGCGTTTGTCGTACCAGACGGAATGATAGCGCTCAGAGCAGCAAGAGTACCATAAGCACGGATTTTGGCACCGTTGTTAGCGGCACGCAGGATTTCAGCCAGCTTCACGAATGTGTTAGTGGCAAAGCCATTAACGAAGTAGGAAGTACCAGCATTGGCCGAGATGTTGCCACCGATAGCCTGAATAATCATCTGCGTGATATAGGCATTGTAAGAAATACCAACTTTGTACACGAACTCACCAAGGTCAAACAAACCAGCGGCAACCTGATACCAGTCAACAGCAACAGTGATGTTGTAGGGTTCCGGGTTGACAGTGATTTCATCATTGTAAGTTCTCTGAACAGAACCGTTGAGGATACCCTCAGCCAGTCGAGTCACAAAGAACGTATCATTGGAATTAACCTTGAAGCGAGCCGTATCGCCCCAACCGATGTTAGAAACATCAGCCATGTCCATAAAGGACGTAGAAATCATAGCGGGAACAACCGGGGTCATAATCTGCGCAAGCACAGCCGCGAAAGTCTCTTTGAACACACGGTTATTATGAACGTTGGGGTTGGCAACATCTTTCAGAGTGAAGTTTTCTGTGTTGATTCCGCCAGCGCGTTTCGCACTGTATTTCGCAATTTTCTCAACAACCATGTCATTGAGTTCCTTGCGGTTGTCAATGGATGTATCATTGATAGAAGCAAAGAGGTCTTTCTTTGTTTCTTTTACGCGGTCGGCCATATACTGTTTAGCAACCTTAAATCCGCCTTCAACAAGAGACTTCTGCTCCTCGTCGAGCATAGAGAAGTTCTTGCCAGCAGTATCTAAAGTATAGAACTGTCTAACATTAGCCATAATTCTATTACCTCTCTTTCCTTTCCTTTAATTAGTTAGCCATGATGCACAGCATGTAAGCCTGCACACCATTGTCCGTAAGTTTGCCGTCAACGCCCTGAGACACAATGTACTTGCTAATAACCTTAGCATAGCATCCAGCAGTGGACGGAGCTTCAGCCGCAGGCACCCACTTACCAGCAGTGCCAACAGTGGCATACTGACCAACTGTCAGAGCAGCAGTGCAGTTTTCCTCACCAGTAGCAAATGTGTCGTCAACCACGAACTTACGGAAACGCACGGGCACGCCAGCCTCGGCGGTCAGGCCGATTGTCTTGAAGCCCATACGATAAGCCACACCAGCGCCAGTAGCCATCGGAACAGTGGGCAGGTCGATAACACCAACACCTACTGCTGTGGCCGCCGCAGGAGCAGTCGCAATACGGGTATTGAAATCCGCAGGAGCAGAAGCCGCCGCATTAGCAGCAGTAAAAGCGTTAAGATAAACGGGGTCCTGTGTGAAATCGCCAAGAACGGCAAGCTCGCCATCAAAGCAAGCGGCGTTTTCATCATCGGCTTGGAACAGAACAGTCTGCAGCTTTGTCGCAACATACTGAGATTCCATTCTCACAGGCTGAAAAAAGTTTTTATTAGCCATAGTTAGTTTTCCTCCTTAAATTTTTGCAAGTTTGTCTAACAAGTCATTCTTTTTAGACACGCTTGGTTCGGTTTTCTTATTAAGACCAAAAGAAAGTTTGGTGTCCTTTTTAGACATCTCTTTCTTTCCTTCTTTTTCGGCAAGGTACTTCTTATAAGCAACTTCTTTGGCGAACTCCTCCACACTAGAGAACTTGCCCTCGTCGCGCATCTTTACAAGTTCCTCGTGGGTCTTTTCGTCCATATCGGCATCTTCATCAGAAAGAATAGCATCAGTATCTTCCTTGAACTGTTTCATGCGAATGTCTTTCAGCTCATTTTCAGCAGCTTCACAACGCTTTTCCATCTCGCATTTCTCAGCTTCAAGAGCTTCGATTCTCTTAGCCATTTCTTCCTTATCAGCATCTTCTTTGTCGTCGCCATCGTCGCCGTCTTTATCTTCCTCGTCGTCCTCTTTATCATCTTCATCCTCGTCGTCCTCATAGGTGTGTTTGTCACCATCGTCACGAGTTGTCAAATCAATAGAACGGCCAGTAATTTCGTCCCAAGCAAATTCCTCGCCTTCGACGTACTTCTCGGCAACTTCTTTATCGACTTCAAACAAAGAAAGCTCTTTCTTTTCCTCAGCCATTTCCTCTTTGTCACAATCGCACTCTTGAGCAAAGGCGAGTTTGCCTTCATACAGTCCGAGGTAAGCAAAGCCAGAAATTTTGGCTGCTTCAATAAATTTCTTCATTTTTTCCTCCTTTTCTGACTTTACTAATCCAAGTCTTTTACGAATTGTCAAAGCCTTTTTAGCAACACTTTCGTCATATTTTTCGCCGTACTGTTGTGCGCTCAACAGTCCACCAGCGTTATAAACGAATTTGCCATTTTTATATTGCATAACCGGATATTTGAGTTTTTCAGATGGGGCATCTTCCCATCCATCTTGAACATCAAGATATACCGATTTTACAAGCGTTTTGTAATTACGAGCCTTTAACACTGTGTCTCTAAGTGCTGTCTTATCGACATCGCCCCAAGAATCATTAGAGACCGCCTCTTTAGACTTAAGTACAGAAATTGGTTTGCCAGTGCCATACTCGTCTTTTTTAATAAAATCCATTTTGCTCTTATCCTCCATTGACACCGTAACACCATATTTTTCAAGTATAGAAGAAGAATATTCTTCTTTCTTGCCAGAAAGTGCGAACTGAAATTTGGATTTATAAGAGTTGAACTTGCTAGATTTGGCGTAATCTTCGAGTACCAGTTTAGCACCCTCTATGCCTTCCTCTATGGCTCTACCATATTTATCTTTCCCAAGTATGGTAATTCCTAAAAACTTCCAAGTTCTAATTTTCTCTATACCAGATTCTTCATCAACCCAAAAGTCAACAGGTTCAACCTCTACGCTAACCTTTTTACTTAACTGACTTTTAATAACTTCCGTAAGTCGTTTGTTATATTCAGTCCATATATAAGCAGGATTGATAACTACCCAGTTTTTACCCTCGACTTCTTCTATTGTTATGACAGAGCTTTCTGGAATAACACCAACGGGCTTTTCAGCACCATCATAGTCATAATCATAGAACTCATTTCCATACTTGTCAATATCAAGACGAGAATTATGTTCTTCGGTATCATTTAGATTTTTGTTAAAATAAGCCAAAATCGGTTTATTGTAAATTGTTGGAATGGACTCCTCGAAACCCTCTCTAAGAAACTCCGAATTATTTCTATTTACTGTGTCAGAAATAGCATACAACTTTAATTTCAAAAAGTCGCCGTTATTGATTTCTTCAATATCTATTCTTTCAACAGGAACAGAAAAAACTTTAGGCATTCAATCACCACCTTTCATTGTAATAGCAGACTTACTTTCTCTTAATACCAAAGAATTTATTGATATTAGAATCCATCTGCATCCACTGAGGCGGTGTATCACCATTCATTTCGACATAATCCACAAAACCAAGTGCCATTTCAGTCAACGGGACAAGTTTTCTAATGAATTTGTCAAGGTTCTTGAGCGTTTGCTTATCATCTTCGGCAATAGCCAAATCCATAACCTTGCTTACTTCTTTTTCAAGAGCAACCATATAGTTAAGGAGTTCAGCAAACATTGTTGTAAGATTTTCATATTCTTCCATATGAGCCGCTACCGCTGGCCTATGGAGATATGAGTTTCGAGCCGCAGCGTATTCACCAATGTAATCAGCCAGCACCGGAAGTTCATGCGCCATATTATAATGGATAAGATTTGATGTGTTTGGCATAACAAACTTTACACTAAGCTGTGTAACCATATTATCACAAATACTATTTCCAGTAAAACACAGTCCATAAAGTCCAGTGAGTGCTGATTCCATTCTGTCGGAAATCAGTTTCAAGATAACTCACCCTCTTTTATAAATTCTTTATATTCGCTTTCCGTCATTTCGATTTGTTCTTTACAAAGTTTACAAATACCCTTTACGCGAGGCGGATAAACGCCAGTCCATTTCTTATGTGAAAAAATAATAGTGGAATTTCCATCCGCATCCACATGAGAGCATTCTTTACTGTTCTTCATAATCGTCACGTTGTTCCTCTATATAAGATTCTTTACATTCTTCGCTACAAAATGGATAATGTTCTTCATTTACATCTCCACCGCAGACAACACAATGTTTCAAAGAGAAGCGAGTATCAGAAGTATTAGTGCCAGAATCAACACTATTTGCCGTATTATCATTCTCTATCTTATCTAAGTCCATTTTTGGCCTACCAGATGTGCCAGTCTGTTTAGTTGTTGACGACATACCAAATGTATTGACAAGTGGTTTAAACTTATCATATATTCCAGATGTTTCAACCCAATCAGCATCAGTTATAGCGTCCATTAAGCTCTTATCGTGGTATGACAAGTATTTTGGAAGCAATTCAAGCTGTCCCATAGACAGACTCTTTTCAACTGCGGCAATCTCGTCTTTTTCACTAAAAGCATCACCATGGATATAGAACTGCCAACGGAACTTCAAATCACCGAACTCATACATCTTCTCAAGGATTATATTACATGCCCAAGCAAACTGGTCATACATCCTGTCAATATATCTGGTTTCGATAATCTTACCAGCCGCAACTTGAGCAACCGACGGTTTTTCTGTGGTTGTCATTAGCGTAGAAGCGCCAGATGTATTAATAAGCTGCTGTAAGCCCATATTATATATCTTGTTAGCATTCGGTATCTCTTGGAAATGATAGAGCTGGTTATTTGCAGAAGGAACGATGTTATACGTTGTTCCCGGTGGCATACTAGAGTTTACCTTTGCTTCAAAAGCGTTGACAGCCTCTGGCGACAATCTAAAGTCGTCAGTATAGTTACCAGACTTATTATCATCATGTAACGGCATTTCACCAAGCAACATCGAGTACAGTGGAACTGTCAACAACTGTTGCTGTAACAGCGAATATGATGCTAAATCTTGTGCCTGTAAAAGCAACGAAGCAAACGGAGAAACCTGTAAGTCGTCTGATTCCGTGAAAGAGAAAACGAAACATTCGTCAGCCGGAAGTTCTTTCCAGTAGAACCATGTCATAGTCTCTTGGTTGTATTCAACAACAACATCATCAGGGGTTTTTCTGGGGTCAATCCACTTATTGCCATTTTCATCAAAACTGGTGGCCGTCATAAGCTGGTCATAATATCTTGTAAATATTTCGGGGAACTGTCCAAGTTCTGTGCCAGCCTGCCAGAAATAAGCAAAGTTGAAAGCTACTACCTCATAGCTGTCAGTAGAGTGCTTAATTATCTTATACCAATCACTTGGAAGAACTTGAAAGTGAACATAATTCACGTTCTCGCTTCCAGTAGTGCTGTTATAAGACTGTCGCAGATAATACGCTCTTTTACCCTCTGGTATAACCTCAGCTACGATTCGTCTAAACTGTTTCTGAGGATTGAGCTTCTTTTGCCACATATCAACAAGTTTCCAGTCGGACTTGAATCGTGGCGTATTCATCTCTTTCTTATCGACATATCTAGGCTCAATATAGCTTCTATACTTCAAAATACCCTCATACAGCATTTGAAGCCTGTAAAGAGGATATGTGAGATAAATCATGCTATGCGTCGCTTCGCGCAAATCGAACTCATTGTTTTCGGGATTCTTTAATGATTCCTCTATTTGTTCTCTATCTGTAAATGCGGGAAGTGTCGAAAGCTGTTTGATTCTCTGGTTAAGGAGATATGGGTCGTTGACAAAACTCGCACCTATATTAAGTAAATATCCGCCCGGTGCCACACCACCAAATCCACCGCCAATTGGGCTACTAAACACCTGTTTCCATTTGTTTTCAACCTGTTGTACGCTTACCCTTTGGTTTGACGGTTGACTCTGGCGCTGCGGCGGCTCTGGTTCTTTTCGCTGAACTTGTCTTGCCATCTTCTTTAACCCCCTCCTTTCTTCTCTTTTCTTCTATGGCATCAAGGTATGCCATGATTTCTTTCATTCTACTTTGTCCCTCGTCGCTCTCCTCGAACTCTTTTAGTGCTTTAAGCCCCATCTTAGTCAAGCACCATTTACGCACTAATTCTGAGCACGTTGACAAATCATAAGACGGCCCTATCGGTTCGATAAAGCCGTCAAATATATCCTTTAGTTCTTTATACGTTTTATCCGTATCAAGAAAGAATGATTTACCACTATAACAATAATCACCGATTCTAGCCATAGTGTCCATCAATACACGATAGTCTGGTACTTCACCAGTAAAAGATATTCTATAAATCATCTTCTCATTCCAAACCCAGCTAGTTTATTTAAGTTTGAACCAAACGGATTAACAGGATTATTCTTTTTAGTATAGTTCCTCGAAGATACATAATCACTTATGTTTACACTTTTTGTCAAAGAGATTAAATCTTCTTCAAGTAGGTTTATAAAATACAAACCATAAATCATACTAATAACTCTATCCTTACGCCCGTTCTTTTCATCGTATACCCATCTTCCACTAGGCAATTTGACAATCTGCGTCTTAATTGCTTCATCAACTAAACTTGTTGTATTAGCAAATGGGCCAATCATATTATTAGCTCGTTCACGCATCAAATTGTCATTACTCGTTTTCATTGTCAAGTATTTATATCTTTTATTCAACTCTTGTACAGCAACATCATCTTCTACCAAAAGCGAGATACGTTTTCTCTGAAATTCAAGCTGCGCCGTAACCAACATGTTATACTGCATAGCCGAAGCACCCGCACCAGAAATTTGAATTGGAAATAATACAGGTTCGGCATTTGGGTCAGCGATACGCATATCATACTTTTCAACCTTGTTCATGGTTTTCCAGCCGGGATATCTACGGTTTCTAACCATATCTTTTGTAATATTACCACAAGAGTTTATGGTTTCAATACCAATAGCACCACCAGCGTCTATAACCGCATAGTCACACTCAAGGTCATAAAAGAGTTGTTTTACTCGTATAACCTGTTGGTCGAGGTTTACACCACTCATAACTTCAATATACGAAAGTTCTTTGTCATAGTAGTCTAAGTCCTCAATACATCTGAACACAGTAAATACTGTCAAGTCGTTCTTTCGTCCGCCACCAACAGCAATATCCATGCTCAAAACACGAATCTCTCTCGGTTCTTTCTTTTGATAGTATGGCAATGTTTTTAGTATTCCCTTACATTCGATATATTCATCATCAGTAGGAGGAATAAGAGGAACTCTAAGTTGTCTCGCACTATTTACTTCGTCGAATGTAAACATAGCGCTTTCAGATTCACCGTGTGGAATAACCTCAAATTCCATTCGCAAACCAGTTATGTCAGCGCCTCTGTCTCTAAATCGGTTTTCGATATAAGACTTTCTAATAATTCCACCCTCAACGGCAAACTGATATGGCAATGATAATGCTACCTTTGATTCATCACCAGCCGATATATCTTCGCAATATTGTTTAAAGTCTTGATAGCTCCATTCGTCCTTGTATCCAATAGATGTCAAATATATAGTCGAGTTATGTTCTCTCTCCATATATTTTCTATATCGTGGGTCCATCGCCCAAGGTTGGTCACGATTTGACTTGGTAAGGAACGGCATCAAAACGTTGTTTATCGTTGCCTTGCTCATAAGACGGCTCTCGTCTAAGATAAGAATATTAGCACGAGCGCCACGAGCCGTATCAGCGCAAACAACAGCTTCAATTGTAGAACCATTCTTGAACTTTATAATAGCGCTATCTCGATTAATACTTATTGTGTCTATTTCTCTTTCAACGTTCGGTCGTCCGTTTTGTATCTCATATAACTTACTTGCGAACATTGTAGCCTGATGCATTGTTGAAGAAGCCACTTTAATCGTTATGTTAGGATACAAGACACATTTACAGATACAGAATACCATTGTCAAGAAAGACTTACCAATACCACGAGAAGCGAAGAATATAAGTGAGTTATCTTTGGTACAACTTGGAGAATCCATTAAGTATAATACAACTTGCTGGAACAAACTAAGTTTGATTCCAAGATACTCTGCGGCGAACCGATGAATGTTTAATCTCCAATAATCAATCCAATCATTGAAGAATTGAATTTTATGCTTCGCCATCAGTATCACCAACTTCCTCTACTTCTGAATCGTCGGAAGTCGAGTCGCTGGATTCTGTAACGCGATTAAAGTCTACGGTGTAATCTTTGTAGTTTTCCTCAAAGTCTCTTACATACTCATTGTCTCTGCCAAGAGTTCTTGAAATTGCCCCAGCAATAGACTTCCACAGTCTTTCAAAGCTATCAGCATCTTTAAACGCCTTATTCTTAGATATAATCGGCCCTTTAACTTCAGCCGCCTTTATAAACTCACCCAAAGATGTAAACTGTGATTCAGAAGAACCAGATATAGACTGTTTCTTCGGAGTAAGTTCCGCATCTTTCATAAGCGTCTGAAAACTTCTAACCTTATCTTTTACGTTTCCACCCTTTTCACGGGTTCTAACAATAGATAATTCCTCATAGCAAAGCTGAATTACAAGTTTTTCCCTTGACAATCCATCAATTTCGCATTTCTCATACCACTCATTATACTTATCCTCAAGCCAATATAAGTCAGCCTTTTCAAAGCTACCCCATTTTTGTTTTAACTTTGATAATGATTGGTACTTTCTCGCCAATTCATCATCGTCGTCCGCGCCTTTTGACTTTTTAACGGTAATATCGTCATATATTGGTGCCAAATCAAATGTTGGTATTACATCTCTAAAAGGCTCACCATGAAGGTTTGATTTGCAGAACGATAAATCGTCTTTCTTCTGTTCTTCAGAAAATGATAAAAGCGTAGCCTGATAATAGTCACTAAAAAACACACCATCAAGCACGCTCTTTTTGCCTTCTGCCGTGTTATAGAACTCCACATATTGTTCTAACACTTCAGATATAACAACAATATCCAACTTCTGGCTCATTATAACAAGAGCCTCTCTAATACCGTATTCTTTTAAATACTTGGAAAAAAGTTTTTTGGCGCAATCACAGCATATACTTGTAAGGCCATTGGATGTGTCTGAATATGATGTATAAAAATTCATACCAGCGGTACTTCTTTGTGGTTTAAACTTCAAACACACATTACACTGCTTATATGTCTCTGGAACTATAAAAACAGGCGTAGTGTCCTTACTAGGGCCTTTTTTACCAAAATATTCTTGAGCAACCATCCCATAGTCTCTCATTTTTTTATCTAATTCTTTTGGTAAAACTCTATATACATTTGGGTCGCCGTAAGCTATCATATTGTCTACGGCTTCTTTAATCTCATATATACTATCAGAAACAATTTCATCAATTGTGTTGTCAACAATAGCACTTAAATTGTTCTTAGCTTTATATCTCTCAAGTAATGCTATTTCTGCATTACTTAATGGCCCACGTCTACGTTTATATACACCAGTAGATGATGTAGATTTTGTTCTTTCCGACGGTTTTGGCATCGGTGGATGGGCCTTTGGTACTTCTTTTGGCATAGTATGCCCTCCATTTTCTCCATTTATTTCTCTCGATATGTTTAACATATCATATTGGAGCTGGCGACACGATTTGAACGTGCGACAGGCTGATTACAAGTCAGCTACTCTACCAACTGAGTTACGCCAGCGCAAACAAAAGGCCCGCCATGATACGCATAAGCAACAAATGCTCATAGGCTTGGCGGGCTTCATTCTCTATTATAATTTGATAACGGTGTTTATCGTCGTTTTAATTCCTGTATTTTCATCAATGATAAATGCTTGGTTCTTTCTTTCAGTTTGTACATAGCCTTGCTGGTTCGACCAACGCGACCATCCGCTTACAGTGGGAAGTCTAAGAACCTCAACATATCCCTTTTTGCTATATGCCATTTGGGTATGTAAATGCCCTAAGAACCAAATCATTGATTTACATTCACTCCACATATCATGTGCTTCGACAGACATGATTTCAAGAGCTTTATCCGGCTTTATATCATGCGCAACGCCAACGATTACGCTACCAAACTTAAAGTATTTTCTTTCAGATGGGTCGCCATATACTTTTACAAGTTCATCGTTCCTGTAATATGCTTGAAGTGTATTCATAATACCGTACATGCTGTGATAGTCATGGTTACTAACAGCATATATCACATCAACAGGAGCAATCGCTGTAAGCATATTTATACCGTTGATACACAACTCAATGGCTTTATCAATAATAGTATGCCACTGATTTGAACAATCTTGGGGCGTTCCCTTTGTGGTAGTATTTGTGATATTATCAGCATTGATGAAGTCATTGCCAATAATAAACATCACCTTTTCAAACGACTGTCCATTTACCTCGTTTACTACGTCGTTTAAAACATAATAATAAAGAGACTCGGCAATTTCAAGATTATAGTCGTTACCGCTTACTTTCTTTTCAGAAAGAAGTCCAAGATGTAAGTCGCTAATGGGAACAACCAAGCATCTACCGTTATGTGTAACATGCACAAGTTTTCTGGATGGAGCTGGTTTGATTTTAATGTTACTAAAAGCCCTATCAATATTGGACTGGCTCCAAATAAACTCTTTTGCCGGACGAACAGTAATCTTAGAACTGTACATATCTACGATGCCAGAACCCTTTTTCTGTACGTTCCATCTGCTGTTCTTAGCAGAAACCAGTTCAAAATAGTCTTTATCAAATCCGTGCTTTTCTAAAAGCAACTCCGGTGTCAGTTCAGTATTATGAGCCACCGAAAAAGATTTTTCGCTCACCGTAGAGCCATCAGAAAGAAGCGATACAGTAACTGGCTTTTCTTCCGACTCTGAATCTACTTTAAAGAAGTTTTCGTCAAGGTGATTATCTTTTCGATACTTCCTTGAAATTGTACGGATTCTTTCCGTTGACAATTCAACACCAAATTCTTCTCTAACAACATCCGCTATTGAACCATAAAAAGCATTTTCATTTTTACGTTTCTTCTCAATACAAAGCTGTATTACACGGACTTCAATCTCGTTCATAACAGCACCCCACTTATTCTTGTGTTAGTCCAGAAGCATTGTCAACAACAGTAATTGTAACATCACAGCCGTTATAGTCGGCCAATACTTCTTCCAGTGTTACTGATGTTCCGTTTATCTCAATAATCGCACCATCATCAAGATTCAAAACACCAACAATCTTTCTACTATTAGAATCAAAAATACCATACTTGCTTTTCATTTCTTAGAAGTCAGCTCCATATATTTTTTTTTGAATGCCGGACGTACCTTGGCATACGGGAGTGTATGTGCTTCGGTATTGTAATATTTGCCTTTTGGAGTGAATCCCTCGCGTGCTGGGATGTTTTTCGCTCCCGTCTCTACACAAGCAAATTTGACTGTCTCTCCATTAATCACAGACTCGTTTATAATGTCCTCAAGAGCCTGAATGATTTCTGTTACCGGAGCTTTCAAATACCTTGTTCTCTGCGCTACTTCTGAAATTAATTTACCAGTGCTTTTCATTTCCGTTTACTCCATTCGTGTTAAAACAATTCAGATATATCTCCTACAATCGTTTCAACGATTCCGTACTTGAGTTGTTCTGAAGCGTCCAAATACCAATCCTCTTTAAGTTTAGCATTATAAAGACGGCTTGGAATTGTTGTTTTCTCAAGAACCCTATCTTTAAGTCTATTCAACTGCGATTCGTAATTCTTCGCAGAACTAATAACATCTGCGGCATTGCCGCTAATTCCGCTAGAACCTTGATGTATCAAGGCGACAGAATTTTTAGTACACAAACGCTTGTGGCATGAAATAAGAATCAAAAACGCCGCACTCATTGCCATTCCAACGTTTATACCCCATACAGGAGTCTTTGACAATTCAATAATGTCAACAAAGTGATTACAGGAATATAAACTGCCACCGGGACTAAAAATCATCAATTTAATCGGTTTTCTATCTTCTACCCTAATTCCCGCTTTTTCATCTTCCATATTCCATTTCAGAATATACTTTGAATATTGAAGAAGTTGGTCGCCAATTTCATCATCAATCCAGATTACTCTATCTTGAAGATTCTCATAAAATGAAAGTAGTTCTGGCGATGGAAGTTTAACATTTTCCAGTTCCTCTGGAATAAAGATTGGCGAGAGTTCAAAATCCATATTTATATACCTCGTAATTATTGAAATAAGTCAGCAAACAATTTGCTTGTTTCGCTTCTAACATCTTCATCAAGATAAATGCAACCGAACATCTTGTTGCCTTTTAGCTGTTCACACATCTTTACAAGAGGATTAGAAGTAGTTTTGTCTTTAATTGACTGTGCGAAGTCACCAGAAAAGAAGATTCTACTGTTTTCACCAACGCGAGTACCAACAAGTTTAATCTGTGCTTCTGATAAATCTTCAGCTTCGTCAACCAAGAAAATAGTTTTATCGTAAGTTGTGCCTTTCATATAGAAAGGAATTTCTGTCTCAATCTTGCCCGACTGTACAAGATAGTCGTATTGGTTTGGGCCTTTAAGTTGTTGTTCAATGGGGCGGAAGAATCTAATGGTTTTATCTTCAAATGTCCCCTTTAAGTAACCAATATCTTTACCCTCACCGTTTGGCTCTCTTATACCAAGAATCTTACTTTGTTCATTTTTATCAAGTACAAAATAAGACGCCATCTGCATACACAAGTATGTTTTGCCACTACCGTAACCGCCGAGAACAGCAACAGTTGTAATGTCTCTGTTCATAAGCAAATCAAGCGCACAACGCTGTAACGCATTCTTTGCCTTTACAACTTTTGAATCAGGTAATGAAAGTCCAACGAATCTTTCTCCTGTCCACCGCATTTCAGTTTCTTCGCCGGTTGAAACATCTTTGATTAGGATATATTCATTCGGATATAGCGTGCTTGTGTCTATTTCGTCGAAGAACCTATTGATTGTATCTGTTGTACCAACAACTTCGATATATCCTTTGTATATTGGCGCTTTAGAATAATCAATATGCTTCGCCCTTACACCAATAGCAACAGCCTTTTGATACATGTTCAAATCATGAGTATAAAGAACAGATTCTCTGTCGAGAAACATAATTGTCTTTGAAATAGCAATGATTCTATTATCATTGGTTGCGCCATCTAATATTTCAAGAGTTCTACCGTCGGCCTCGATTGGATATTCAATAGTGTTTGATAGAGCTAGTCGACTAATAGCCTTTAGCCCATTGCGAGCTTTATATGAACGAGTTCTGTCAGAGCTGTGATTGTGTCTGTCTAGTTCTTCAAGAACAGGAATCGGTATATATATTTTTTCACCCTTATACTTGTTCACATCAAAATCTTCCATGAACATGTTGGTGTCAAAGATATAGGACATTTACTTATCTCCCAATCTATTTTTATTTTTGATAAATCTCAAGTAGTTCTCATAATCCGTTTCAACAATATAGTAATACTTGTTATTCTTACCAGAATGTGAAATTGGATTTCTGCATTTGAAACCAGAGCTTGCTATCTCGTTTTCGTATTCCTGCTTTGTTATCTTTATCAAACTGTATAACACCTTCCCGGAGAAAAATATTATTATATATCTCCTATATATTTTTAGAGTAGTTTTTCTTAGAGAGGCTGAAAATATTATAGATATTCTATGTGTTTTTAGGGCCAATAAAAGAGTTTCTAAATCAAACCTTTTTACGTTCAATAGTCTTTTTGATATTCATTTCTCTAGCGCAAGCCTTACAATAACGCTGTCTATTACCATGAACACGCACCATTTTGCCACAGGATTGGCATTCAATATAACGCGACTTTCCAGTATAGTTGCGGTAATAGGCGCATATGTTGTCGAAGTCGTTGACGGCAAGGACGGGTTTGCCGTGAGCTGTGTTGACATTGAATAGGATTTCGACGTTGCTGTTGCGGCAAATACGGATTAGGCCGAGTTCTTCCATTCGTCTAAGAATTGGATATATCGCTTTTGTAGAACTTAGACCACACATTTTTGAAAACTTACTGTATTTACAATTGAGATAAGCCTGTTGACCAAGTTTGTCCCTTATGCGTTTTATAACCATCAGACAAAATAGAACCTCATTAAACCTGTTTGTTTCTTTCAAGGACTGAATAAACTCAATCTCTTTATCGGTTATGCTGATAGAACCAACTTCAACTATCGAGTTCTTTTTGGCGTTCGCAAGAATGGATTCTATTTTGTCAAAATACTTTGCTTCGTTAAAATTTTCAAAATGTGTATTACAGAACTCTATTACTTTTGTTTTTACTTCTTTAGGCTTATAACCAATGTAATAGAAATATTTTGCTAAGATATTAAGCTCATACATTCTCCTGTTTGTAAGGAATCCAGAGTTCAGCATCTTTTTAGCATATGATATTTCGTTATATTCATTGACCAATTAAGTCTACCTCCAAGATGTTGTAACTATCAAACAGATACTCGTATTCGCCGTTATCTTCGATTTGTGGAATAAGAACTTTCTTAGATGATTTGTTGTATACGTTATAGAACATTACTTTGCCAAATGTTTTCCATAATATATCTTTGTTGCTTGATTTCAGGTCAACGTAGAATATTTCCACAAGATAGTTCACAAGTTCTGATGAATTTGAACAGATTCCGGTCATTGTATCTTTGAACAGGTCATATTTGTTCATCAACTTTCGTTCTTCTTCCGGTAAGTATTTCAAAGAAGAAGAATAATCACTCATTGAAATATCTTCCTTTAGGAATCTGAAGAAATCTTTGACCGCCCTTTTAACCGAGTTGTATAACGCCATATTCTTCTCTATTGAATCATTCATATATATCTTGTAGTCATACGGTTTATCTGAATTGAAACGCTTTATATCGAAATCAACGCTTTCTATATAACGGCATATCCTATTCATTTCACAATCAGATTCAATAAGAGGATTCCTGTAATTCATTGAAGCAAGATAGTATTTCTCTTTCTCTGTAAGCTCCGATTCGTTTTTGTCTTTAATCTCGTCCAAATCTATTCCATAAATCTGTCTATACGATTCTTCTTCTCGTAGAAACTTATTATATGCCGAACGACTGTCTTTATAGAGATATTTGAAGAAGTATGGTTTCTTTTCAACGAGAATACTGTTAAAGAACTCTTTCTTGCGTTTTACTTCGTCACTGTCTGAATCTTCTATTCTTTGACAGTTCGCCCAATGTTGCGGGAATTGTTTCGTCTGAACACCTTTTGCTTTATCAATCGCGTTACCTTGTGCCACTCGTGTCATTATAAGACGTCGTTCCAATTCTGCATATTGCGGGCTTTGTGGGTCGTACATCGGCAACATGGCATACATAGATGTACTTTTATTTGTTATCGAACCAATCTCTGAACCAAAGGCAAGTAGGTCTGCTTTATATAAATCCTCTTGAGTAAACTCAATTTTCTGCGATAGCTTCTTTTGGTATGTTACAGCCAAATCATCTTTATAAACACCCTTGATGATTGTTGGATTTGATGTCGTTGCGACTATATCCATATCGAAATCTGAATCTGCCCATCGTAAAACATCATCGCTATGAACATTCACAATGATTCCTGTTCCAAGATATCTATACCAATGATTTAACTCGTCGTTGTTTTTGAGATTCAATATGTTGTGTTCACTTCGATATGTGAGCGGAGAGCGCATACTGTCCACTAAATCAACATTTCTATCGTTCCAGTATTTTGAATAATACTCTCTTTCACCAAGAAGTCCATTTGGTTCAAGACCACAAACATGTTCCATCATTGCGTATGGGTCAGAAACCAAAACTTGATAATTTCCATTTACAACAAGTTTACCCATACATGCGCTTTTGATTTTGTTTACGATATTGTCGTAAATCTTATCTGACACATATTTGTCGTTTATAACATTATGGTTTACAAGTAACGATTTCAACCAATAGTTATCACTACTATTGATGAAATTCACAACACCTTTCTTTCCAACAGACTTTCCCATCAAGAACAAAGACGTATACATTATGTTGTCTCTTGCTACACCTTTTATCCAGTCCACCGTTGGGGCGCATAATTGCGAAACATCTTCATCATCCAACTTCAGCGTTTGAAGTGATTGATAGTTCAAATACAAACAGTTGGAATCATATTTCGGAGTATATCTTGAGATTCCCCACGAAAGTTTGTTATTTATACAATTCCTTTCATATTCTTCATAACTATCATAGCACCCTGCCATTTTGAATTGTGATTCGCTAATTATAACGTCGATGTTTCTAAGGTCAGCCATCTTTGGTGTTCCATCTTCGTTCTTATAAATCGTTTCTATAAGATAGTTTCCACCATTCACCTTTTCGCAGAACTCTTGGATAGGGAATGTACAAACCATTCCCTTTATCCAAGCATTACGGATACACCATTCTGATGGAATCCAATCAAGTTCAAGTTCGTGTGCCCATCGCTCGCTTTGTTCTGGTGATATTAGTCCCATTCCATCGAAGTAGTTATATTCAATCTCTACTTCTTTTCTCTCTATGATATCGTCACACAATGGTTCGTCTATCTCTGTTACATAGTTTACAAGAGTATTTCTTTTCATAAGGCAATCCGATACTACACAAACTCTTGGTGTGCTAACAGGAATCGTTGCCGAACTACTCAATCCGAAATATGCGTTAAACTTGCTTGGATTTAATTTCTTATCATGTCTACCATTGTTCAAACGTCTATACAGTTCGTCCGATATATCTTGCTGAACCATGATTATCGTATTTACTCTTGCCTGTGACGCCGAACATGAGAACCTAATATATTTCTTTCCATTTATTGTTAATCCATTATAGAATAACTTTTTGTAGTGTGAGGGACGAGTGATAATGACAGATACATATTCTGGAACAAACATCATCATATTGATTTGTTTGTTGATTTCTCTTATCAAAGAAGCATTTGTTTTTGATGATGGGAGCTTCTTTATATCGTCCCTCTTTTTGAAAAGCAACTCAAGTTTATATCTATCTATATATCTCTGTTGAATATCTCTGATGCTTCTAAGCATCTGACTATCCGAGACAGCTATAATTTGGTCGCCATCCTTAGCCTGCTTGAATGATAAATTTATATTGTATTTGTTTTGGTCTAAGAATTTAGACTCAAATTTATAGATATAGAACTGTCTGTTTATCAATTAAATCTTCTCCATCAATTATTCTTTATTGAATATCCGCTAAATCAGTTTCGTTCGCTTTGTCAAACACATATTTCAACTTGTTCAGAAAATCCTCAAGAGACTGCGGGTTCTCGTAATATAGAATATCAAACAGGATTTCGTCGATACATTCATCAAGTTCAGTATCATTATTTACAACAAAGTTTACTTCTTTTTCAATTCCTCGAAAATCTTTTTCATCCGCGAAATATCTACGCTCAATTTCTTGTTTATCATCTCCACGGTCAAGCTGTCTCAAAATTCTCAGTCCGCTCTCTACGTTTAAATAAAAACTAATGTGTGGGATTTCAAGTTCTTTGAAAGATTTCAAACCATTTGGATTTAGAACGAAAACCATATTGTTTGATTTGTCAATCTCACTTTTCGGGGTTCCGTATCTCCATCCTCTATATTCAGCCCACTCCAAGAACTCACCATTCTTGAGCTTTTTATTGAACTGTTCATTTGTCAAAAAGTAGTAGTCTACGCCATCTACTTCGCCACCACGCATAGGACGTGTTGTGGCTGTTACTGCTTTTGTATATTTAAAGTCGTCTGATAATGCGTTCGCAACTGTACTCTTTCCAGAAGCGCTTTTCCCGACTATTATAATATTTCCCATAAATACAACTCCTTGTTCTTCTTTATAAAGTCAAAGATGGAATATACTTCGTACCAATTGTTTACAACGTATATATCATCATTTGGCTCAACCTTGTTCCATTCTCCGTTTTCGACGTTTTTCATCAGTATCTTTATTTTAGCGTTAGAGCTATGTAAACAACCAATGTGGTCGTCAATAAACACACCATTATGCATGTCAACGCTACTCTTGTCACTTCGTCCATTGTTCTCTATTCCATAGAATGTTAATTCTAAATTATTTTCCTTTAAAAATCTTTTCTTGTTTTCTAGATTATCCTTTGTTCCAATTGTAACGATTGAAATTTCATCGAAGAAGTCTTTGAAAGCATCAACTGTTTCTATCATGTTTGGAAAAATTTTCAATCTCTCAAACATCTCGTCTGAATTGAAAAACTTTTCTATGTCCCAATATGAACACTCTGGAAATAAATCACTAAAATCATATTTTCTTAACTTTTCAAAGTTTTCATTCTTACCGAAGTGTTCGTTTAACATATCAACTATCACTTCTGATGAATTTGCTATCGTATTATCAAAGTCAATAAATAACTTCACTATTCTTCTACCTCCTCTCTACTAAAGAGTATTTCTATACTATATGTGCTTCTTGTTCTCTTTTTCTTTGAAGGAATCAATAAACCATCATACTCTATCACGTCTTTTTCATTTATGCTTTGTTTATCAGTATCAACTATGAATCTCAAAAAATCATCTATGTCAAGATAATAAGTATGCTCCGTTCTTCTAAAGTTTAGCAGTAACCCTGCTGATATTCCATGAAACAATGAGAACTTACATAGTCCATCTATTTGACATGCCTTTATACTTTTGTTGTTTTCTGTTAAAGAGAATGGGATGGATGTGTTTTGAGTGCTTTTGAGTTCTAATGCTATCAGGTTTGGATATTTGTATAATAACGCATCACATTGGTTGTGAAGCGAGAATCTTGTTGTGGCTCCTTGTCCGAATCCTTGAGCGGGGTCTTTTATCCTGTAATACATGATGTTGGACGGGATACTCTCTTTTATCTCGTTTTCAAATATTTTGCCAGCGTTTGGCATTGTTTCGCCTCCTTTACATGCATTATACCACATTCGAGATAAAAAGTCAATACCCTCCTGCAAATCGTTATCATTTGCCATAATTCAAGTATATCATAAACTTAACAAAAAGTCAATACCCCTATTATAAATTTATATATCTATACGCTTGTTTATACGCTTATATATCTATACGCTTTCTATATCTATAACCGTATAATACTAAAATAAAAATACTATTTTTTCTATACGCTTATATAACTATACAGGTGTTAAGATATATAAATTTATATAACTAGATTATATATCTATAAATTTATATATCTTAAACAAGCGTATAGATATATAAATTTATAAAGAAAAATTATATTTTATTTTTTAATTTTATAAATTTATAGATATATACATGTGTTAAGATATATAAATTTATAATTACAAGTTTATAGATATATAGATTTATATGCAAGCGTATATATCTATAAATTTATATACAAGCATATAGATATATAAATTTATATTATTATATATTAATATATATATAATGCAGTTTCATTCACAAATTGTTTACAAATAGGGTGTTGACAAGTAGAACTAAGTGTGATATAATATACCCATAGTGATTGTTGTGTGTGTTGTAATTATTGTGATGATTGTGTGAATTGTTTGTTTTATCGTGTGTTTTGTGTTGAGTTTATTTGACGTGTATTGTGATTGTATGATATAATATAACTGTGAGGTAGAGAAGTATCTACCAATCAGTAATATTTAACTTGGAGGGCTTATTATGTTCAATGCTATTTGTGGTTTGTTTGGTATTTTGTTAGTTATTTATGCTCTTGTTGGAGTGGCTACTCTTGTGTTCAACGTTTGTATGTCTCTTGGGGTAGTAGGGCTTGTCATACTTGTAGCTATGGCTATTTATGGGCTGAAGTGGATTTATTCGTAGTCTAGCAATACGGAATTTTATATGGGTGTATTATAGGAGTATAAAAAAAAAGCCCCACCCGTAGTGTAAATACAGGGGGGGGTATAGGACAATTTGTTGTTATGTAGTGGGGTGAAAGTGTGTTTCGGCTTGTTGGAGATACCTACTAAGCCCCCACAGCAAAATTATACTCCGCGTATAATGTAAACCATGGGGATACTACGGTTGACGCTTAGCAGTCGCTGCGGTTGAGTGCTAATACAGCCCCCGCCCCCGTCTGCTTCACTGCCCGCCGTATTTGTGCGAAACGCGCCGCGCGGATACTGCGCCGGATATTTTGCCGCGCGTCTGGTTCTCGTCCTCCGTATCCCATTCCATGGGCGGCTCAAGTGTGTAATCCCGCCCCGCCGCTTTCAACAGGCTGTCAAGCGCGGCGATGTCGATGATACCACGGCCCGCGCCCGTGTCTAGGTCATATGCTTTGAACTGCGCCGCTTTGAATGGGTACAAGGCCCAGCACAAGCGGCCGGGAACGGTTAGAACATAGGATTCAACTAGCATTTTGTCTGTTAGCATATCGTTAGCAGTCCCCCTTAAAGAATGCCAGCGGGGCTTGTGCCCCGCTGGCGGGTATCGGTTTAGGCAAGGGCTTGCGCAAGGGCGGCGGCAGTGTCGGCAACATCCTGCGCGCGTTCTGCGGTCTGCTCCATGTCGTCGGAGTCCAGCTCGGGCGCGTCTTTCATCTCAAGATAGGATTTTGCGAATGCCGCAAAGCCAGCCGTCCGGGCGTATGTTGCGGCCTTGCTATTTGAAGTATCGCCCCAGGCATCGGCCAGCGACTTCGAAACACGCTTTGAGCTTTTGCCCTTTGTTTGCGTAAAGCTGAATCGGGCTTTTGCGGACGGATTAAAGGCTTTCATAATCTCGGCCAGCGCGTCCGCGTCCACGTCCTCACGGCGGCATGCCCAAACCCAAACGGGCACGAGATGAGCGGGACTGCTCCAGTAAACCGCTTCCTTCCCGCCCTTGTTACCGTAGGTAATCGGTGCGGACACATCCACAAGCGCGGAATCTTCGCCCACGGCGGCCAGCGCGGCGGCCTTGGCGGCGTTATAATCGGCAACGGTCTGCGCGTCCCCAGCTTCCAAAAGCTGGATGGCGCGGAGAAGTTGAGCCAGTCGCAAGGCCGGGAACGTGGGAGCATCCTTTACGCCTGCCAGAATCTTAGACGCGCCCGCGCTGGATGTGGCAACGTTCACGCCGTCCACCACGGCGGCGGCCAGCATGGCGGCGGCAGTGTCCGCGTTGACTTTGCCCCATTTTTCACCGGGGCGGGCGCGCGTCAATTCGTTCTGGAAGCGGTTCACAAAGGCCATGCAGGAATCGCTCAAAGCGGCCTTGTTACGCTGAATTGCGGAAAGCTTCGCCCCGCTGTTGAGGTCAACGAAGAACTCTGCGGCGGCGGTCAAGTTGGGCGTATCCGTGTACAGGATGTCGATTGCGATTGCTTTAATAGCTTCGGCGCGCGTGTCGTCCTCTTCGGCTTCGGCGTTTTCAAGAGCCGTTGTGAGGGCTGTTGTGCGCTGTTTGCCGTCCACCAAAAGCCCCAGCCGTTCCCCGTCCGCCATGGGTACAGTTGCTACGATGATAGCGGGCATCACGCGCCCCGCCAGCAGGCACGCCAGAAGTCGCGCGTTCTGCTTCTCCGTCCAGACTGCGCCGCGCTGGAATACTGGCTCGGCGATTTCCCCAGCGGCGATGGCGTCCAGATACTCCCCAAAGGTCAGGCGCTCATAGCGTACCGGCCAGACGGCGGGCGCGGCCTTTTCAGCGGCGGCGGCGTTCTCGATGGCGGCGGCGGGCGTTGTGTTCATGTTGTTAGTAGTTGTCATTTTTTAGCACTCCTTGTTAATTGATAATAGTTGTTGATAGTCGTACACCTTTTGGAATCGTGCCGCCCGATTGCGCGGGCGGCGTGCGCTTCACCTTATAAGCGCGGATAGCAGGAAGCCCGCCATAATAACCGCGCCCACAATAGCGCACCTGAAAACAAATTTCAGTTTGTTCATCCCCTTTACAATGGATTCTTTGCCCGGTGTTTCCCCTCTGCGCCCCGTCGGCAATACTGCCAGCTTCGCGGGTTTCGCTTCGCGTCCGGTTCATTCTGTTTTCATTCTGTCCCCCTTTTCTTTGTCGCTCGCACCTCATCGGTACAATCACAGTATAGCAAGTTGCCAGAAAAACGCAAGCGGCATCCGCGCCCGTGCTTATAATGTAATATATATAAAGCGGCGTTTTTCTTGTGTAGTTTTCACAAAAACCGCTTGCGCCATAGGATACTTTGTTGTGTAGTTTTCACAAAGATTGAAAACGCACAAACTTTTTTTTCGTAACCCTTTTGTACAAGTTTTGTACTCGATTGTACAAATTCCAGATTTTACCTTTTGTTCACTTTGACTAAAAAGCAAAGCGGATACTATCGCATGTTTGTCTATTATAACGTACCTGTTAAGTAATTCACAAAGACAGTGTGTTTCTACGGCGTACAACACGCCGCCGTGTGTATCGCGATTGTTTGAGCCGTGAACAATATACAATTGTATGTATCTTTATTCATGCGCGGCCTTGCTTGTTTTCCCTCTTTCATTATCTATATTATACCACGCGGACACATGACACGTCCAATAGAACATCTAGTCTTGAATACTATATCTTCAAATATTCGCTTTACTTTTCAAAATATTTGAAACGGGATTAATTTTCTGGCTTTTGTCAGAAGATTGTCCCGTTTTTGTTTTTATCGGGAATTTTTCTGTTTTTTGCTTTTTTTTGGAAAAATTCTGTATTTTTCTGTTTTACCGGTGAACAAGTATATATAGATATATAGATATATAAATGGATGGATAGATAAATAGATGTATATACAGGTGTCTTGACAGGTGTATATACGTGTAATGTTGCCTATATAGAAAAGCTTTGAAGCCTACTATTACCGCATTTTGCGGTAAAGCTATATTCAGCACTAAAAACTACGTTAAGTAATTCCTATTACACAAATTTGTTGTAAGGCAATAGTTTCCAACAAACCAGACTACCGAACTGTTTTTATTAATCTCCTATCACCACACAAACCTACTCACCACAAACTCGCGCAACCATTACTTACACCACAAGTGATGTATCACCAAACAATTCACGATAGCGCAGTTTTAAACATCACGAACAGCACAACCAAAACAATACAAAACAGAATAAACTCTACCATAACTTATCCATAAACACACAATAAAGAAACAAAACCACAAACGAAATGGCCACAGACAACAGAAGTACAAACAGTAAGAAATCCGTTCCATAAGCAATAGAAAATATAGCAAGAAACAGAACAAATAAAACGTCTGAAATCTTGACAAGTTTCTTTAAAAACTTGACATTTACTTCTGAGTTATACCGTTCAACCGTGTAACAAACGGACGTTGACACAGTAACAAAAGATAAAACAAACGCAAGAAAGATTTTAAAAATAATTTCCATTTTTGAACTCCTTAGTTTTATATTTAACACGCTACATCCAGACAGCTTTGCTGGCTGGTACGGTTACGTTCTGGACAGGTTTTCTGGACAGATTAGAAACGGCGTTAGTCGTTTCTACATTGTATTTCAGAATATCTTTTAAACACTTTACAAAGCTAAAAACAAATGTAAATTCACACTATATACATTGTTATCAGCTTCTACATCCTGTCCAGCTTTGCTGGCTGATATAGTTCCATTCAAAAATGTAAAGTATACTTTGCAAAGACGACATTCTTTTTAATAGATTTTATATAAAAACCATTTCTACATCGTTATTGAGAATAATTCCTAATAAGGATTAATTATCATCTAAACTTTGTAAATTAAACTCTATAAACAGTTATTTCCATTCAGCTTTGCCGAATGGAACGGTTGTACGAATGTACAACAATTTCAAACTCGTCTATTGGGCACTTATGCCTTGAAAACACATATGCAACGAATCTAGCATCAAAGAACATTTTCAAAGCGGTGACATCTGTACAGCTTTGCTGGACAGAATGGTTGCGTTTACGCAACAAATTGTGGTAACGTTCTTGAAAATTTATTTTGTACAAGTCTGTCAAAATGTCAATAAGTTCTTCAAGCACACCAATATTATGAGCGAATAAGAATATATTTCTATTATAGAAAGGATTGATAGACAATATACAACACCCATTATGGATAGTTGGACTATAAACAAATATATTATCCTGTTTGGGTTTAATAAACTCACCAACATGAAACATATATCAAACACCCCTCTACATCGTATCATATACAGATTTATATGGTACTTATTGATATTTACAACATCAAACTACTTAGACGTAAAGAATGTCTACTAAGACATTACAATCTAAAATTATCACGTTGATATGTGGTAATCTAAGCTAAAAACAAACGATAGGAGTTTTCTGTCTAGCTGGCTTTGCCAGCTAGCATGGTTACATTCAAGCTTAGATTGTATTTTACCACCTCAACGTTCTAGCGGCTTTAAGATGCTCAGTCATTTTCGCCTTTTGTTCATCTGAAAGAATACGAGGGAAAGACACCTTGCACCATTTTTTAGGGATGATAAACTCGCAATAGCCGTCTGGATTATCTTTTACAAGTTTAATCTCTGTATACTCACCCATAGCGTTTTTCAATTTACGAATAAGAGAGGAGTTATAGGTAGATATAACCGCCTCCTTCTCGGCCTCGTTGAAGTTAAATCTGTTGTGCTAAAGCACAACGATTCGTATTGCGAAGCAATACAGAAATAAGTTTCTTTTTCATAGTTTGTTAGCATGACAGATAAACCTTTCTGTATCATTCATCGTTATAAAGCTGTGAAGCTCCAAAATATTTAACCTGTGCGATAGGGAAGAAACATCTTCTATTGTCCCTCTCAAACCAAAAGACATCAGAATCTCCTTGATGTCCATACACTTCAACGTCATTGAACAGTTTCTGTTCTCCATCGTTGAAGATAACAAGTAGCTGGCAGTCTGTCGAACGAAGTTCGACAGCATGGTTACATTTTTCCATTGTTGACACAACCTTTCTTTTGTGGTGATACATATAGTATATCACAACCCGGCATAAAAGTCAATACCCTACTTGTAAACTTTCTATGAACGAAGTAGATAAAGTTTCTTTCTTTTCTTTTATACTTTTCTTTTCTTTCTTCTTTTAAACTTGTATATAGATATACATGTCTATATCTACTTACGCATATATTTATATTATATTAAGATATTATATATTAGCGTGTATATACTTATACTAGTATAGAGTATAAGTATATACACTAATATCTACTTAATATAAATATATGCTAAGATATACAGGTGTATATCTATATACAAGTTTATATTAATATATATTTATATATATGACTGTATAGATATACACAAGTATTAAGATATACACATGTTAATCTATACACGTTTTAATATCTATACGCTTATAATAATAAATTAAATTAAATATTTTCTATTAACACGTGTATAAATATACACGCTTTGTATATCTATACGTTTATATATCTATGCAAGCGTATAGATATATAAATTAATATTAAAAAATTATATTTTAAATTTAATTTATATAGATTTATATTAATAACAAGTTATAAGATATATGAGCTTATATAAATATATACTTGTATAAAGATATAT